>ERZ761602.4104-NODE-4104-length-19270-cov-5.779131_pt1 | contig 19270 bp, 4 predicted proteins | sample MGYA00512165_ERZ761602 | MGnify/ENA primary metagenome ERZ761602 (study PRJEB28899, sample SAMN02445085) | bioreactor sludge metagenome | biome: EBPR sludge; isolation source: Thorneside wastewater treatment plant | place: Australia: Brisbane, Thorneside... | reverse complement strand
TTGTCGCTGATGCAGATGCGGTTGGAGTCGATTCGCGGAACCAAGCTTTTAAAAGAGTTTGAAGCTTACGCAGCATCGGTGAAAAAGGAATTAATGAGCCGCGAGATAGATGCGTCGCGTCAGACTGTTATTCGAACCACGGAAAGGAAAAGCCTGAAAATACGATTACTGGAAAAACTGACCCAGCTTGAATTGTCGCATGATGAGTGGATTAAAGTTCAATCGATGAGATCGGGTTCTTCCGGGGGGGAAGAGGGAGAGCCTGATCTGATCGATTGGAACTTGTTTGAAGCGCACATCAGCTTTTATGAGAAGTCGATTGAGCGTGAAAAGGCGTTTATGCGGAATCTCCGTAAACTGATGTCCGGTCAATCGGATGATCTTCGCCCGGCGGTTTTCGTCGCCGGTGGTTTTCACACGCAAGGAATGGCGGAGCGGTTTAAAAAGGAAGGTCTTTCGTATGCGGTTGTGACACCCAAAATAGAACGCCTACCGGAAGAAAACTTATACCGTAAGCATATGGCCGGCGATGTTTCATGGAAGTCCTATTTTAAAGTTGAAAATAACCGGGTTCGTCCGTATGACGCGTTTGCGCGTTCGGTGCGTGACCAGCTTTTGTCCCAAAACTCAGAAGTTGCCAAGGTTTGGCGTGATGAAATTGTGCGTGATCTTGCCGATCTGGGACGCGCGCAGGACGCCTGGAAATACACCCGCTTTCTCGATGAGAAGGTTTTAGAGAATGGCGCGTGCCCGCGGGTCAGTGAAGGTACGGCTGAAAGATTATCCCGTCGGGTGGATCAGTTTGTCAGCGGGTTACTATCTTTGTACTCGTCCGGAAACCTCAATCAGCAAAGCGTCGCGAATTTACTGCGTTCAATGAATGCTGTCGCGGCAATGACAGGCCCGGCGGTAATGGAACCCAACGCATCCGTTTCAATTCCTTCCGTTTCAAGTTCGTCAGTGGAAGTTTATTCCGGCGATGTTTTCGAAGCGGCCCGTAAAGATTATTCAGAATGGATTTCCGAAATCGAAAAACAGAAGAATGATGTTCAGTATCGTGATTTCCAAACACTGGCTTATCGATTATCCGCGGCAGACAAAATGCGGAAATTAAACCGCATGGCTCTTTACGATTTTTGGAGCGCTTTGCGTGAGGAAGGTAATGCAAAATGGGATGACGCATTATCGAACCCGGAGTTGCTCAACAGACTTATCGCTCAAAAAGTGAGCGCGGTGAAGATTGCTTTTGCCGGAATCAAGTCTGCTCCTTCTTCCAAAGAGGCAAGAACCTATTCTGATGAGAAGAGTGCTTATGTGATGCGGCAAGCCGCGCAGGCGATGGCTTTGATGAGCGTGATCGAAATCATCCTTAAAAATGAATCTGAGAGTATTAAGGATGCTTACGGAGACTGGTTGCGCGGATTAGATTCGCGGGAAATATCGGGCACCAATCTTACCGAAACGGATGTTTACCGGCAGGGTGATTACGCAAACTTTGATGCTTTTTTGGGTGAAGAGCTAGGCAAGAATAACGGCGCGGGAATGCGCGATGAAGTGTTGAATGAGCTGAAGACATATGGTTCGCCTGCGCCTGCATCATGGGTTTTTGCGGATGAAAAAATTCGCGCATTTTCAGAAGAGCTTTCTAAAATGAATCTTTGGGATCTTTTTACCACCGCGCGGGATCATTATGTATTTGAGTTTGACGATGCTGAAACGGCGCTTGCTAAGTTCATTGTTCCCGTCCGTTCTGGGCAGCGTAAAATCGAAAGATTGAATCATCACTTTCAAGTGCTTCGCCAAGATCGTAACCGGCTTATTCTCCGCGAAATTCTTTACCGTTGGGGAAGTGCCGATAGACCGCGGTCGCATGTTTTGTTTTCTTCACGCTCTGAGATGCGTTATGAGGATATGCCACAGATGGATGAAGAATTAATTCAGATGCTGCTTGATCAAGGTCGGTTCATTTCGATTTTGGGAGCTCCGGGGGCGGGTAAAGGAACGCTGATGAAATCAATGATGTATCAACTGAACAAATATTTACAGGATCACAATGTGCCGAAGGGGTATGCCTATCTTGAAATCGGAGAAATTTACCGGGGAGTTGACCGGCTGGTGCGGGGGGAACCTCAGAAAGGGGATGAGGAAAAATATCGACCCTATGTCGGAATGGTTCAGGATGCTTTGGAGATGATGCGTAATGGATTGATTACGGAGACTGTAACTCTGGATATGGTTAATTTTGCGCTTGCACAGTCCGAATATAAGGATGCACGGGGCATTTTTTTCGATGGGTTTCCGCGCACACTGATGCAAGATGAAGCGATTAATGATGGGACAATTATTTTGGGAGATAATCAAACTCCTCTTGTTGCCGTTTTGCACGTCGATCGAGGCAAGCTTTTGGAAAGAACGCTTCGCCGGAATGCTCAATCTGCTCGTCCCGATAGTTCGGGAACTTCTGAAGTGCAGTTGCAGAAATTTGAAACCCGCATGAAAGACTTTGAACGGCTGACTCAGCCTCTGATAGATGAAAAAAAGAGCGATCCCAAAACTTTTATTTTTGTGGATGATGCTTCACCAGAAATGAGTGAGCAGGAATCAATAGAGTATATCCATACCAAGTTTTATGCGGGACTCAAGACTCATTTAAATCAACTTCGCTCCGGGGCTCGTGATACGGATCAAGAGATGGCTGAAGCGAAAGGGGAATCACCCGGGATGCGTGACAGTGAAAGTGCGCCGCAGGCTGAGCAGAATCCTCTTGCCCGGTTTTTGGCGCAGTTGACTGCTCAAACGCTCAATCCCGAATTTCTTTTAGAGGCTTATTACCGCGGTATGATCACCCAAGAGCCGATTGCCGAGATCCTCCGTCAATTTAATCTAAACCCCTTGGAAATTGACCGCCAAATTCAGATTGCCGGAGAAAATGCAGTGCGAAAAGAACTTGAGGAGGGAGAGCTTCACCCCTTGGCTCGTGGTTCTCAATCCGAAGTTTATTCGGGACTCATTCATGGAAATGAAATTGTCATTAAGGAGGTCGAGGATGAAGATGCGCGGAGAAAATACGCAGAATTTCAGGATATTTTGGGCGACAATGTCGCTGGTTATTTACCCATCTATGATTTAACCATCAATCTTCCGGAAGGTCCCAAGGTTATTCCGTTTGCCGTTATTCAGGAAAAAGTAGAAACGCTTGCAGACCGAATCGCGCGAATCAAGCGTGAGTCAAGTTCTCCCGAAGAAAGGTTCAGTGAAATCAATGAGATTTTGAAAAGCTACATTGATCTTTATGTTCGGCTTCTCAAGCTTGGCTTTTTTTCAAAGCCAAACGGCTTTTTGATTGATATCGGCGTGACCAGAAACGGCCGCGTTGTTGTGTTGGATGTCGGAGATTTGCTTGATGCGGATGAGTATCAATCGGAATACAGCCGTACTACTTTTTCGGAACAGCTTTCGTTGGATACGCTTTGGAGGGTGCACGAACCGTACTCGCTGCCGGATGATTCGGAAACCGCATGGCGTTCTTTGATTGCCCTGATTGATCCCCGCAGGTTTTTAAACTATCACCACAGTGTGGGTGGCATGGATATTATCCCCGGCACTAGCGAACCGATCGACTCTGTCCGTGAGATGAAGTTAAGCGAGTATCCCGCTATTCGATATGCTGAAAGCATTTTGACGCACTTGGGAATAACGGGTTATCTAAATGAAAATGAAACCGGTGTGCGTGAGGTTTATACGGGTGATTTTGAATTAGCGGCGCGCATGAATGACGCACGGTTAGGCTACCTTCGCTCGCTTACGGGAGACTTATTTGTGCACGCGGCGAATAAAGAAAGAAAAGACCGTTCCGAAGTCAGGGAGACATTTACTTTGCCTGACAGCTTTAAACAATCACCCGGAGCCGATGCCTTTTTTTCAAGGGTAGAGGAATTGCTTAGGGACGCCAAGCTTCCCGTTAAAAAATTTGAAACTTGGTGGAAAGCGCATCCCAAGCAGGCTGAGCTTGATGAAAAAATAGAATTAATGAATCGGGAAGGATTTGAAGCCGCACTCAATCTCAACGGACAATTATCGGAGGAGTCGCTTTCCTTGCCGAACTTAGTTTGGAATGACCTGAAAGTAGGTTTTGGATTTTTGCTTTGGGGATTTTTAAGAACCGTGGGGTATCTTTTGCCCTTAGGGATGCAGGTTGGTCTTTTCATTTACGCGTATTTCACAAAAATGCCGGTGGAAGAAGCTCTTATCGGAGCTTTCGGAGCCGGCGTTATTTATCCCTTAGTATGGAAAATTTACGGCGACTTAAAAAGTTTTTTCTCTGATTGGCTGGACAACTTAAAAGAAAAATTTTACGCCAACCGCTTTCGAGTTCAAGCCCGCAAAATAATACCAATTCTTATGCAGGCGGCTGATATTTTGGAATATGACCGGAGCCGGCGCGGGCCTGCCTTGAGTTTGCCGGAAGATGTATGGCAGGAATCCGTCGGTTCCTCTCAGAGGATGGGAGTTGTTGAAATTGCCTTCCGCGAAAAATACTTTCCTGATTTTGGTTCATTCCGTGATCTCTATCAATTTAGCGAAGAAAATTTTCGCGCGCATGTTCGGCCATTTCTGGGTCAATTTAAAACGGCTTATTCGGGCGCGGCGCGGCGAGAGCATTTATTCAAAGCTCTTCAAGATATGGATATGGAGAGTCAATTGCAAGTGCGAGAAATTTTATATTTGATTATGCAACGACTTGCCGAGACGAGCCGTTATCGCGCACCCCCCTTCGAAGGTTTGGTGCGCGGTCATTTTGAAGATGAAGCGATGAGTTTATTGAAAGATGTGCTTTTGTGGATGGATCCGGCTGAAGTAAATCAGAAAGGCCGCGAAGATATTTACGATTCGCTCGCGCGGTTGATTGCGGAGCATTATTCCGACAGGCTTCCCACTACGGTTTATCCGGTTGAATGGGATAATTTGGAGGGGATTCGAGATTCAAATTTAAATCGTCTGGTCGCAGAATTGCAGTTCCGCGCATCCAAAATACTTGATATTGACATTGCCGCGGAAGGTGTTTTGGATCGTTATTTGGTGGGTTTGTCGGAAGCCGCTCAGACACTTTCCGATTATGTCTCAGATTCGGAAAATGAAGACCGTTGGCTGGATGAAAACGGATTCGACATTTATGGCGCGGCTTATGCGGTTTTGCAAACGCTGATTTTTTTAAATCAAAGATCTCTTTTAACGGAATCTTCCGTTGTTTCTGTGTTTCAGAATTTGCTTCGTCCGATTAATTGGCATTTGAAAGGTATCGCTGATATGCGGACGATGGCGGGAGACGCGCCTGACCTAGAATTAAAAAACTTTGGGGGAAACCCATTTGCCGCCCGGGCCGCTTTGCAATATATAGACGGACTCAATACCGCGAACGGGGAAGTAAGTTCGCTGATTCTCGCTGTCATGATCAATGAAACTAACCTTTTCCTTGATAATAAAAACCCTTTCCGTTCCGAGTTGAGGGCGCAGAATCGGGGCGGTTCGCTCAAAGTGCTTTTACCTTATATGATGATTGCCGGTTTTACGGCAATGACAGCCAAAAATCTTGCCGAGGTGCCTGACACGGCGGAGCGTTCTGAGGGAGAAGGGCTTCCGGCAACACTTGTGGTCGACCCAAGCCGTGTCGTGCCGCCCGCTCAGAAAATTGAACCCAAGGGGCCGGTTTTTAGCCTTTTTCAAGAAGTGCATGAGCGCGGCAACGCGGTTAAAAATCGGTTTGAGAAGACTCGCGCCGCTTCTTTGCAGACGCGGCAAGATGCTGTGCGAACAGGTGTATGGAGCCTGCTTGTCTCTGCGATTTTTGGACTTGTGACTTGGTTTGTTTACAGACTCTCGAAAAAAACAGAAGTAACTTGGAATGCGGATCGAAGCGTCCGTGCGGACGCGGAACGCAAAAAAATCAGAGAAAGAATTAAGCAAAAAAGCATGGCCATTCAATGGCAAGATATTGACACAAGCGAAACGCAAAATATTTTGAAAGTTTTTCGCGCCACAATTGCGACAGAGGAGGGGCTGGATAAGCATTTTAACCCTGATCATATTGGGGATATGAAAAAAATGGCGGGGACAGGAAAAGCAAAAGCTCAAAAAGCGGAAATAAGTGTGCATGGGGGTGACGGCATAGATCGTGATGCGAGCATTTATCGCATTCTTCGATCAGATGACACCGGAAAGCTAATTTACTTTCACATCATTTCTTTTGAAAACCAGCGGAGCGATACAAAAATTGCCGCGTATGGAATTGTGAGTTATCTCGATCCTGAAAAAGAACAGAGGGAAAAAATACGGGTGGGTTTTGACGTTATGCCTTCGATGCGAAGTCAGCGCGGCCGGCGGTTTGCATTTCCTGTGAGCAGCGCCGACTTAATTGAAGCATTTTTAGCTTCAATTCCCGCGTCCGGAACGCAACAATTTGTGATGAGCGAGCAGTCTCAGATTTGGCAAAGCCAGGGGGCGGGTGGAACATTTCAGCAAAAAATAGCTTTTTGGATTCGTCGGGGATTTGTGCGTCCGGATCGCAAGCAATGGATTGATACAGTTTGGGACTTAATGCGTCAGGCCGATTACCGTGTTAAAAATTCTGACTTAACCGAAGTTTTTGATCCCAAGATTGATCGGGAATGGATTTTGGATATGGCTCCCGATCCGACTGCTACTCGAGTTATTCATGACGAGCCCCCTGTCTCGATAAAGGTTAGCGATTCTTTTCGTTCCGAAATGCGTGGATCTGATCTGAAGAGTTTTCTTCAAGCGCTCAATGACCCTGAGGCCGAATTTGTTGTTCGTCCCGGAAAAATTTCCGAAGTGGAATACCACGGACCGATAGAGATTGTCCGCAACCGCTTACCTGTATTTTTACATTGGCTGGAGTTTTTCGGCGTGATTTGGCCCGAGAAGTTTTATTTGCTTTCAACCCGCGATGCCGGAAATTTCCCTTTTTTAAAAAATTTGTTTGATGCCCGCGCGCTGACGGATTTAATCAGCACGGAAATTTATGTCGTGGATGCAGACGGAAATTTAATCACGACCTTGCAATATGGATCGCCGAGTTATGACGACAAACTTGAAGCTATAGGCATCAGTATGGGGCGTTATGCGATTGCGGATTCTCCTAAAACCAATTTACTTAAGGTTGGTATTCGCCCCTTGGGGAAAAAGAAGCTTCGGGTGAAGATGTATGCGCCTGACGGAGATCGCTTTGCGGGATTTTTGGCGGGAGTTTCTTTTCAGGGGAATGAAGGTGTTTTGAATCGGTGGGCTAATTTTGTTGTTAAAAATATGCCGGCAAACTGGCTTTTTGACCCGGGCAGTTCGCTTGAAAACTATTTCACAACCGTCGCCTTAAGCCCTACGGGGCAGGATTTTCAAAAATGGGTTCAAACGGCGAAAGAGATTTTAAACCGTGATCCGCCGATTTCGGGTGTGGTTCAGCTTAAGTATCAGGATGAGTCTACGGAAGGGTTGGCCACCGAGGGAACCATTCGGATTCTTTTTAAAAATAAGACCTTTGCAGAACGTTTTGAACGTGATTTTTTAAAATCAGCCGCGGGCGAATCATTGGTGCCGTATGCGGTGATACCGGCTAAGCATGCTGCCCGCTCAGAGTCACGCGTAGGCGATCAGAGTGTGTCTTTGTTACCTGAGCAAAGTCTTATTCCGGTCCGGGAAGCTAAGGGTTTTTGGTCCTGGGTTGTGCGGGTCGTGGTTATTTTAGTTGTTCCCGGCGGAGCCTTGGGCGTTATCGCGGAATTTATTTTCAGAAAATGGGGTTACAAAAAAAATTCTGTTTCTGTCGGAGAAATTCGTCTACCGGCGGCCGTCAGTCCATTTAAAACGGACGATATTCTGACCGCGTTGAGATCTGATACTGAAGTTTCCGATCGGGCTCTCTTATCTTTTGTTCCCAAGCTAAAAGAATGGCTTGAGGCGGAAGTGAACCGTGAGCTTTCAAGTTGGAGTGATTTGGATTCCGCCGAAGCGCGCTTCAAATTGTTCGGAGAAGAATTAAGAGAAGTTTGGTCTGAAAAAAAATACGATGAAAGAATCGGATATTTAGGTGTGCTGATGCTGCCGATTCTTGGGCGTACATTTAAGAATCACGACGATTTTTTTAAGACATGGCGTTTGTTCGAGGCATTTAATGCGTCCGCGGGCTGGCTTGAAAAGACACATGTTCTCGCTTCGTACGGAACCGGTCTTGCGCTTCATCTGCGTGAAAAAGGAATGCATCCCAATGGGTTAGATATGCAGTATGCCGAGAAGTACGCGGCTCTTGGGATTCGCGGTGTTGAGATGAATGGGCGTTTTATCACCATGCTGGATTCGGAATTATTATTACTTACAACAAGACGATTGATGTCGGAATTTATGACGCATCAAGAGGAATTGGCCGGGCGAAGTTTTGATTGGAGCTATAAACAAGTTAGTTCTGAGCCTCTTGTTTCGAGTGAAAAAGAGGTCATCCTTTGGGCTTTGGGACAAATGTTGGATCCCGTTTTATATTTGCCGCAATCATTTTTGATTTCGGATGTGGACCCCTTAGACGAAGCGGAACTGGATAGTTTTATGCAAGAATACTTGGGGTTAGGTTCATTCCGCTCATTTCATAGGCATTGGAATGAATCCAGAACGGAAGCCCAAAGTGTGCGTGCTAATTTTGCCTGGAATGACTTTAGGGAGCAGTCCGATCCATTTGTTTCCAGGCAGATAAAGAGAGTATTTGGAAGTTTAAGTGATGCAGACGGCAATTTAATAAGCGCAGATCAGATTGGCGCGCTGCTGACGGATGCGCGAAAAATTTTTGAAGATCCGTTTGATAACCGCGAGCGTTTATGGACCACTACTTCACGCGAGCTCGCTTTGATTAGCCTTGCCTATGATATGCAACGCGGTGGTTTGCGGTTACCGGGCTGGGGCTTACAGCTTCGGCTGGAAGATTATTATAGCTCGGATATTTTTCTTAAATTTATCGCGGCGCATGACTCGCGAATTGAGTCGATGAAAAGTGACGCTGTGTTTCACCCCGGCGAATGGTCTGCTTTTATTCAATCGAGGAATCCCGGACTCTATGATTTGAAATGGCTTCAGCAGAATCCGTCCATTTGGTCCGCGCGTTCCGAAGCTCGTGCGGTTCTTCAGCGTGGGCGGCTAGAAATTACATTTGATTACGGTTCCCCGGGGCAAATTATTTTAAATCAAGATGGGACAGTTTACAGCGAGCACATTATTCCTACCCAACCGCTTAAAGTCATTCCTCAAACAGGGATTGCGACCGATTCAGAGCGTCTGCAAATTTCTTCCGTGATGAGCCGTATTTCAGCGGATTTGTCCGCAGACATAAAAGAGTTTTGGGAGGCTGTGCAAGATGCATGGGATAAAAACCCATATCAGCAAGTATTTATAGGAAACCCGGTCCGCTCCGAAATGCGGTTGGCGGAAAATTCTAAGGCGGAGATTGAAGCCGTGATTGATCAAGCGGGAGGTTTGATTTCTTATGCCCAATTCCAGGAATTGGCGCTGTATGGAAAGCATGGCTATTATTCGGCGGGAGGCGTTCGGTTTAGCGAGTTGGGCACGGACGAGGCGGGGGTAGAGTTTCATACCAATGCCCATCTTCCCGCGGTCGGACTCGCTCTTGCGGATCATTTTTATCAGGTTTGGAAAACAATGGGGGAGCCGGAGAAATTTGATATTGTCGAACTAAGCGGCGGTGATGGGTCAATGGCTTTGAATGTTCTTCAGCCTGTATTGATGTATGAAAGCCGCTACGCTGATGCGTTTTGGAAAAGTTTGCATTACAAAATAGTTGAGCGAAATCAAGTCCTGATTGATCGTCAAAAAAGCAAGCTTAAGGGGCTTCGTCAAACGATGGGTTCGCGTTTAGCGTTTGTGCATGAATCGGCTCTTGAAACTAATTTGCCGAGTCAGTCTGTGTCCGGGGTTGTTTTTTCAAATGAATTACCGGATGCTTTTGCGGTTCACCGAGTGATTGTTCGTAATGGCGAGCTTAAAGAAATATATGTTGGTTATAACGAAAATGGATTTTATGAGCAAGAAGGTGACTTAAATCCTGAAACCAAATCGGCGATCGAGGCCTACTTTGAAGTTGTTGGAGAATTACCGCCCGAAGGAAAAGAATTTGCGGTGAACTTGGCTATGGCACAGCTGCAAAGCGAAATTTCCCGCATTTTAAAACAAGGCGTTGCGCTGACGATGGACTATGGTTTTCCTCAAACTCAAGATCGCTATCACTCCGATTTGAAAAACGCGGTTTGGACTTTCGGAGACTTTGACGGAGTTGCTCCGTTAAAGCTGGGGGTAGATACAACTCATAACATTGATTTTGAAACCCTTCAAAAAATGGGCGCGGCGCAAAGGCTAACTCAATCAAAAATTGAATTTTTGCCTTATTTTCTTGAGCGTTATGGCTTTGTGGGAAGTACGGCAAATCCTCAGGAATATGTGCTTATCCAAGTTCGTGAAATTGCTTTGGAAGACGCCTTAAAAGGGCGCTCTGAAATGCGATTATCTTCCGATCAAGGGGCTTGGCAATTTGAAGATGTTCCCGTGGACCTACGACAATTTTATACACCCGAAGTGATAGATCGTTTGAAAGAAGATTCCTTGGTTCGTCCGGTGTATTTGGTCGCAGCCGAACAGTCTCAAGGGAGTGTGGGTGAATTTCAGCCGGGGAATGAGGCGATGCTTCATTGGATAGGCGGTACGGATATTTTAAATAGCTTAACAGGCTTTGGGGTGCGAAGCGCGGATGAGGCGGAGCTTTTCAGGAGTAGAGGTTTTCGTATCATTGTTGGGATCACAGACCGCTATGACGCAAATGATTTTTATAAGGTTTCAAATGGAAGACAAGTTTTTGTGCCTGTGCCCGGAAAAAAAGTATGGATTGGATTAAAAGGTGTGGGGCAATTCAAAGACCCGGAAAAAGAAATTGTTTATTCTAGCGTTAGGGGTTATGAAGGTTTGGTTGGAGCCGATGAAGCTCAAAAGTCGCAAAGGGTAGCCCATATCCCGGAATTAAGTAAAAACCCTTTTGTCATTAACTTGGGATCCCGTTCGCTTCTTAAAATCCCGCAACGTAGCGGAGCCTTCCTTCCTGTTTCAGATTTACCCGAAGTTTATGTCCCGTTCATAATTTATAACCTTTTTTATGAGCCCCACCGGGCGAGTAAGTTTAAATCAATTGTTAGAAAAGATCCTCAGCTGTTTGACATGATTCGGAAGAGAAGCTGGGCAGCTTATCAATCCATAAATGAAGAGCAGCCTGAGTCGGCTCCGGAACCTGCGGTGTGGATGAATTGGATTGCTTCGCAATGGGGCGAAGCGGAAGGCCGCAAAAGAAGTTTGCGGGTGGTTCACGAAACATTAAAGGCGCAAGACCTTTCATTTCCTCAGCGTGCTGACTTGGAAGAAATCGTCACGGAAGAAGAGCATCGGAAAAAAATATTGCGTAGTGCTCGAGGATTAACCGCGGTTGATTTAGATGAAGCGATTCGATCGAAATATATTAGTTCGCTGGCAAATACGATTGGTATATTAATTGATATGGAACAAGACTCACGCGAGGTTCCGGATTTTTACGCAAGATATTTTCCGGATATCCAAAAAACAGTTTTATCCATGATCCAGGGATATTTGCGGGCATTGGATGATGAGCTGCTGGCAGCATGGACAAAAGACCGTAGTCTTCTAACTGAAGATGATCCCGTTTTATCGCTTTATGAAATGTTGCGGTATCAGAATTTAAAAAAGATTATGACTGCGGATCAAATTGCGCAATTTCCGGATTTGTTGATCAGTACCGCTCGCGGCGTGAAAGCTCAACGCGCTCGCTCCGAAGCGCGAAGCGCTCAGTTGTCGGATGAGCAAGCTAATTGGATCGATGAAGCGAGCGCACTTTTTAATAAGGGACGAGAAGACATTCTTCATGACAGTAACCTTAATCCGCTTGAAAAAGCTCAGGAGCTTGTAACGCTTGCAGACCATTATGTTTCGAAAGTGGCAAAAAAGTTTAAAGTGCAATATTCGGATTTACCGTCGATGCTTTTTTTGGCCGTCGGAAGTTACGCAAATCGTGAAGTGGCTCCGCGCTCGGATTTTGACGGTTTTGTCGCGGTTGAAACGCATGCGGATGTTGAAGCGCTGAAGAATTATTTTTCTCCCGGCGGCTTCGTCTTTGAAGCGATGCAAGTCTTGGGCGGCAACTGGAATCTTTTTGCGATAGAAGAATTTGAAAATCCGGTGACGGTTCGCGATGATGGGTCCGGCAAAACGACGGAACCAGAAATTCAAAAGGAAGTTATCACGCAGTTGCTCGGCTTTCGCGAAGTTAAGTCCCTTGGTTTAACTCACATTGAACTTTCAAAAAGGCTCCGCGCGCATTTACAAAAAACTGAAAACCAAGCGCTGGTTTTAGAACAAGTTATTGACGCTTGGGTTGAACCTCGCAGCGAGAAGGGATATTTTGCCGGGCTTTCTGAGCGTGAACCTGACTTGAAGTGGGGCGCGGGCGGATTAAAAGATTATGACGTCGCGCGCTGGGCTATTCGGGTTTTCTTTGAGAATGAAAAACAAGCGATTGAGGCAGAGAAAGGCAACAATATTTCTTTTTTAACCTGGAATGAGTTTAACCGGGCGCAAGAAGCAGCGGCATTTATCCGGAAGGTTCGATGGATTTTACATAGTTTGCAGCCGACGCTTGAGCCGGGAGAGGATCCCGATTATCTCGGATTGGAACACCAGCTCGAAATCGCCAAGCAAATTTACGGAAATAATCTTCCCGATGAAGAACTGCGAAAACGGTTTTTACATGATTTGCGAAAATCACAGCGCGTTTTGTATTTGTATAGCGCGACGATTTTGCGCCGGGCGCTGCATAAAACAGGGGCGTTGAAGTATTTCTATCTTCCCGACAGCGATCCTGGGAAATATATTTTTAAAGGCGTAGAGAGACTTAAGCGTGAAGGCAAAACGATGACATGGGATCAGGGGCCCAAGGATGTCTCCGAAGAAATTTTAACGTTGGGGATAGCGCAAGGAGTTGATGCGGATGATTTGCTCAAAATATTTAGATATGCCGGCGAAAATAATCTTCGTGTCACTGGAGAGCTCTTAGACGGAATGCAGAAAAAAACGGGAGAGTTTTTGGCGCATTTTAAAGCTGATGAAGACTTTCGTGCGCAAGTTTTCACTGACTTTTTGGCGATTCTTCATCTGGGGCAATCTGCAGGCTATATTTTATTCCGCCTGCACATGCTAGGTATTTTAAGTGAGCTGATTCCGGGCTTTGAAAGTTTGAACCATCAGGTTAGTCCCGATTTCAGATATGACCATACCCTGGACATGAATTCGATCCGGATGGTACAGACCTTAGATCAACTGATGGGGTATTATGAAGGAAAACAAGCGCAGCAGGGATTCGCAGTCGGGGACTTGTCACAGACCGGTTGGATCAAGATTCTGCGCGCAGTGCTGCTTGCGAGAGAGATTTTAAGTCCAAAGGAAACGATGCGCACAATTTATCTCTATTTTGCCGGCTTGCAGCTTACTGAGCATGAAGCCGAAAGAGCAACCTGGCTGATTCAAAATCAAACCGCGTTGATGTCTTTTATCCAAAACGGCGGTATTTATTATCCTGAAGATTTTATTAATTTTCAAAGAGATGTTTTAAGCGATGCCGAAGGGCGGCCGGATTATTTACGGTGGCAGGCTCTTTTGGCGATGACTTTGGTTCATATCGAAACTTTTCAGAAGGGGCGGATTGAAATTTATCTTAATAAATTAAAGCCGCTTCTTGAAATGACGCGCGATGAGTTTGAAAATCAAGCCCAATTGCCCGTTTTTTTTAAAGCAAAAATACAATTGTCGCAGCTTCCCGAGTTTGCAAACGGAGTGAAGGTCGGAGAAGTTCGTATGCATTGGGAAGCAACGGATACTCCGAATGTCTGGAAGTTGAATATTGCGCACAGACATTCGACTGACAAGAATGAAAAGCTAGGAAGGTTATTCCGCATTGCGACCGTTCTTGCGGGAAGGAAGTTTAACATTATGGCACTTTTCCCTAATTATTTTGCAAACGATGGCATTACAGTTAATTCCATGATTGTTCGTCAAGCATACTTGACAGAGAAAATTAAGGAAGACCCCACTTTTACGGAAAAACTTCAAAATGAAATACAAGAAGCTTTTTCAACCCAAGACCCAGATGAGGTTCGGAACATTTATCGGGAAACGCCTTTTAATCGAAGCCCCGCTTTGGCTGCAATTCCTGAGACGGAAGTAGAAATACGAAAATATGGTCAGTCAAGTTTTGTTTATTTAAAAACCCCGGATGGACAAGGCGCCTTGGCGGATATTGCGCATATTGTCCTCAAACACCATTTGATTTTTGCTTCGCGAAGTACGGTTGATACGGTTGGCGGACGAGCTGGACTGCAGATTCAGGATACGATTCATGTGTTGACCATCGATGGGGAGCAGCCCGCAGAAAATGCTTTGAAGGCTTTGGCCGATGATCTTGAGTTTGCTTTCAAACACAAGGTTATCACGGATAAAGTTTTGGCTGAGATTGACAAAAGAATTGCTCAGCGCTCTGAAATGCGGCTAACGGTGCAGGAAAAGCAGTATATCTCTGAAATAGCGAATGGTTCTCGCCCCTATGGACGCTTAGAGACCTTGATTGACAGCGACGCCGGAGAAACAGAACCCAAAAATCCTCTCGTGCATCTTTTTGGCGAGCAAGAAACGACATTGCTTTTTTCCGGATTGATTGAAGATCAGGTTCCCCAAGAATGGTATCGTGATAAAAGCGTTCTTGTGGCTCCTGGATACGGCAATTTACCGTTCTTTATCCGCGGGCGAGGCGCAAAAAAAGTGGTTGGGTTAGACAGCGATCCGATTACCGTCGCTTTTCAGAAAGCAAAAGCTCTTTTTGGCAATCATTCCGATCTTGAAGGAATTTGGGGAATTTTTAATTATCCCACCAGAAACTTTGTACAAAAAGATTATTTGGATCGCATTACGCGGCTTGTGCAAGTTGAAGAGCCCACAAAAGCAACGGAATTGGACCGGATTGAATTTAGAGTGGGCAATGTTTTGGATTTGTCTCAAGAGCAAGAAAAGTATGACCTTGTGGTTGTTCCTTATTTAATGGGGGTGCAGCATGGTTTAACTCCGGAGCAAGGCGACCAGATGTTATCCCAGTTCGGAAATGTTTTGAACCAAGGCGGAAGAATCGTTTTATTGCCGGTTTTGGAAGAGCGGTATATTCGAGGCACGGCGGATTCAGCCCAAAAATTACGGTGGATTAAATTGCTTGAATGGTTGAAGGGATTAGATAAAAAAGGATATCAGATGGAGTTGAGTAAACCTTATTCTGTTTACGCCAATATGCCCATGCATTTTGTGTCAATCCAGCGGATGCGTTCCGAATCGCGGGAAGTTTCTGTAGCGGAAGCAAATGCAACCCGATCGGAGGGTCGTAAATTTGAATCAGCCCATGTGCTGTTGCATGGGTTTCAGAGCACGGATTTGAATTTGGACAATGATGAAGCCGGCCAGCAAGCGGGGCAAGTTATGAGTGATGTTGAGAATGTTGGGTTTGAAGAATATTTAGACGTGATTCAGAAGCTGCGCGATGAAATGGTGAAAGGGCTTGAGGGCGAACAGAAAAAACAAATGGAAAACCTGGTTCGCTTTTTTGTGGACGCGCTTTTGCAAAACTCAAAATCAGAAATCGAAATCGCTTTGGATGCTCCGGAGCTTGAAATGGCTCTGCAGCAAGCTATTCAAGAGTTTGCGTTTGGGGATGGAGTACGGTTTGTGCTTCCTAAAACAATGGCGAACTTAAAAATTCCCGCCGCGATGGTGAGACGCGTGAACTCTTTGGCAAGCGCGGTTAAAAAGGGCGGCCCCGTGTTATTGTCGATTTTTAGCGCGGGCGGAGAAGGCGCGTCGCAAAAAAGCGAAAACATTGTGGATTTGATTTCGGACGAAAAAAATTCTTATGGATTGAATGAAATTCAACGGCAAAAGGCGGATGTTTTGACCCGCATGCTTGTTGCCGTGCTTTTGTCGGGCAAGGTAAAACAGCGCGATGATATGAATAATATTTCGATGTTGCTTGCTGATACCGGGTACTTTCAGAATATCGCGCAGGGGTTAACCTTTAAGGATGGCAGGCTTACGGTTTCGATGAATATTTTGATGCGCCTTGCTCAGGAATACGCGGCAACGAGACAGATTCAGGCGGCTGCTTAATTCGCCGGCGGAACAGGAATAACCGCACAGCCCGCGCGAACTTGGGCATTTTTATCTTCGCTGATAACGATGGATTTTCCCGCGATACTGCTTCTTGTAAGCGAGAATTTTTCATAGTCGCCTTCAAGCTCCGCTGTGCCTTTACCGGTTGATTCAATCTCAGCCAATAGTCCGGACTCTTTTGTTTGAATTCCCAAAAACGAACCAGTCGGCCTGAAAATGTTTCCCGCGGACTCAGCTTCGTCCGAACACGCGCCCTTTTCGTGAATTTGAGCGAAGTACTTTTTGTTGGGCGCCGCGCCGGTTAAAACGACCTTGATTTTAACGTTTTCGGGGCCGGGCCAGAAATAGGCTTTTCCCGTTAGTGACGATTCGGGGCGGGAAGGCTGAATCCAATTAAAATAAGGCGCGTCACCGCTCGGCGTTACCGGACGGGTTGCGCAGGACAAAAGAGGAAAGGCGGCGAATCCAAGTAAAATGAAGGGATAGAGGCTTTTTTTCATAACGAGGTTCATTCTAGCCTTAATACGGTACAGCGCAACCTGAACTATTCGGCCAAATAGAATTTTATTGTTTGTTGTCTCTTCTCTCTTGTCTGGCTTATAATCTCACGTCCAGAATTATGGACTCAACCGCGGCTTCGAAAGCACCAGGAGAACTTCATGGCGAAAAATAATAAGGGCGAAGAAAAGATTCTTGATGTAGATGCCAGCATGCAGGGAACGATTGCGTTCAAAGATCCTGTCAATCTGCGTATTAATGGAACATTTGAAGGCAAACTTGATACAAAGGGCAATTTGACCATCGGAGAAAACGCCAAGGTGCGCGCGAATATTCATGGCGACAATATTGTGATTGCCGGAAAAGTGGTCGGAAATGTTACCGCCAGCCAAAGTCTTTCCGTGGTTTCACCGGCTTCGATTGAAGGAGACATTATCACACCGCGTTTTTCGGTCGGCGAAGGTTCCATCATTGAAGGTAAGGTAACCATGAAAACCGGATCTTCCGCAGGCGGCGATGTTTTCTTAACCTTGCGCGATGTTTCTCAGTATCTTGACTTAGAAGCGCGTGTGGTTGAGGACTTGGTGAAAAACAATCAAATTCCCGTGCGTCGCGAAAACGGTAATGTCGTTTTCTCCAAGAGCGCGGTTGATGGATGGCTTCAAAACCAAAAGGCATGAACAATCTTCTCTCTCCCGAAGAAACCAAGCAGTTTTTAAGGATCACTGCCGATGATTTGGACGGATTCGTTAAATCCGGAAAACTACAGGCGTATAAAATCAGCGGGCAATATTTGCGGTTTCGTAAAGAAGATGTTTTGCACCTGAAAGAAACCACGTTTAAAGACCGTGAAAATCCTTTCAAGCAAAATACTTTTCTGGGAAGAGTACGCGACTTTTGGAAGTTTAATAATTTCTATATTTTAGGTGTTCTCATCGCGGCCGGACTGCTTTATTTGCTGGGCCGCGAGTATCTTCAATAAGTTTTCGGCCGGCTGTGCGATTGACTCACAAAATCTCTTTTTGCTCCGTTACGCAAGTGAAGAAGCGGATGGACGCAGATTCCCATTATTTGAAGACTCATTTAACTTCGTCTGAAATCCGTTATTGCAAATCTAAGAAATATCCCGCCGAGCCCGCTGCGGCGCGCATTGCGTCGAAAAAAGCGTTGCTTCGAATTTTAAAAGTTCCGGCGTCCCGCCAAATGCAATGGATGCGTGAAATTCAAATCGGAAAGAAGCCCGATGGAAAGCCGTTTATCAAGTTGTCCGCGCTTTTCAAAAAAAATTTTAAAATGAAGCAGGATAGCCGCTGGCTGCTTTCAATCGCGCACGAAAGAGAGCTCGCGGCGGCTTGGGTTTCGGTATGCGGAGTTTAATTGTTAACGCGGATGACTGCAATTTAACATCAGGTGTGACGCGCGCGATTTTGGATTGTCACGCGCGCGGAATTGTCAGCAGCACGACCTGGCTGGTTAATTTGCCGGCCAAACCCGAAGATGTGACGGCGGTACGCGACAGTGGTTTGGGCGTAGGTTTGCATTTGAATGTTTCCTTGGGGGCACCGCTTTCCAATTTAAGCGATATTCGAAGTTTGGTGACCGAAGAAGGGCTTTTTAAGAAGCGGAATGATTATGTTTTGCGCGTCCCCACTGCCGCGGATTTGGTGAAGGAATACATCAAACAGATTGTTAAGTTCGAAAAAGTTTTTGGACGGCCGCCGACGCATTTGGATACGCATCATCAGCTTCATGATGAAACTGTTTTTATGCAGGCCTTGGCGCATGTGGCGCGTGAAAAAAAACTTCCCGTGCGGCGCTCCGCGTTAATGTCTTCGCCCGATTTTTCCAGGCATTATCCCGGAATATTGACCACACAAAGTCTTTTCGGAAATTTAGACGCAAAAGCATTTTGGACCGCGGAGAGATTGGAGGGGGTTATCAAAAATCTTTTACCGGGCACGGCGGAGGTGATGTGTCATCCCGGTATTTGGGATGCTGATTTGCAAAAATTGTCTTCGATGACGGTGCCGCGCGAGAAAGAGCACGCGCTTTTCTCTTCATCGCACTTGAAAAAAATTTTGGAAAAACATAATATTCGGCTCATTCATTTCGGAAATTTAAAGGTAAATTAAAGACCGCTCAAAAGAATCAGATGCCAGGCGGCTGCAAACGCCCGCGGAGGCGTATGCGAAGAGATACGCCGCACAAGCCGTAAATTGTTCGGCGATTTGCCAAACAAACCGCGGTAGCAGCCAACGCAGCAGATGATCTTTTTCAGCGGTTGGATACTTTATGAAAATTATTATTACGAACGATGACGGAATTCACTCCCGCGGTCTGATTACGTTAGTTGAAAGACTGGGGCGCGATCACGATATTTTGGTTGCCGGACCCGACTCGGAGCGCTCTGCCACGAGCCATTCCGTGACGATTCATGAGCCGATTGTTG
>ERZ761602.4103-NODE-4103-length-19273-cov-9.631179_pt1 | contig 19273 bp, 12 predicted proteins | sample MGYA00512165_ERZ761602 | MGnify/ENA primary metagenome ERZ761602 (study PRJEB28899, sample SAMN02445085) | bioreactor sludge metagenome | biome: EBPR sludge; isolation source: Thorneside wastewater treatment plant | place: Australia: Brisbane, Thorneside... | reverse complement strand
CGGACGGGCCATCGCGGCAGCTAAAGATCGGCAACCAGACCATAATCTTGAAACACGCTTCACCGAAGACAATGGCAACGGCCGACAAAGGGAGCGGGACCGTGATCCAGGCTCTTCGATATATCGGAAAGGATAACGTCACTCCAGAGCATATCGGCAAGATCAAAAACTCTCTTAGCGACTTCGACAAGAGGGAACTGCGCAAGGATATCAACACTGCACCGGAGTGGATGAAGCCAATGATCATGAAGATCGTTGAATAGCTATGGACCAGATCGCGTCACGTTCAAAAGAGGATCGATTTTTCATTTTCAGCGAATCTGCAAATCGCAGAGGCGTGCTCCCGCAAATAATCGAAAAAGATTTTTGGGTATGTTGGACGTTAGACAAATTATTCGCCTTGCCAGAGGTTTCACCGCATTTAATTTTCAAAGGTGGAACTTCGCTATCCAAGGTGTATGGCGTGATCGAACGATTCTCAGAAGATATTGATGTCTCGATCAACCGCAAGTATTTGGGGTTTGAGGGCGACACCGATCCGCTCAATATCTCTGGAACAAATAAGCGGAAGAATGCGGTCGAAAGGATAAAGGAAGCGTGCCGGACAAAAGTGCAAGGCCCTTTCCTAACACAATTGCATGACTTATTTTCGCAAAGCCTTGTCGGCGAAGAATGGAGCTTGAAAATCGATGACTCGGACAAAGACGGACAGACCCTTCTTTTCGCATTTCCCCAAACCTCTGTAGCCGATGCGGAAGAGGCGTTGCGATATGTAAAGCCGCTGATAAGGATCGAGCTTGGAGCACGAGCCGAACACCAACCGTTCGAGGTACGAACGATCCGTTCATATGCCGCCGAAGACTTCCCCCAAGTATTCTCGAACCCTGAATGCGAGATAAAGGTCCTTGCTGCTGAGCGCACTTTCTGGGAAAAGGCGACGATACTGCACGACCAGCATCACAGGTCCGCAGACGACAAGACGGCAGAAAGGATCTCACGTCATTACTACGACCTTTACAAGCTGGCGCAGACGCCGATCGCCGAACTAGCGCTTGGCGACCGAGCACTTCTCGAGAACGTTGTGGAGAATAAGAAGGTATTCTTTACTCGCTCTGCCGCCCGTTACGATGAGGCTCTGACCGGACACCTTCGGCTGGTTCCGAAGCCCGAACGACTAGCGGCCCTAAATGCGGATTACAGCAAAATGGACGAGATGTTCTTTTCACCACCTCCACCAATGAAGGAAATTCTTGATCTGCTCGCCGAACTCGAAAAGCGGATCAATTCAGAGTTCTAGTAAGCGTTGAATGTGACGTGAAGAACTGTCGCCCCCAGGTTTTTAGCAATCCACATTGCGGCAAAAGGCACACATAGTTCTGTAGTCCGTAATCCGGAAGCGTTTCGCTTTGTGATGAGCGGGGGTTTTTAATATGATTCAAGACGAACCCGCGGACTTTAGAATCATCAAAGAACATATTATGAGACGACCCTTTTTGCTTGCGGCAGTTTTGTTTGTTTTGGTTGGGGCGGCGGCGGCGCAGGACAAGCTGCTTACGCTGGACGCGATCTTTGGCCCGGACCCGGCGGTTCAGGTCCAGTTCAGCGGAACGCCGAGCTTTTTGCAGTGGTCGCCGGACGGGCGATCGTTCAAGCGGGTCGAGGGCGGGCGGCTGGTCCGCGTTGACGCGCTGACGGGCGAGGCACGGCCTTACTTTGATACGCAGCGGTTCGTTTCGGCGCTAGCGACCGTCGCCGGCATTGGCGCCCGCGACGCCGACCGGATAGCCAATTCGCCCGGCCTGCTCTTCAATAAGGGCGAGACGGCGATCCTGCTCAACCACAACAACGACCTCTGGCACTACGACATCGCCGCCGGAATGCTCAAGCGGCTGACAAGCAATGCCGATGAGGAAATGGAAGCGGACTTCAGCCCCGATGGGCGGATGGTCAGCTTTGTCCGCAAGAATGATCTTTACGTCGTCGATATCGGCAAGGGCGGCGAGAAGCGGCTGACCCGCGACGGCTCCGAGCGGGTGCACAATGGCTATCTCGTTTGGGTCTATGAAGAGGAGCTTTACGGACGCGGCCAGAACCGCGGCTACTGGTGGTCGCCGGATTCGAAGCACATTGCTTTCCTCCGGCTCGATGATTCGCCGCTGCCGGAGTTCGTGCTTTCAAATGAGCTGACGAACGATCCTGTCCTTGAGAAGACCCGTTACCCGAAACCCGGTGACCCGAATCCGCTCGTCCGGCTCGGCATTGCCGATGTGACGCGGTCAACCATCGTTCCGCCGGTCGGCCGCGTTCCGGGCGTTGGGCGGCGGCTGCCCGCCGGTGTTCAGCGGCTCGGCGATGCGGTCAAGTTTGTTGACCTCGCCCGCTATAAACCCGAAGACCTGCTGATCGGCCGCGTTGGTTGGACGCTGGATTCGAAGCAGGTACTCTTTCAGGCGCTCAACCGCGAACAGACCTTTTTGGACGTAAACGCCGCGACGCCCGACGGGAAGACGAAGAAGCTTTTTACCGAGACGACCGCCGCTTGGGTCGAGGTTTACGACAATCCGGAGTTTCTGCCCGACGGCTCGTCCATTTATCAATCGGCCCGCAATGGCTGGCGGCATCTTTATCATTACGACGCCAACGGTTCGCTCATTCGCCAACTGACCGACGGCCGCTGGGAGATCCGCAATTTTTACGGCGTTGACCCCGAAGGCCGCTATGCGTATTTTTCGGCAACGCGCGACAGCCACATCGCCGTCAACGTTTATCGCGTGCCGATCGCCGGCGGCGACATCGAACGCCTGACCCAGGGCGAGGGAACGCACGCGGCATCGTTCAACCGCACGTTCACGCATTTTGTCCACACGTGGAGCGACGTGAACACACCCTCGCAGCAGCGGCTCTTCCGCTCGGATGGCCGGCTCGAACGCGTCATCAACGAGAACCGCGTCCCGGCGCTTGCGGAATACAAGCTCGGCACACCGGAGTTTATGAAGGTGAAGACGCGCGACGGCTTTGAGATGGAAGCGATGATGATCCGCCCGCCGGATTTTGACCCGAACAAGAAGTATCCGGTTCTGCAATATACCTACGCCGGGCCGCACGCTCCGCAGGTGCGCGACGGCTGGGGCGGCAACCGCTATATGTGGCACCAGATGCTTGCCCAAAAGGGTTACATCATCTGGGTTTGCGACAACCGCACGGCAAGCGGCAAGGGCGAGGAATCGACCTGGCCGGTCTATAAACAGATGGGAACGCTCGAGCTTCGCGACATCGAAGACGGCGTCAATTATCTAAAGTCGCTGCCTTACGTTGACGGCGACCGGATCGGCATCTGGGGCTGGAGCTACGGCGGCTTTATGACGAGCTATGCAATGACGAACAGCAAGCTCTTTCGGGCGGGCATCGCGGGCGGCTCGGTTACGGACTGGCGGCTTTACGACTCGATCTACACCGAACGGTATATGATGACCCCGCAGAACAACCGCGAGGGCTACGACAAGACGTCGGTCATCCGCTCGGCAAAGGACCTTCACGGCCGCATTCTGCTGATCCACGGCATCATGGACAACAACGTCCATATGCAGAACACCATCCAGCTCGTCAATGAACTGCAGAAACACAACAAGCAGTTCGATCTGATGCTCTACCCCGGCCAACGCCACGGCATCGCCAACCGGGCCCAGGTCCGCCACTGGTACGAAATGATGACGAACTTTATCGTGAAGAACCTTTGATCGAAGACATCATCACCCGAAACTAAAGGCGGCTCACTCGGCCGCCTTTTCATTTGCAACCACAACCTCCGGGAATTCGCGGATGAAGGTTTCGTTTTTGAATGCCCCGAGTCCCCGAATCGCGGAAAACTTTTCCGGGCAAAGCAACCGAAGCGAAAAGATGCCGCATCACAAGGGGCTAGTTAGAAGGATCCACACTTAGCAACTCCGGTCAGACGCCGTTTGACCGTTAAAGGCAAAATATAAAATTGAGGTAATTCCGATGCGAGTCAAGCTCTTCCCTGCGGCTTTTCTAGGCCTGATCTGCGCCTTTGCGGCGGCGGGCCAAACGATAGACGAGAAAAATTCATCTGCCCGGTTCATTGCCGAGGGGCTTGAGGTGACGCTGCCTGTATCGGCGCGGGCAAAGGCATCGGTTCCGGCAGTGCTTGAACTACTCGACCCAGCTGACAATGTTGCGGCAAACGCTTCGATAGTGGCCGCTCTTGATCGCGGCCGCCAGCGGCTTCGGATCGTGCTCCCGCTGCCGGGTTCGGCGAGCCCTAAGAACGATGAGATGATCTGGCATCGGGTTCGTTACCGCGTCGGCAATGCGTTTGGTGTCGTCTCGCTCTCGCAGCTTTTGGAAGACGTATTCGATCTGCGTGTCGCCGCATCCGCAGAGGTGACGCCGGGGATGATCTATCGCGTAAGAGTGACGGCCTTTAATCCGTTCACCCAAGCAAGTGCTTCGAGTGTTCGGATAAATGGGACACTGACGTTTGACCTCAAGTCGGGAGAGGAGGATTCGCTCGAACTCAAAGCCGATGGGATAACGGACACGAACGGGAACGCAGTTCTCGAATTCAAGATCCCGAGCGGCGTGGCATTCGACGATGACGGTGAGATAGAAATAGCAGCCACGAAGAACGGCGTCGTCCGAACGGCCTCCGACGACCTTGAAAGCGTCCGAACGGGCGCCGAATTCCTGATGTTGACGGACAAAGCGCTGTATCAGCCCGAGCAGACGATAAACATCCGCGGCATCTATCTTGAGGGGATCGAGACGAAGACCGTAAACACTGGCCGCGAGGTCGATATCCGCATCGAGGACGAAGAAGACACGGTCGTCTATCGCGAAAAGTTGCGAACATCTGAGTTCGGAATTGCCGCGGTCTCATGGAACATTCCGCCGAATGCAAAACTCGGAACCTATACCATCAGAGTGCGTGATGAGTTTGGCGAGGATATCGGCCGGCAAAACCTGAAGGTATCGAGATACGATCTGCCGAACTTTGTCGTCAAGGCCGAGCCGAACAAGGGCTACTATCTTCCGGGCGACGAGGTGGCGGAGCTTGCGATCCGAGCGGATTACCTTTTCGGCAAGCCGGTCACCCGCGGCAAGGTGAGGGTGGTCGAAGAAAAGGACCGCAGGTGGAATTGGCGGGAACAGAAATACGACATCGACGAGGGCCAGGTCTTCGAGGGCGAAACGGATGCCGAAGGGAAGTTCGTCGCCCGGTATCTTCTTGAGGGGGAGTTTGCCACGCTCAAGGACGAGAGCCATCGGAAGTACATCGATGTCATGTTTGCTGCTTACTTCACCGACCCAACGACCAACCGGACCGAGCAGCGACGCTTTGACATTCGCCTGACGCGAGAGCCTATCCACGTCTACTTCTCATCCGCCCGCGATGACCGCCACTCGTCGTTGCCGGTTCAGGGATACGTTACTGCATTCTATGCCGACGGCACTCCGGCTGAGTGTGAGATCGAGATCACCGCAAGCGAATATGACGACGAGGGATTTCGCAGGGTCTTGAAGACGCGAACGAATCGGTACGGCGTTGCGAAAGCAGAATTCCGGGCTCCCAAGTTCGAGGACCACGTTGAAGAACTTCATCTGCGAATAGCTGCCACCGACCGCGAGGGCCGGAAAGGTACGCTCGAAGAGGAGATCAGCTTTGCCGAAGAGGATGAGAACGGCATTTCTCTTTCGATTCCGAGGGTGATCTTGAAAGAGGGCGAGCCGGTACGGATGGAAGTTCGGTCCTCACTGCGTGAAGGGCAGGTGCGAGTCGATGTCGTCCGCGGATGGACGCTGCTTTCGAGCCATGGCGTTAGGCTGCAAAATGGCCGCGGCAGCCTTGCAGTGCCGTTCGATCCTTTGTTCCAGGGCGAGATCAAGATCATCGCCTATACGGAACCGACGTACGAGGACGACGATATCGTCCGGTCTCTGCGGCAGGTTATCTTTCCGGTCCGGCAGAATCTGAAAGTTGATGCCCGCTTCGGCAAGGCGATTTACAAGCCGGGTGAGGACGCGACACTGAGCTTCGACATCGCCGATGCCGGCGGCCGGCCGGTCGAGAGCGCTCTAGGCGTGGCAATTGTTGACACGGCAGTCGAGCAGCGGGCTCGTACCGATACGGAGTTCGGTTCGATGATGAGCAACTACCTTGGCTGGCTCGGCTACGGCGGGAGCATCGGCTCGGTCAACATCAAGGACATCCGCGACCTCGACCTGAGCAAGCCGATCCCGAATGATCTACAGATAGTTGCCGGGGCACTTTTGAACGACACTTGGTATGAACCTGGTATCTTCTTCAGCGACGATCTTCGGTCGGATGCCCGAAGGGTCTTCGCCCGACATTACAAGCCGCAGGATGACATGCTGCGGCGGGCACTCTCTGCAGCGTTTTCGGCGAACGGGCAATATCCGCGGGACGAGAGATCGCTTCGCGAAGCGCTCAGCGGGCAAGGCATCTCGCTGCCGCTAATGCGCGACCCATGGGGCGAGCAGTATCGGCCCGAGTTCGGCTACGAAAAGGAGAATGCGTTCGTCCGCTTTGTTTCGAATGGACCCGACAAGCGGCCCGGGACGGCCGACGATTTTGTGGTCTCGAATGTTTCGCTCAAGTACTTTACGCCGACCGGCAAGGTGATAGACGAGGCGATCCTGAGCCACCGCGACCGCACGGGAAATATCATCCGCGATCGCGAGACGCTGCTTGGCTCTCTTGGTCGCAAGGAACTGAACGACATCTACGGTCGCCCTTATCAATTCGATTTTTCGGTCGATGGCCGCCACTACGTGCTCCGCATCATAAGCCTCGGGCGGGACGGGCGGCGGGCGGAATACTCATGGTCGGGCGATGACTTTACTGTCTGGACCAACCGGATCGATTATTTTGCCGAGCTAGAGAACCGGATCACCGTTGCCCAAAGCCAGCTCAGTAAGATCCCGATGACGGCTGCGGAGTTCAAGGCGTCGCTCGCCTCGGCCGGCATCGACCTTGACGCCATAACCGACGGGTACGGTAACAAGGTTTACGTCGTCGTTAATCGCTATACGCGCTTTTCAAACCGGGTCACGACCGCGATGGTTCGCGAATACGGCGTTGAAGGCTTGGTCGAGCGGCGAACCGTCACACCCGTGACTCAGGACGTTATCAGCTTTCGGGTCCGGACGGCGGGCTCCGACCGGACGGAGGGAACTTGGCGAGACCTGACCCTGACGGAGATCATCCATGTGATCTCAGAGCGGACAAAGGACGACCCGGAACCGGTGATCAAGAATTCATCGTTCAGTTCCGGAGGGCCTGAATCGGCATCGGGAACTATCTCCGGAACCGTAAGGGACGAGACGGGGGCGGCGATCGTTGGGGCGACCGTCACCGCTACGCATCTTGAAATGCGGCAAGGCCGAACGGTCGTGACGAATGACTCGGGGCGATACATTATCTCGGGTCTTTCGCCGGGAAGATATGAATTGAAGGCCGAGGCTCCTGGGTTCAAGTCGGCGATAACGACAAACATTCCGGTTACGAGTGGAGTTACAACGAACTACGATTTTCAGCTTGAGGTCGGTTCAGTAGACTCAGTTGTTACGGTAACGGCTGAGTCTGATTCGGTCGTGAACACATCGGATGCTTCGCTGGGAAATACCATTACGTCACAACAAATAACCAGCCTGCCGCTCAATGGCAGAAATGTTCTCGATCTGATCATGCTTAAGCCGGGAACCGCGGACGGTGCAGGCGAGGGGCTTTCAACTCCGCGACTGCGGCAGTACTTCCCCGAGACGCTGCTTTGGAATCCGGAGTTGATCACCGGTGCCGACGGCAAGGCCGTCGTCAATTTCAAGATGGCGGACAACATAACCACCTGGAAGGCATACACCATCGCGTCGACCCGCGATGGCCGCGTTGGAGTTGCCGAGCAGAAGGTGACGGCATTTCAGTCGTTCTTTGCCGACCTCGACCCGCCGAAGTTTTTGACCGAAGGCGACGAGATCTATCTGCCGGTTCAGGTGCGTAACTACACCGAAAGCACGGCGAAAGTTGACGTAACGATGGACGATGCAAACTGGTTCAGCTTTCTTACGGACGCCCGCCAGAAGATCGATGTCGCCTCAGGCGAGACCGAGAATGCCGTCTTTGGCTTCAGAGCTTTGCGGCCGGTGAAAGACGGGCTTCAGCGGGTTACGGCCCTTGCCGAAAAGGACTCGGACGCGATCGAAAAACCGGTCACGGTCAAGCCGAACGGCCACGAGGTCGTGCGAACGGAATCGAAATATTTCAGCGGTAATGCCGAGCTTGCGGCGGAGTTTCCGGCGAACGCCCTGCCGGGTACGCCTCGGGCCGAGCTAAAGATATACCCGAACCTTTTCGCCCACATTACCGAATCGGTCGAGGGGCTTCTCCAGCGTCCCTATGGTTGCGGCGAGCAGACCGTTTCCTCAACCTACCCGAACCTGATGATCGTCGAGTTCAACGAAGAGGACACGCCGCTTCGTCGCCGGGCGATGCGTAACCTGATCCGCGGGAAAGAGCGGCTTCTCGGTTATCAGGCACCTGAAGGCGGCTTCACATATTGGGGCGGGGCGAGCGACCCGGACATTGCTTTGACGGCCTATGCTCTTCGTTTTCTCCACGATGCAGGCCGGCATATCGCGGTCGATGAATCGGTCATCGAGCGGGCGGAGCGGTGGCTGCTTTCACAGCAGAGACAGGACGGTGGTTGGTCGTATCGTTATTCGAGGGAATCAGCAGCGGGAGCGACGTCTTCAACGATGCTCACGACCTACGTTGTGCGTTCGTTTTCGATGCGGAAGGAACCCGAACAGGGCGAAAACTCCAAGGCGTCGCTCGACAAGGCGATCAGTTTCCTGCACCGGCAAAATGCCGCGATCGATGATCCTTACACGCTTTCGTTGCTCGGCAGCATCTTGATCGCGCAGGGCGACCGCGATGGTGCGGCGGCCGTTGCGAAAAGGCTCGCCGGGCTTGCCCGGGACGAGGCAGGGTCTGCCTATTGGAACCTTGAGAGCAACACGCCTTTCTATGGCTGGGGCAGAACGGCAAGGATCGAAACTACGGCACTCGCCGCGAACTTCTTGTCGCAGCTTGCTGAGACGGACGGAGCCTATCGAGAACTTGTTGAGAAGGCGATGGTCTTCTTGTTCCGAAACAAGGACCGCTACGGCGTTTGGTATTCGACACAGACGACGATAAACGTCCTCGAGACGTTTCTCGCCGTGATGAAAAAGACTTCGCAGGTAGAAAACGCGGAGGTCGTTGTCAGCCTCAACGGCCGCGAGGCCGAAAGGCTGCAAGTGCCGTCAGACCGGCTCGAACCGATCGTGTTAGATCTGACGGGCAGGCTATTGCCGGGCCGAAACGAGATCGTCGTCGGCGGGCCGGAGCGCTATCCGCTGCTTGCAAATCTGGTCGCCGGTCATTACGTCGACTGGAAAGATGCGGATATCTCAAGCCGCGATGTGAACGTCTCGCGGGCGATCGAACTGGATGTGAACTGCCCGAAGACCGAGGCGGCGATAATGGAAACCCTTACCTGTTCGGTACGGGCCGAGCGTGTCGGATTCCGAGGATACGGGATGCTGCTTGCCGAGATCGGCACACCGCCGGGAGCGGACGTTGACCGCGAAGCTTTGCAGGAGGCGATGAAGGGAAACACGGGGATTTCGCGTTACGACATACTTCCGGATCGGGTCGTCGTTTATATGTGGGCACGCGGCGGCGGAACTCGATTTGATCTCAAATTCCGGCCGCGATACGCGATCAATGCGCAGACACCGGCATCGGTCGTTTACGATTATTACAACCCCGAGGCACAAGCGACCGCTGCGCCGGTCAGGTTCCGCGTCCGCTAGCCGCTTCACTCGCCGGTGCTCGGCCCAACGACGACCTCCGGGAATTCGCGGGCGAGGTCGGCGGCGGGTTTGGAGTCGATGGCGGCTCGGACGGGGCGGGTGCCGACGTTCGGTTTGAAGTTGCCGTTCTCGTCGTAGAGCCGGCGGTATTGGGCGGTATTGCGGATGATGCCCTGGACGTAGCCGCGGGTCTCGCGGAATGGGATCGCCTCGACGAATTCGTCCATCTCCATCGGCAATGTCCGGCGCCAGGTGACGACGCGGCCGGGCCCGGCATTGTAGGCGACGGCCATGTATTCGATGCGGCCGTAGCGGTCAAGCTGTTCGCGCATATAGGCGGTGCCGAGTTCGATGTTGAGTGCGGGGTTGAAGAGATCCGCGGCCGAGCGGACCGGCGAAGCCGAGCCGAACTTTCGGGCGGTCTGCTGAGCGGTCGGGAGCAAAAGCTGCATCAGTCCATAGGCATTTGCCGAGGAGCGGGCCGACGGGTTGAAGACGGATTCCTGACGAATGAGCCCCGCTACTTTATATATGTCGAGGTTCCTCGCCCGCGACCATTTCGCGATCTGGTCCCAGGCCATGTGCGGGTAAAAGATCTCCCATTCTTCGCGGCCCATTTCCTCGGGGAACATCTGGGCATAGTCCGGATAGCTCTTCGCAAGGGCAAGCAGTGCCGAGACGTTGTCAAACTTCATCTGGTGATGCTTGGCCAGCGAGAGGTTGATCGTCGGCGAATTCTGCGCCGTCTTTTGAGCTTCTTTCAATTCTTCGATAGCCCAATCGAAAAGCCCGACCGAGCTTAATTCTTCGCTTTTTGCGGCGCGTTCAAGCTCGGCGGCACCGGCCGTTTCCGGAGCTACGGTGATGCTCTTGAGATTTGCCGCTGCCTGCGGGACGAGCGAATCCGCCGGGAAATTTGCCGGCGACTGGCACTGTCCGCGGCCGCGGAGTGCGGTAAGGCGTTCAAAGCCGATGTGGCCGTACCAATTGGCGTTGTAGCGGTAAACGAGAGCGTCGTAAAGCGTGCAGGCCTCGGCGATGCGGCCGGCTCTCTCGGCATTTCGTGCGGCCCAATAACCGGCACGTCCGCGGTTCGAGGAATCGCGGTCGGCATAGCGGGCGAGGTGCTCGGTCAGCATATCGGCGGCACGAGCGTGATTGCCGGCCTCGTGCTCAAGCCATGCGAGTTCGAACTGCGCACCCGCGACCTCGACCGCCTGCGGATAGGCGGTCAGAGCCGTCCGCAAAAAGAAATTCTCCTCGCCTTTGTTCTTTGCATCGCGGGCGGCATAGCCGGCCTCGACCCATGCCTTAACGGTGAGCGGGCTTTGCGGGTAGGCTCGCCGCATTTCGTCGGCGGCGGTGCGTGCCCGTGGCCAGAGCTTCGATTTGGCATAAGCATTGATCAGGTCGCGATATGCCTGATCGCGGCCCGCCATCGCGGCCGGTATTGCATCAAAAGCTGCTTGCGCCTTCGCAGCGTCGCCCGCCTTGGCGGCGGCCGAGATGCGATTGAGATGGATCTCAGGCGTTACTTCGCCGGGGAATCGCTCAATGAAACGGGTATAAGAATCATAGGCCAAGGTCGCCGCCCCCATCGAAAGAACACGATCGGCACTGACTTTTAGAACCTCAGGGGTAACGTCCGCGAGGGGATCGATATTCAGTTCCTTGAGCTTCGCCTCGGCCTCTCTTCCATCATTACTGTAAGCGCCGTAGAGCGCTGCTTTCTTAAAGTACTCGGTCGCTTCGGACTGTTTGCCGGCGGCGAAAAGGGCCTTCGCGGTCGCAAGCTGAGCGCCAGCGTCATTTACTCGGTTGAGCGGTTCGAGAAACGCACGAACATCGGCGGCACGCCCCGAGGCCATCGCCGATTCGGCCCAGAGAAGCCGAGCTTCGCGGACGCGAAGCGAGGTCGGATGCGTAGACACGAGCCGTTCGAGGTCGGCCATCGCCGCCGCATGGTCGCCCGTTCCCAGATGCGAACGGGCCCGCAGCCAAAGGACGTAGTCAGCGACCTTCGTCAGCCGTTCGAACTCATCGGAATTGAGCACTATGGCCGCACCGCGAAAGTCCTTGTTCTCAAACCGCACCCGTGCCCGGAGCAGGCGAGCAAGCGCTCCCGTTTCGGTCCCGCGAAATCGGCGTTCGACATCCTCGACCGCCGCTTCGGTCGGCATCCTGCCACCCTTCGTCAGCTCGCGAAGCTGACGCAAGGCGTCCGCCTCCGCCATCGGCTGGGCTGAACAGGAAACCGTGAACGCCGCAAACAGCGAGAGGAGAATAACGACTGCCGAGAGATTGATGCTGAACTTATTGAAGCTTTTCATCTTGATAATTCCGAAATGTCTGATGCCGGCGGGGCGATAAACTCTGCCCGCAACACGGGGCCCGAGCGGCGGACCGCAAATTCTGAAACAGCATTATAGCAAATCCGCTCGGGCGGGCTTTTTGGAATCTGCACTGGGCCAAAAGTGCAGCGTATTGCATTTTCGCAGGGATGTAACTAGATTGTTACCTTTGCCGCAATTATGCTTATCAAGTCGATAGAACTCATTGAGATCAACCTTCCGCTTGTTCATTTTTTTGAGACCAGTTTTGGCCGGACGTATGAACGCCGGATCATTTTGGTGCGGGTCGAAGACGCCGACGGCGCCGAGGGCTGGGGCGAGGTGACCTGCGGCGAATCGCCGGGTTATTCGGACGAATGGACCGATTCGGCGTGGGTGACCGCGGAAAAGATACTGGCTCCGATGGTGGTCGGGCAAGAGGTCGCTGCGGCCGCGGACGTTTGGGGCCTTATGAAATGGGCACGCGGGCACCGGATGGCAAAGTCGGGCATTGAGACTGCCTGCTGGGACCTCGAAGCCAAGAAGCTCGGCGTGCCTTTGTGGCGGCATTTGGGCGGTGTAAATCAGGTCATCGAATGCGGGGTTTCGATCGGCATTCAGGACACGATCCCGCAGCTTCTGGACAAGATCCGCGTCGAGCTTGAGGCGGGCTATAAACGCATCAAGATCAAGATCTCGCCTTCCTGGGATTATGACGTGATCAAGGCCGTGCGGGCGGAGTTTGGCGACATTTCGCTGATGGGCGATGCAAATTCGGCATACACGCTCGCGGACATCGATAAGCTCAAGAGCCTGGATGAATTCGACCTGATGATGCTCGAGCAGCCGCTCCCGCACGACGACATAATCGACCACGCAAAGCTGCAGCGGGAGATAAAAACGCCCGTCTGTCTCGACGAGCCGATCAAATCGCCCGAGGACGCCCGGAAGGCGATAGAGCTCAAGTCCGGCAAGATCATCAACCTTAAGAACGGACGAGTCGGCGGGCACACGCAATCAAAGTTGATCGAGCAGATCTGCCGCGAAGCCGGAATGCCGGTCTGGTGCGGCGGCATGCTCGAAAGCGGCATCGGCCGAGCCCACAACATCGCCATCTCGACCCTCGCCGGCTATACCATGCCCGGCGATGTCTCCGCCTCAAAACGCTACTGGCACGAAGACATAATCGAACCCGCCGTCGAGGTCTCGCCCGAAGGCAGCATCACCGCCCCCGAAGGCCCGGGAATCGGGTTTGAGGTGAAGCGGGATCGGATTGAAAAAGGAAAAGTCCGAGAATGTCGAATTCAGTAAGTAAGCGAGTAATGTTCGTTTCAACCGTTATTTTAGCGGTTGTTGTGCTTTTGGCCGGATTCATTGCGTACACACTTCCTCACTGGTGGTATCGCGTCGGTGAGGCCGAACAACGAACCGAACATGGGCCGTTAGGAACGGTCACCGTATATAAGTCGAGCGAAGGTAATCTCCTCTTTTTGATTGAAGAGGACTCATATCGAGATCATTACATCTTCTATCCCGTCGATGGCAGAATTGGGATTCCGAATCGCGGTCAATTCGGAACCCTCCCTTTCGTTTCTGCACTCGCGTATTCAACTGATTCTCCCGTTCCGGTTGTCTTTTCAGACGACGGGATCAAGGTCGAGACGGACATGAATGTAGTTCTTGACAATAACAGCCTTGAGTTCAATACACGACTGGGTCGGCGCGTTCGTGCGGACCTTGGCAATTTTTGATTAGGTTCTGAGGCTTCGATTGGCCACGCCCTTTGCGTTTCATCGATAGCGATCGGATAAGACTATTTTTTGAGAATTGCCGCGTAGCGGCCATATGAATTTAGCCGTGGGTGAAGCCCACGGACAGCCATTCCCCCAATATCCCCGTCGCGTAGCGACGCATGAATAATATGGCGAATACATATTCAGCATTGTTCTATCACATCGTCTTCAGCACAAAAGGTCGTAAGCGATGGATCACACCAGATATCGAAGATCGCGTCTGGGCTTATATTGGCGGCGTAGCTAGGGCCCATGGTCTGATCGCGATCCAGGTCGGAGGAATCGAGGATCACATTCATGTCTTGATCATGGCGAAACCTATACATTCTCCAAGCGAGATCGCGAAGTGGCTGAAGGGTGAAACATCAAAATGGATCCATACAGAATTTGATAACATGCGTTCGTTTCAATGGCAGGACGGATATGGAGTGTTTAGCGTCAGCAAAGTGAAAGTTCCGGCGGTGGTCGAATACATCAAGGGCCAGCGCGATCATCACTCCTCCGAGGCGTTTGAGGACGAATACGAGAGAATGTTGGAGCGTCATGGCGTAGAGTTCGACCCGCAATACTTATTGGGATGATTCAGCCGTCGCTAACGCGACGCACTGCGGTTTATGGATATCTGTCCGTGGGCTCTACCCACGGCTAAATTCAAATTGCCGCTACGCGGCGAATCACAATATTCGGGCTGCAAACGCGTAGTCCGATAAGAGAATTGACCGCCGCGAACATATCGGCGCGACATAAAAACCGATGAAAAAGCTTAACCTGACACTGCTACTTGTTTGCACGCATTTGTTCGTTGCGGCGGCATTTTCCCAGACGGCGAAGTTCGACATTGTTGCCTACACGCCGCCAGCCGGATGGTCAGCGGAAAAGGACGAGAACTCGGTTCGCTTCAGCACGGAAACGGACGCGGGCTATTGTGTGATCTCGCTTGTGCGGTCGATTGATACGACCGGCGACGCGGGCAATGACTTTGAAATGCTCTGGGAGCTTTTTGCGAAGGATGGCCTCAACGCGACTGCTTCGCAAGGGCGAAGGTCGGGCGAAAGGGACGGTTGGCTCGTCGAGGCAGGTGGAGGAGCATTCGAAAAGGAAGGGCTAAGCGGTGCGGCCGTCTTGACCACCTTTTCCGGCAACGGCAAAGCCGTGGCGGTGCTTGTAATTACAAATACGGATGCTTTCGAGTCGAACATCTCGGCGTTTATTGATTCCATCAAGCTACCACCGGTCGCCGCCCAAAAGACTACGACTGCGCCAACGCCCGCGGCGGCACCCTCAGGCGATGCCGCGAAGCTGATCGGCCGATGGCAGCGTTCGAGTTCGAGCAGTCCGGCCTATGCCGACCCCGCCAGTTGGGGAACAGCGGGTTACACAACGAGTCGCTACGAATTCAATTCCGATGGAACTTATATCTACACCGAGCGGACGTTCAGGATGACGCATCCGCGGATCTTCATCGTCAAGGAAAACGGCAGATATACGGTCGCCGGCAATACTCTGACCGTCACGCCCGCGAAAAGCACCATCTCCGCGTACAACAAGGCAGGCGGAAGCGACGCTCTCGGGACGCTCGCAACCACGCAGAACCGCAAGTTGGAAAAGGTCATCTACAAGTTCACATTCCATTACTTCTCCGGGATCCAGGAATGGAACCTGGTGCTCCAGGCCGACGCCCCGACCGAGCGTGACGGCCCGTTCAGCGGGAACACCACATTTAACAACGCCTGGTATTTCGATCAGAAATTCATAAACACCGACCTCACCGCGGTCCGTGTCAACTAGTTATCACGTTGGCAAAGTTTGCCATGGGTGATATCTTTTCACTTATGAGCACGATGAACATTTCGCTTCCGGAGGAACTGAGGGCATTCGTCAACTCGCAGGTTTCCGAGGGCGCTTATACCAGCAGCAGCGAGTATGTGAGGGACGTACTGCGAAAGGAGCAGGATCGCGTTCGTCTTCGGCGGCTGCTGATCGAGGGAATGGAATCTCCCCTGATCGACGAACCCATGGACGCAGCGTATTTTGATAGATTCAGAAAACGAGTCGCGGAGAAGAAGTAGGTGAAACGAAAACCGATCGTTCGCCGTCGAAAAGCCGACGGCGACATTGAGTCGACGGTTGCCTATTATCAGGCAGAGGCCGGAAACGAGACGGCGAAAGATTTTCTGAACCAGCTTGAATTGGCTCTGCAGAGCCTCGTCAAACAGCCCGGTGCCGGTTCTCAGCGCTTCGGCCATGAGCTTGATATTCCGGATCTGCGACAGTGGCCGTTGGGGCGATTTCCCTATCTGATATTCTACGTCGAGAAAAGCAACCGAATCGAAATTGTGCGCGTCTTGCATACGAGCCGAAACGTTACTGCGTTGATCGCACTCGACGACACGCAATAGGACATTTTTATCAATGAGCAATCAAGAACCGAACAAGATCATCTTTTCGATGGTCAAGGTATCAAAGTTTTACGACAAGAAGCCGGTCCTCAAGGACATCTATCTGTCGTTCTTTTACGGGGCGAAGATCGGTGTGCTGGGCCTTAATGGTGCGGGTAAGTCGTCGCTGCTTCGCATCATTGCGGGGCAGGACAAGGACTTCAACGGCGAGGTCGTTTTCTCGCAGGGCTATTCGGTTGGCTACCTCGAGCAGGAACCGAAACTCGATGAGAGTAAAACGGTCAAACAGATCGTCGAAGAGGCCGTTCAATCGACCGTTGACCTGCTGAAAGAGTTCGAAGAGATCAATGCCAAGTTCGCCGAGCCGATGGACGACGATGCAATGAACGCCCTCATCGAACGGCAGGGCGAGGTGCAGGAAAAGCTCGATGCCGCCGATGCCTGGGACCTCGATTCGCGGCTCGAGATGGCGATGGACGCGCTCCGCTGCCCGCCGGCCGATACGCCGATCAAGAACCTCTCGGGCGGTGAGAAACGCCGGGTCGCTCTTTGCCGTTTGCTTTTGCAGAAGCCGGATATCCTTTTGCTAGATGAGCCGACGAACCACCTCGATGCCGAAACGGTCGCTTGGCTTGAGCAGCACCTGCAGCGTTATGAGGGAACGATCATCGCCGTTACGCACGACCGCTATTTCCTCGATAACGTCGCCGGCTGGATCCTTGAGCTCGATCGCGGCGAGGGCATTCCGTGGAAGGGCAATTATTCGAGCTGGCTCGAGCAGAAGCAGAACCGCCTCGCTCAGGAGCAGAAGACCGAGGACAAGCGGCAAAAGACGCTCGAACGTGAGCTTGAGTGGATACGGATGTCGCCGAAGGGCCGGCACGCGAAATCGAAGGCCCGCATCAATGACTACGAAAAGCTGGTCGCGACCGAATCTGAAAAACGAAGCGAGGAGCTTGAGATCTTTATCCCGCCCGGCCCGCGGCTCGGCGATACGGTCATCGAGGCCCATGGCGTTTCAAAGGCCTACGGCGACAAGCTGCTTTTCGAGAACCTCGAATTCTCGCTTCCGCCGGGCGGCATCGTCGGCGTCATCGGCCCGAACGGAGCCGGCAAGACGACGCTCTTTCGCCTGATCACCGGACAAGAACAGCCCGACACCGGCGAGTTCAAGGTCGGCCCGACCGTCCAACTCGGCTATGTCGATCAATCCCGCGATTCGCTTGAAGCAAACAAGACCATATGGGAAGAGATCTCCGGCGGGCTCGACGTGATCAACCTCGGCAAGCGCGAGATGAACTCGCGGGCTTACGTTTCGCGGTTCAACTTCTCAGGCAGTGATCAGCAAAAGCGCGTCGGCCAGCTCTCGGGCGGCGAGCGAAATCGTGTTCATCTCGCCAAGATGCTTAAGTCGGGTGCAAATGTTATTCTTTTAGACGAACCGACGAACGACCTCGACGTAAACACGATGCGCGCGCTCGAGGAAGCATTGGAGAACTTTGGCGGCTGCGCCGTCGTAATTAGTCACGACCGCTGGTTCCTTGATCGCATAGCGACTCACATCCTGGCCTTTGAAGGCGATTCTCACGTCGAATATTTCGACGGAAATTACAGCGAATACGAAGCGGACCGAAAACGCCGGCTCGGCCATGATGCCGACCAGCCGCACCGGATCAAATATAGAAGCTTGACCCGGGCTTGAGACCGATAAGTGTTTTTATTCAGCAATTTTCCCCAAGCGAAACATCTGGCCGCCCCCGCGGCGGCTCTCTGCAGCAAGATGATGAAATATCGCAATTGGGTGTTTTTTACCTTTCTCTCCATTTCTCTCGTCGCGGCCGGGTGCGGTTCGGCGGTCGATTCGGCACCGCCCGAAACCGTTGAAACTCAGCAGGCCGTCGCCGAACCCGCTCCGCCGGCCGAGCCCGTTACCGAACCGACGCCGGAGATACCAGACCTCCAGACCGAGATCTCAGACAGCCGCTTTCGCGAGACGGCCTCGCCGCTCGGCAGCTACGATTTTCTTAATCACACATATCCGCTTCCACGCGGCTGGCAAAACCCTGACGGCAGCGACATTCGGCTTGAGAACGGCAAGGTCGCGGCCGTTTCCGGTACCGTTTCCGACGACATGAGCGAGGACGAGAAGGCCGAGGCTCGGGCCGAACGACGGATCGGGATGTCGCACGTCGTGACAAAATATTTCGATGCGACCGGCGACGGGCAGGATGAAGCGATCGTGATCCTCAAGATCGAAACGGCCGGAAACGCCATCCCGCAGGTCATTTACGTTTATACATGGAAGGACGACAAGCCTGAACTTCTCTGGCACTTCCGCACCGGCGACCGGACCGACGGCGGTCTGAAGGACATCAGGCCCGAAAACGGCCAGCTCGTCATCGAGCTTTACGGCCAGGACCGCTATATGCTTGGCGAGGTCGAGACCGGAAAGATCATCGGCGATGAGGCCCAACTCTGCTGCCCCTCGCACTTTACCCGCTCCTCCTATAAATGGAACGGCCGCCACTTCATCCGCCAGGGCGACCGGCTGACGTTCTCAATGTCCGATCCCGCCGCACCGCCGCTCAAGAACTACGGCGACATCGTCAACAACCCGAAGAACCAGCAGAATAAGGGCAAGAGGTCCTGATCGCGGGAGCAGAAAGGCCGGCCCCGGGCTGCCCTCCGTCGTGATATATTAGCAGGACTGATATTGGTCGACATCTGAAATTACCCTTACTAACTTGCACTCTGGCCCAAATGGGCCGATTATTCCCGTGTAAACACGCCCTGCGTACCCTGCAGCGTCGGACGGCTTCTGGTTCTTTACCTTGAGAAAACGGGAGGAATTCTCAAATGG
>ERZ761602.4102-NODE-4102-length-19279-cov-3.918591_pt1 | contig 19279 bp, 16 predicted proteins | sample MGYA00512165_ERZ761602 | MGnify/ENA primary metagenome ERZ761602 (study PRJEB28899, sample SAMN02445085) | bioreactor sludge metagenome | biome: EBPR sludge; isolation source: Thorneside wastewater treatment plant | place: Australia: Brisbane, Thorneside... | reverse complement strand
GCGATGCTCCTCGACGACGAGCCGCTCGTGCGCTGGGCGGTCGTCGAGAGCCTGCCGATCGACAAGGACAGCGAGGACGCTCTGGAGGCCTCGGCGGCGCGCTTTCCGGAGATGCGCGGCGTGATGGTGAGGATGCGCGCCGCACGCATCGCTCGCGAAGAGGGCACGCTCCATGACACCGAGACCGACGACCGGTGGGAGCTGCTTCGACGTGCCCGAGAGGGTGCGGAGGAGGGCAAGTGGCGCCGCGTGGCCAAGGCCATGGACGTCCTCCTCCGCGACAGCCCGTGGGACGACGAGGGGCTTCACCTTCGCGGGCTCGCTCACGAGGGCGAGGGCGAGCTGCTCGAGGCCCTGTTCCTGCTCGGCGCGGCGGAGCGAGCGATGGCCAGCTCCGAGAGCGTACGGCGTCGAGTGGCCGCCGAGGCCGACGACGGCGACCTGGATCGGGACGACGACGGCGATCTCGATGGGGGCGACGAGGATGACGACGACGCGATCACGTCCGACGCGATCGAGGCGGTCCGCGCCAAGGTTGCCGACCTCAGGGAGCGCACGCGCGCGTCCGATCCGGAGGCGGAGGGCCGGGCGGCGCCGGTCGTCACGGGTTGGCTCGAGGCGTGGGAGAGCGGTTCGCAGTCGGCCCAGCAGGTCGGCGGCGCGCGCGCGCTGCGCGGCCGGCTCCCTGCGCTCGAGGGCCTGCTCACGTACGTCGTGGGTCGCTACGACGGCGACGAAGAGCTGTTGCGCGCAGCGCACGAGGCCGTCCCGGATGCGCCGACCGTCGCGGTAGCGCTCGCTCACGCGATCAAGAAGCGAGACGAGGCCGAGGGCCTCCGCCGCCTCGCCGCGCTGCGAGCGACGGTCCGCGCCGCGGGCGAGCCGTCGCCGAGCGCGCGCGCGATAGAGGACCTCGTCGTGTCGGGCGGCCGTCGATCGCCGGCGTCCGAAGCGTCGATCGTCGAGACGCTCGCGCAGCATGCCTACGACGCTCGCGACTACGAGCGCGCGGTCGATCTCGCCGACGAGCTCGTTCTGCTCCACCCCGACACGGGCCTCGGCTGGCAGCTCCGCGCCAACGCGCGCATCTTCGCGCTCCGCCACGAAGAGGCGGTCGGCGCGTGCACGGAGGCCATCCAGAACCTCGATCGCATCTACGACCGGGGCCGAGCCGAGGGCTCGATCTTCTTCGGCACCGATCCGCGCGCGGCGATGTACTTCAACCGCTCCTGTGTCGAGGCCAAGCTCGGCCGGCGGGACGACGCGATCGAGAGCCTGCGCGTCGCCGTCCGCAAGGACGAGAAGTACGCCGAAGAAGCGGTGGCCGACGATTACATGGACTCGCTCTTCGAAGACCCCGAGTTCAAAGCCATCGTCGCCAAGGACCCTCGCGCGCTCCGCACGAAAGAGGAGCGCGACCCCACGTGGGTCGCCTCGCTCGTCGCGCGCGCCCGGGATGAACAGCAGAGCGGCAACCTGCGGGCCGGCTTCGAGACCGCGAGCCGCGCCGCCGCCCTGGCCGAAGACCTCGACGCGCCGGCGGTGCTGGTCGAGGCCCTGGCTGTCTTGGGGAGGATGCAGGCGTTCAACGGCGAGCTCGACCTCGCCCTCGAGACGAGCGCCCGAGCGGTCGAGCTGGCCAGGCGCGACGACGTGCCCCCCGCGGTGCGCGCGGTCGCTCATGCCCAGCGCGGGATCTGTCTGCAGGCGACGATGCGGCTGGGCGAGGCCAGGGAGGCGTACGAGCGGGCGTTCGAGGAGCGGAGACGCGCGTTCGGCGACGGGCACCCGTCGCTGGTGAAGTCGCTCGTGTCGATCGTCGGCGTCGCGCTGGCCGAGGAGCGACCAGCGCCCGAAATCGAGGCCCTGCTCGCGCGCGGCGTCGACATCGCGCAGGCCTACTTCGCTTCGGACCCGGCCAAGGACCACGTCTGGGCCGAAGCCGTGGACGATCTGGTCTCGCTCCTCGTGCGGCGTTCGCTGCTCCGGCACGCGAACGGCGAGGTCGAGCCCGCGCTGCAGCCGCTCTCGCTCGCCCTCGACCGATTGGAGGAGCAGCGCGCCGTGGGCTACGCGCCGATGGCGACCGTGGTCGATCAGATCCGCGGGTTCGCCGACGCGATCGCAGGAGCCGCACCGTCCCCCGTCGTCGCCGCCGCCGCCGTCGCGGTGCGGGGGCGCGCCGAGGCGATCTTGATCCCGGGGCCGCCCGCAGAGCGCAAGGTTCGGTTGGTGTTCCACCGCGTGCGCGCGTTCGTCGACCAGCTGCGCGCCGGCGGCGTCGACGAGGCGCGTATCGCCGGTCTCCTCGCCGACGTCGTCCGCGGCGGCGACGCGGTGCCGAGCGAGCTCCGCGACGTCGAGGCCCTCGCGTCGCTTCGGGCCGTCCTGGCGGTGGCGGCCGCGCGCTAGCCCACCGTCCTCGTCACGTCGGCCATGGCGCTCTCGATGGCGGCCATGCCGGGCGAGCTCGATCGGGCGCTCCGCGACCTCGAGGAGCTGGTCGCCCCCGTCGCGGCGGACGGGTAGCTACGGTACGAGCACGAGCTTGCCCTTCACCTCACGCCGTGAGATCCGCTCGAGCGCGTCAGCGGCACGCTCGAACGGGTAGACGGCGTCGACGTGGGGCGACAGCTCGCCCTCGGCGAGCCAGCCGAGGATGCGCTCGACGTGGGCGCGGTTCTTGTCGGGGTGCCGCATCGCGAACGAGCCCCAAAAAACGCCGACGGCCTGACAACCCTTGAGGAGGAACAGGTTCGCCGGCAGCTTGGGGATGGCGCCGGAGGCGAAGCCGACCACGAGGAGGCGCCCCTCCCAGGCGATCGCGCGCAGGGCGGCCTCGGTGAGGTCGCCGCCCACCGGGTCGTAGACGACGTCGACACCGCCGCCGTTCGTGAGGGCCTTGGCGCGCTCTTTGAGGTCTTCACTCGAATAGTCGATGCCCGCGTCCGCGCCATGCTCTTTGCAGTACGCGAGCTTCTCTCTGCTCGACGCGGCGGCGATGACGCGCGCGCCCAGACGCTTGCCTATTTCGACCGCCGCTGTCCCTACGCCACCGGCAGCGCCAAGCACGAGCAGCGTCTGGCCCGCCTCGAGGCGCGCGCGGTCGACCAGCGCGTGCATGGTCGTCGCATAGGTGAGCAACACGGCGGCGCCGACCTCGAACGAGACCCCGGCCGGTAGGCGCGAGGCAGCGAGCGCCGGCACCACGACCTGTTCGGCGAACGCCCCGTGGAGCATGGTGGCGGCGACGCGATCGCCCACCGCGAGATCGGTCACGCCCGCGCCCACGGCACGCACGACGCCGGCGACCTCACCGCCCGGAACGAACGGCGGGTCGGGCTTGAACTGGTACTTGCCCTGCGTGATGAGCACGTCGGGAAAGTTCACGCCGGCCGCCTTTACCTCGATCGCGATCTCGCCCGCCGCCGGCTCGGGGGCGGGGATGTCGTCTACCCGGAGGCCGCGGGGGCCCGAGAGATCATGACAGCGTACCGCGCGCATCAATCGTTCTCCTCTCCCTGACGCTGCAGCGTCTCGCCCGAACGGTATCGCCACGCCCCGCCGACGCGCTCGAACGTCGACGCTTCCACGAAGGAGAGGTCGCGCCCCTTGTCGAACACGCGCGCGCGAAACACGACCGTCGCCACGTCACCTTCGCTCCGGGCCTCCAAGATGCTGAGCCCCGTGTACTTGTACGTGCGCGCCGAGGCCTTGAGCGCGGCCGCGAGCGTGTCCCGTGGCACCGATGCGTCGGGGTGCTCGGGGTGTAGGGTGCGGATCAGGTAGTCGATCTCGCACGTAGCGAACGCGGCATAGCGCGAACGCATCAGCGCCTCGGCCGTCTCGGCCTCGGCGCCCAGGTGCAGCGGCCGGCAGCACGTCGCGTAGGGCTGGCCCGAGGTGCAGGGGCATACGGTCGGGCGCTTCGGCTTCACGGCGGCTCAGGGGGGCGTGGGCGGGCTCGCGAGGCCCATCGGCGACGACGGCGACGACGTGAAGTCGAGCGGATCGTCGTTGTCCACGCAAGCCGGTTCGCGCACCAGGCTCACGTCCATGTCGACGACGGTGGCGGGGTTCGGAACGACGAAGCCCTCGCACTCGCCCCATAGCTGCTCGTCGCAATGGTCGGCGCAGACGCACAACACGTCGATGGGAGCGCCGTCTTTCTTGAGAAAGACGATGACGTCGTTGCCGAACGAGGCGCCGCTCCCGAGCTGGACGTCGGGCGTCGCGGCGTCGTCGTAAAGCTCGCCGCCGATCAGGACGTGACCATAAGCCGGAACGACCATGACCGACGTGCCGGTCAGGCGAGGAAAGTCCGACCCGACGGCCGAGGTCGGCGCGCGCGCCGTCAGCGTGTAGCCTTCGAGCGAGATCGGCGACGCGGTGGGGTTGAAGATCTCGGCGAGGTCGTCGGTGGCACCATTCGACCCGATCGTCCTGAGCTCGCTGATCACGAGGTCGCTCGCGTTGCATGCGACGCCGCCGCCGCCGGAGCCGCCCGCGCCGCCGGCGCCGCCGCCGCCGCTCGGGTCGCCGGCACCCGAGGCTCCCGCGCCCTCGGCGACGCGCGCGAAGCGGCAGGCGGCATCAACGCCGTGGGCGCCAGCGCCGCCCGCGCGCTCGAAATCGCCCAGCCCCGCGACGACGGCGCAATCCGCGGCCAGGACCGCGAGCAGCGGCGCGGCGAGCCAGCGCACCCTCACAGGCGCCCGCCCATCACCACGCCCGCAAAGCCGGGGCCGATCGCGGGGACGACCACGACGTCCGTCGGCGCCGGGTCGAGCACGACCGAGAGCACGACGAGCGTGCCGCCGGCGGCGGTCGCGATCGCTCCCGTGACGAGCAGGGCGGTGCTGATCGTCGCCTTGGTCTCGGCGTCTTGCACGACTTGCCAACCCGCCTCGCTGCAGACCCCGCCGGGGCAGAGCGCCTCGGACTCGCGCGCGTCGGATGCGTCGGCGAGGGTGGCCGCACCGAAGCCGGCGCCGACGCCGAGGCCGATCAGCCCGATGCCCCCCACCACGGACCCGGCGACGAGCAGATCCAAGCGAGGGCCGCCGCCCGAGACCGGGCGGGATGGCGGTGTGGGTGTTCGGTCCACCGGTCGCGGAGTCAACGCCGGCACCTCGACGTGCATGGTCTCGGCCCCCGGCTCGATCACCACCCAGCGCGTGAACGTCTCGTGTCCGGGAGCGGTGGCGCGGATCTCGTACCGGCCCGGATCGACCGCCACCGCCACGCCGCGGGCGGCCTCGGCCACCTCGGTTTCGCCGCGATAGAGCTTCAGGCCGCGGACAGGCGCCTCCGCCGAGAGTGACAGCTTCGAGAGCTTCGGCTCGAGCTCGGCCGCGAAGCTCTCGGCTGCTTCGACCTGACGGGTCTGCCCCTTCGATCGACCGACGCCGATCGCGCGCTTGTAGCTCGCCCACGCCGAGGCCGTTCGCCCGAGGGCCTCGTAGCACTTGCCCAGGTTGAGGAGCGTCCCCGCCGACGGGTCGAGGCGGTTCGACTCCTCGAACTTCGCGCACGCCTCGGTGACGCGCCTCTCTTGCATGAGCTCACGGCCCGCGTCGAAGAGCGACTGCGCCATCGCGGGGTCCAGCGGCTCGGAGCTCTGGGCGTCCATGCGCGAAGGCGCGCCGACCAAGACTGCCGATGCGATGCCGAGCCCCCAGGCGAGTCGCCCCAGACGCCTCATCGCTCCGACAGAATATCGACCGCGGCCCCGCCGCTCTTGGGCGTGGCGCGCGGCGCGCGTCGCGGGGCCTTGGCAGGAAGCGCGGGCGCAGAAGCGCTCGCTGACGGGGCCGCTTCAGGGGGCGGCGGCGCAGCGGCTTCGACGACCGGCGGCGGCGCGGCCGACGCCATCGAGGCGGCCTCGGAGACCCAGCGTGCCTGACCGAGCACGCGGCCGAGCCCGGACGCCGCGTTGCGGTGGGCGCCGGGGCCGCTCCCCATCCAGAGGATGGCGGCGGCGAGCGCGGCCAGCCCCGACATCACCCAAACATGACGGAACCGTCGTCGAAGCGTCGGGCCCTTGGGGGGGACGCTCGACCACGAGAGGCGACGCCCCTCGCTCTCCGGCGGCGCGTCGTCGGTCGAGACGGCGAGGCCGTGGGCCTTGGCGATGCGCTCGGCGCGTTCCGCCGACCGCTGCGAGCCCGCCGCGCCGAACGGTGCCAGCGCCAGCGCGAGCTCGGCGACGCTCGCGTGCCGCTTCTTCGGGTCTTTCTCGAGCGCCCTGAGCAGCACGCGCCACAAGCCCGGGGGCGCGCCCGCGAGGTGGTCGGCGAGCGGCGTCGGCGGCGCGGTGCAGATGCTGACGCAGAGCAGGGGCAGCGTCGCGGCGTCGAACGGCGCCTTGCCGGTGACGAGCTCGTAGAGAATGACGGCGAGCGACCAGACGTCGCTGCGCTCGTCGGCCTCGCGCGGCGTCTCGACCTGCTCTGGCGACATGTAGAGCGGCGAGCCGACCACGCTCTGCGTGCGCGTCACGATCTGGTCGCTGGCAGATGGCTCGAGCAGCTTCGAGATCCCGAAGTCGAGCACCTTGGCGACGGCGGCGCCGTCGGGCCCGGGCGTGACGAACAAGTTGGCAGGCTTGAGATCGCGGTGGACGACGCCGAGGCCGTGGGCCAGCGCCACGCCCTCGCAAACCTGCACGATCAGGTCGACCGCTTCTTCGATGGGGATGGTGCCGCGGCGCTTGATGAGCTGGCCGAGATCCTCGCCCTCGAGGTGCTCGAGCACCATGAACGGCTCGCCGGTCGGGAGCTGCCCCGAGTCCATCACGCGGGCCACGTGCTCGCTCTTGATGCGCGCCAGGATCTTCACCTCGCGCTCGAAGCGCGAGACGTTCTCGCCCGACCCGAGCGCCGATCGCTGCAGGAGCTTGATCGCGACACGCTGATCGAGGCCCTTGTGCTTCGCCGAGAACACCACGCCGACGCCACCGGAGCCGATGAGGGCTTCGATTTCGTACTTGTCGGCGACGACGTCCCCGGGGCGCACGGGTACGTTCCGCGTCGGATCGAGTGCCGCGGAAGCGGGCATAAGAAGCTTACACGTTACCACAGTGTGCCCAGCCCCCGCGAGGGCGCTGAGGCCGCGCGAACGGAGCACTTTCGTTCAGCGTCGGCGCGGGCCGAAACATCGTTCCCCTGGCGGCCGTAGAAGACGCGATACTGGTGGTCGATCCGCCCGCCGCTCGCGGTGGCGCGGGTTTGATTCGAAGCTGAAGGCCCATGGCTTCGCGACCGGCAGCGCTTCGGTTGGCTCAGTCACGCGCCGCTAGGTGGGCGGCGCGGGTGGCTACGCTCGGCACGGGCGCGGCGTTCTTGGCCGATCTGCTCGCGCCGGAGGGCCTCGGGATGCCCGAGCCGTGGGTCCTCGGCGTGGTGTTCGCCGCCGCGGCGCTCGTGGCCGGGCCGCGGACGGTGCTCGCCGCCGCGGTCGCGCCCATCGCGATCCTCGTCGTGCGAGGCGACGGCGACTCACCCTATTTCAAGGTGGGCTACCTGCTCATCTACGCGGTCTTGGTCGCGCTCATCCTGGGGATTCAGCGCACGATGATTTCGGCGATGGAGCACGCGAGCGCGAGCTCGGCGCTGTTCGACGCGCTCGCGCGCGAGACCAACGAGATCATCACCATCGCCGGCCCCGGCAAAGACGGCAACGACGCCGGCATGAAGTACGTCAGCCCCTCGGTCACACGCGTCCTCGGGTTCCCGGAAGACGAGCCGGGCGACATGCCCTGGTCGGACGTCGTGCACGCGGACGACATCGAGAAGATCGCCAAGATGTCGGCGCACATCCGCTCGGCGCCGGGGACGAGCGGCACCGGTCAGTTTCGGATGCGCCACAAGGACGGCGGCTACCGGTGGATGATCGCGCGTGCGACGAACCTCCTGCATCACCCGCAGGTGCAGGGCGTGCTCTCGACGTTCGTCGACGTCACGCCGTTCGTCGAGGAGCGCGAAGCGATCGAGAAGCAGCTCGAGCGCGACGCGCGGCACGATCAGGCGACGGCGCTGCCCAACCGCCGGTACCTGCGCGAGCGCCTCATCCGGGCCATCGAAGCGGCTAAGGCGGGCGAGCCGTGGACCCTCCTCTTCGTCGACATCGACGGTTTCAAGCTCGTCAACGACAGCCTCGGGCACGACGTCGGCGATCGCCTCGTGCGCGAGATCGCCGAACGGATGCGACCGAGCGTGGGCGCGAGCGGCACGGTTTTCCGGTTCGGCGGTGACGAGCTCGCCGTGCTCTGCCAGAGCGACGACAACCGCTCCGCGTCGCTGGCCGAAGAGATCGTGGCCACGATGCACCAGCCTTTCAGCATCGACGATCGCGACGTGTTCGTGACCGTGAGCGTCGGGGTCGCGGCGGTCCGACCCGACCACGACCGACCCGAGGCGGTGCTCGGCGACGCCGACGTCGCGATGTACCGCGCCAAGGAGCGCGGCCGCGACTGCGTAGAGATCTTCGACGAGAACCTCCGCGTCCGCGCGAAGCGGCGACACGACGTCGAGCAAGCGCTGCGGTGCGCCCTCGAGAACGGCGAGCTCCGTCTGGTGTTCCAGCCCAAGGTGCTGGCGGTCGAGGGGCGGGTCGTGGGGTTCGAGGCCCTGTTGCGCTGGAACTCGGCCAAGCTCGGGCCGATCGGGCCGCAAGACTTCATCCCCCTCGCGGAGGAGACGGGCCTCATCGTGCCGATCGGCCGGTGGGTGCTCGAGCAAGCCTGCAGCGAGCTGCGGGCGTGGAAGCAACGGTCGCCGCGGCTCGCGGGCTTGAAGATGTCGGTGAACCTCTCCGGGCGTCAGCTCCTCGGTCAAGACGACTTCGCCGCGCAGGTGAAGGCCATCCTCGAGGAGTACGACGTGCCGCCGTGGGACATGGAGCTCGAGGTCACGGAGAGCGTGCTCATGACCAACGCGGCCAAGTCCATCGAGCGGCTTCGCCAGCTGAAAGACCTCGGCGTGAAGATCGCGATCGACGATTTCGGCACGGGCTACTCGTCGCTCTCGTACCTGCGCAAGTTCCCGGTCGACGTCATCAAGGTCGATCGCTCGTTCGTCACCGGGCTCGGCACCAGCCGAGAGGACTCGGCCATCGTGCACCTCATCGTGACGCTCGCGCAGGCGCTGGGCCTCGAGACCGTGGCCGAGGGCGTCGAGACCGACCCGCAGCTCGCCGAGCTGCGCCAGCTGGGGTGCGACCAGATCCAGGGGTACCTGGTGGCGAAGCCCCTCGAGGTCGCCGAAGCGGACGCCTTCATCGAGCGGTCTTTCGGGCTGCCCCAGGCGCCGCGCTCGATCCGGGCCGCCGCCGAGTAGGCCGCCTCCCCGGCGGCTTGAGCGGATGCCCGCGCGCTGCTAGAAGAACGGCCGATCCCGAGGTATTTCCATGACGCTCGACCCGAACGTGAAGCAGCAGATCGAGACCCTGATTCAAAACAACAACGTCATGTTGTTCATGAAGGGCACGAGGCAGTTCCCCCAGTGCGGGTTCTCGGCGACCGTCGTGGGCATCCTGAAAGAGCTGGGCACCAAGTTCGAGACGGCGAACGTGCTCTCCGACCCGTCGCTGCGCGACGGCATCAAGACGTTCAGCGACTGGCCCACCATCCCTCAGCTCTACGTGAAGGGCGAGTTCGTCGGGGGCTGCGATATCATCCGCGAGATGCATGGCTCCGGCGAGCTGGCGAAGCTCCTCGGGGTCCAGGTCGAGCCCGCCAAGGCGCCGTCGATCACCATCACCGACGGCGCCGCGCGCGCGTTCAAGGCGGCCGAAGAGCCGGGCGAGGATCGGTTGCGCCTCGAGATCGACGGCAGCTTTCAGGTCGATCTCTACTTTGCCCCGAAGAAGGCGGGCGACTTCGAGGTCGTCGCCAATGGGGTGACCGTGCTCGTCGACCAAGCGTCGGCCAAGCGCGCCGACGGCGTGCGCATCGACTACGTCGACGGGCCGCAGGGGGCGGGCTTCAAGATCGAAAACCCCAACGCGCCCCCCGCCGTCCGCGCCCTCTCGCCCCGCGAGCTCGCCACGATGTTGACGGGGGCCGAGGCGGTCCACGTCTTCGACGTGCGCACCGACAAGGAGCGCGAGATCGCCAAGATCGACGGCGCCATCCCGTTCGAGGGCGAGGGCGAAAAGAAGCTCGCGTCGCTCGGCAAAGACGCCCTCGTCGTCTTTCAGTGCCACCACGGTGTCCGCAGCCGCGCCGCGGCCGAGGCCTACCTGGCCAAGGGCTTCAAGCGCGTCTACAACCTGACGGGCGGGATCGACGCGTGGAGCCGCGAGGTCGACTCGAGCGTGCCCCGGTACTGAGGCCGTCGATCAGAGCGGCCGTCCATCAGAGCGACCCGCTGACCAGCGCGTCGAGGACGGCCATCGACGTGTGCAGCTTGTTCTCCGCCTGATCGAAGATGGCGGACTGCGGGCTGTCCGCGACCTCGTCGGTTACCTCTTCTCCGCGGTGCGCCGGCAGGCAGTGCAAAAAGACGGCAGACGGCTTCGCTCGCGCCATGAGCGCAGCGTCGACGCGGTACGGCGAGAGCACCTCCACGCGCTGCCGTCGCTCGTCCTCCGGGTCGCCCATCGAGAGCCAGGTATCGGTGTAGATGACGTCTGCTCCATCGACGGCCGCCCGAGGGTCCTCGGTCACGTCGATCTGCGCGCCCGTGGTCTTCGCGATGGCGCGCGCGTTCGTGACGATCTCGGGGTCGGCCGGATAACGGGTGGGCGCGCCCACGCGCATGTTCACGCCCGCGAGCGCGCAGGCTTCGAGCAGGCTGTGCACCACGTTGTTGCCGGCGCCGACGTAGGCGAGGGTGAGCCCGCGCAGCTTGCCCAGGCGCTCGCGCACCGTCATCAGGTCGGCCAGCGCCTGGCAGGGGTGATGGCCGTCGGTGAGCGCGTTGATGACGGGGATGCTCGCGGCCCGGGCGAAGCGAGCGACCTCTTCGTCGGCGAACGTCCGGGTCACGAACGCGGCCGAGTAGCGGCTGATGACGCGGGCGGTGTCTTCGACCGTCTCGCCCCGGCCCATCTGGAGATCGTTCGGCCCGACCGTCACCGGGAGCCCGCCCAGCCGGAACACCGCAGTCTCGAAGGAGATGCGCGTCCGCGTCGACGGCTTGTTGAAGTAGAGCGTCACGGACCGGCCGCGCAAGCGATCGGGCGAGCGCGATGGGTCGCGTTTGTACGCGAGCGCGCTTTCGATCAGGGTGTCGAGCTCGGTCGACGAGAGGTCGGCCACGCGGAGGAAGCTTCGAGCCACGGGCGCATCATACCTGCTTTCGGCGCCCGCCCAGCTCTGCCGCGATCACGGCGCCGTCACCGAACTTCGAGCGGACGCCGAGCAGCGTGCGCTCGAGGCGGGCGCGTCGCGCTGCGCTCTCGTCCGGAAACAGCCCGCGCTGCGCCTCGCCCTCGCGGACGAGCTCTTTGGCCGCGACCCCCGCGAGGCGAAAGCTCGCGCCGCGCATGTCGACGCGATCGAGGAGGGAACAGGCCGCGCGGTAGAGCGACTGGGTGTCGCTCACGGGCTCGCGGAGCGAGGCGTGACGCGTCACGAGCTTGAAGTCGGAGCGCTTGAGCTTGAGCACGACCACCCGGCACGAGAGGCCTTGGGCGGTCAGCCGGCGCGCCACGCGCGCCGCTTGCGCGAGCAGCGCGCGCGCGACCTGGTCTCGTGTGCGCAGATCGACGTCGAACGTCTCTTCTGCGCCGATGCTCACCGCCGCGCGATGGGGGCTGACCGGACGGGGATCGAACCCGCACGCGAGCTCGCGCACGGTGTCGCCCCAGGAGCCGAGGAGGTGATCGAGCCGCCCGGGCTCGGCCCGAGCGAGATCTCCGATCGAGCGGAAGCCCGCCCGCCGCAGCTCGGCGGCCGCCTTGGGCCCGACCCCCCACATGCGCTCGACGGGGAGCGGCGCCAGAAACGCGGCCTCGGTCCCGGCCGGTACCTCGACGAGGGCGTTCGGCTTCTCAAGGTCGCTCGCCACCTTGGCGACGAACTTGCTCGTGGCCACCCCCGCCGAAGCAGTCAGCGCGAGCTCCGTAGCGATCTCTCTGCGGATTCGCGCGGCCACCGCGGTCGCTTCGCCGAACAGCGCGCGGCTCGCGGTCACGTCGACGAACGCTTCATCCAGGCTGAGCGGCTCGACCAGAGGCGAGTACCGCCGCAAGATCCCCATGACGTGCTCGGAGACCTCGGCGTACGCGGACATGCGGGGTGGCACCACGATGGCGTGTGGGCAGAGCCGGAGCGCTGCACCCATCGGCATCGCCGAGCGCGCCCCGAACTTGCGGGCCTCGTAAGAGGCGGTGCACACCACCGCACGGGCCGACGTCCCGCCCACCAGCACCGCCTTGCCCCGCAGCTCCGGCCGGTCTCGCTCCTCGATGGCCGCGTAGAACGCGTCCATGTCGACGTGAAGAATCTGGCGGACCACCCGACGTGCCTCGACCGTAGGCGGTCATCGTCGCAGACACCGGACGTTCGCGCAGTACCGGATCGCAGGTTTTCTGCGATAAAACCTGTCGATCGGGGGCATCAGATGCGGTTATGCTCATCGCGCTGACAGCCTCGGCGTTAGCCGATGGTGCCAACCCGTGCCGTTAGGGTTCTGACTCTCGGCTCCGCATCGAAAGGCAACTCAAAGATTCTCAACAGTTATCCCTGAGCATAACTGTTGCATTGAAGCGACTCACCGACGTCTCGGCCCTCTTCAGAAGGAGACTCCTCATGCGTAAGGGACTGTTTCTCAGCGCGCTGCTCGCCTCGATCTTCGTGACCGGTGCTGCCCTCGCAGACCGCAACGACGACAACTCGAGCGAGAGCAAGCGGTATTCGCGCGGTCAAGAGATCAAGCAGCAGGTGCTCGAGAAGATGCGCGAGGCGAAGACGAAGGCGGTCCGTGAGTCGAAGTCCTCGACCACCAAGACGGCCAGCAAGGCGCTCGACCGCCGCTACGTCAAGTCGCGCCCGCACGGCGACGTCTACGGCGATCAGGCGACGCGCAGCATGACCAAGGCGGCGCCCGTCACCGCGTCGGGCCGCAACCTGAGCGCGACCGGCTCGGTGAACACGCCGCGCGAGATCAAGCAGATGCTCTCGCGGATCAACCCGATGTACGGCGCCTACCGCACCTCGCAGGCCGCCGAGGGCACCGACTCGTACGGTGGCGAGTCGATGACCAAGACGCAGACGCAGAACGGCCAGCAGCGGAACATGAGCGCCACGGGCGCCGTCAACACGCCGGCCGAGATCCGCGCCATGCTCCGGATGATCAACCCGATGCACGGCGCCTACCGCACGTCGCAGGCGTCCGAGGGCACCGACTCGTACGGCGGCAGCGAGCCGTTCGCCACGGGCTCCACCCGCGCCAACGTCAGCAACACGCCCGCGAAGAGCAGCAAGGTTCGCGAGCGCGTCGAGACGGTGGTCAAGAGCAAGGCGCCCTCGACCGTCGAGCGCAACCTCGATCGCGCCCGCGCCAAGACCCAGTAGCCCGTTCGGGCCGCGCGAGCGGCTCCCCCCGATGAACGGCGCACCCACACGGTGCGCCGTTTCTCTTTTGTTGGTCCGCCACCTGCAACGCTGGCGGGTCGGACATGCCACCCAACTCTGGAGCGCGGATTCAGCGCGTGCCGCGGCCATCGAGCCGGCCAGCCATCGACTCCGGCGAGCGCGCCCTGTGGGGCCTCGCCACGCTCGCGCCCCCCGGCACACCGCACCCGGCCGTCGCTTCGCGGGCGACGGGGCCGCTCGCGGTCGAGGGCGCCACGCTCCTCTGTGTCACGGGCGACGCCGAGCTGCGCGCCGCGATCGAACGGATCGCACGGATGTACCTGTTCGAGGTCATCTTCGCGCGAGACGCAGAGCACGCCCTCTCGAGCGCGTTCTTACGACCGCCCGACGGCGTCCTCTGCGAGCTCGATGCCGCCGGGCTCGACGTCGCGAACGGCCTCCGTGGTCTGCTCGGCGCGGGGCTGCCGTGCTCGTTCGTGGCCAACCAGGGGTCGCTCGAAGAGAGGGTCGCGGCCGCGCACGCCGGCGCGACGCTCTTTCTCTCACGGCCCGTCGACGCCGAAACGCTCGCGCTCGCGCTGCGGCAGATGATGAGCAGCGCGGGCACGCGCCAGGCGCTCGTCCTCGGTGACGACGATGATGCGTTCGTCGCTCTCCTGCGCGCGGTCGAGCGTCGGCGCATGAACGCGATCGGGGCTCCCTTGGCGGCCTGCTTCGACTCGCTGGGCACCTGCGCGCCCGACGTGGTGGTCATCGCGGCCGGCGAGCGCACCGGGGCCGCCCTCGACGTTTGCCGCGCCATCCGCACGAGCGCCGAGTGGCAAGACGTCGCGATCGTCGTCACGGGCGCCCCCGCCTCCGAGCGCGTCGACTTCTTGCGGGCGGGTGCAGACGACTTCGCCCCCCTAGACGTGGATGTGGACGAGGTCGCGGCGCGAGCGGCCGCGCGCGCCGACCGCGCCCGCCGGATGCGCGAGCGGCTCGACAACGACGCCCTCACCGGGCTCTTGCGCCGGCGCGGGTTCATCGAGGGCCTCACGCGGTCGTACGCCGAGTGCGCGCGCCACGCGCGGCCCATGGCGGTCGCGCTGTGCGATGTCGACCATTTCAAGGCGATCAACGATCGGTACGGGCACCTCACGGGTGACCACGTCCTCGCCGCGCTCGGCCGCTTGATGGCGGGCAGCTTCCGCGCCCAGGATCTGCGCGGGCGCTGGGGCGGCGAGGAGTTCATCCTGGCGTTCCCCGGCGAATCGGCGTCGAGCGTCCGCGAAGCCGTCCAGGCCGTCCTGAAACAGCTGTCGGGGATCCCCTTCGTGGTCGGGCAATCGTCACCTTTTTACGTCACTTTCAGCGCCGGGGTGGCGTCGGCCCCCGGCGACGGCGACTCGATCGAGGCGCTGCTCCGCGCCGCGGACCGCCGGCTCTACGAGGCCAAGCGGGCCGGGCGCGCGCGCGTCGTGGCGGACGGCTAGAAGTGACGGTACGCTGGCCCCGTTGAAGGCCAAGGTCCTCGTCGTCGAAGACTCTCGCGAGCAGCGCAACAACCTCGTCGCGCTCCTCGAGTCGCGCGGTTACGACGTCGCGGCGGTCGGGAGCGGCATCCAAGCGCTGAAGGCGATCAAAGAGTCTTGTCCGGACGTCGTCATCCTCGACGTCGTGCTCGAGGACATGGACGGCTACAGCGTCTGCCGCTGGCTCCGGCTGACAGAGGCGACGCGCGACAGCGTCATCATCATGCTCACGGTGAAGAACGACGTAAAGGAGCGCATCGAGGGGCTCCACGTCGGGGCCGATGACTACCTGCCCAAACCGTACGACGGCGATGAGCTGGAGGCGCGGATGTACGCCGCGCTCCGTTCGCGCTCGGTGAAGTTCGAGCTCCGCAAGCGCAACACCGAGCTCGAGGGCATGCTCACGCGCGCCGAGCAGGTCGCGATGACCGACGCCGTCACGGGGCTCTCGAACCGCCGGCGGTTCACCGACGTGCTGAAGCGTGAGTGGGCGACGGCAAAGCGGTACGGCCACCCCCTCTCGTGCGCGATGGTCGACGTCGATCACTTCAAGGCGGTCAATGACACCCACGGTCACGGCGCCGGCGACGACGCTCTCCGGAGGGTCGCCGCGCTGGTGCTCTCGAGCGTTCGAGAGGTCGACTTGTGTGCGCGGTACGGCGGTGACGAGTTCGCCGTGCTCCTGCCGCATACGCCCCGCGAAAAGGCGGTGCTGGTGATGGATCGCATTCGCCTCAAGCTCCTCGCCACGCGCGCCGAGTGGGGCCCCGAGAGCGAGCGCGTCTCGTTGTCGGTAGGGATCGCGTCGACCGAGGACGCCGAGATCGAGTCCGCCGAAGAGCTCGTCGAGGCGGCCGACGCCGCGCTCTACGACGCCAAGCGCGAGGGGCGCGATCGCGTCGCCGTCTCCAAGCGGGGCACCGAGCTGAGCTGACGCCGTGTGTACGCGCTCCCTCGTAGCGGTCGCGTTCCTGGTCACCTGGGGCTCGGCTTGCCGCGATGGGCCCGCCCCGGCACCGGCGGCGTCCTCGGCCGGCGCGCGCGCTGCTGCGGCCGAGCGCTATGAAGACCCCGTGCTCGACGTGCGGGCCGATGACCCGGCCCTCTTGGCAGCGCGCGCGCGTGCTCGCTCCGAGATCGACGCCGTGATCGCGCGGCACGCGGCGTCGCCTCTCACCGAGCTCAGCGTGAAGGCCCCCATCACCGACGGTATACACGTCGAGCGCGTGTGGCTCGCCGACGTGCGCTACGAGGGCGGGGACTTCGTCGGCACCATCGACAACGATCTCACCCGCGTGAAGACCCGCCGCCCAGGTGACACCGTGCGGGTCGAGAAGTACGCGATCGACGACTTCATGTACGAAGAGGGCGGCAAGATTCGCGGCAACTACACGCTGCGCGCGCTCCTCGACCGGCTGCCGCCCGAGGACGCCGCGAAGTACCGGGAGATGCTGGCGCCCGAGCCCGAGGGCTGAGGCGTCTCGGGCCGATCAGGCCGACTCGCCTTCGGGCATCTGCGGCGGGGACCGAACACGGCGCGCCCGTCGGCAGAGAGTGGTTGGAGCTTGTTCAGGAGCTCGTCGCGGCGCAGGTAGACCTCTTCACGCCGGCCGCCGTCGTGCTCCATCTTGAGCGAGAGCTCGTGGTTGTTCGGGCTCCGCTCGGCGATGGCGCGGACGATGGGGGCGAACGTGTCGACGAGCCGGATCGTCAGCGGCAACGCGAGCGCGCCCGCGAAGACGTCGGCGTCGTCGAGCGTCAGGCCGAGCAGGCGTGTCCGGTGATCGAGGAGCGGCGCGGCCGCTGCCTTCATCTGACGCCAGAACGCGTCGAGCTTGGGGAGGTCGCTGTCGGCCACCGCCGAGGGGAGCTGGGCGGCGTTGGGATCGCCGGGGTGATCGACGTGGCCCGAGAGCATGCCGTTTTCGGCGCGGCGCAGGTGGAACACGAGCGCGTCTTTCTCGTTCGGCTTCTTGCGGAGCGAGATGCGAGCCAGATCGTCACGCAGCTCGAACGCGCCGACGTACCACTCGTCGAGCTTCACTGTCTCGGCGGAGACCTTGCCACCGAAGAAGCTCTTTTTTACGCCGACCAGGAGATCCATGTCGGTGGCGAGCTCGGAGACGCGCCGCGGGTGCGCCCACTCGCCGACCGGCTCGAGCTGCACCGTGCTCGTGACGCGCTGCGGGTGAGCGAGCAGCGCCGTCATCACGTTGCGACCGTCCTTGCCCTCGACGTGGAGGTCGAGCGTCACCTGCCAGTCGGTGACCGGCATCTTGGCGTGGAGAAAGAACTGCTCGAGGTGGGCTCGCGCTTCGACCGCGCGGCGCTCGCGGTCGGCCGCGAGCTGAGCTTGCTCGGACTCGCCTGCTTCGCGCGCGGTGCGGTGGTGACGGTCGACGATGCGCTTCGCCGCCTCTTGCATCTCGTTGGTGTACTCGCGCGCCGAGTTGTAGGTGCTGTCGTTGGTGGCCCGCTCCAGCGCGAGCATGAGCCGCTGGTGCAGGCCTTTCATGCTCGTCAGCTTCTCGGCTCGCTCGCGCTCGTTGGCCGCCGCTTCGTGGGCCTGGGCCTTGGTCTCGGACTCGAGCAAGACGACCCGCGTCGCCGACGTCATGAAGGCCTCGATCGAGGCGAGGAAATTGAACTCGAACGGGAAGGGGCTCGAGTCGCCGTAGAGGAAATGCGGCACGGTCAGCGCCCCCCTAGGACAGCCGCGATGATTCGGCGCAGGTCGTTACCGGTCCAGCGTGGCAAGACCTCATCACGATAGCGGCGCGCGTCGCTCGGGTCCAAATCCAGTGCACCTCGGGTCAGCGCCGCCTTGGCGTCGGCGTAGGCGCCGGGGTCGTGCGCGGCGAGCTTGCCGAGCCGCGCTCGCGCCGCCGCGGCAGGATCGTCGGCGAGCTCGTCGCACAGCCCCAACGCGAGCGCCTCTGTCGGTGCATACAGCCCGCCCTCGAGCAGGACGCGACGCTCGTTCAGGGGCCCCAAGCGGGCGCGGGCGAGCGCGAGGACGCGGGGTGGAAACCGGAGGCCGATAGCGACCTCGTTCAGCCCGATGCGGGCCCTCGCGTTGGTCGTGGCGACCCGGTGGTCGCAGCAGAGGGCGAGCACGCAGCCGCCCGCGATGGCGTGCCCGTTGATCGCCGCCACCGTCGGGCCGGGGTACTCGAACAGCGCGACGACGAGATCGTCGAGAATACCGAGAAATCGTTCGATTCCCGCGGGGTCGAGGCCGCCCAGCTCCTTGAGATCGAGGCCGGCCGAAAAGGCGTCGCCCTCGCCGACGAGGAGGACGGGCGCCGACCCCGCCGAGCGCAACGCGGATAACGTCCGCGTCATGAGATCGGTGGAGAGCGCGTTCTTGCCGGGACCGTTGAGGGTGATCTCCACCATGAGTCGTCTCTACGCGCGGGGCGCTACCTGGGTGTCAGCTCGACGGCGACCTCGCACTCGCGGTCCCCGCTGAGGATGCTGCGGGTCTCTTGCGTTCGGACCGTCGGCCCCGTTCGCGCGAGCTTCGCGTACGCGTCGGTCGGCAGGCCGTCGCCCGTGAACTTCACGAAGCTGACGAGCAGCGCCAGCGCCTCGGCCAGGCCCTGGAGCCCGGGCAACCGAGACTGCGGCGTGCCGCCGTGCCGCGCCGCGTAGTAGACGGCCTCGGGGGTGAGCGGAGCGCTCAGAACCAGCCGCTCACCGGGCGTCAGCTCGACCACCGAGAGCGAGCCCCAACCCAGCGCGCTCGCCACCGCCGCGAGCTGCTCGATGAGCTCGTGCGGGTCGGCAGGCGGGGGGCCGAACGTGTCGCGCAGCGGGGCGCTCTCGTAGAGGTTCGCCACGAGGTGGAACATCCCCGCGCGGGTGGCCTCGCGCGTCAGCTCCATGAAGATGGGCGCGAGGCGCGCCCCGGGCGCCTGGCCCGGGCCGGCCGTTCGCTTCTCCATCAGGTGGAGGGTGTCGAAGGTGAGCTGCGACCGATACGAAGCCGGCAAGAGCGCGAACCGCACCTCGGAGATCCGGATCATGCCGCGATCGCTCGCCACGCACGATGCCACGAGGTCGCGCGTGGAGAGCCCGACGGGGAGGGGATCGGACTCGGGCGGCGAGTCGGGCCCCAGCAGTTGCTCGGCGTCGAGCCGGCTGAGGCCCTCGCCCGGGCGGAACGTGAGCGGGCGGCGCGAGAGCGTGAACAGGCACATGCCGTCGCCGCGCGCGACGC
>ERZ761602.4101-NODE-4101-length-19289-cov-8.996413_pt1 | contig 19289 bp, 14 predicted proteins | sample MGYA00512165_ERZ761602 | MGnify/ENA primary metagenome ERZ761602 (study PRJEB28899, sample SAMN02445085) | bioreactor sludge metagenome | biome: EBPR sludge; isolation source: Thorneside wastewater treatment plant | place: Australia: Brisbane, Thorneside... | reverse complement strand
ACCCAGCCCAGCCCAGCCCAGCCCAGCCCGCCGCTTTGCGCTTGAGCGCCTGTTGGTGATGGCGGCGCTCTGCGCCGCGCCGGGGGTTGCGCGCGCGTGGACGGCCGACTTCGACATGAGCCAGACGGCCACCAAGGAGTCCTTCTCCTTCTCGTTCTCTTGGAACGTGGCGCCGAGCACCTGCCACCCGGTGGCCTTCGACCACTATCAGGTCTGCCTGGACGAGGGAAGCACCGCGCCCGCCAGCCCGGCCTCTGCCGATCACTGCAAGATCGTGGCCTCGCGCGGCACCACCAACACCACTTATATGGTGCATCGCGCCTCCCGTGAGTACACAGGGAAGATCTTCGCCTGCGTGGATACCTACTGCACGATCTGGTATGGCGACGGCTCCTCGGGCTGCACCAGCTCGGGCACCGAAGACACCGAGACCACGGCGCCAGAGTGCCATGTCGTCTACGGGGTAGAGGACCGCGCCTCCGAGAAGCGGGTGCTGAGCTGGGACGACTTCCCGGGTGTCGCTGCGGTCGAGGTGCTCTTCTACCCCGAGGACTGGACCCACGAGGGCAAGCTGGCCATGTGGTGGGCCTGGAACGACGGCGGTCGCCCCGTCCTCTCCTACCGGCGGGCCGAAGACGAAGGCTGGTGGGACTTCAACGACGAAGACAACTGGGACCTCGGCTCCGAGGTCGACGTCGCCATGGGCTTCTCCAGTGGAAGCGACCCCTTCACCTCTATCGGCCACCCCGCGGTGGTGCCGGAGGTCGATTGGGAGGACAACCGCGGGATGCGCATGATGTTGGTGACGGGAACAGCAGCATCGGGCGTCCCGAAGCACCTGTTGATGCTGAGCTCGCTCGGGATCGACGAGGAAGGGGCGGACTTCGGTCTGACCTGCGTGGGCGAGTGCGGGTACACCGGATGCGACGAGGACGAGCCCTGCGACTGGGACTCCGAGGAGGCGAAGCTAGGGTACGCCTTCGATTGGGAAGCCGTCGGACTGAGCAACGATCAGCATGGGACCTTCGTCTGGGATCTGATCGCCTACGGGCCGGTCGACTTCGACGAGGACGACCCGATGTTTGTATTCTCCGGGGGGCCCACGTCCGGCACTGGGTCGTGCGTCGATACGTATGGTTCTACGGTCTATGGAGGCGATGCCTTCGGCCCAGGCCCCGCCGACCTCTACCTCGCAACTTGGGTTCCGACTTCCGACCCTGGCGAGGAGTGGGAGGTCAACACCATCCTGAGTGACCCGACCTGCCCTCAACCCGAGTTCATCGATCAACACGATCCAACCGCGTTCGGCCTGCCCTTCGACGAGCACAAGATCTACATGCAGAACGCCAACGCAGACCAGCGCATCGACATCTGGTACGGCAGCCCCGGCGCCTGGGAGGCGTCTCCTGGCGAGCTGGTGATCTGCCTGGATTCGGGAGATGACCCCTGCCAGGACATCGAGACGAAGTGTGAGAGGCTCGCTCATCCGTGCATCGAAGACGTGCGGCACCACCGGTACGGTGAGCCGCACACCGAGGGGCTGATGTTCCTGGCGCATGAGAGCGGCTACGAGTGGGTGGGTACAGGGGGACTGTTCTGCAACGAAGAGGACTCCGAAGCCGAACCGCCTACAGAAGACGAAGGCATGGATCCCGGCACGAAGGGTATCCTCCACTCCACCCGCGCGAACTGACCTGGAGACGCCATGACCATCACCAGCCTGATCCTGCTCCTCCCGCAGTCCCTGGCCGCCACCATTGTCGTCGCGCAGGATGGCAGCGGAGACGCGCTTACTGTCACCGAGGGCGCCGCTATGCTTGACCACGGTGATACCCTTCACATCCGCGAGGGGCATTACGACGAACCTGAAGGTAGACTCCGGGTCAATCGGGGGGGGCACAGCCATCTGCGCGACATATCAATTTCTGGTGAAGGAGTGGGGCGATCCATTGTATCCTTTGTGGGAGAATCGGTCATATACATCAGTTTCGTGGGCGATCTGGCGGTATCGGACCTCACGTTCATGTTCGCCGAGAATGGGGGACTGGTCTTCGAGTCCGATAGCGAGGAAGGCGTTGCCATAGTGTCCGATGTGGAGATCCTAGGAGGAGGCGAATCATCATACGGTGGACAGATCGTTTTTCCTGATCGAGGTGTGTTCCTCCTTTCCCGCTCGGTCTTCGCCGACGCCCCTGACGTCTCGCTATACGGTACCGGAGGCACCCTCGACCTCACCATTGAGAACAGCATCTTCATCAACAACTTATGGTCGTATATGCCGACCGTCCAGCAAGTCAATGAAGACGGCCTCCCCCGCTCCCGCTTCGAACACAACACCTTCGTAAACTCCCGCTTCCTCTACCACCGCCCTTCTGAGACAGGCACCTGGGATTCATCCACACCCATCCTCGTCGCGAACAACATCTTCGCCCACGTTGACCACATCTACTTCGTGTCCGACGGCACCAACGAAAACATCGAGTTCCGCGACAACCTCCTCTTCGAGGTCGAAGAGGCAGAGTACCCCTACCATTGGGGCCACACCCTCGGCGAAGACTGCGGCACCTGGGAAGACAACTTCGAGGCCGACCCGCTCTTCGTCTCCTACACCCCCGGCGCGACCTGGGGCGAGGTCGACCTCCGCCTGCAGGCCGGCTCGCCCGCCATCGACGCTGCCAACCCCGAGTACAGCAGCACCCTCGTCGACTTCGACGGCCAGGCACGCCCCTACGACGGCGACGAGGACGGCATCGCCCTGCCCGACATCGGCGCCTTCGAGTATCCACCACCCGAGCCGGAGCCGGAGCCGGAGCCGGAGCCGGAGCCCGAACCCGAGCCAGAGCCAGAGCCAGAACCTGAGCCGGAGCCCGAGCCCGATCCGACCGGTGACGGCGGCCACGTGGACGCGGACCCGGACGACGACTCGAAGACGAAGGGCTGCGCCTCGGCGGCTGTGGCACCCTCAGGCCTCGCTGGCCTCGCAGTGCTGCTGGCCCTGACAACGCGACGACGGCGGGCTCAACCTCGGTAGGTCCTCAGTCAATCCAGGCCACCTCCGAAAGCTGAAAGTCGGTTCCGGCACCAAGCAAGAGGCCGAACTGGTCTCCGGGCTGCAGCGCCTCCCAGCCCACTCGGGCGAGGACAGTGGGGAAGTGGTTGGTGCACACGACGTTGTCCTCCCCCACCACCGGCCCAAAGCAGGGGGGTATACCTGTCTTCGCCCGTCCGCCCAGACGAAGACGAGGGTCTAACCCCCGCAAGGCGATGCCCGCTTCTACCTCTCCCTCGACCGACCACCGCGTGAGGAATCCCCCATCGCCATGGTTTATAGAGCCAAAGCCGCCGCGCGGGCCAGCGAGCAGAACGAGATCGTCGCCACCTCGCCACTCGGCCGCGAGCTGCATGCCAACGAGGGGGAACACCTCTGCGGGCCGCTCTCCGGATGGAACACAGTCCGACGGGCGCCAGTAGGTACACTGTCTTCCGATTGTCCACAGGTTGGACACCCCCAACCGGAGGGCATGAGGCCGCTGCCGGCCCGTCGAGTACGACCAGGCCAGCTCCATCGTCACGGCTCTCGCATTCCCTTGGACGACGCCCGCGTATGCGTTGTCGGCGAAGCCGAGCAGCATAAGGACAGCAGGGAACCACGGGCAGCGCTTCATGGACTCTACCCTACCCGACGCCGATACGAACGGGCAAATTGACGCGCTCGACGCTTGACTGCGGGGGCCGCTTGTGGTTCAGTGAATCCGTAGCCGGAGATTGCCCATGGCCCAGCCAGCCCAGCCCAGCCCAGCCGAGTCGAGCGCTTGAGCGCCTGCTGGTGATGGCGACGCTCCTCGCCGCGCCGGGGGTGGCGCAGGCGTGGACGGCCAACTTCCAGATGAGCCAGACGGAGACCATGGAGTCCTCATCCATCTCGTTCTCCTGGAACGTGGCGCCGAGCACCTGCCATCCCGTGAGCTTCGATCACTACGAGATCTGCCTGGACGAGGGCGGCACGGCGCCCGCCAGCCCGGCCGCTGCCGACCACTGCAAGATCGTGGGGCCGCGGGGTATCAACAACACGACCTATATGGTGCATCGCGCCTCACGCGCGTACGCGGGCAAGATCTTCGCCTGCGTCGATTCCTCCTGTACGGTCTGGTACGGAGACGGCTCGTCGGGCTGCACCAGCTCGGGCACCGAGGACACCGCGACCACCGCGCCGGAGTGCCACGTCGTCTACGGGGTAGAGGATCGCGCATCCACCAATCGGGTGCTCAGTCAAGCCGAGTACCCGGGTGTCTCCGCGGTGGAAGTGCTCTTCTACCCCGACGGCTTGGGTTGGACGCACGAGGGCAAGCTGGCCATGTGGTGGGCATGGAATGACGGCGGTCGCCCCGTCCTGTCCTACCGGCGGGCCAAGTACGAGGGTTGGTGGGATTTCAACGACCAGGACAGCTGGAACCTGGGCTCTGAGGTTGACGTCGCCATGGGTTTCTCCACCGGCAGCGACCCCTTCACCTCCATCGGCCACCCCGCGGTGGTGCCCGAGATTGACAGCGAGGACAACCTCGGCATGCGCATGATGTTGGTGACGGGGACGGCATCGTCGGGCATCCCAAAGCACCTGTTGATGATGAGTTCGCTGGGCATCGACGAGGAGGGAGCGGACTTCGGCCTGACCTGCGTGGGCGAGTGCGGGTACCCGGGCTGCGACGAGGACGAGCCCTGCGACTGGGACTCGGAAGTGGCGGAGCTGGGCTATGCCTTCGATTGGGAAGCCGTCGGGCTGAGCAACGATCAGCATGGGACATTCGTCTGGGACCTGATCGCCTACGGGCCGGTAGACTTCGACATCGACGACTCGATGTTCTTGTTCTCGGGGGGACCGACTGCTGGTACAGGATCGTGCTACGCATCGTACTCCAGCGAATACGGCAGCGCGGCCGCAGACCTCTATCTGGCCTACTGGAACCCGTCAGCCGATCCAGGAGAGGAGTGGGACGTCGAGACCCTCGGTTATGCCCCCACCTGTCCCCAACCGGAGTTCATCGACCAGCACGACCCCACCGCCTTCGGCCTGCCCTTCGACGAGCACAAGATCTACATGCAGAACGCCGACGCCGATCAGCGAATCGATATCTGGTACGGTACGCCGGGCGCTTGGGAGGAGACTCCCGGCGAGCTGGTGATCTGCCTGGACACCGGAGATGATCCCTGCCAGGACATCGAAAGTAGCTGCATGAAGCTCGCCCATCCCTGCATCGAGGACCTGCGGCACCACCGGTACGGAGAGCCACACAACGAGGGGCTGATGTTTCTGGCTCATGAGAGTGGGCATGAGTGGGTGGGAACTGGGCTGTTCTGCAATGAGGAGAACCTTGAGGCCGATCCTCCAACCGAGGACGAGGGCATGAACTCTCTCACAAAGGGCATTCTCCATTCCACCCGCGCGAACTGACCAGGAGGCCCCATGACCATCACCAGCCTGCTCCTACTCCTCCCGCATTCCCTGGCCGCCACCATCGTCGTCGCTCAGGACGGCAGCGGCGACGCACCAACCGTCGCCGAGGGCGCCGCCCTGTTGGAAGACGGAGACACCTTGTACATTCGAGAGGGGTATTACGAAGAGACGGAGCGAATCATGCTCTATCGACGATCCACAGGAGGGAGCCTGGCGGACATCAGTGTCATTGGCGACGGAGTGGGCCGAACCTTGATTCATACGGGTGGGCATGACTTCATGGCTTCCTACAGCGGAAGATTTTTGCTCCAGGATATCACATTCGAAATGCAGTCCGAAGCCGAAGGATGGTATGGCATATTCCTTGAGAGCCCAGAGGATGATGGGGAAGCCTTCATCGCTGACTGCGTCTTCGTAGGATCGCCCGATTCATACTATACGGGGCAGATCCACCTGCCTGGCCGCGGAGTGGTCACAATAGACCGTACGGTCTTCGCCGATGCCTCCACATACGCTCTCTATGGCGAATGGGGAACGCTCGACCTCACCGTCGAGAACAGCCTCTTCATCAACACCGGCTTCTGGGCGTACCTGTCGAACGTTGATCGTGTCAACGACGATGGTCTACCTCGTGCCCGCTTTGAGCACAACACGTTCGTCAACTCCCGTTTCCTGTACCACTACGGATGGGGAGACTACTACCCAACAGACCAGCCCATCCTCGTCGCGAACAACATCTTCGCCCATGTGGATAACGTCTACTTCGTCACAGACGGTACCAACGACAACATCGAGTTCCGCGACAACCTTCTCTTCGAAGTAGAAGACCCCGAGTACCCCTACTCTTGGGGCCTCACCCTCGGTGAAGACTGCGGCACCTGGGAAGACAACTTCGAGGCCGACCCGCTCTTCGTCTCCTACTCCCCTGGCGCGACCTGGGGCGAGCTCGACCTCCGCCTGCAAGCCGGCTCGCCCGCCATCGACCGTGCCAACCCCGAGTACAGCAGCACCCTCGTCGACTTCGACAGCCAGGTCAGGCCCTACGACGGCGACGAGGACGGCCTCGCCCTGTCCGACATCGGCGCCTTCGAGTACCCGCCCCCCGAGCCGGAGCCGGACCCGGACCCGGACCCGGACCCGGACCCGGAGCCGGAGCCGGAACCCGAGCCGGAACCCGAACCGGAGCCGGAGCCCGAACCGGAGCCGGAGCCGGAGCCCGAACCAGAGCCCGAACCAGAGCCCGAACCAGAGCCCGAACCGACCGACGGCGGCAGCGCAGAGGCCGATCCCGACGACGACCCGAAGCCGAAGGGCTGCGCCTCAGCGCCTGTGGCACCCCCCGGCTTTGCCGGCCTGGCCCTGCTGCTGGCCCTGACCACGCGGCGGCGGCGGGCCCAGCCTCTGTAGGAGGTTCGCAGCGAAGGACTTTCGCCGAGCGCGGACCGAACGCGACGTTGTGAAACAGAGAGGCCGGTTCGGTCCGCAGATTGACCACGATCCTGGCGTCTGCGAGCCAGAATCGCCTCAGAAGAGGCCGCTGGGTCCGCAACGGACCGGAATCGCGGACTCAACCCGGCTCTCTGATTCACAAACCGCAGTTGAGTCCGCGGGGCCTCGTCCCGACGAGAGCGGGACCCGGCCCCCGCCCCTCCCTCAGCCCGCCTTGACCTCGGTCCAGATGCGGTCCCACAGCTCCGTCGCCTCGCCCAGGTCCAACTGGAACTCCAGCTTGGCCATCTGCTCATCCGTCGGCAGCGCCACGGGGTTCTCCATCTTCTCCAGGGCCTTGGCGTTGGGGGTGCCGTAGCCGGTGTAATCGGCGATGGACGCGGCGACCTCGGGGCGCATGATGAAGTCGAGGAAGGCGTGGGCGGCGCGCTTGTTCTTGGCCTTCTTGGGGATGCACATGGCGTCCGACCAGATGATGGCGCCCTCCTTGGGGATGGTCCAGGCGATCTCGGGCTGCTCGGCGGTGGCCTGGGCGGTGTCGCCGTTCCAGAGCTGGGCGACCCAGACATCGCCGGCGACGAGCTGCGCCTTGACGGGGGCGGAGATGAAGGACTGGATGTGCTTGCGGGCTTCGATGGCGTCGGCCTTGGCCTGCTGGAGCTCGGCCTCGACCTTGGAGTTGACCGAGGCGCCGCGGTACTTCAGCCAGGCGCCGAGCACGTCGCGCATATCGTCCATCATGGTCATCTTCTTGGCCAGCTCGGCGTTGTGGAAGATGGCCCAGGAGTCCGGCGGCACGGGCAGCTTGTCCTTGCGCCAGGCGATGCCGGTCATGCCCCACTGCCAGGGGACGATGTGCTCGTCGCTGGGGTCGAAGGCGGTCTTGCGGAAGCTGGGGGCGAGGTTGCCGCGGTTCTTGAGCTGGTTGGGGTCCAGCTTGTCGAGCAGGTCCAGCGCCAGCAGCACCTGCACGGCGTAGCCGGAGGGGCAGACGAGGTCGTAGCCGCTGGCCCCGGCCTGGAGCTTGGCGATCAGCTCCTCGTTGCTCTCGTAGGTGTCGTAGGTGACCTTGATCCCGGTCTCCTTCTCGAAGTTGGCGACGGTGTCCTCGGCGATGTAGTCCGACCAGTTGTAGATCTTGAGCTCCTTCTCCATCTCTCCGCCCGCGGGGGCGGCGTCGGTGCTGGGGGCGGGGCCCGAGGGAGTTTCGGGCTGCTTGGGGGTGTCTCCGCCGCAGGCCGAGAGGACGGCGCTGACGGCGCCCACGGACAGACCGGAGGCGAGGGCCTGCTCGACGAAGGCGCGGCGGGAGAGGCGGCCCTGGACGAGCTCGGTGACGGGGTTCTCAGTGGGGGTGCGCTTCATGGTGACCTCGGGGGTGGGCTCAGCGGGAGGAGGAGCCGCCGGTGTTGCTGAGGCGATCGGCGGCGAAGACGAAGATGGAGGTGAGCACCAGGATGATGGTGCTGATGGCGTTGATGCTGGGCTCGATGTTCTTGCGGACCATGCCGTAGACGACGATGGGCAGGGTGCTGGAGCCGGGTCCGGAGACCATCGAGGTGATGACGAAGTCGTCGAAGGACATGATGAAGGCGAGCAGGGCGCCCGACAGGATGCCCGGCCAGAGCTGGGGCACGGTGACACGCCAGAAGGTGGTCCACTCGTCGGCGCCCAGGATCAGCGAGGCCTCTTCCAGGCTGCGATCCATGCCCTCCAGCCGGGCCCGGACGACCACGACGACGAAGGAGATGTTGAAGGCGATGTGGGCGACCAGGATGGTCGGCAGGCCCAGCTCGACGCCCAGGGTGACGAAGAGCAGCAGCAGGCTGATGCCGACGACGATCTCGGGGGTGACGACCGGGATGTAGACGAGCGACTCCAGAGCGGTGCGGCCCCTGAACTTGCGGCGGGAGAGGCCCAAGGCGAACAGTGTGCCCAGGACGGTGCTGACCAAGGTGCTGCCCAGGCCGACGATCAGGCTCATCTTCAGCGCTTCGAGCACATCGCTGCGCTCCAGCAGGCGCTCGTACCAGTGGAAGGTGAAGCCCTCGAAGCCCGCCGAGAACTTGCTGTCGTTGAAGGAGAAGGCGACCAGCACGAGCAGCGGCGCGTGCAGGAAGAAGTAGACCAACGAGGCGAAGGCGAGGACCCAGCCGGGAGCGCGCAGACCTCGCATCAGAGCACGCTGCCCGGGCCGGCGTCGCGCTTGCGCAGGAAGCCGACCACGGCCACCAGGACCAGGGCCATGACGATGAAGGAGGCGGCCGAGCCGAAGGGCCAGTTGCGGGCCGAGGTGAACTGGTTCTGGACGAGGTTTCCAATCATCATCTGCTTGGCGCCGCCCAGCAGATCGGGGGTCAGGTAGCTGCCGAGCGAGGGGATGAAGACCAGCAGCGAGCCGGCGGCGACGCCGGGCATGGACAGGGGCAGCGTGACCCGCAGGAAGCGGGCGACGGGGCGGGCGCCCAGCACCTCGGCCGCTTCCAGCAGGCTGGGATCGAGCTTCTCCAGCGAGGTGTAGATGGGCAGGACCATGAAGGGCAGGAAGCCGTAGACCAGGCCCGCCATCACCGCGAAGGGGGTGTAGAGCATGGCGATGGGCTCGTCGATCAGCCCCAGCGAGAGCAAGGTTGTGTTGATCAACCCGGTGTCGCGCATCAGGAAGATCATGGCGAAGGTGCGGACCAGGAAGCTGGTCCAGAAGGGCAGGACGACCAGGAAGAGCAGCAGGTTCTTGAAGCGGCCGCCGGCGGCGATGACGTAGGCGACCGGGTAGCCCAGCAGCAGACAGATGATGGTGCAGCTGAGCGCCATCTTGAGCGTGCGCCAGAGGATGCCCAGGTACAGCGGGTCGGCGAAGCGCAGGTAGTGCTCGATGGTGTAGCCGTCGACGACGACGCCGTAGACCCCCCGCTGCTTGAAGCTGTAGAAGAGCATCAGCAGCAGCGGGCCGATGAAGAAGAGCAACATCCAGGAGAGGCCCGGCCCGACCAGGGTCCAGGCGGTGGTCTCGGGCCGCCCGCGGAAGAGGGCGAAGAAGCGGCGTCGCAGGGCGACCAGCCCGCTGGCGGGCGCACGGAAGGGGGACGGTGAGGAGCTGCTCACGCGGGGTCGTCCTCCAGCACATGCCCGTCCAGCGGATTCCAGGAGACGGTGAGCTCGTCGCCGACCGTCCAGCGCAGGGGCACCCGGAGCTGGCCCTCGTTGCGCGCGGCGGCGGTCAGGATGGCGCCCCCGGGCAGCTGCACCCGCACGTGGAGGTTCTCGCCCCGGTAGACGATGTGCACGACCGTGCCGGGCAGCCGGTTGAAGGCGGGATCCCCCTGACCGGGGGGGCTGAGCTGGACCCGCTCGGGACGCAGGGCGATGGTCGCCGCACCGCCGACCGCGCGGCCGCTGACGGCCGGCACCTGGAAGGGGCCTGCCGCGGTGTCGATGCGGAAGAGCTCGCCTTCGACGGCGGCGATGCGACCTTCGAGGAAGTTCGACTCGCCGATGAAGCGGGCGACGAAGGGGGTGCGGGGGTGCTCGTAGATCTCCTCGGGCCGGCCGAGCTGGGCGATGCGGGCGTTGTCCATGACCGCGATGCGGTCGGACATCGTCAGGGCCTCCTCCTGGTCGTGGGTGACGTAGACGAAGGTGATCCCGAGCCGCTTGTTGAGCTCCTTGAGCTCGAGCTGCATCTCCTTGCGCAGCTTCAGATCCAGGGCGCCCAGGGGCTCGTCCAGCAGCAGGAGGGGAGGCTCGACCACCAGGGCGCGAGCCAGGGCGACCCGCTGGCGCTGGCCTCCCGACAGGGCCGAGGGGGCCCGCCCGCCGAACTGGTCTTGCGGCAGGCGGACCATCTCCATGGCCTTGGCGACCCGGTCGGGGATCTCCGCCTTGGCGACCTTGCGCTGCTCCAGGCCGAAGGCGATGTTGCGCTCGACGCTGAGGTGCGGAAACAGCGCGTAGCTCTGGAAGACCATCGAGAGGTCGCGCTCGTAGGGGCGCTTGTCGTTGACGACCTGGCCGCGGATTCGGACCTCTCCCCCGTCCGGATCGGGCGTCTCGAAGCCGGCCAGCAGGCGCAGGGTGGTGGTCTTGCCGCAGCCAGAGGGGCCCAGCAGGCTGAAGAACTCGCCCTCTTCGATCTGGAAGTCGATGGAGCGGACGGCCTTGAAGGCGCCGAAGGTCTTGGACACGCCGCGGAACTCGATGACCGGGCGTGAAGTGCTGTCTGGCAACGGCCGGACCTCCCTGGGAGGTCGCATGCTGACAAAAATGAACGCTCCGGTCAAGCGCTCAGAAGACCGACTCTCCGACGAAGATGCGGTCCCCGCCTTGCACGACGACGTCCTCGGCCTTGCCTCGCAGGATGCGCCGCAGGTTGACCCGGATGCGCTCATCTCCCCGCAGGATCCAGACCCGGCCGAGGCTGGCCACCGCCGCCGCTCCACCCACGGCCGAGATGCAGCGCGAGACGGTCAGCCCCTCGCGGTAGGCGATGGGGCCGGGGCGGACGACCTGGCCCAGCACATGGACCTGGCTCTCGGGGATGAAGACGACGTCGCCCCCGGCGATCAGCAGGCCGCCGGTGCCGTCGGCGACGAGGCGCTCGTAGGAGAGGACCTGGGTCTCGCCTCCCTCGCCCCCCCGAGTGAGGCGGATCTCGTCGACGCCCTCCTTGCTGACGCCACCGACCTGGCCCAGCAGCTCCAGCAGGGTGGTGGGGCCGCGGACATAGACGAGGCCGGGGCGGGCGACGGCGCCGAGGACCTGGACCGGCTGGCTGCCGAAGGACTCGACCCAGATGGTGACCTGGGGGTCGAGCAGGTAGCCCTGCTGCAGGCGATCGCGCAGGGCGGCGCTGGCCTCGCTGGCGGTCTGGCCGCCGACGGCGACCGGGCCCAGGAAGGGGAAGTCGAGCTGCCCCTGGTCGTTGACCGGAAAGGAGCGGCTGAGGTCCTCTTCGCCCCAGACCTGGACCTTGAGGACATCGCCCGGGCCGATGCGGTACTCGGGCGAGGCCTGCTGGGCCATGGCGACCGCGCTGAACAGCAGCAGGGCCAGGATTCGGAGGAGCTGGCTCATCGACGGACCTCTTCGAAGGCTCGCGCGTAGGCCGCGGCCATGAGCGACACGTCGAAGCGCTCGTGTGCTCGTCGGGTTCCTTCGTAGCCCATCGCGCGGGTACCGGCGGGGTCGGCGGCCAGACGGGCCAGGCCGGCGGCGAGGTCCGGCACCGAGCCGGGAGGGACCAGCAGGCCGGTCCGGTCGTCGATCAGCTCGGGCACGCAGCCGACCGAGGTGCTGAGCACCGCGAGGCCGGCGGCCATGGCCTCCATCACGACGAGGGGGTTGCCCTCGTAGCGGGAGGCCAGGACGAAGGCGTCGGCGGCCGCCATCAGGGCCGGGATGTCGCGCCTCACCCCCAGCAGGCGGACTCGCGCGCCCAGGCCCAGGTCCCGGATCCTCTCCTGGACGGCCTCGTGGAGCTCTCCCTCTCCCGCGAGCAGCAGCTCCAGGTCCAGGCTCTGCAGGCGCGGGTCGGCCAGCGCCTCGACCAGGGAGAGGGGGTCCTTCTGGGGGTTGAGGCGACCGGCCGAGAGCAGGACGAGGCGGCCATCGGGCAGACCCAGCTCCTGGCGCCTGGTCTGTCGCAGGCCCGGGGCGGGCGCGAAGTCGGCGACGGGGATGCCGTTGGCGATGGTGAAGGCCGGCGGGCGGCCGTAGACCTGCTGCATGCTGCGGGCGACGGCCTCGCCGATGGCGACCGGCTTGACCCCCAGGCGGAAGGCCAGGGCGGCGACGCGGCGATCGTGGGACTCGGCCTCGTGCTCGGCGAGGTTGTGCAGGGTGTGCAGGACGGCGCCATGGGGGCCCTGCGGCCGGGCGGCCAGCAGGTACTTCAGCGTGTGCAGGTGGGTGTGGACGACCTCGGGCCGGAAGCGGCGCAGGGTGCGGGCGAGGCGGGGGATGACCCGCGGGTCGAAGCCGGGGCCCTTGTCGAGGAAGGTGGTCTGGACACCCTGGGCATGCAGCTGCTGCTCGATGAAGCTGCCGGTGGCCGGGCCCAGGGCGACGACCTGGACCTGGTGGCCCAGCGAGGACAGGCCCTGGGCCAGCAGGCCGACGATGCGCTCGGCGCCTCCGACCGAGAGGCTGGGGATGAGCTCCAGGATGCGCATCTACACCCTCCGCAGGCGAGAGAGGTCTCGGGGGTGCCAGGCACCCGAGAGATAGCCAGCCACGGCGTAGACGGCCGCCCCGATGGTGATGCTGAGCAGCACCGGCAGCGGGGGCAGCAGCCAGAGCGCCCCGCCCATCAGGATCGCGGGCACGCCGGTCCGCAGCAGCATCCCGCCGATGCGGTACTCCTGGACCAGGGGCCCCACCCGCCACCGCAGCCAGCTGACGAGCAGGATGTCCGTCGCCAGGGTGGTCGCCGCGGCCCCTTCGACCCCCCAGACGGGGATGATGGCCAGGTTGAGCAGGATGTTGACGACCGCAGCGTACAGGGTCCCGCGGGTCCGCTCTCCCTGGCGATCCAGGCTGGTCAGGGTCATCCCGTAGGCGTTGGTCAGGAAGCGGATCGGCAGCATCGGCGCCATGATCATGAAGGGCAGGGCGGCGGAGGCGAAGTCCTCGCCTCCCATCAGCACCACCAGGGGCTCGGCCAGCATCAGGCCGCCGATGGTAGCGGGCACGCCGATCGCCAGCAGGACCCGGGTGGTGAAGGAGAGCTCCTCTCCCGCGGCCAGCGGCTGGCCCAGGTGGCGGGCCATCCGCGGGAAGATGCCGGTGGTGATGGTGTCGGCGACCTGGGGCAGCAGGCTGATCACCACGGCGGCGGCCCGGTAGATGCCGACCTCGGCCTCGCCGTGCATCTGCTGGAGCATCAGCACGTCCACGCTGAGGTAGACGCTGGTGTAGAGCGCGTTCATCCCGAAGGTGACCGAGCGGCGCAGCAGCCCCGGCGCGGACTCGATGCCCTGACGCAGCGAGAGGCCGCCGAGGGTGCGGCTGTAGACGAAGAGGATCAGCCCCAGGGTGACCGCTCCATCGAGCACCTGGGCCACGAAGACGCCCTCGACGTCCAGCCCGCTCCAGAGCAACATGGCCGTCGCAGCGACCAGCACGGTGCGGCCGATCATATGGGCGGTGGTGCCCAGGCCCATGCGGCGCACGGCGTGGAAGGCTGCAACCGGGATCATCGCCACCGAGCGCAACCCCAGGGCCAGGGCCCCCAGCGAGGCCGCCAGGACGACGTCGGGGCGACCGTCCATCCAGGCGGTCCAGCCGATGATGATCGCCGCGGTCAGCGAGGAGAGCAGCAGGGTCGCCAGCAAGCCGCCGGAGACGTAGCGCCCGGCGAGGTCCTCGCGGCGGGAGATCTCCCCGTTGAGCAGGCGATCCAGGCCCATGTAGGCGCCAAAGGAGAGCAGCCCGACCAGCGTGGTGATGTAGCCGTAGACGCCGAAGCCCTCGACGCCCACCCAGCGCATCACCATGATGTTGATGGCGAAGCCGGCGCCAAGCCGAAAGGCCTGGCTGAGGCCCAGGTAGATCAGGTTGCCGCGCTTGGCCTCCTGGCCACTAGAGCCCGCGGTCATCGACGCTGTCCGGGTGGAGGGAGAGGGCCAGGGCAACCCCCAGCACGAGGTAGGCCATCGAGAAGGTCAGCAGCCCCAAGGTGGCGGCCATCATCGCGATGGAGACGAGGCCGATCAAGGAGCCGACCAGCGCCGACCTCCGCGCCGGGCTGCGGGCGAGGCGAAGGGCCCGGCCGAGCCCGAGCAGCACCGTCAGGCCGAAGATCGCCAAGGCGACGAGGCCGACGATGCCCTGCTCGCTGGCGACCTCCAGGTAGGTGTTGTGCGGAGGGAGCAGGTGCCCCTCCCGCGGGACGAAGCCGCTCTTGACCGGGAAGCTGCCCGGACCGGCCCCGAAGAGCCAGTGGTCCCGGAAGAGGTCCCAAGCCTGGCGCTGCAGCTCGGCGCGCTCTCCGAGGCTGGCGTCGACGGTGTCCGAGCGGCCGCTGAGCACCTCGATCAAGGCTCGAAAGCGGGCGGTGGCCGCTTCGGCGTCGAAGACGGTGATGGCCGCGGCGCTCGCTCCGCCCAGCGCCACCAGCAGCTCGGCCCGGTGCCGGCGAAGCAGCCAGATCCAGCCCGGTGCGAACAGCAGGAAGACCAGGAAGGCCGCCCGGGACTGGGTCGCCAGGATCGCCAGGGGCGTCAGGCAGAGCAGCGAGAAGCGCAACGGGACGGCCAGGAGGTGGCGGTCGCTGGCGAGCGCTCCGATCAGGGCCGGCGCCAGGAGCAGCAGCATGGCGGCCCACTCGTTGGGGTCCCCCATCGTGCCCGTGAAGCGCCCGCCGCTGGCGGCGGCGCCCAGGGAGAAGGCCAGGATCGCGACCAGGATCCCGGCCATCACCCGGGTCAGCAGCCGGAGGTCCTCCCCCGCCAGGATGCTCATCACCATCGCGACGAGCACGGTGAGCATCGACATGCCGGCGAGGTTGAAGATCCCGACCCAGAAATTCCCCGCGACCGCCGTACAGAGCCCGACCGAGGCGGTGAAGACCAGCATCCCGCCCAGCACCGGGTGCCAGCGCAGCGGTGCCCGCCCCGTCAGCAGGACGTGGGCGGTCCACCCCCCCAGGGCCGCGAGCACCGAGAGCTTGGAGGCGGTGATCGGCAGGGTCGCCACCTTCATCCCGGAGATGCCCGCCTGGTCGAAGAGCATCGCCGCGAACATCAAGCCGACCAGCATCGAGGGGCGCCGCAGGACCGTGTACGCCGTCACCGCCAAGAGGGTGAGCGCCAGGGGCAGCCAGGGCGAGAGCACCATGCTGGCCCCGACGCCGAGGCCGAGCACCAGCGCGAGGACCGGCCACCGCTCGGCCGAGACGAGTCGCGCCGCGCTCATCGTTTCCCGTCCTGCCCTCCGGCCCCGTCGACGCGCAGCCGGTCGAGGCCATAGCGCCGCGCGTCCGGCGGCAGCGGGGTGTCGTTGAGGACAACGCCCAGCAGGCGGACGCCCAGCTCGTGCATCCGCAGCAAGGAGCTGCGCACATGCTGGCGACGCACCCTGCCGCTGCGCATCACCATCACCATCCCGTCGCAGCGCTGGGCCAGCGAGACGGCGTCCGACAGCAGCATCGAAGGCGGGGTGTCGATGATGATGACGCGAAAGAGGGGCTCCAGGCGCTTCAGCAGGTCGGCCATGGCCTCGGAGGCCACCAGCTCGCTCTCGCGGTCGGTCTCCGACCCCGCGGTCAGCAGGCTCAGCCCGGGCAGCTGGGAGGGTCGGATGTAGAGGGTCGGGTCTTCGGCTCCCAGGGCCTCTGTCAGGCCCGGGCTGCTGGGGAGCTCGAAGACCGTGTGGATGCGCGGCGAGCGCAGATCGCCATCGACCAGCAGGACGGGGACCCCCAGCCGGGCCCAGGCCACCGCCAGGCTGACGGCCGTGGTGGTCTTGCCCTCACCCTCGAGCAGGCTGCTGACGGCGATGCGCACGGAACGGGCGCCGTCGACCCGGGCAGACAGCGTCGTGCGGATGCCCCGGAAGGCCTCGGCGGTGAAGGAGCGCGGATGCAGCCAGGTGTGCAGCGCGCGTGCGGTCGCGACGGGGATGCTGGCGGCGACCCCGACCCCCACGCCATCCGCTTCGAGAGAGGGGACCTGGCCGAGGACCTGGCCGTGCAGCTCGGACTCGACGTCTGCGACCGTGATGAGGGTGTCGTCGAGGCGATGTACGAAGAGCGCGAGGCCCAGGCCGCCGCCCAGCCCGACGAAGAGGCCCAGCGCGAGGTTCAGCGGGATGTTGGGCTTGAACGGACCCGTCGGAGGGATCGCCCAGTCGACGATGCGCACGTCGTTGAGCTGGGTGTGGGCCTGCAGCTCGACCTCGGTGCCGCGCTCGCCAAGGCTCTCGTAGACCTTGCGGGCCCGATCGTTCTCGGCGCGCAGCACCTCGAACTCGTCCTGCAGGCGCTGCTTGGCCAGGAGCTCCTGCTTGACGATGTCGAGCTCTTCTTCGAGGCGTTGCTCCTGCCGCCGCAGCATGGCCGCCTTGGAGCGCTCGGACTCGACGTTGCGGTTGAGCTGCGCCTCAAGCATCTCGTCGACCCGCTGCAGGTGGGCCTGCACCCGGCGGTGCTCGGGGTGCTGGTCGCCGTAGCGGGCCAGGACCTCGGCGTTCTTGGCCACCACCGTCGCCCGCTCCTGGGCGAGGGAGGCCAGGGTGGGGTCCTCGATCATGCTGGCGAGCAGATCGTACTCTCCTCTCTGGGCCAGCCGGCGGTAGTCCGCGGCCCGGCTCTCGGCGAGGACCCGCTCCGCGCCCGTCTCGCTATGGGTTCGCTGCAGGGTGGCCAGCCGCGAACCGACCCCGTCGATCTCCTCGCCCTCGTCGATCAGATCGTAGGCCGAGCGGAAGCTCAGCAGGGCCTCGCTCGTGTTCTCGACCCGCTCCTTGTACTGGACATTTCGACCCTCCAACCAGAGCTTGGTCTCGCGGGCCGCGTCGCGGCGGGCTTCGAGGTTGTGCTCCCGATAGACCTCGGCCACCAGGTTCGCCAGGGTCGCGGCCCGCTCCGGGTCGGTGTGTTCGACGCGGATCTCCACCAGCTGGGTGTCCTCTCGGGGGCCGGCCGAGAGCGATCTCCCGAAGCGGTCCAGGTCCTCGTTGCTGACCGTGTAGTCGTCGTAGCCGAGCCCGACGTAGCGGTGGATGACCTCTTCGCGGATGCTGCGGCTCTGGATGATCTCCAGCTGGGTGCGCGCCCGCTCACGGCCCTCCAGGTAGCTGGCAGGGTCGTACTGGAGGTTCTCGTTGAAGGCGACCTCCTGTCCGGCACGCGGGAGGAGGTGGATCAACGCCACAGCCCGGTACTGGCGGGCGGAGAAGAGCGACGCGGCGACGGCGGCACCCATGACGCCGATCAAGAAGAGCAGGATGACCCGACGCCGCCGACGGAGCAGCTCGTAGAGGGCCCAGGGGTCGGGCCAACGGTCGGCGGGGACAGGACCGGGTGGGGACATGGGGCCTCTCGCCAGGCATCTAACACCCCCCACCCCTGAACCTGGGCCGGATGCCGGTCTCCAAATCTCCTTGGACGTCACCATCTGACAGCAGGTGGACCAAACCCGCTTCTGGGAGGGCCCCCCTCCTGACCCTTTCGCGGCGCCGCGATAGCCGCTCGACATGCAGCGCCCGCCCGGACGATTCGACCGCGGAGTCTTCGTGCTCAGCCTCGACTTCGAGCTGGTCTGGGGCTCGCGGGACCTCTACGACCCGATCGAGCCGCTGCTCGCGCAGGCCAGGGTCACCCGGGAGAGCGTCTTCGACCCGCTGCTGAACACCCTGACCCGGCTGGGCCTGCGCGCCACCTGGGCCACGGTGGGGCACCTCTTCCTGGAGAGCGCCCGTCGAGAGGGGGGGCGGCTGCACCCCGACCTCGTGCAGCCCCGCCACTCCTGGCATCCCCGGCCCTGGTTCGAGGCCGTGCCCGCCGGAGACGAGGTCAGCCACCCCGAGTACTACGCCCGCAGCCTGGTCCTGCGCCTGAAGGAGGCGGGCCAGGAGGTCGGCAGCCACAGCTTCTCGCACCCCATCTTCGGCGATCCCGGCTGCTCGCGCCAGGTGGCCGACACCGAGCTGGCGGCCTGCGTGCGCGAGGCGAAGGCCCTGGGTATCGAGCTGCGCTCCTTCGTCTTCCCTCGCAACGTCGAGGGCCACCTGGATCTGCTCGCCCGGCATGGCTTCCGCTGCTGGCGGGGGCCGGCCCCGGACTGGTACCGCACAGCTCCTCTGCCGCAGTCGGTCGGTCGGGTCGGCCACCTCGCCCAGGTCCTCGCGGCGACGGGCCCGCCGATGGTCATGCCGATCGCCGGCCCCCACGGCCTGTGGAACATCCCGGCTTCGGCCTCCTACCTGCCCTCGGACGGCCCGCGGCGGGCGATCCCGGTGCAGCGCCGCGTCGAGCGGGCGATGGCGGGCCTTCGCGCGGCCGAGAAGAGCGGGAAGATCTTCCACTTCTGGCTGCACCCGATCAACCTCGCCGCCCACACCCGGCCGATGCTGGCGGGGCTGGTGGAGATCCTCGAACAGGCGGCCCGCCTGCGCGACCAAGGCAAGCTCGACATCCAGACGATGGGCGAGGTGGCGGATAGCGCCCCGTGGAGCTGAGGCGCCTCCACCGGACCATGAGACAGGCAGCCCCCCCTCCGGCCCTTCGGGCCACCTCCCCCCGCAAGCGGGAGGAGGGTTGAAGCGGAGCGAGGCGGTGGGGGGCCGGCGAGGCCCCAGCCCCACCCGCTGTTTCTGGATAGTTCCCCATGGCGTCGAGGCGCCTCACAGGAGCACGAAACACTGCAGCCCCCTGGCGCCTCGGCGACCT
>ERZ761602.4100-NODE-4100-length-19290-cov-4.753470_pt1 | contig 19290 bp, 22 predicted proteins | sample MGYA00512165_ERZ761602 | MGnify/ENA primary metagenome ERZ761602 (study PRJEB28899, sample SAMN02445085) | bioreactor sludge metagenome | biome: EBPR sludge; isolation source: Thorneside wastewater treatment plant | place: Australia: Brisbane, Thorneside... | reverse complement strand
AGCGGCGGCGCGGTTGGAGGGGCCGCCAGAGAGAGCGAAAACGATCCCGGAAAAAAGAACGTGCCGCCTTGGCGGCGTTGCCCTGACGGACGCAAACCGCTCGCAGCCACGACCGCATGCAACGATGTCGGAGTGCGCCGTACCGCCACTGGATCGGATCGTGGGGCAGGGAGGCCGGAGAATGCTCACAACGGTTTCCCCCGGCTTGGGACGATGCGATAGATGAGGCCTTCCACCCTTGATCCCTTGGGGACCAAAGCGCCGGCATTTCTCAAGAAAGCCAAAAAAGCATGAGGGATTTCCAAGACCTACGGTGTATTGTCCTCAAGCGAACTCCGGACGGCACGAAATGCGCCCGACCTGTAGCTCATCGAGAAATGTTCCCGAGACAAACTGAACGGATATGCCTGAACCGACCTACATTCCGGCTCCCTCCTACGCATTCCTGACCCGTTGGTATGACGTGGTCGTGCGTTGGACGACAAGGGAGACAGACTTTCGCAAAGCGGTGCTTGCCCAAATCGCCCCAAGAGAGGGTCGCCGGATTCTGGATGTCGGCTGCGGCACCGGTAGCTTCGCGGTAAAGCTAGAACTCGCCGCCCCCCGGGCCCGCGGTTACCGGGCTGGACGGAGATGCCAACGTGCCGGCCATGGCGAGGAGCAAGGCTCAGCGCGCGCCGGCCTCGATCTGGTTTGGGTCCAATCTTCAGCGCTGAGCCCGCCGTTTCCGGGGGCGCGCTTTCATGCCGGTGGTGAACAGTTTGTTCTTCCATCACCAGAACCTCGAAAGCAAGAGGCCTGCCCTGGCCGAAATAGGGCGGGTGCTACAACCCGTTGGGGAATTGCATATCGCCGACTGGGGCCGGCCCGTGAACCCGCTCATGCGGGGTGCCCTTCTGTCTGTTCAGCTACTGGACGGATTCAAGACAACTCGGGACAACGTTGCTGGGCGATTGCCGGAACTTATCACCCAAGCTGGTTATATCGGCGTGGAAAAGACGAAACGCATGGGTTCGCCCTACGGCAGCCTGTAATTGTATCGGGAAAATAACCATCGGGCGCCGTTCCCCAGTAGCCTGATAGCGACTCTCGCTCCTTTTTCGTCCTCTGCCACCCCCTCCGATGTTCGTCTTCTATTGCCAGATCACGCAAGCGCTGCACTCGCTGCGGTCTGCGATCACCGCGAGACGGATCTTCGCTGTAGCGGCGTTGGCTTGGGTCTCATCGGAGCCTCTCGTGCGAGCAGTAGACAACGCTATGGTGCTCACGCTTTCTTCCGGCCTGGCTTCAGGCCACGTTGCTCGTGGGATCGAGCGGGCGGGCACCAGTTGGCAGTCCTCCATCTACGGATCGGTGTCCGGCTGGAAGGGCTGCGTGTGGTATGGGGAGCCACTGGATGCTGATGGCGTGGAGGAGGTGCGTTCGTCCCTCGGCCACGGCTGGAAATTGGGTAGGGCCACTGCACTTGAGCTTACCGGCACCCACTTCTGGTATGTGGGTCAATCGATTGTCGGCGCACCCGCTCACTCCTTCGAGGGTGCGGTTCGCCTCTCCTCAGTTTCGGCCGGACGATGGAATCCGTCCCTCGAGGTCGCGTACGACATCCGCTACCTCTCGACTTCCGTCGAGCTATCGGTTGAGCGCGAATTCTTGACCGACGTGGGAGCCTGGGCGCTTCGGACCTATGGTGGACAGGTGGCCGCCCGGGACGTTCTGCCGGACGCCAACGGCTCCGCTTTACGAGACAACTATACCTACTACGGGGCGACCGCCGGGCTTCGTCGGAGGATTGGGCTGCATTGGAGCGTGCTCGGGGAGCTCGGCTTAGTTGGTTCTGTCAATCAAAACTCGGCTTGGTCAGAGTTGCCGACCCGGACTGCGCGTGGACGACTCTCGTTGAGCGCGCTTTACCAGTTTTAGTATTGGTTGATGCCAGCAAAGAGGATCGTGCCCGAGCCTCGTCAAGATACCCATTCGAGAAACGTCTTCAATCCGGCTGGCCAGCATTCTCCCCTAACGATGTGAGTGTCGAACTTCGCCTTCGTTTCGAGGATTGCTGCAGCGGCATGGACGACGCTTGCGCGAAACAAGGCTGCAACACGTTCGAGAGTGGCGCTGCCTGCGCGCGTCCCTTTAGTTGAGTTTGGCCCTATCAAGTTCCGAGCGGACCGACCAGCGAGCGTTCTGCACAGCCTGACAACTTCAAATTCCGCGAAGCGGTTGATTTCGCCCGCGCGAGGGAGACGTCCCGCGTCACACCCAGGGTTTCAGGGCCGGGCGCAGTTTTTCCCGGGCACGCGCGATGCGGTTTTCCACCGCCTTGGGCGAGGCTCCCACCGTTTCTGAGATTTCGGTGTGAGACATCTGTTCGTATTCGAAGAGCACGAGTGCCTCACGCAGGTCAGGCGGCAGTCCGGCGACTGCATCGCGCACCGCGCCTGCGCGCTCACTCCTTTCCAATCTGCGCGTTCCCGACTCTCCAGCAACTTGCTCGTCGGGGAGGGCTTCCGTCCAGTCTTCGAGCGCGACGACGGGGCGCCGCTTCCACCAACGCAGGCGATTACGGGCAAGATTAACCGCGATGGCAAATACCCACGGACGAAACGCGGCGCCCGCGCGGTATTTTTCCCGCTGCTGCCACACGCGTACAAAGGTCTCCTGCGCCAGATCCTCCGCTTCGTTCGCGTTCAGGACGATCCGCACGATGACCGCTTTCACCGCCAGCTCCCAGCGTTGCATCAAAGCACCGAGCGCGGTCTCGTCACCGGCTTGCACGCGCCGCATGAGCTCCGCGTCTTCACCCGGAGTGGTCATTGCGGCCGCGTCGGGTGACATGATTTTAGTGCCCGTGCTTGTTGAGCTGAAGGTCAGGCGGTGCCTGGTGGTCGAAATCTTTGATCTTGGGTAAAATCAGCGCGAGGTAGCGCTGGCCGGCTTCTGGCGACATGTGCGCCGCGCATTCCCGAACGTGCGTGGCGATGGCGGATTCGCAGACTAACCGCAGCTCTTCGACTCGCCTGTCGGCGGTTGCGACCGCCGCGGCGTTCGCCCGCGGAGCGGCCTTCAGCTCGTTGCGCGCGCGCAACGCATGCATGATTTCGCGGCAGTGCTCTTCGCAGACGACGGAATAGGCATCGTGCAGCTTTTTGATCGCGGCGAATTGCGCGTCGGTGAGCTTGAAATCTGCGCGCAGCCATTCCATCGCATCCTGCTTTGCGAGCGCGCGCGCGACCGCGTCATCGCCGGTCGCGTGAAACGCCACGAAGCCCGTGGCGCCGGCGGCGGCCGCAAGAAGGACGATGGTGGCAATCAGATGCTTCATGGAATTCAGGGGCGGAGCTTCGCCATCACACGCGGATCAAGATTGCCGAGGTAGGACACGACCATCTGCTCGCGGCTAGATTCGAGCTTGGCTCGGGCGAACGAGTGGCCGGTCCAGCCGGCGGCGACGAGGGCAGCGGCACCCGTAACAGTCCAAGCGACAAGGTGAGCTCGCACGTGGGCGGCCCAGGTCTCGCGCGAGCGTTGCTTGATGCGCTGCCACACCGCCGGACGGAAGTTCGGGTTCGCCTTCGGACTCACCCGCCATTCGGCGAGGGTCCGGGAGAAGGGGTCATTCGAGGGAGACGGGTTCATGGTGGCTTCTACCGACTATAAACCTGAGCCGGGAAAATCCCCCGAAGAATTTTTGAGGGATTCAGCGTTTTCAGGGTTATAGCCCCTGAACACTCCTCTATGCATCTCAAATCATCCTTCTCCACCCTCACCGTAACTCTGGGATTGCTCGTTGCTGTCCCCGCCGTTGCGCAACACGACCATCACGCCGCTCCTTCCAAGGGCCAGGCTGACGCCAAAGCCGGCCAGTTGCTCAAGGTCACCGAAAAAGACGCCGCTTGGGCAGCCAAGGAGCGGGCGAGCTATCCCTTGGATGTCTGCGTCACCTCGGACGAAAAGCTCGGGAGCATGGGCAAGTCACCGGAATACATCTACCGCGTGGCGGGGAAGCCGGATCGGCTCGTGGTGTTCTGCTGCGCGGGTTGCGACGAGGATTTCCTAACGGAGCCGGCGAAGCATCTCGCGAAAATCGATGCGGCGAAGGGCCGCAAGGCGGGCAGCGCCGGCGCGGCCAAGGACGCGCACAAGGGACATCACTAATCCCTTTCTCGCCCGCCATGTAAGATTCGTCGATCGGCTCCGTCTTTCCTCCCGATGCGCTTCACTCGACACTACCTCTCTCTCGCACTCCTTGCGGCTCTGGCCGCTGGAGCCGGTGCGCAACCGGCGCCTGCGTCGCGCGAGCAGGTTGATCTGCTTCGCGCCGTCGCGAACGCCCCGGCTTTGAACGCGGCCGCGCGTCGCACCACCGCGGCGCGGGAGCGGGTCAATGCCGCGGGCCGGCTGGCAGACGTGGAGGTCGAAGGGATGGGTTCGCGCATGGTAGGACCCATGGACGAACGCGCCACGATGTGGGAGGTGAACGTCCGTCAGCCGCTGCCGAAACGCGGCGAGCGTGCGGCGGATCTCGAACGGGCCCGAGCCGCGGTTGCCATGTCGGACGCCGACTATGCGCTCATGGCCGGCGAAATGGCCGCCGACACCGCGATGGCGCTGGCCGAAGCGGAAGGCGCAAATGCGCGGACTCGCCTCCTGGAAACGCAGGTGGGTCGACTCGATGCGGTGCTCCGCAGCATCGAGGCTAGGATCGCCTCGGGCGGCGGCCGGCTGGCCGATCGCCTGACCGTGCAATCGCGCGTAGCGTCGATGCAGTTTATGATTGAGGAAGAACGCCGGATGGCGGCCGATGCGCTCGCGGAGGCGCGGGGTCGCCTCGGGCTGAGTCCGGACTCCCTGCTGCCGTCCTTCGCGGCGCCCACCGTCGGGGACATCAAGGCGGACGAGGCCGCCGCCGTGCGGCTCGCCGCGGCTCGCACGGAGGAGGCCAACGCGATGGTGAAAATGGCGCGGGCTTCCGCGAATCCGATGACTTCGATCGGTGTGCGTTTCGAAAACGAACGGCGCGCGATGGGCGACGAGAATACCCTCGGCCTCGCGTTCATGACCGAGATTCCCTGGCGCAGCCGCCGGTATGCTCGCGCGGAGGTTCGCGCGGCCGAAGCCGAGCGCGGCGCAGCCCAGACTGATGCGACGGCCGCGCGCTATCGCATTTCCTCCGCGCTGACGCGCGTGGATCGGGCCGAGCGGTTGGCCGCGACGGCGCGGCGACTGAGTAGTGAAACGCTCGCCCGGCTGAACGCCGAATTCGATTCGATGATTCGCACGGCCGGCGTGAGCACGCCGATGGGCGAATCGACGATTCTACAGACGGTCGAAATTCTCGAAAAGTCCACGGACACCGAACTGCAGGTGATCCGCGCCGACACCGCGGTGCGCACGGCTCGTGCCGAACTCTGGCGCTACATGCCGGCCAGCCAATTTCAGAACGCGAAAGACTGATTCTTACCATGACTCGAAACATCTTCATTTTCCTCGGCACGTTTGTCGCCGGTGCACTGATCGCCCTCGTCGCTCGGGCGGCGATGTTCGCCCCGCACAAGGGGCACGAAGGCCATCCCGCTCCCGGCGGCGACTATGCCGGGATGGTTTCCAATCCGCTTGCGCCGGCCAACACCGGGGCGAAGAAGTCGGAGGCGGCCACGTCGTCCACCGCAAAGGCGATGGCCGATCCGCACGCCGGTCACAGCGCCGCCGCGGCGACCCCGGCGAGCGATAGACCGGTGAACACCGTGTGCGCGATCTGCGGCATGGACGTCGATCCGAAGCTTTCGACGCTGGAATATCAGGGAAAGAAAATCGGCTTCGGCTGCAAAATGTGCCCGCCGAAGTTCAAGGCCGATCCGGACCGCTACGGGCCGTTCTACCTGCGCAATGAAGTGATCAAGAATTAACGTGTCATGCGCTCTCCAGCTCTCATTTTCGCCGCCGCCGGTCTGGTGCTGGGTGCCGGCCTGATCGCGGTCCTGCCGCGCGACGCACTCTTCGCCGTCTCCGGGCAGCATGACCACGCGGCGCAGGCCGCGGTGCCGGGTGAGCGTTGGGCTTGCCCCATGATGGATTTTATCGGAAACAAGCCCGGCGACTGCCCGGTGTGCGGTATGAAGATGACGAAAGTCACCGCCGGCGAGTTGAGTCGCGAGCAGCAACGGCGCATGGACGTGCAGACGGCCACAATCACCGAAGGTCCCGCCCGCAGCCTGATCCGAGCCTATGGTGCGGTGCGTTACGATGACCGCACGCTGCAAGTCGTGATTCCGCGCGTCAGCGGCCGGATCGTGAAGCGCCATAATGCCGCGCGGCACGTCGGCACGCTCGTCAAGGTCGGCGATCCCATTGTCGATCTGTACAGCCCCGAGACTTTCGCCGCCCAGGGTGAACTGGCGGCGGCGGTGAAGCTCGGCGATCAACCGACGATTCGCGCCTTGGCCGACCGCTTCGAACGCTGGAATCTCGGCGCCGTGGCGAAGGCGATTCTCGATGGTGGCGCACCGGTGGACACGCTCACCATTACGAGTCCGTTCGCCGGCCGCGTGGTGCTGGCGCTAGATGGCGAAGGCGACGGCATGAAGGGCGCGACGCTGCCGCAGATCGGTCAGGAAGTCATGGCCGATGCTCCGCTGCTGCGGCTCGTCGATCCCAGCGCCTACATGCTGGTGATTCACGTGCCGGAAAACCGCGCGCATTGGCTTACGGAAGGCCTGCCCGCGCGCCTTTCGTCCGACGATAAAGGCGACCTGCGCGACATCGAAGCCACCATCGCCTGGGTCGCCCCGGAGCTGAATTTGGAAATCCGGGCGCGCGAAGTGCACATTCACCTGCGCGATCCGAAAGGCCGGCTTTTGCCCGGCAGCCTCGTCAATGCGCGCTTTGAAACCGCCCTCGGCGGCGATCTGGAGGTCGCCGATGTGACCAAGCCGGACACGTGGGGCAAATTCCCTCTCATCCCGAAAACGGCCGTGCTCTCGACCGGCGTGCGTCACGTGGCGTGGCGCGTGGTCGAACGTCAGCGCGACGGCCGCCTGCGCTTCGAACTCGCGGCGCTCGCGCTCGGGCCTCGGCTCGAGGACGAATCGGGGAACGATGTTTATGTCGTCCGCGCTGGCCTGAAGGCCGGCGATGAAGTCGCGACGCAGGGCGTCTTCCTGATCGACAGCCAAGCGCAGCTCGCGGGCACGGCCAGCTTGCTCTTCCCGAAAGGCGCGGTCGCGCCCGCCGGCGGTCACCAGCACTAGAACGATTCCAACTGCGCACCCGGACTCCCCGTCGCACTCACGCTCCCGCTTCGATGCTCTCGTTCGTCATCCGCAATACGTTTCTCACGCTCACCGCCTCGCTCGCGCTTGCGGTCGCAGGGTTCTGGGCTTGGCGCCACGTGCCGGTCGACGCGATTCCCGACCTCAGCGACAACCAGGTGATCGTGTGGGCGGAGTGGCCGGGCAAGAGCCCGCAGGATATGGATGCGCAGGTCACCTCGCGGCTCGCCCGCGAGCTGCAAGGTCTGCCGGGCGTGCAGACGGTGCGCGGCATGTCGCTCTACGGTGCGAGCTACATCTACGTGATTTTCGAAGAGCGGCGCGATTTGTATGAATGCCGCACGCGCGTCCTGGAGCGGCTTTCCCAGCTCCAAGGCGTCCTTCCGGCCGGCGTAAATCCGCGGCTCGGGCCCGACGCGACCGCGATGGGCCAGGTCTACGCCTTCACGCTGCAAGGCCCGCAAAGCATCGAAAAGAAGCGTTTCATTCTCGATCAAATCGTCGTGCCGGCGCTGCGCGCGGTGCGGGGCGTTGCCGAGGTCGCCCCCGCTGGTGGTGTCGTCCGCGAATATCAAATCGACGTCGATGCCACCCGTTTGGAGGAACAGGGCGTCACGCTGGAAATGCTCATGATGGCGGTGCAGAATGCCGGCCGCGACGTAGGCGCGATGAGCGTGGAGCAGACGGGCGTCGAGACGATGATCCGCGGCGTGGGCTTCATCCGCTCTGTCGCCGACGTCGAGAACATCGTCATTCGCGGCGACCGTTTGAAAGGCGCCGGCCTGCGGCTCGGGGATATCGCTGACGTGCAACTTGGCGGCCAGTTCCGTCAAGGCCTGCTGGCGGACGGGTATCAGGAGCACGTCGGCGCGGTGATCGGCATGCGCGTGCAGGAAGATCCGAAGACGGTGATCGGTGCCGTGAAACAGCGGCTCCTCGATCTCGCCCCGACGCTGGCGCGCGAGCAACTGAGCGCCGTGTCGTTCTACGACCGTTCCCAGCTCATCCGCGAGACGACCGCCACCGTCACAAACACCCTGCTCGAGGCCATCATCACCACCGTCATCGTGGTCGTGGCGTTTCTGCTGCACGTGCGCGCGAGCCTCGCCGTCGCGGTGAGCCTGCCGCTCGGCATGCTCTTCACGTTTCTCGTGATGCACCTCTGCGGGGTGAGCGCGAACATCATGAGCCTGGCCGGCATCGCGATCGCGATCGGCGTCATGGTCGATTTCGGCATCATCATGACCGAAAACATCACGCAGCACCTCGTGGACCTGCAGGAGAAGTGCAAGCGCGAGGGACGGCCGATGCCGACGTCGCCGTTCAACGCCGAGATCACGGACACCGTGGTGCGCGCGGCGCAGGAGGTCGCCCGGCCGCTGCTCACTTCCGCCGCGACCACCGTCATCGGCTTCCTCCCGATCTTCGCGCTGTCGGATCAGGCCGGCCGGCTGTTTCAACCGCTTGCCCTCACGAAGTCGCTCGCGATCAGCGGCGCGGTTCTCTTCGGGACGCTCCTTGTGCCCGTGCTCTGCCGGCTGCTCCTACCGCCGTGGCACGTCCGTAAGCCGCTGCTCATCGCTCTGACGGGCGTGGCCGGCGGGCTCGCCTTCGGCTGGTTCGTGCGCGACGGCTGGTCGCTGCCGATGGAATACGGGCGCTGGGCGATCACGATTCCGGGTTGGATCTTCGCGCCGCTCTTCGCGGTCCTCGTGGGCTCCGCCATCTGGCGGATCGGCCGCGAGCGGCTCGTGAACTACGAGGAGAATCCGATGAGCCGCGGAATTCACGTCGCCTACGAGTGGGCTTATGAACGCATCCAGCGGCACAAAATCACGTTTGCGGTCGCTATCGTGACGATGGCGCTGGGCGGCTATCTGCTCGGTGCCGGCTGGCAGACGCTGAGCTGGCCGCTGCGCAAGGTTTTCACGGTCGCGGGCGCGGACTTTTCCCAAACACACCTCGATGCGGCCATGACGAAGTGGTTTCCCGGCGTGGGGTCGAGCTTCCTCCCGCCCCTCGACGAAGGCTCGCTGCTGTTCATGCCGTCGATCCCGGCCACGGGAGGCCTGGGCGAAACGCAGCGCATCATGCTCGCGCAAAACCGGCTGATCGAATCCGTGCCGGAGGTGGCGAGCGTCATGGGCAAGATGGGCCGTGCTGAAACCGCGTTGGACCCGGCACCCATCGGGATGATCGAGACCGTCGTGCTGTTGAAGCCTTACGCGGAATGGCCCACACACGAAATCACGCGGCCCGACGGCAAGGTGGAGCATCGTCCCCGCACTCTGGCGGAGGTTCGCGCTGCGTTGGCTGCCATCACCGACATCCCCGGCGTGGCGCCGAGCTGGCTGCAACCGATCGAGACGCGCGTCGTGATGCTGTCGACCGGGATTCGTAGCCTGATCGCCCTCCAGATTCTCGGTGACGATACGGACGCGCTCGAGCGCTTCGCGGAAGCGGCGGAGAAGATCATCCAGCCGACGCCGGGCGCCGTCGACGTGCAGATGCAGCGCGAGGGCGGAAAACCGTATGCCGAGATCCGGCTCGATCCCGCGAGAGTCGCGCGCTTCGGCCTCAGCAACGAGCAGGTCATGAAATCGGTCGAGAGCGCGTTCGGCGGCATGGCCGTGACGTATTCCGTGGAAGGCGCGCTCCGCTATCCGATCCGCATTCGCTACCTGCGTGAGCGACGCGACGATCCGGACGAGCTGCTCCAGCTGCAAATTCCTGCTGCCGCAGGTCACGGCGCCATTCCCATCACGAACCTGCTCGCGATCCCGACCGTGCATACGCTGGAGTTTGCCGAGAACGGACCCGACGCCGACGCGTTGCTCAGCCGTCTGCCGCTCGCGGCGCAGCGCAACTTCACGATTCTCGCGCCGCGCCGGGCGGAACTGACCGTGCCCGCGGGCGATGCCCTGCCGCGTGAAGTGCGCGACGCCATCGCAACCCAGCAGGTCCGCGTCGCGCGCGAGCGACCGAGCGAAGCCGGTCTCACCTACACGATTGGACCGATGGCGATTCGCTCCGAGGGCGGGAAGCGCACGCAGTATGTGCTGCTCAACGCGCGCGGTCGCGGCGAAGTCGAAGTCGTGCGCGATGCCGACGCTCGGGTGCGCGCGGCGTTGGCCGATGGTCGCCTGGAATTGCCGGCCGGCGCGACGTATCGCTGGGTCGGACGCTACGAGCAGAAGATCAAGGCGGACGAAACGCTCCGCTGGATCATCAGTGCCTCGATGCTCGTCATGGTGATGCTGATCTACATCGGCACGCGGTCGTGGCTCATCACGAGCATCATCATCCTGTGCAATGCGACCGTGACGACGGCGGGAGGATTCTTCTTCGTCTGGCTCTGGGGCGCCGAGATGACGACCGCCGTCGTCGTAGGATTTCTCGTGCTGCTCGGCGTGATGTTCAACGACGGCATTCTGCTCGGGACCTATATCCAGGAGCAGTTCAAGACCCATCCCGGCACCGTGGCCGAAGTGCATCGCCGCGTCTTCATCGCCGGCCTGCGGCGCCGCCGCCCGGCCATCATGACGAACATGACGGCGATGCTGTCATTGATTCCCGTGCTGTGGTCGACCGGCCGCGGCTCGGAATTGATGACACCCATGGTGCTGCCGGTGGTGGGCGGGATGATCTTCGACATCGTTTCGCTGTTCTCCGTCCCGGTGTTCTTCACGTGGTATTGGGAGCGGAAGCTTGCCCGTGAAGGGGAAGCGGGCGTGAGTGTGGCCGAACCTGCACCGTCCACTTCGTGAAGCCCCTCTATTCCCGCCTTCGTGACCTTCATCTCTATGCGGGGCTGTTCCTGTGTCCGTTTGTCCTGCTGTTTGCCGTCAGCACGGTTCTGTTGAATCACCCTTCGCGGTCCGCACCGGCCAAGGCGGAAGCGAAGCGTGAAACGCCGGTGCAGATTCCGGCGGGCGAGCCGGGCTCCATCCCGCATGCCCGAGAATTGCTCCAGCAACTCGGAGTGACGGGCGAGATGGACTATGTGCGGCACAACGCAAAGAGCGGGCGGTTGCTGATCCCAGTCTCGAAGCCGGGCGAGAGCACCCGGGTCGAGGTGGACCTCAACGCTAAGATCGCGACGATCGAGCACGAGTCACGGACGTTGGGCGACGCGCTGAACTATCTCCACAAGATGCCGGGACCCCACAACGTCCGCTTCCGCGGCAACTGGGTTTACATGAGCTGGTGGGCCGTGACGGCTGATGTCGTCGTGTATGGCATCCTGTTTCTCACGGTCTCCGGCCTCTACTTGTGGTGGAAGATCAAAGGAGAACGCGCGGTGGGCTGGGCACTGCTTGCGGGCGGAGCCGTCAGCGTCGCGTTGTTGGTCGGAGCCATTGTGACCGCATGAACGCCGTCGACTCGCCCGCGGTGGCATCGTCCCGCCGCTCGTGGAGAACGTGGAATCAGAAAGTCCATACCTACCTCGGCCTCTATTTTTTTGTTTTCCTGTGGCTCTTCGCGCTTTCGGGATTGCTGCTCAATCACGGTTGGAACTTCGCGGAGTTCTGGCCGCAACGTCAGGAGAGCAAGCGTGAGCAACAGGTGACGGTAGCGAACGCTGGCACAGATCTGCAGCGAGCGCAGGACGTGATGCGACAACTCAGCCTCGCGGGTGAGATCGAATGGACGGCCACGCGACCCAGCGCCCAACGCTTCGATTTCCGCGTGCAGCGGCCCGGGCGCACCGTCGACGTGCGGATCAATTTGGAGACCCAAACGGCGGCGGTTCAGGAAATCCGCGTCAATGGTTGGGGCGTCTTTCGCGCGCTGCACACGTTCACCGGCACGCGCGCCAATGTCGCGACGGCCGAGCGGGACTGGTGGCTCACCAAGCTGTGGAGTTTCTCGATGGACGCTCTCGCTGCGGGCCTTGGTCTGATCGTGGTGACCAGCTTGGTTCTCGCCGTGGAGCGCCGTGAGAAGTGGCTGGGGGGCCATCGCGCTCGCGCTCGGCCTGGGCGCCTGCGGGTTCTTCGTTTTCGGGTTGCGCTGGTTGTAAACCGGCGGGCGCCGGAAGACCGGCGAGATTGAGGGATTCGACCCCTTCCTTACGTTAGAGGACAAATGAGCACTGATCCACTGGACGAAAAGCTAGGCGCTTACGCGCAGCAGCCCCTGCCTTCGGCGCCGGCCGACTTGCCGGCGGCAGTCTGGAGCCAGATCGAACGCCATCGCGCCGACACCTTCTCCTGGGACAAAATCCTGTCGCCAAGGATGGCGCTGGCCGGCCTCGCCATCGCGCTGCTGGTCGGCATCGCGCCGGCCGTCGTGCTCGTGAAGCTGCAGAGTTCGAAACAGCTCGCGAGTGAATCGCTGCATTTCGACGTCTTCTCTACGGAGCTGGCCGGAAACGTGGTCAGCGGTCTGAAGCCGGCGCAGTCGAGCGCCCATCGTCACTGACATGAAACGGCTGATTCTCTTTTTTCTTGGTGTCCTCGTGGTGGCGGGCGTGTCGGCGTTCATCACGGTGCAGCTGTGCGAGCCCGAGTTGCGGGGCGACCACTCGGCGGCCCACGCCTGGCTGCATCGTGAGCTCAAGCTGACGAACGAACAGGAGCGCGCTTTGGCGCCGATCGAGGCGAAGTTTGCCGAAGAGCACCAACGGCTCGAGACGGCCATCGTCGACGCGCGGCGCGCGCTCGCGCGTGCGATGGCAGAGGACAAGTCGCACACGCCTCGCGTGGTCGCGGCGGTCGAGGCCGTGCACCAGCGGATGGGCGATATGAAGCGGGCGTCGATCCGCCACGTGTTCGACATGCGGGCGGTCCTTTCGCCCGAACAGGGCGACAAGCTTCTCGCGCTGGCGCAGAAAGTACTGGAACAAACGCACTGACCCGCGTGGATCCCGACTTGCCGTTGATCCATGCGCTCCAAAGCGGCGACGATTCGGCTCTCAACGAGCTGATGAGGCGTCATCGCGAACCGCTCTTTCATTTCGCGTTTCGCATGGTGCGGAACGAGGCGGCGGCCGGCGACATCGTCCAGGAGTCGTTCGTGCGGGCGTATTTTGCGGCCGCCAGCTTCAAGCCCAAGGCAACGGTGAAAACGTGGCTCTACTCCATCGCGCTGAATGTGAGCCGTGACCAGCTGCGGCGGCTGGCCAAGCGCCGCGGGGACCTGTCGCTCGACGCCGCGGGCGGGCGTCCGGAGCTGAGCGAAAAACCTCCCGACTCGCGCGGGGACGATTTTCGTTTGTTGCAGCGAGGGATCGAAGCGCTGCCGCCGCAACTGCGGGAGGCGCTGATCCTGTTTGCGCTCGAGCAGAAGTCTCAACGCGAAGTGGCCGAGATACTTGGTATCACTCCCAAGACGGTCGAGTTGCGGGTCTACCACGCCAAGCAGAAGCTCCGGGAATGGCTGAAAGGGCTGGGCAATGCTGGCGATTTGTTGAGGGATCGACCGACTTCTGAACGTTCAACCCCCTAAAACCACACCCATGAGATCAAAACGCTTGTTCGTCGGCCTCTGCGCGCTCGCGCTCGGCTTTTCCACCGGCGTCGTCGTCGCCCACGAAGCTCACAAGAAGGAAGCGGAGAAAGCCGCGGCGGCGGCAGCTGCGGGGGCGGGCACGCTGCACAAGCTGACCGAGAAAGATAAGGCTTGGGCGGCCAAGGAGCGTGCGGCCTATCCGCTCACCGTCTGCCTCACGTCAGACGAAAAGCTGGGCAGCATGGGCGACAACGCAGAGTTTATCTATCGCGAGAAAGGAAAAGCGGATCGCCTGCTCGTCTTCTGCTGTGCGGGGTGCGAGGATGACTTCAAGAAAGAGCCGGCGAAATTCCTGGCGAAGCTCGACGCTGCCGCGAAGCAGAAGAAAGCGAAGTCTTAACCAACAATGAAACCATTTCGCTTTGCGATGGCCGCAGTCGCAGCCGCCACGGCCGCGATCTCGTTTACGGCCCGTGCCGCCGCGCGCACTGAAATTTCAAGCGCGTCGCAGCCTCAGCTGACGGTTGGCTCGGATGGCCGGGTGTGGCTGGTTTATGCCCAAACCGCAGCCGCGCCGGCCGCCAAAGATCACAGCGGCCACGCGGCGCCTGCCGAGGCCAAAGGGCACGACGCCAAGGGACATGACGCCAAAGGTCACGAAGCCAGGAGCCACGAGGCAAAGGGACACAAGAAAGGCGGGCATGGACCGGCCGGTCGCGCTGGCGACGTGTTCGTCGCTTCGTCCAAGGACGGCGGCGCCACGTTCAGCGCCCCGGTCAAGGTAACGCACATGCCGCAGCTTATGGTCGGAAACCGCCGCGGTCCGCGGGTTGCGGCGCAGGGCGACCGCATCACCGTTACGCTGATCGCGCATGAACTCGTTGCCTTCACCTCGACGGACGGAGGCGCGTCCTGGAGCGGGCCGGTCACGATCAACGATGTGCCGAACAGTGCGCACGAGGGCCTCCACGATCTCGCCGGCTCGCGCACGGGAGAACTCTTCGTGACGTGGCTCGACCTTCGGAACGGCAAGACGGAGCTGTGGGGGGCGAGTTCTAAGGACGCCGGCCGCACGTGGGCGAAGAACGAACTGGTCTACAAATCTCCGGACAAATCGATTTGCGAATGTTGCCATCCCGGCGTGCTCTTCGACCGCGAGGGCAATCTAGCGATCATGTGGCGCAACTCCATCGACGGCGCTCGTGACATGTGGTTGAGGACACGTCCAATTGGCACCGCGAACTTCACCCCTGCTCACAAGCTCGGAGAAGGCACGTGGAAAATCAACGGGTGCCCGCACGACGGTGGAACGCTCGTAGCGTTGGGCGGGGGAAAATTCGGCGCGGTGTGGCAGCGTGCCGGCGAAGTCTTCCTTACGCGTGCAGAAGGGCCTGAAGTTTCTCTCGGAAAAGGCCGGCAGCCAACGGCCACCTTGAGCGACCAAGGCCTGGTGGTAGTTTGGAACGATGGAACTCATCTCGTTTCGACTGGCCCGTCGGTGAATGCGCAATCCTCGAAGAAGGTGAGGGAGGGCCGCTTTCCATCGTTGGCGGCGTTGCCGAGTGGCAAAGGTGCTGTGATTGCCTACGAACTGGGCGCGAAAGGTATCGCAGTGGAGCGCCTGTAATCTGTAAGCGTCCGACGCAGTGCCTCCCCGTAGAGGCCTGACCGGCTCGTAACCGTGATAGCTGCGCCAAGTCGCGCCAGCGTAACTGTGACAGTTACGAAGGCAGCCAGCCGGCCATCGTGCTGTAGTTGATCCCCTCTCGCCGTGCGAACTCCGCCAGCGTCATTCCGCTCGCGCGAAACGCCCCGACCAACTTCCTCCGCTCCACGTTCGGAAACACCCGGCGACCCCGCGAGTCGCGCTTCTCACCTACGTCCACCACCTCCGCTACAATCGTGCCCATCCCGAGAGCATACCCGCTCCGCTAAACATCCGCTAGGGGGCACTCGGTCGGACGCTTACTGTAATCTCGGATCATCTCGCAGTTAACGAAGCCAACTGCCGTTCGCGGCAGTTGGCTTTTGTTTAGTCTCTTGCCGTGAGCGTGGGGCAAAATCTGCGCAAGTCTCGCCAAGGGATGCACAGTGTCTGCCGAGGGGATCACCGCCGTTGACCGAGACAAGATCGTGCTGGCGGGAACTCCTGGTAATTTGGATGGACAGAGCACGTTCGTCATCGAATCGGGTCGGACACGGTTCCACGAGAACGGAAAGAAATCATCCTTTGAACAACTTAGGGTCGGCCACAAAGCTCGAATTTTCTTCAAACGAGAACGAGGAATGCTGGTTGCGATCTCCGTGTCTTGGAAGGGGCCATCAGAGACGTAAGGCAGTATTCGCGAGTTTGACCTTGCATCCGCTTCCGTGAGCCACGGGCAGGTCGCGAAGCCAACCCCCCTTCTCCTTTGAGGGAAACCATCGAGCCGGGACGTTAAACAATATGCTGCAATAACGTTTATTCCGCCCTCTCTGAATCGTCGATGTTTCAGGACTATCAGGATGCGTTTGAAAAATCCTCGGGACTTCCGCTCAGCATCCTTCACCAGGAGATAAACACGAATGTGGTTCGCCTGAGAACCGGGCAGCGTGTGCGCGAGCTCGCCCAAACAAATACATGGCCGCGCTTCGGGCCTAAGCGTCCTTTTTGCCCTTTCACTCAAAACACCCACACATGAATATAAAATCCGTCAGATTACTCCTCGCGAGCACCGCTTTCGCGGCGCTCGGTTCGCTCGGTTACGCCGGCCCTGGTCCGCAATATTGGGAAAGCCTGACGCGTGAAGCCCAGTTCCGCCAGTTGAAGGCAGGAGAGAAGATCGCCTATATCTGCAACGAGTGCAAAACCAGCTCCGAAATTACGATTAAGTCTCCAGCGCAAGCCATGGAGCTCTGCAAGGAGCATGCGACCGTATCGTGCCCGGCCTGCAAGAAAACCACCAAGGTGGGCAGAAAGACGCAGCGCAACGATGCACCGACGCACAGTGAAGTCATCTACGTTAACGAGAAGGGTGAGGAGTGCGCTTTTTTTGCCAAAGCCGTCTCGTCCACTGAGCCGCTCCGCAACGAGGCTCAGTTCCATCTCCTGAAGGTCGGCGACAAAGTCGCTTACGCGTGCAATCAATGCAAAACCGTCTCCGAAACGGGTATCGAATCACACGCGCAGGCGATGACCCTCTGCAAGGTAGGCGAGAGCGTTGCCTGCCCGTCCTGTAAAAAGACGACCAAGGTTGTCATGAAAAGCGGTCGCAACGATCCACCTGCCCGCTACGTGATCGCTTACGTCAACGAGAAAGGCGAGGAGTGCGCCTTTGTGACCAAGGTCATCGCTAAGTAATCGCTCGTGAAACGTCCGGAGCACGGACGCACCCCTCACCTGTTCAATCATCTGTAGCTGCCCAATACTATGAAAACAAAAGCGAACTCAGTTCGTTTCCTCTTCGCGACCGTCGTCGTCGGTGCGCTCGCTTCAATCATCTACGCTGGTCCCGGTCCCGAATACTGGAACCGCTCCAGGCCCGTCACCACTTTCTCCGAAGCCAAGAAGGTCGGCCCAGACGATATAGTCACGATGCAGTGCAAAACCTGCAAAACGTCGTTGATCCGGAGTTCAAAACACGTTGGGCCGCCAAGCAAAGGCAGTGAAGAGTGGTTCACGATTGGCTCCAAGCACGCGTGTGACGAATGCAAGGGCGAGATCACGGTGGTCAGAGGAAAGACCGCCGACTCCATGCAGCACAACTGCAGCAAGTGCGGTGAAGGTGCCGTGACCTGCTGCGTCGCGCAGGTCCCCGCGAAAATGAAATAGCGCGTAATCCGCCGTAGGCCGGCGTTGCGAGGGTGAACGGATGAGGACTCCAAAACATGTACAGAACGTCTCCAGGTTTCGCGGAGGACCACGCGGCTCGCGCCTGGGGCCGTTGGTTCATCGCGGTCAGCGCGGGGGCCCTCCTTCTCGCAGGCTGCACGGGCGTTCCCACTCCGGGTGAGCGTGCCGCGCGACGGGATCTGGAGAAGATCACCGAGGTCTACGTCGAGCGGCTGTTTGTCGACTACACGGGCATTGAGGTGCAGGCGGGGGATCACCTGGTTGAAATCTACAGCCCCGATCTGCTCGTGGCGCAGCAGGAGCTGCTGATCGCGCTGTCCGGCCAGGGAAACCTGGGCCTCGTCGAATCCGCCAAACGGAAACTCCTGCTTTGGGGTCTGACGCAAGCGCAGGTCGACGCACTGGTGCGCGACAAGAAGATCAGCGACCGCGTCACGCTCTACTCGCCGATCCGGGGAACCGTCACGGAGAAGATGGTGGTGCAGCAAGCGATGGTGAAGCCGGGGGAGGTTCTCTACCGGCTCGCGAATCTGGAATCGGTCTGGGTCTATCTCGACCTCTACGAATACGAGCTGCCGTGGGTGCAATACGGCCAGATGGTGGAGATCAAGTCCGAGGCGATCCCCGGCGAAAAATTTTCCGGGCGCGTCTGGTTCATCAGCCCGGTGCTCAACGAGGAAACCCGCACGGTCAAAGTTCTGCTCAATATCAATAACGCCGAGCACAAGCTGAAGCCCGGCATGTATGTGAGCGCGGTGATCTTCGCCGAACTCCTATCCAACGGGAAAGCCGCGCCGACCGGTGTCGCCGGCCTGTGGAGTTGTGCGATGCACCCCCTCGTGCTGAAACCGGCGGCTGGGCCATGCCCCGTGTGCAAAATGGCGCTGGCTCAGATCCCCGGAACCCCGGCGGGCGCGAAGGCGGGAGAGAGCGACGACCTGCCGCTCTCCGTGCCCGTGACCGCCGTCCTCGACAGCGGCGTTCGCAAACTCGTCTATGTCGAGAAAGCGAAAGGGCAGTTTGTGGCTGTGGAGATCGAAACCGGTCCGCGCACGGACGATTCGTATCCAGTCGTCAAAGGCTTGAACGAAGGCGATGCGGTCGTGACCCGCGGCAATTTTCTCCTCGATAGCCAGTTTCAGATTCGCGGGCTGCCCAGTCTCTTCTACCGGGAAGGTCAGGCCGCGTCAACCGGTCACGAGCATGGCGGAGCGATTCCGCCAGCGAAGTCGCCAGCCCCGGCGAGCGCTGGGCGTCCGACCGCTCTCGACGCGACCGCGACGCCGAAGGCGGCGCCCGGTCACGAGCAACACAAGCCCTGAGTCATGATCAATGCCGTCATCCGCTGGTGCCTGACGCACGCGTTCCTCGTCGTGCTCGGCATCGTCGCGATTGGCGCGGCGGGTTACTTCGCGATGGTCAACACCCCGGTCGATGCCATCCCGGATGTCGGCGAGAAACAGGTCATCGTCTTCGCCGACTGGCCCGGACGTTCACCGCAGGACGTCGACAATCAGGTAACTTACCCGCTCACCACGAGCCTCACCGGTACACCCGGCGTGAAGTCCATCCGGTCGATGTCTGGTTTCGGATTCGCGATGGTCTTCGTGATTTTCAAGAACGACGTGGACTACTACTGGGCGCGGTCTCGCGTGCTGGAGCGGATCAATGTCGCGCAGCAACGTCTTCCGGCCGGTGTCACGCCGGTGCTAGGTCCCGACGCCACCGCGCTGGGTC
>ERZ761602.4097-NODE-4097-length-19308-cov-6.143718_pt1 | contig 19308 bp, 12 predicted proteins | sample MGYA00512165_ERZ761602 | MGnify/ENA primary metagenome ERZ761602 (study PRJEB28899, sample SAMN02445085) | bioreactor sludge metagenome | biome: EBPR sludge; isolation source: Thorneside wastewater treatment plant | place: Australia: Brisbane, Thorneside... | reverse complement strand
TTTTTTCCGGGCGGAGGGCTCGAATACCTTTTCGGGATCGCTTGGTATGAAAAGGGAGCACTACAGTATGAAAAATTCTGGGCAACAAACCGCCAGCTGGAAAAGGAAGCCTTTGAGAAAGTCATGCGATTCGTATTGGACCGAGTTGCTGTTTATCCGAATCTCTCAATATACCACTATGGCGTATATGAGCAAGCTACATTCAAAAGGCTTGCGCATAGATATGCCGTTAATGAACAGGAGTTAGATGACCTGTTGCGAAAAGAAAAATTTGTAGACCTCCATACTATTTCAAAAGAAGGTATCATAGCGAGTGTCGAACAATATTCACTTAAGGATCTTGAGAAATTCACCCAGTTTGTTCGAAAGGCTGACCTTCGAGATGCTGCCAAAGCCCGAAAGAGACTGGAAAGTGCCTTGCAACTTAATGAGTTTGACAAATTGCCATTGGATACTATTCAGCTTGTACAAACGTACAATGAAGATGACTGCATGGCCACAGAAGCATTGCATAAATGGCTTGAAAATGAAAGGGAAAGTTTAATAGCTAAGGGGCACACCTTTTTAAGGCCAACGCCCGGTGAGGAACCTCCAAATGAGCAGCTGCTCCAATTAGAAAGGAGATCAAAGTTATTATTTGAATCTCTGACGAAAGACTTACCTGAGAAACGGGAGGACTGGCAGGCCGAACATTATGCAAAATGGTTGTTGGCAAATCAACTGCAATACTTTAGAAGAGAAAACAAAAGTGCATGGTGGGAACATTTCCGTTTACAAAAAGGAGAGATTGAAGATTTGCTAACTGATCGAAAAGCAATTGTAGGGTTGACTTTCATCGATACTATTTCACCCGGAGACATACCAGTCGACCGGTATTCTTTTCCTGATCAGGACGTCAGTCTGAAGGAGGGGGATAACCTGTACATCGTAAACAGTTTTACAAAAGAGAAACCGTATGGGATGAGCTGCGGTAAAATTGTAGCGATTGATAGTGAAAAAAATATTGTTGACATCAAGAAAACCAAAGAGACGGCAGTTGTTCATCCTACAGCTGTTCACGAGTATGATATAATCACGATTGAAAAACTTTGGAATTCCATTTTGGCCATTGCTGTCGAGGTAGATAACAATGGACTATCCAGAATGGGAGACTATCGGGCGGCTAAGGATATGTTAATGAACCGTAAGCCCCAGTTGGTTAATCAGCAGGAAGGCGCAGTAGCGCAGGATGGAGAAAGTCTGTTGCAAGCGGCATCTCGAATTGCCTTAAACCTCAACCGCAGCATCTTACCTATACAAGGGCCTCCAGGTACAGGGAAAACGTTCACAGGGGCTCACATGATTTTGGAACTTCTTAAAGCCAATAAGAAGATTGGCATCACAGCGGTGAGCCATAGCGTGATTACCACGTTATATCAAACAGTACATAGAGAAGCTGAAAGGAGAGGCCAGAATGTGCAGTTTGCTCACAAGGTGAGTGAGGAGATGGATTTGCCCGATTGGGTTACTCAACTCAGGGATAAGAATAAAGTGAAGAAAGCAATCGAGGCTCATCAGGTAGTTGGGGGTACGGCATGGTTATGGGCCGACAATGACTTCAGGGAATCATTGGATTACCTTTTCGTAGATGAAGCAGGTCAGATGTCTCTCTCACAGGTACTCGCGGCTTCAAGGGCAGCTAATAATATTATTCTCTTAGGAGACCCGCAACAATTGGAGCAACCACAGCGTGGAGCACATCCTGAGAATAGTGATGTGGCAGGCCTTACCTATCTTCTGGAAGGAGAGACAGTGATGCCAGAGGAAAAAGGCTTGTTCCTCAATGTTACCTGGAGGATCAATCCTGCCATTGCCAGGTTTACTTCTGAGATTTTCTATAAGGATAAGCTAGACGCTTTACCTGAACTGAAGAACCAGGTTATTTCTGGAGGAACAAGGTTTGATGGGGCTGGATTGTTTTACGTTCCGGTACCCCATGAGGGAAATCCAAGCCGCTCTGTTGAAGAAATAGAAAAAATAAAGGAGATCGTGCAAGAATTACTTGCCGCAGGTTCATGGAGTAATGCCAAAAGTGAAGTTACCAGAATTACGGAGAGGGACATTCTCATTGTCGCTCCGTATAACGCCCAGGTGGATGCCTTGAAGGAAGCGCTCCCAACAATTGATATCGGTACTGTAGATAAATTTCAGGGTCGGGAAGCTCCAGTGGTAATTTATTCCATGGCGGCATCCACCGTACAAGAGGCACCAAGAGGACTTGATTTTCTCTTTAATCCTAATCGCCTTAATGTTGCCACCAGCCGCGCCAAATGCAGTTGCATTTTGGTCGCCTCGCCCACGTTGTTTGAAGCCGAATGCAACTCCATCGAACAGATGAGGTGGGCAAATGCACTTTGCAGATTTAAGGAACTCGCTATTACGATCGATGACATTGATGTATCGTTATGACCGTCTTTATAATAATAATTATTGTCATTTTACTATTTGCATTCTCAAGTGGAAGTAAAACACAGCGTCGATCGCAAAGGAGAGACACACCGCATGTGAAAAGCTATCCAAAAATAACTGTTGAGATAAAGAGGGATTCACAAAGTTCGAGAAGGGAGGATTCAATAATTGATGTCACTGGCAAATCGTACAGACTCGATTCTTCTATAACTAGTCCAACCTTAAGTAGGGTTGCCCAAGGTGTTCCATATTGGCAACACCACTATGTGTATTCCTTCTCGGAAATTCATAGTGCTACCCCAATACAGCAGAGGTTTTACAAATTTCTAAAGGAGTCCTTTTTGAAAGGAGTGTATATTGATCTTGAAGGAAATACAAATTATGCGTTCATTCTCTTCTTTGACCTACTAGAAGAATTTCTCAAACACAGAGACCAAGCCAAGGTAGAGGCTCAATTAGATATACTTGCCAAATGTTACCCAAAGACTTCAAGCTATGCCATCCCCGAGCTGATCAAACGACTTGAAATACTTGGGCATTATGATGCAATTCAAAAACTAAGGGAAAAACAATACAACAAATATCAGTCCTATTCTTACGACAGTTGGAAACTAGGTGTCAGATTCAGATCCAAGCTTAAATTAGAGGAATACGAAGTTAAACTGCTAAATAGAGTTTGGCAGCCCATGAATAACTTTGGGAGTATCGAGTATTGTTGCATGCAAATTGCCAAGCTCTACTTGAAGACGATCAGCGAATTGGAAAAACTGTATAGTAATGAGGGTTCTTCGCTGGATGATGAGTTTAATGTCATTGCTGACTTGGTGGCCCGTAAGCATTTTAACTATCGTGCCAATAGTTCAAACTATAAATACTCCCTGGGTCAAACAAAAGATGAGCTCTACTCCATGGTCTTCAAAATCTGCGAAAATACAGTCAGGGAGCTATACGATCACAAAAGAAAATTATCTATTTCACTTTATTCTAATGCCACAATCACTCAGGAATTTCATGATAGGGTCGCATCCAAAATTGAGGTTATTCATTCAAATGTACCTGGCATAATAGATACACCCGATGAATCGACAGAAATTGAATTGAATATGCAAAATACGGGTCGCTGGAAATCAAGATTTGATCAATTTACTAAATCGTTCAGCGGCGATGTTGAACAATTCGATAAGAATGTAAAGCAATTGGCGGCTCTTAATATCAAAAATCCAGCCTTAGAAAATATATACTTCGAGGCCTCAAAATATGTCGCAAAAGTTGATAAATCAGCTTCACTTCACTTTTACGTTCATTATATCTATGCCGACTTAAAATCCTCAAAATTTGATAATAGACAGCTAACAAAAACAGTGCAGAAAAGTCTATTTTCCTCCAGTGAGCAATTGAAGGAATTTGAAAACATTGTTAGTGATCTAATCGCGACAAAAGATATTAACAAGGCAATTGAAGAAGCTTCCCAGTTTTATGTTCCAAAACGGAAAAAGATAAAACTGAGTAGTGAAGCTATTACAGAAGCGCGCAAAAAACATTCAGGCACCATTGAACTTCTAAATGAATATCTCAATGATGAACATGATGATATTGAAACCAATATTAGTTCCGGTGATGAAAACAGTGACGAAGTTCAAATATTGATTCCGGAACGAGAATCCACACCTCCAAATTCAAAGTTTTCAGACACACAAATGGAGCTCCTCCAGTATTTCCAAAAACAAGGACTAACTCTTGACGTCCAAGAGATGGACAATTTTGTAAAATCAAGGGGATTATTAAAGAATCAACTTGTCGACAGTATCAATGAAACTTGTTACGAAACTTTGGATGATGTTTTAATTGAAGAGGAGAGCGAGTGTTATTCTATAAATCCAGAGTATTTTCAGAAAATTCTTACGCTATGATGGACAATATTAAACCAAAAGAGGCGACAGCAATAATTAACTCACTGTTGAGTGGAGTTGTGCCAAAGCTCGGCGTACAACACATTACTGTTGGTCGATCGCAGGAAATCAAGGCTTTTGTAAGCGCCTTAGATGATGTGAAGAATGGGCATAGCATGATGAAGTTTTGGATAGGTGATTTTGGATCCGGTAAGTCCTTCATGCTTCATCTGCTTAACACGGTTGCGCTCAAACAGAAGTTTGTTGTGGCAAGTGCCGATTTTACTCCAGACAATAGGTTGTATTCTAATGATGGGAAAGCTGTAGCCCTTTATACATCCATAATAGATAACATTGCCATACAAACGAAGCCTGAAGGAGGAGCTCTCCCAACACTCATGGAGAAATGGATAGAGCAGGTTATTAGCCAGACAGCTAGTCAAAACAAAATTCCATTAACTGAAATTAGAAATGATGAGTACCTGAGCCTTATACAGGACAGCATCATGAAGACCATCAATGATCTTACGGATGTCGGTGGGTTTGATTTTGGTACTGTTGTTGTAAAATATTACGAAGGATACATTAAAGACCAAGATATGCTGAGAAGAAGCGCCCTTCGTTGGTTAAAAGGAGAGTACAAAACGAAAACTGAGGCACGCCAAGATTTAGGGGTTCGCGAAATAATTACTGACCTCAATTACTATGACATGCTGAAGAACTTTTGCAAATTGTTCGTAAGCATGGGCTACAGTGGTTTCCTGATAAATCTTGATGAAGCCATTAATCTTTACAAAATCTCCACCTCTGTTACAAGAGAAAAGAACTACGAGAAAATACTTACAATTTACAATGACTGTTTTCAGGGAAAAGTAACAAACTTGTTTTTCAATGTGGCTGGCACAAAAGAGACTTTAGAAAATGAACGAAGAGGGCTCTTTAGTTATGATGCTCTGAAAACCAGACTGGAAACTAACAAATTCGAAACTGCAGAGATACGGGATTTTGCCCAACCCGTTATTAAACTCCTCCCGTTAGATAATAATGAAATATTTGTTCTGCTCAAGAAGCTCAAATTCATCTTTGATTTTCATTACAACACAAATACAGACATTAGTGATTCGGATATCCATAAATTCATGGAAGAAATTTTCAATAAACCAGGTGCTGCCGAATTCTTAACTCCGAGAGAAGTTATACGTGACTTCTTAAACATACTGAACATTCTTCGGCAGAATCCCACTCTTGATAAAGTTAAATTGTTCGGAGACATCGAAATAGAGGATGAACGACCAGACGAAAGTTCATTCGAAAATATTGAAGAGATATAATGTCGTTTGATCTACTCTCAGAGCCAATTCGAAAATATATTAGAAATAAGCACTGGGAAGAGCTGCGCCCAATCCAGAATGCTTCGATTGCCAAGATCATCACTACGGACAATAACTACATTCTGATTTCTAAAACGGCATCAGGAAAAACCGAGGCAGCGTTCCTCCCAATCCTATCAAAAGTGAATTTCCAGGAGCAGGGTGTTCAGGTGCTTTACATATCCCCCTTAATTGCATTAATCAATGATCAATTTATTAGAGTAGAGGAGCTGTGCAAGTATCTTGATGTTAGAATTACTAAATGGCATGGTGAAGCCAAAAGGTCGTTAAAGGAGCAACTTTTGAAGGATCCTCATGGCATTGTGCTCATCACACCTGAGTCCTTGGAATCCATGTTTGTCAATAAGCCGTATAATGTAAAACACCTCTTTGGTAACCTGAAATATGTGGTTTTGGATGAGATTCATTCTTTTATTGGCAATGATAGAGGAATTCAATTAATGTCAATTTTGAGCCGATTGCAGGAACAAAATGCAGGTCAGTTTGTTTTGGTGGGACTTTCAGCCACAGTTAGTGAGGAAAATAATTTTATTGAAGTTAAGAAGTTTACCGGTCATGAGGAGAGAACAAAAATACTTATTGACAGAACGGGGAAGGAAATAGATATTGAGTTTCGTTATTTCGATAACCACAAGAATGAGGAACTGCCAGTTGAACTGCTCGATAATTTATTTGAGGAGACAAAGGACAGTAAGGTCTTAATCTTTCCCAATAGTCGTGGCAAGGCAGAAGAAGTTGCGGTTAAACTAAAAAGAATTGCCCTTAGAGAAAAGGGTCATAATAATTACTTTTCTCACCACTCATCTGTCAACAAGGCAGTTAGAGAATATGTCGAGCACTTTGCCAAGAACAACAAGAGGGAAAATTTTTCCATATCCTGCACGTCGACCCTGGAACTGGGAATCGATATTGGAACCGTGGACAAGATCGTTCAAATTGACGCCGCCAACAGTATTGCTTCATTAATCCAACGAACCGGTCGTAGCGGGAGAAGGGACGATCAAAAGAGTAATCTTATCCTGTACTCGACAGAAGAGTGGAGTTTACTTCAGTCGGTAGCTAGTTGGGTACTGTATAAGGAGGGATTTATTGAGCCGCAAGTAAATTATCCAAATCCTTACGACATACTTTTACATCAAGCCCTGTCCATCACGAAATCCTTCTCCGGCATAAAATTATCAACACTCTATGCGAAACTCAAATCGAACTATGCTTTCTCTGGCATTGATAGTGACACGGTTGAACGTATCATTGATTATTTGATTGAGATCGATTTGTTGGAAAAATTGCGAGATGAAGTCTTGATAGGAGTTTCCGGCGAAAGGATAGTAAATAGTATGGAGTTCTATAGTGTATTTAAAAGTGAGGAGAACTTCAAGGTAGTGAATTCTGGAAATGCTATAGGTGAAATTCCTCTTTCACCACAAATTAGAGAAGGTGAGAACATCCTGTTGGCGGCTCGCATTTGGAAAATAAAGTTTATTGACTTAGATGCCAAGAAAATCGAAGTAATTAAAGCAAATGACGGCAAGTCTCCAGTGTTTTCAGGACAAGGCGGAGATGTACATGTCAAAATCAGGAACAAAATGATTTCATTACTTGCTTCAATTGAGGCTTTTGATTTTCTGGATTATGAGAGCAGTGCCAAAATTGACAGGATGAGGAGCGAGTTCTCAGGTTTTCACATCAAAAATATTGAGACGGATCGACCTGTTCGCATTGATAATAGGAAATTGGAATTCTTCACTTTTTCGAGTTCCAGAATTAATCGCACTCTTAACTTACTATTTCAAGTGAATAACATAGACTGCTACTATGATGATAGGAAGAGTTTGTTTGAGATTGAATGTTCAAGAACCGAACTCTTGAGCATATGGGATTCTATGCTGTATGAACTCGAAAATATTGACAGTCATTTGCAGAACCAAATAGTTGAGCGACCGGTTTTGATGGATTTTTCAAAATGGGGAAAATACCTTCCGGTTGACCTGCAAGTGGAACTTATTAAAGGGAAGCGGTTTGACATTGAAGGAACAAGAGAATTTATTCAGTCAGTCAACTTTATTTAGGCTAAGAAGTAAGAAATCATTTTCCCACGTACTTCAAATTCAGATTAAAGGGGGATAGAAAAAAATTATTACAATCCTTCAATTTTGAGGAAACTTACGAATATTTTCAGCAAACAATAAGATAAATAGTCGAAGAAAATTGCAACGGAATAGTTGAAATAATAAACGGGTCTACCGACAAAAAATAGGTCACGCCAATCTTGATGAAAAAGTACCTCTTCAAATTTTCACATTAACAAATACCAACAAGTTTCTTGAGTCAGAAAGTCTTTGGTTTTCCCGGGCATTCGTAGGTGAGCACTATTGTAATCTCCATTCATGCAAATGCATGTTACCGCTGATTAGAAACTTACTCCATAAATAATCGATCTTGACATAGACTAAAGATTGACGGGTCTCCCACATTGTCGCGAATATGATAGTCGCATGTGTAACATTTCACCCATTCAATAGACTTCTTCGAGCCAACATTAAAGATATCGTCAACGATCTCCCGGTAAACAATCAAAGACATCTCACCGCAACAGGGACAGGAAGCTACTCTCTTTGCAATCATGCATCCTGATAACTCCGCTTGCGCAAATCTTCTTCCCCTCCCTTTCGGGTCGCGATAATTGTATTCATAGGTGGCCTGAATGTTTTTGCGCATGAACAAATTCATATTCAGATTAGCCCTGCCAAGTTCCTTCAAGTGTCCCATATAGAGCAGCATCCAATAAGTATCTCGTTGTTTATCCGAATCATAAAGTTGACTAAGTTCATACCTGATGTCATTCAGTTTCTCAATAATGTTAATGTGAGTTAGCGTTTTAAAATAAAATACAGAGTTCCCCAGGATGCCTTTGTCAGCTCTGGTAATGGATACTATTATTGGAAGGATTCGCTGAGTCACTAGATAGTCCAGCATCCAAAGCGATGGTAATTGGTTTCCATTGTGAAGAATTCTATCGCGGTACCAATTAAGAAGCTCCAACGTTGCCTTATAATCTCTTGAGTCAAAGAACTGATATTTTGAAACTACCTCAGAGAATGCACTTACAATCGGATTTTCATAACCATTATTCAACAAATCAATTAGGCCGTAAAATCTCCGCAACGTTTCCCGGAACGGCAGGCTAAATGGTTTACCGTTTATGGATTTCGGAGCAAACGATGATGAATGTATTTCCTCTACCAAATCCTTTATTTCAATATGACGCCTGGCTTTCCTGCTATAGCCAAGTTTAGGATCGGTTGCTGTCAAAACACTTTTAATAAATAATTCAAAGAAACGCTCGAAGGCTACGATAGCCAGAACGGTATTGTCTTCATCTAGAAAATCACGTGATTTCGCAATTCTCGGATTTCTTGAAAGACCTTCTGCGTAAAAGTTGTAGGATGCGTTTTGTGTGTTAAACGTGTTGAAATAGAATCCAAGCGCATGCCGTAGAGAATCGTAATAGTAAGGCGGTGTCCGATGATGTCCCTCATGACTGCCTATCATGACATCGTTCTGTTCGGATAAATCCCGGAGTTTCTCAAAGTCCATAATGCTTATATCTTGTTAGCACTGGCAAAAGTACGGCCTTGATTTGCAGCCTTTTCTTGTTTCCGCCTGAAGGTCCAGGTAGTAGCACCCAAGCATGATAAAGTATTAATTTGCGAAAAGTATCGTTTTTTAATACCTTTCGCTAAATGTTACTTTAAATATGACGTTACGTGTTATTTCCGGAGGATTAAAGGATTGGATAGAGGAACTTCAGTCAAAGGGCAAGCTGGCTTTTTCACTTCGCCAGGCTCATGAAGCTTTTCCCGAATTATCTGAAGATGCTGTAAAGCTCTCGCTGAACAGACTTTCCAAAAAGGATAAAATCGTATCCATCTACAAAGGATATTACCTGATTATCCCTCCGCAATACTCCTCCAAAGGAATCCTGCCGCCAGCCTTATATATCGATGGGCTTATGCAATTTCTGCAGAGGTCCTATTATGTTGGACTACTCAGCGCAGCAGCTTATCACGGAGCGGCCCATCAACAGCCCCAGGAATTCTTTGTAGTTACATCACTTCCTGCCTTACGCGCAACAGAACGGAAAGGCATCAAGGTAAATTACATCAGTAAAAACTCCATCAACGAAGCACTCATAGAAAGCCGGAAAACTGAAAGTGGTTATCTGAAAATTTCGTCACCGGCATTAACTGCAACTGACCTGGTGCAATTTGAAAAAAGAATTGGTGGGCTGAACAGGGCAGCAACAGTAATCAACGAACTGGCAGAAGTACTCAGGCCTGAAATGTTCAACCCCGTTTTGTTCAGTGAAGTATCAACATACTCTATTCAACGGCTCGGATATATACTTCAATATAAGACTGATCAAAAGGAATTAGCGAAAGCATTGTTGGACAAGGCAAAAGAAGCGGAACTTTCATTTTTTCGCGTACCGCTGAAGACAGATCTACCTGTAAAGGGATTTTCATCTGATGAAAATTGGAAAGTGATTGTAAACACAGAAATTGAAATAGACGAATGATCCCACAGGCATATATAACGGAATGGTCAAGTCACGTCCCCTGGCGAACAAATGAACAGGTGGAACAGGACTTGATTATCAGCCGCGCCTTGGTTGAAATCTTCTCTGATGACTTTTTATCCGACAGACTTGCGTTTCGCGGAGGCACCGCCATTCATAAACTGCAACTTAATCCGCAGCCTCGCTATTCGGAGGATATTGATCTTGTCCAAATTACGAACGAGCCATTTGGCCCGGTGATCGATGCCTTGCGTGAGTGCCTTTCGTTTCTTGGCATTCCGGCTCGCAAGCAGAAAGAAAACAACAATACACTGATCTTTAGATTCGAGTCTGAGTTTCCACCCATTCAGCGTCTCCGTCTCAAAGTAGAAACCAATTGCCGGGAACATTTTTCTGTTCTCGGTATCATTAAAGTTCCATTCAATGTGAAATCGTCTTGGTTCAATGGTTCGTGCGAGATCACTACCTATCATTTAGAAGAACTGCTTGGTACCAAACTCCGTGCCCTCTATCAAAGGAGGAAAGGCAGAGACTTGTATGATTTGCACAAGGCATTCACGTTGAGAGACAACCTGAATATCGAACACTTGATTGAATGTTACCTTGAGTACATGCGCTTTTCAGTTGGAAGCGTCCCGAGCCAAAAGGAATTCATGGATAACATGGAACTGAAGATGAAGGACAGCGAATTCCTCGGTGATATTACTGCACTGCTAAGGCCTACTGAAAAGTATGATCAGGACGAAGCATATGATAGGATAAAAAATTCGTTGCTGACCAAGCTTTAGATCATTGAAAAATAATAGACCTATTAAATAATAGATGAACATCACTCAGATAGAATCCAATGTACAAGGAGTTGTAAAATCCTTCAATAAGGATTCATTTATTTGTGACTTGCTGTTGGCGTATGGTCAGCCCAAAGCATCTATTAAACGACTGCAACAGAGAGGACTCAATCTTTCGAAAGCTCAGGATGAAATCCTATGGAAAAAGAAACTCTATTTTAAATCCGTCAATGACCAGGATTTACATAGCACGATTGATTCAATCAAATCGGACGAGAAAATAGCAGGGTATGATCCACGCTTCATTATTGAGGACCATGTTGTCTTAGATGTACTTCACGAGAAATCCCCAAAGCTATGCAAGTAAAAATAACCCACATCGACGTCGACACTCAATCTGTTCAGCCTGCTTTGGGAATCAGTATTGAACTTGAATACACGGCAGACATTGAAGCACCTGTTTGTATTGGCGGTCGTCTTATGTGCAGTGGTAAGGTCATTTCCTATATCAGCGAATACCAGATGCACAGTGATGCCTACATCGGTTTGCGTGTGTTTAACGCTGAGACCAGTCAAGCCCACGTCAACAGTGGCAGCAAATTTCGATCGTTCTACAGGCCTCGATTGACCGCATTGCTATCGCATCAGGCAGTGCAATTTTTGGATGAAGCTCGTGAACGTCATCCCGAAAAGTCTGTCGACCTATATATAGAATTCCTGGTTAAGTCGATGACGTTACCATTTAAGCTTCCACCCAACGGTGTAATTCAGAATGAGGTGCTGTTTGCGGAAGTTCTGGTTACGCGTCCAGCCGAGCACTTTACCATCAAGCAAAGTGACTGGGTCAACAAGTACACCGAGTACTTGGGTATCGGAAAATTTATTTTGGTTGAGCTGAATATTCCCAATACGGGTGTGCCGAAGTTCTGGAGGTCGCTTTACGAGAAGCTGGTTGAAAACCTGCGCAGTATAGAGCAATGCCTCAAAGCTGGTCAGTGGCAGGAGGCGATGTTTTATTTGAGAAAGTATTATGAGAATGTGAAAATCGGCGACGATAAACCTGGACATCAAAAGTTTAGAAGCGAATTCGATAAACTCATGCGCGATGACCAGCATGGTGAGGAGGGTATCAAGAATCTTTATCATGCACTCTGGCAATTGTTTGAGTTCATGTCGAAGTATGTGCACGATAAGGACAGACAGGGCAATCTGAATGTACTGCCAATTGCTTATAAGGAAGATGCATACTTGGGCTATTCACTGGCGGTTGGCCTGCTCAATTTCATCGGAAGGAAATTAAACCGAAAATAATAAGTTCAGAAAAATGAACGGACACGAAGAATTAGGCTTTGTTAAATCGGTCACGACTTTCATTACTGGGAACATCGATCTTTCCAAAAGACTTGTCGCCCATGTAAATCGCAGCAACGATTCAGAGATCCTGACATCAGAAGAAATCTCCAGGGTGACACATGATGGAATTCTGGTTGAACACAATGGATCGCTCCAATTTCCAAGTATAATATCAAAGAACTTGTTTACCGCTTTTCAGGAGATACACCAAGTCGGTGTTGATAATTTTTTGCAAGGCGAGCGGCTTGTCCGAGTAGGCAGAGAACACATTATTATTTTGAACAGGGTGTACTCAGTTGACTTCAATTTGATCGTGGCAAGTGCTACCAAGGAAAAGTTTTGGAGTATCTATTATTCCTATTGTAAGGCACTTATGCTTCTTGAGACAAACACGCAGGATTTTTGCAAGGCGCTTCATAACATTCTTCGGCTGACCGAAAATGATATGCTGGGCGGGGAAATTTATGGATCGTTAAGCGAGCTTGGTAAATTACAACCCCAAAGTGCTGAGAAAATTGCTGCAGATATTCTCTCTTCCAGCGACCCGAAACTACTTTCTTTTATTCCGGCATTATATCAGGGATTGTCATATTCGGTTGGTGCAGATGACATATTTAACCGCGCGGCTTCTCTTGCAGCGGATTCCGATCCAGAGTATCAGAAAATCGGCATTCTTTCCCTTGCATTGATTCACTACGAGAGTTCTCCGAACAAACATGTCCTGTTGATTAACACAGAAAACATTTTAAGCAAACTGGACATTCAAAACATTTCAATCCTTCCGGCGATTGCCCAGAGCTATAGCAATTTGATCGATAAGGTGCCGACGGCCCGTGAAAGGCTTGCCGAGATTTCGAAGACTGACGATCCTCAGACCCTTTACTCAATTTCAATCCTTCTGAATAAAATCAAAATTGAAGATGATTGGCAGTGGTGCGAGCAAATTCTTTATGAGCTGGCAAAAGTAAAACCCGAACATAAAGGAATATTGGACAGGATCGTTTTTTGGCTCGACGACAGGACCGTTGATCATTCTGATCTGATTCTTAATTTTTTCGAACGCTGGATGATGTATGATCATAACCTGCCGCAGGACATTGAAAAATTCAAGCACCTATTCAGTAAGATCATGGCAACCAACAAGGCATTTCTTTGGACGTTGGTAACAAAATGGCTGATCGACGAGCGACTGAAATTTCAGATGTCGCTGGCGGAAATCTTAAGGGAATTCTATGTAAGCGGAGTGAAGGAGATCTTACTTGACAGGTCCATTGTTTCTGGTCTCTCATTTGACGAAGTAAAAATCCTGGTTTTCAGAATTCTGGGCTTTGTTATCAACAAGGAACATTTGCAATCGATGGTTTATTCGGTCCTTGAATTCACTCCGCAGTCCAAAGAGGTTCAGCAACTGATAATCAGTGCTTATGTACAATATATCGTATATAACTATCCTGGAACGATTGAGTTTCTGAAGGGCAAAGAAGCCAATGCCAACCCATATGAAAAGAAAGCTATTGCTGGGATATGCAAGTCCTGGAACCGGTACATTCGCCAGCTTAGAAAACTTCCAAGGCTTAACGAACTGAAAGCTTCCGATGAAAGGCAGATCGCTCATATGAAAATGCAGTCAAAGATTTTTTCAAAAGGTTTCCACAAAAGCCAGGAGGGCAGCCTTCTAAACTTGTTTCGTCACATTGACCTGAAGGGAGGAGAGTATATGTTTCATAGGACAAAGGATGGCTATTCACAAAAATCAAAACTTGGTGTGATTGAAGCAGGCGGTGAGCTTCCCCGTGGTGAATTTATTGATCCGGTTGGACAGGCAAGGTTGAGGTTCTTCTGGAAAACAATGCAAAGAAAATGAAGTTTCTTCTACGAGAATATCTGGGGATGTTAAAAGAGGACAGGGAGCTTGATGTCCTTATTACCGATTTACTTTTTAATATGGACATTGTGCCGCTTACCAAGCCAAAGCGGGGAAGGCAACACGGCGTGGACGTTTCCGCAGTCGGGGTCGACCCGGATGACGGAAAGAAAAAAGTTTTTCTGATGGTGATCAAACAGGGAGATTTTACCAGGACAACCTGGAATAAGGATGTAAATTCAATACGGCCGACACTCGATGAAGTGCGCGATGTGTACATCAAAGATCTCATTCCTAAGAAATATGCCAGACTTAAAAAAAAGATCATTGTTTCCTGCAATGGCGAACTTGATCCGAACGTAAACCAGAACTGGAGCGCCTACACGAGGGAGCACACGAAGCGGAATCTCGAATTTGATTTTTGGGGCAAGGACAAACTGGTCCAGTTGCTCAATGATTATTCAATCTCAGAACAGATGCTTCCCGAATCAGATCGGATGCTCCTTAGAAAGACACTTTCTTTTCTTGATCTGCCCGACTACGATCTCAGGCATTTTTACCAGCTTATCGGTGATATTCTCGGGCGCAAGGCCACCAGTAACAAAGCAATCATCAAAAAAATCCGGCTTGTTGCACTTTGCCTCAATATCCTGTTCCGGTGGTCTGAGGACACGAAGAACCTTAAGCCCGCGGTTGTTGCATCCGAGCGGGTCGTATTAACGCTCTGGGACTGCCTGCAAAAAAATAACCTTCTAGGCGAGAAGGGCATGATGCCGGAATTTTATAAAGTGCATTCACTGAAAGGCGAGATTGGAAAACTTTACTTTCTTAAAATACAAGGTCACTGTTACGTCCAGGATAGCCTTTACTCCTATGCACGTACGCACACTGAGTACGCCTTGCTCACTTGGGAGCATATCGGGCTGATTAGTATAGCAGGACTAACTGAAATCTTTAATACTCATCTTCACGAAGTCATTGAATCGGCTGAGCAACTCATACAGCGAAAAAAGAATGCTGACGCGATCGCCAATGGCCTGGTCAATCTGATCAATCACAACCTGTCGTCAGCAAGTATTAAATATGATGAACATTGTATTGAATTTTCGCTTGCTGCGATCCTGATGGTGAATACCAGCAATCAGGATTTTTTAAAGGGTTGGATGAAGGCAATTATTTCCGGTTTGCGCGATACATTCCGATTCAATAAGTTCTTTCCACTTTTTCACACGAGTTACGATAAGCTACTCTCCATCGAACTTGGTGATGAACAGGCCGACGTGACAAGCAGTATTTTTCTGACGATACTAGCCGACTGGGCCTGTATGCTGGACGATAATAGCCTGTACCAGAAAATCAGGAACCTTACACTTAATGAATTTAAAGGTGTTGACCTGCAGCTTTGGTTCCCAGAGAAAGATATCGAGGAACACTTATATTCTAAAAATGCCATGAAGACAGGCAGTACTTTGCATTCTATTGAATTACCTGCGGACATGCAGGAGTATGAGAAAAATATACGGTACGAGCTTGAACGTTTTTCCGTGGAGAAGGAGAGCTCGATAATCCAATATGGCGCTTACTATCTCGGCTACGTTGCCAGCCGCCACTTTCGTACATATGTCATGCCATATTTTTGGAGAGCGTTCCTGAAATAAAATCAGCTATGAATTTTCCTGAATTCCATTCGAGCTTATTGATCGTGACCAGGTGGCCATTTGCACCAGCCCATATTGAAGAGTTAGTGGGAAAGTTTTTTAAAGGAGAGGATCTGACCATTGAACTAAGAGCCAGCGAAAAAGAAAATGAATTTGGTAGACCAGAGTGGATCTCTCCTGTGTCACTGATAACCCTTTACTTCTCGGATTCATTTTTGGACAATAATTTTGAAAAAAAATCGAAAGGACTGGAATTGTTTTTTGAGAAATTCACGGATGTGATCAAGTTGCTTGCGGATCGCCAGAAGGACCGGCAGGCAAGAGACCGCAGACCACTTCCGACGTTCTCCGTACTCTTCCAGACAAAAGAGAAATTCATACTTCAATTTCTTTTCGACAACTCGCAGGGCGTCGCACAGCACCTGCGTGCACTTCAGGCGGCTTTCGAATGGACTATAGAATACAACGCTTCGGAAGCGAGCAGCGAGATAAGGTCTTCAATTGAAAGAACGTTTTCGCAAGATAACCAGATCAAGTACCTGGTCTATGCAGAAAATCGATGGACAGTTATCGACCCATTGCTCGGATTCAGCGAAGAAATAAACATTGATTACAAGGTCAAAGCCGACAAGCGAATCAAGAAACCGTTTGTCATCCTGCATGAGAACGACTATCGCAAATATTTTGTGATGGACACAAACTGGGTTCTGCGGTTTGATGGGCTTGAGACAATGATGCTTGTCCCCAATGACGTTTCACTGTATGCAAACATTTGTGAAAAACAGCTTAGGGATGCAAATAAATTTTACGAGGAGACGATTATCCCAAGATTTAAGGCTTATTATGGACACTTTCCTTCTATCGAAAAGCAGTCTGAATATTTTGATTATTTCGAGCTGATCATCTCTGCATTGATCTTCAGTTATACTTCCCTGGAGGCGTTCGCTAATATTTGTATTCCTGATGGCTTTGAATACCACTACAAAAAGAAAGGAAAAAATGAGGTTGATTCAAAAGAGAATATTGAAAGACGCTATTCCCTGACCAAAAAGTTTGTAAAAATATTACCTTTGATTGTTCAGTGTCCTGAACCGTGGAAGCAAAACTGGTGGAGCAATTTCAAACAGCTTGATCAGCTGCGCAACGAGATCATCCACACAAAGCCCTCTACATCGGAGGAGCGTTATTCAAAACTGCTGACGCGCGAGATATTTGATATTATCGCCTGCTATAAACAGGCTATTATTTTCTATGGTTTGTATATAGCAAAAAACAAAAAAAGCCTGTTGGTCGAGTATCCTTACAATTTTGGCTACGATGAATTCTGGCCGCACCTCACTTCTGATGAAGGGTACAAAGAGATGTACCGGGATTTTTACAACACTGAAGATAACCGAAAAACGTAGTTGTATCCTTTTTTTGATACTCACATTATAGCCAGAGTCAAATTGCTTTTATGAAACATCCCGAAATCAACATCTAATCAGTTATAATTCAAGGCTCCGTCAATCATGGCCAAGTTCCTTCAACACTGTCTTTAGCATTGCCACGTCCTGTCTCTCGTCTTTCCATAAACGCAGTTTTCCATCAATACGCTCAAAAACGATTGGTGTCTGATCAAACTCATTCCTATTCCTTGGAAATACTGCAGCCCTACTATATCTAGCGTTGCCATTGTCGACATCATTAAAGATATAAGACATAAACAGCGCCTCGTGCTTCGGCTCAAAATCCGCTATCTCTAAGCTAGCTCCTTGATAGGTAATCGAAGGAACGGCAAAGATCCGTTCGACATTATTGGCAAAAGTAGTGATCAACATAACATCTTCTTGATAGCTAACCATCATAGTGCTAAATGGAGCAGCTTGAAATTCAATGACTTTTCCGAAGGGAGCGTAAAGAAGGACAACAGTATATTCTTTTAGTTTGACAAACCTTCCATTCTCAAAGGCTATCATTTCGTATCCTGCTCCCCAATACTTCGATAGCGTTTCCGCATTTGATATTTCCAACCCCAGGAAATGCGCAATAAGAGATTGATTGGCCGCTAAGAAGGCATCCGTATCAGTTATGTCTGTAAAAAATTTCGTATCAGATTGAATGAACTCAAGGAACTGTGGTGCGCCTGATCCACCAGCTATAACATTCCCATATAATCGACTTTTGACTAGATTTTCGTTGTAAAGTCCGATGCACCTTACTTGAAAATCAAACTCACCTTCAGCGACTGCTTTACTTTTCAAAACGATAGCGATCATTCCTCTACCTTCGTCACGACTGAATTCGTCAACAAACCTCCAAAGATCATCATCATCAAAATCAATGGAAGAGTATAGAGCCTTCAATCTCTTTAAAAAACGCTCCATCTGAATCAGATTTCCACCCAGAGCAACGCAAAGTCTATCATTTATCACATATAATTTCTGATTAAGCCCAAACGGCTTGAGCGATTTGTTGTCAGAGAATATCCGTTTTGCCCCGTTGATGTAAGTGGGGGTCGGCATACATTCATCTCCATCCGGTGAACTTATCAGTATATCAGCTATCAAAACAGGGTATCCATGTTCAGCAGTGTATCCGTTGTTGACAGTTAGTGCAATTAAGGTCATATATCTTTTGTGAATGGATATTTGTTAAATATTTCTCCAAATCCTTTTTATCACTAATTTTCTCTCTGTTACATTTTAAGCCACCTATCCACTATGGCAACCATTTCGGCTAGATCTATTTTTGGATAGTATCTCGCCAAGAAAGCATAAAAGTTTTCTTTTACGGTTGCGCGCGTCCACTCCAATACCGACAAACTCAACAGTGGCCATTTCTTAAACTGCATCATAAACCCAAACAACGGAAGATACGGTGGAGCATAATAGAAGGAGTTTTCAATAAGTTCATCGTACAGGGCGGGCTTTAAGGCCGTCTTAAGATCCCGGACAACATCGTAAAGAATTTTGTTTTTACTGCCTTCGTTTAGCGTTGCAGCGAAAACTGGCATTCCTTTATCATGGAAGAATGTTAATAGGTACTCCCGGAATCCCTCTTCGGTCACGTCACAAAGGTCGCGGCAATAATAAAGGTATTTTTCTCTGAATCGCTCCAGAGAGAAATCGTCAAGCGTTTTGTCGATCACAAAGTCGATCAATTCATGTTCTTTGGCGATGACCTGTTCAAGGGATGGTCCTCCTTTTTTTCCAGCAGCTAATAGGTGATACTTCGGTTTGGAAAATAACTCAAAATAATAACTTTTGTAGAAGGTTGTCTTCCGGTCGAAGGTCACTTGTATATATAGGGGGTGCGTCAGTTTGCCATGAAAAGAAACTTCCTTGAGCCGCTCGTTG
>ERZ761602.4096-NODE-4096-length-19310-cov-16.273539_pt1 | contig 19310 bp, 13 predicted proteins | sample MGYA00512165_ERZ761602 | MGnify/ENA primary metagenome ERZ761602 (study PRJEB28899, sample SAMN02445085) | bioreactor sludge metagenome | biome: EBPR sludge; isolation source: Thorneside wastewater treatment plant | place: Australia: Brisbane, Thorneside... | reverse complement strand
GGTCCTAAGGGCACGCCAGGGCAACAAGGATGGATACGCGTGGTTGTATCCCCACGCAGCGGATCGAGGAGGCCACCCAACGGCCAGGAGCGCCGAGCCCGGCGGCTAGAGGCCACGTCCACTGCGCGGAACCTCTGCTTTCGTCGACGTTCGAGGGGCATTGCGTCGCCGAGGGCAAGCCTATGGCGCTCAGACCGATTCCCCGCGCAAGGAGAGGCCGAGCGACCGGCTCGCGGCGTCGATGTCCTTGATCGCGCGGCGTATCACGGCATCTCGCCGGCCCGCCTCCAGCGTCTCCGCCGCGCCGTCGTCGAGCTTGCCCACCGTCGCGACGATATCACCGTCGCTCGTGGCGGCGGCGGCGGCCGAGGCCGAGGAGGCCGAGGAGGCCGAGGGCGAGCGGGGCGAGGGCGGTGCGCGGGTCGGCGCCGCCGGCCGTGGAGCAGCACCCCGCGGGCTCGTACTCCCACTGGTCGGTGTTGACCTGGCAGTTGCTGTCGCAGGCGTCGGTGTCGTCGGCGTTGCCGTCGTCGCAGGGCTCGTTGGAGTCGACGATGCCGTCGCCGCAGTAGGCGACGCGGCAGGTGGTGCGGCAGGGGCTGTCGGGGAGGTCGGCGTTGGCGTCGCCCAGGTCGCACTGCTCGGCGGGGCTCCGGCGGCCGTCACCGCAGACCGAGTTGACGTTGGCGACGATGCACACGTCGTCGAGGTTCCAGCCGCCGAGCTCGAAGTCGACGTCGGCGTCGATCTGCCAGCGCACGGTCACGTGCTTCTCGAAGATGCGCGACGAGAGGCCGAGGTCGTTGAACACCCACGCGCGGTCCTCGTGGTGCTGCGTGCGGTTGCTGTTGCCCTGCGAGGACACGTTGGCCCACGCCTGCTCGCCGTTGACGTGGATCGTCGCGTGGTCGAAGAACCCGTCCTCGACGCCGAGCCAGCGGCGGTAGTGGAGGCGCACGTCGCTCCACTGTCCGGTCTCGATGCGCGGCGTCTCGGCCCACACCACGCGGCCGGAGGGATAGCCGCCGCTGGTCGTCGACATGCCGGTGCCGAGGATGCGCGTCCCCGAGTACGCGACCGTCGGATCGATGTGCGCGCGGCTGCCGCCCGGGACGCCCCACGCCCACGAGCCGTCGCCGTCGGCGCGCCAGCCCTCGGCGAACGGGTCGCGCTCGAAGTCGGTGCAGTAGAGCGGCGTCACGTCGCCGCGGTAGACCTGGAACCACGGGTCGGCGCGGTTGTCGGGGAAGACCATCTCGCTGCCGTCGGCGAACTTCACGCGCATGTGGTACTGCGCCACGTCACCGTCATCGGGGAGCGGCATCTCGGCGGCCCACGTGTCGTAGGTCGCCTCGGCCACGGCGCTGCCGGCGCGCGGGCTGTCGCCGCTGCCGCGCGGCTTCCACTCGAGCAGCACCTCACTGATCTCGTCGCCGCAGTGGGTGTCGAGGCCCTCGAGCTCCAGCGTCACCGGGAACGCCTCGAGCTCGGTCGTGAGCGGCACGACGTCGTCGGCGGCGAGCGCGCCGCCGACCGTGCGCATGCCGTGGCGGCCGTACGCGGCGCGGATGATGCACTCGTTGGGCGTGCCGTTCGACAGGTCGCCGTCGTCGTCATCCTCGGCGAGGACCTCGATGAGCGTCGCCGGGATGCTGGGCGCGCGCTGGACGGCGGCGTAGAAGAACTGATCGGCGAGCGCGACGCCCGCCGCGTAGCCCTTGGCCTCGATGAGCGCGGCGCGCAGGTCCCACATCGTGCCGCCGTAGATGAGACCGGTCGTGTGGATCTGCGCGATGTCGCGCGGCCAGATCGCCTCGCTGCCCTCGGGGTTCAGCTCGCGCAGCGGGGCGTCGGCCTTGAAGAAGCCGCGGCCCATGGCCGAGTCGTTCACGATGGTCGCCGACAGGTAGTCCGATAGGCCTTCGCTGAACGCGCCGTCGAAGAAGCCGACGCCCTGGATGATCGCGTGGGCGTGCAGCGAGTGGCCGAACTCGTGATAGACGACGTCGGCGATCGTGCCCGTGTTCGAGCACATCTCGCTCTCGCGGAAGAAGTTGATCGAGTTGCCGTCGGAGAAGGCGTTGCACTCGTCGTCGATGTTGACCCGCACCGGGAGCTGCTCGTCGAGGAACGGCAAGCCGTCGGCGAAGCTCCGGGCGTACTGCTTGACCACGTGCGCGTGGATGTAGGTCGACAGCTGGGCGTCGAGGTCGCGATCCTCGCCCGGCACCCAGACGCCCATGCCGGCGTCGGCCACCGAGAGCGTGGTCGCCGCCTCGGCGCCGGCGCGGTTCTCGACGTTGACGAGCGGGCCGGTGACCGAGGTCATGACCGAGATCGGCGCGCCGCCCGACCAGGTGAGCCCGCCGTCGATCCCGGTGATGGCGGTCGTGCCGCCGACGGCGACCGAGAGGCCGGGCGCCGGGAACACGCGCCGCGGGCGGCCGGTCCAGCGATCGACGGCGTCGAACGCGACGGTGCCGGCGCCGAAGCGCGTGAGCGAGCGCCGGACCAGCGGCTCGCCGGTCGCCGGATCGGTGAACACCTGCCAGCGGCCGGCGGAGCCGCCGTCGACCTCGACGGGGACCGCGACGCGGTAGCCGAGGACGCGGTCCTCGCCGACGAGTGGGACGATCATCAGCTGGCCGGTCGCGCTCGTGGTCACGCGGTCGGCGGCGAGGCCCAGGTCGGCGGCGGTCGCGGCGCCGGCAGCGAGGCGCAGATCGAGCGTGGGCCGAACGCGCCGCGGCTGCGCCACGCGGACGTCGGGCAGCGCCTCCGAGCCGACGACGAAGAGGCGATCGTTCTTGAAGCGGAAGTTGACCTGTCCGCCGAACACCGGCAGACCGCCGTGGCGCTGGATGAAGCCGATCGTGCGCAGGCCGCGGCGCTCGACGTTGGCGACCAGCTCGAAGTCGGTGATCGACGCGCCGGGCGCGACGAGGTCGAGGTGCGCGACGAGGAAGCGCCACGCCGCGGCCGCCGCGATGTCGGCGCTGGCGACGCTGCCGGGGACGTCGAGACCCTTGCCCCAGATGCGCGACGGCACGCCGGTGGCGCGGTCCCAGCTCGCCTGGTTCATGCCCGGCGCCGCGGCGGCGAGCCGCTGCCACGCCGCGCCGAGCTTCGCCGGGACGACCTGGTGCACGAAGTCGACGTGCGTGCGCAGCGGGCGCATGACGCCGGCGGCGGGCAGGACGACCGCGTCGACGTCGTGCGATCGGCGCGCGACGGATCCGCCGGTACGAGAGGGAGGCTGCACCGCGAGTGCGCTGGAGCCGAGGGCTGCGACGGTCGTGAGCGCGAGGGCCACGCGACGGCGAGTGAGCATCCGGCTCATTGTGCGGCAAGTCGGCGCGCGGCGATCGCGAGAACCGGCTGACAGCCGTCTGCAGCCGCCGCTGCGTCGCCGTCGCAGGCCAACGCAGCGGATCTACTCGGCTATCACGATCTCGATCGCCTCGGTGCGGGCGGCGGCGACGGCCCGCCCGAGCGCGAGCTGGCCGCGGGCGCGGACGAGGTTGTGGTTGCGCCGGGTCGCGAAGCGCGACGGGTCCCAGCCGAAGTAGGCGTCGTCGAAGACGTCGACGCAGAAGCGCGCCGCGAGCTCGATGCACACGGTCTCGAGCCCGGTGACGATCGACCGCCGCTCGGCGTCGTCGAAGAGCGCGCCGGCGACGTCGCGCCAGCCGGCGATCGCGGCGGCGAAGATCGGGAGCTCGAACGCGACCGAGCCGGCGTCCTCGCCGTGCGGGTTGCACCACGAGCGCATCGCGTCGCCGAGCTCGAAGGCGAGCGTCGACAGGCCCAGCGTGTCGAGGTCGACGAGCGCCACCGCCTCGGGCACGTCGCGCGCGCGGAAGAGCAGGTTGGAGATCTTGAGGTCGCCGTGGGTGTGGCGGCGCGGCAGCGCGGGCATCGGCGGCAACGCGCGCGCCGCGTCGAGGATCTCGTGGCCGAGCTCGACGGCCTCCGCCGGCTCGCCGTGGCGCAGGAGGCGATCGTCGAGCTTCGCGAGGTGGGCCGCCGTGTCGTGCACGCCCGCGCGCGCGAAGTGGTACGTGTGCGCGAGGTCGTGGACGGCGCGGTGGAAGCGGCCGACGAGCTCGCCGCCGGCGCGCGCCCAGGCCACGCCGGGCACGGCGTGGAAGCTGACGCCGTCGATCCAGGTGAGCGCGCGCCAGACGTGACCGTCGTCCTGCACGTACGCGGCGCCGTCGCGCGTGCGCACGAGGCGCGGCGTCGTCAGGCCGCGGGCCGCGAGGTGGGTTGTCACCGCGTCGATGTCGAGGTTCACGTCGGCGCCGAACACCGGATGGACGCGCTGGAGCACGGCGACCGGCGCGCCGCCCGCGTGCACCGCGAACGTCGCGTTGATGAGGCCGCCCGTGATCGGCGCGAGCTCGGCGTCGCTCCAGCCGTACGCGGCGCGGACAGGCTCGGGCGGGACGATCACGGCGTCTTCGTCGCGGGCGACGGCGCCGGCGGCAGGATGTCGAGCAGGTCGACGTCGAAGACGAGCATGCCTTTCGGCGCGCCCGGCGCGTTCTCGTAGGCGAGCTCGACGGGGACCCACAGGCGCGCCTTCGAGCCGATGGTCATCGTCCCGAGCCCGTCGGCCAGGCCGACGAGCGAGCGATCGAGCGCCATCACCGCGGCCTCGCCGCGCACGATCGAGCTGTCGAAGAGGCGGCCGTCGGTCGTCCAGCCGGTGTAGTGCACCTTCACGCGATCCCTGGGCGCCGGCGTCGCCGTGCCGGTGCCCGCCTTCAGCTGCTTGTAGAAGACGCCCCTGGTCGTCTTCCTGGCGTCGGCGGGCGGCGCCGCGACGTCCTTCGGCACCGGGGGCGGCGGCGTCATCGCGCGCACCGCGAGCAGCTCGACCTCGTACGTCAGCGTGCCGCTGGCGAGCGGCGGCATCACGTCGATCTGCGACTCCGGCACCCACACCCGGGCGACGTCGCCGACCACCATCGTGCGCAGCACCTCCTCGATCGCCGGCGGCTTGCGGAACACGAACGTCTGCTCCGGTTGCTTGGTCACGACCGTCGAGTCGACGAGACGTCCCGACGCCGTCCACACGGAGTACTTGATCGTGACGAGGTCGTGGAACCGCGGCTTCGCCTTGCCGGTGCCGCGGGACACGTGCTCGTACGGCGCACCGGACGCCGTCCGCGACGCGTTCGCGGGCGGCGCGCCGACGTTGGGCGGCGTCGGCGGGCCGGCCTCGATGTCGACGAGCTCGACCTCGTAGATCGTGGTCTCGGGCGCCGCTTCGGGAGTGCCCATGTAGCCGAGCTCGGGCGGGATCCACATCATCGCCCGCTCGCCCTGCTTCATCGACACGACGGCGGCGGCGAAGCCGGGCGCGAGCCGCGCGAGCGACTGCTGCACCGGCCGCTTGCGCACGGTCGTGGTGACGAAGGTCTCGCCCGAGCTCCGCCACCCGGTGAAGTTGAGGCTGACGGTGTCGTTGCGCTGCGGGTGCGGGCCGGTGCCGGGCGCCAGCCGCTTGATGTGGATGACGGCGGTCGGGCCGCCCTCGACGCCGGTGATCGTCTCGGCGTCGGGCGGCGGCGAGGTGACCGGTAGCGGCGGCTGGATCTGCGGCGGGCGCTGCGGGTCGCGCGCGCCGCCGGCGTTCGGCTTCGCGACCGCGGCCGGGGCGGCGTCGCGGTCCTTGCCCTTGCCCTTGCCCTTGCCCTCGTCCTTGCCCTGGCACGCGGCGGCCAGGACGACGACGCCGAGGACGAGCGCGGTCCGTCGCATCACGCCGCCCACGCCTCGCGCGTCAGGTTGCGGATCCCGGTCTCCGTCACCACGACGTCATCCTCGATGCGCACGCCGCCGAACGGACGCAGCGCCTCGATCGCCTTCCAGTCGAGGAGCGGCGCGCGGTCGTCGGCGGCGAGCGGCGCGAGGAGCCCGTCGATCACGTAGCAGCCGGGCTCGATGGTGAAGACCTGGCCGACCTCGATCACGCTGGTGTTGCGCAGGAACGGGTTCTCGGGGCGGGGCGGGCGCGGCTTCAGGCCGACGTCATGGACCTGGACGCCGAGGGAATGCCCGAGGCCGTGCGGGAAGAGCGCGCGGGTCACGCCGCGCGCGACGAGGGCCTCGGCCGAGCCGGTCCCGATCCGCAGCTCGACGAGCAGCGCCGCGAGCAGCTCGTGGGCGCGATCGTGCAGCGCCTCGTACTCCAGGCCGGGGCGGATCATCGCGCAGATCGCCCGCTGCAGCCGGTCGACGCCGTCGACGAGCGCGGTGAAGAGCGACGCGCCGGCGCCGGTGCCGCGCACCCAGGTGCGCGTGATGTCGCTGCCGTACCCGAGGCAGGAAGCGCCGGCGTCGACGAGCAGCGAGTCGGTGTCGGTGGCCGGCGCGGCCTTGGCGTAGTGCATGTGGTGGAGCACCGCCGCGTGCGCGCCGCGCGCGACGATGTTCTTGTACGGTGTGTCGATAGCGTCCTGATCGCTCGCCGCGAGGTAGACGAGGTGGAGCGCCAGCTCCGACGGCGCGTCGGCGGCGAAGCGGTCGGCGGCGGCGCGGTGCCCGCGGACCGCGCGGCGCGACGCCTCGGCGAGGCATTCGAGCTCGTACGGCGTCTTTCGCGTGCGCGTCGCGTGAAGCGAGGCGACCACGTCGGGCGGGTTGACGGGGCCAGGTGCGGCGAACGGCAGCTCGTTCGACGCGATCACGGCGACGCGGCCGGCCGGCAGGTGCGCGGCGGTGTCCGCGGCGGTGCGCACCTCGGTCACCTCGAAGCCGGACCAGAAGTGGTCGGACTCCGCGGCCGGCGGCGTCTCCCAGAAGTCGTCCGAGACCACGCGGATCAAGCGGGGGCGTGCGCCGGCGCTCACCACCAGGACGGCGTCGGCCTCGGGCAAGGGCAGCCAGTGCGTGAAGGTGGGCGTCGTGACCATCGGCTGGTGCTGATCGTCGAAGCGGTTCCTCAGCGCCGGCGCGCCCGCCGACACGACGAGGGCGTCGAGCCCGTGGCGCGCGAGGACGGCGTCGTGGGCGGCCGAGAGCGTGGCCAGGTGGTCGCGGTACAGCGTGGCAAGCTCTGGAAGCATTCGCGAGGGGAGGTTAGCAGCCCTCCTAGCGGGGTGATGGTGTAACGGCGGGGAACCCGCTACCGTCATCGCGTCATGGCGGCGCAAGCCGAGGACGACGCGATCGTCGAGCCCGTCGCGACCGGTCGTACGAGCGGGCTCACCGCGGTCGACCGGGCGCGGCACGGCGACGCCGAGTCCGTGCGGCTGCTCCTCGTCGCGGCCGACGCGTGCGTGAACGACACCGTCGATGTGCTCGGGTACTCGGTGGTCGGCGCGGCGCCCGAGGAGCTCCTGGCCGAGCTCGCCGCCCGCCACTTCCACGCCGTCGTCCTCGATCTCGACGGGCTCGGCGCCTCGGCCGAGCGCGTGATGGAGGCGTTGACGCGCGCGGCGCCGGCGACCCCGGTCCTCGTCGTCGAGACCGCCGCCGACGAGCTGCGCTCGCGCGCCTGGCTCGAGCACGGCGCCGACGATCACATCGCCCGCGCGGTGCTCTCGCCCGCGGTGCTGCGCCGGTCGGTCGAAGGCGCGGTCGCGCGCAGCCGCGCGCGCGAGCTACGCCGTCGCCTCGAGCACGCGGACCGGCTGGCGGCGATCGGCACCCTGGCGGCCGGCGTCGCCCACGAGGTGAACAACCCGGCGGCGTACGTGCTGATGAACCTCAAGACGTGCCGCGAGCACATCGCCGAGCTGCGGCGTGAGGTCGGCCTCGGCGGTGGCCCCAGCGAGCTGTTCGACGAGATCGACGAGATGCTCGACGACAACCTGCGCGGCGTCGAGCGGATCGTGGCGATCGTGCAGTCGCTGCGCAGCTACGCGCGCACCGAGCCCGACGAGATCGTCGCCGTCGATCTGGCGGCGGTGTGCAAGGACGCGCACGCGCTCATCGGGAACCAGCTGCGGCATCGCGCCGTGCTGCGGGTCGAGCTGGCGCCGGTGCCGGCGATCGCCGCCGACCCGCGCAAGCTGAGCCAGGTCGTCGTCAACCTGCTGGTGAACGCCGCCGACGCGTGCGAGGCGGGCAAGGAGGACGGGCGCGAGCCCGAGATCGTCCTGCGCTGCCGCGCGCGCGACGGTCGGGTCGAGCTGACCGTGAGCGACACCGGCGTCGGGATCCCGGCGGCGCACCGGGCGCGGATCTACGATCCGTTCTTCACCACCAAGCCGCGGGGCAGCGGCTCCGGGCTCGGGCTGGCGATCGTGCGCGACATCGTCGAGCGTTTCGGCGGGCGGATCTCGGTGGAGAGCACCGACGGGCGCGGCACCACGTTCGCGATCGCGTTCCCGGTGGACGACCGCCGGCGCGATGTGCGGCCGGCGCCGCCGATCACGACGGCGCCGACGCGCGGCAGCGTGCTCATCATCGACGACGAGGTCCCGCTGACCAGCGCGCTGCGGCGCCAGCTGCGGGCGCATCACGACGTCACGGTGATCAACGACGGCGCCGCCGGGCTGGCCGCGGTGCTGCGCCACGACTACGACGTCGTCCTGTGCGACATCATGATGCCGGGCACCGACGGGCTCGTCGTGCTCGAGACCTTGCGCCGCAACCGGCCGGAGGTCGTGCCGCGGCTCGTGCTGATGACGGCCGGCGTGTGCGCCGACCCGATGCGCGAGCGGGTGCTCTCGGCCGGTGGCCAGCTCCTCGACAAGCCGGTCCCGCTCGAGACCCTGCTCGCGATCATCGACGCGGTCAGACAGAGGCGGCGCGCGCCTGCGTCCCCGTGAGCTGCTCGGGCTTGCGCAGCGCCTTCGGCGAGAGGAACGCGATGCGGCGGATGAGCGCGTCGACGACGCGCGTGGGCGTGATCGCGAGGAGCGCGAAGACGAGGCTGCCGTACCACGGCGCGACGTAGCGCGCGGCCGGGCGCCGCCGCTTGATCGCCTTGTGGATGGCGCGGGCGACGACGTTCGGGCCGACCGCGGTCGCCATCATGCGGCGCTCGAGCTGCTTGGCGCGGGAGATGGCGGCGCCGTAGACGGTGTCCTGGTACTGGTTCACCGGCGCCATGGAGGTCTCGGCGAAGTTGGTGTGGATCGCGCCCGGCTCGACGAGGACGACGTCGATGCCGAAGGCGCGCAGCTCGTAACGGAGGGCGTCGGAGAGCGACTCGAGCGCGTACTTCGTCGAGTTGTAGGCGCCCATGAACGGGAACGTGATCTTGCCGCCCATGCTCGAGATGTTGACGACGCGGCCGGCGCCGCGCTCGCGCATGCGCGGGACGAAGGCGCGGGTGACGGCCATGACGCCGAAGACGTTGGTGTCGTACTGGCGGCGGAGGTCGGCGTCCGAGATCTCGGTGAGCGGGCCGATGAGGCCGAAGCCGGCGTTGTTGACGAGCGCGTCGACGCCGCGCCCGCTGGTGAGGCGGTCGACCTCGGCGACGGCGGCGGCGATCGACGCCGGGTCGGTGACGTCGAGGAGCGCGGTGTCGAGGCGCGTGCCCGGCGGCGTCTCGGCGCGGAGCTTGTCGAGCTCGCTCGCGCGGCGGCCGGTCGCGATCACGTGGTAGCCGGCGCGCGCCAGGTGGAGCGCGGTCTCGCGGCCGATGCCGGCGGTGGCGCCGGTGATGAGGACAGTCTTGGCGGGCGTGGTCGACATGGGTTCTCCTGGGTCACGATGGGAATGAATGTTCATTCCGAGACTGAGAAAAGAACTGCAAACATGCGGGGTTGGCGCATGATTCAGACGCGGATGGCTTCCCAGACGCACTGCTCGGCGGTGTTCCACGCCGGGTCGTCCAGGACGAGGCCGCACTCGGTGGAGCGGCGCACGAGACCGATGAAGGCACCCATCACGATGCCGACGAGCAGCATGGGATCGACGGCGCGGATGTCGCCGCGCGCCTGGGCCTGCGCGATGAAGCCCGTGCCGAACTGCGTGATGCGCTCCTCGAGCGACCTGGATTCGTCGTCGAGGTACGACTGGTGGTTGTGCAGCTCGAGGAAGGCGAAGCCGAGCGGCTCCTCCTTCGCGTAGGCGGCCATGCGGCGCCACAGCGTGCCGAACTGCTCGCGCGCCGACGCTGCGAGCGGGAAGTCGCGCAGGATGCGGGCGAGGAGCACCGACTTCTGGCGCTGGTAGAGCGCGTTGACCAGCGCTTCCTTGGAAGCGAAGTAGCGGTAGATCGTGCCGGCGCCGACGCCGGCGCGCTCGGCGACCTCCGGCACGGCGGTGCCGTGGAAGCCGCGCTCGACGAACAGCTCGAGCGCGGCCTGGAGGATCGCCTCGCGCTTGTCGGCGCCGCGCTCGGTCGTCGGGGCGGGGCGACGAACGGTGGAGGGTTCCTGAGCGCGGGCGCGGGGGCTCATGGCGGGACCAGGAATGAATATTCATTCCGCTGGCGAAACGCAAGGGCTCTCTTCGACGTATCTCACAACCAGCTATGATTGCTCATGAATATCGGTCGTTGCGCCAGGGATAGGCGGTGTTCGAGTAGCCGCGCTCCTCCCAGAAGCCGAGCCTGTCCTCGCGCATGAGCTCGATGCGCTTGACCCACTTGGCGCCCTTCCACGCGTACAGCTGCGGCGTGATCACGCGGCATGGACCGCCGTGCTCGACCGGCAGCGGCGCGCCGTCGACGGTGTGGGCGAGCAGCACGTCCGGCTTGAGCGCTTCCTCGAGCGGCAGGTTGACGGTGTAGCCGTCGTGCCCGTGGCACATGAGGAAGCGCGCGTCGTCCTCGGGCTCGGCGAGCGCGAGCACGTCGCCGAGGCGCACGCCGCGCCAGCGCAGGTTCATCTTCGACCACTTGGTGACGCAGTGGAAATCGCTCGTGTCCTCGAGCTGCTCGAGCGCGAGGAGATCGTCCCACGCCAGCGCGAGCGGTCTCTTCACCGCGCCGTCCACGGCGAGCGACCAGCGCGACGTCGGGATCTCGGGCTTCACGCCGAGGTCGAGCACGGGCCACTTCCTCGTCTCGTACTGATCGGGCGGGAGCTGCGGCATCCCGTGGCGGTTCGTGGGGCCCGTGCCCATCGGCTCGCCGTCGGCGAGCGACGGCGTCGCCTCCATCCGGCCCTTCCACCGCTCGCGCAGCTTCATCCTCGCCTCGACGATCCGGGCGAGCTTGTCGTCGTCGTCAGCCATCGGTGGGCACAGTATGCTGGATCCGTGCGCCTCGTGGTCGCCGCGCTCGTGATCACGCTCGCCGCTCCGGCGGCGGCGCAGCCGCGCGACGCCTGTGCGCCCGGGACGCGCTGGCGCGGCCACACGATCGACCTCGACCTGAAGGGCGCGTCGCTCCACGACGTCTTCCGCCTCCTCTCCGACGTGGGCCGCATCAACATCGTCGTCGGCGACGACGTGAAGGGCGCCGTCACGCTCCGCCTCGAGCGCGTGCCCTGGGATCAGGCGCTCTGCACCATCGCCCGCACCAAGCACCTCCGTATCCAGGCCGACGGCAACGTCTACCTCGCCACCTCCCGCTGATCACTCGCGTTTCTTGGGGACGGTGTCAACTTTGACAACTTTCGGCCGGAGGCCGAAAAGTTGTCAAAGTTGACACCGTCCCCAAATGGAACGTGTTCTAGCGGCTCGCGCCGGTCCGCTTCTCGGCGGCGGCGCGGGTGCGGGACATGGCCCAGGAGCAGATGGGGCAGGTGGTGATGACGTGGCCGCGGGCGGGGCAGTACATGCGGCCGAAGTAGATGATCTGGAGGTGGAGGCGGTTCCACTGGTCGCGAGGGAAGAGGCGCTTGAGGTCGGCCTCGGTGGTCTCGACGTTCTTGCCCGAGGAGAGGCCCCAGCGCGCGGCGAGGCGATGGATGTGGGTGTCGACGGGGAAGGCGGGCACGCCGAAGGCCTGGACCATGACGACGCTCGCGGTCTTGTGGCCGACGCCGGGGAGGGACTCGAGCGCGTCGAAGTCGGCAGGGACCTGGCCGCCGTGCTGATCGACGAGCTGCTGGGCGAGGGCGCGCAGGTTCCTGGCCTTGGTGGGGGCGAGGCCGCACGTGCGGATGTACGTGAGGATCTGGGCGGGCGTGAGCCGGGCCATCGCGCGCGCGTCGGGAGCACGGGCGAAGAGCGCAGGCGTGACGATGTTGACGCGCGCGTCGGTGGTCTGCGCCGAGAGTACGACGGCGACGAGGAGCTGGAACGCGTCCTGGTGCTCGAGCGGGATGCCCGGCGCGGGGAAGAGGTCGCCGAGGATGTCGGCGATGCGCGTGGCCTTGTCAGTCTTCGTCGTCATCTCGCTCGGGACCGGTGGGCTCGGGCTGAACGGGGGGGCCGCCAAGGCTGGTGAGCAGGCTCTGCGCCTGCGGGTTGGCCTCGACCGCGAGGCCGGCAACGAGCGCGGTCTTCGCGCGCTCGGGCTCGTTGCGGCGGAGGTGGAGCTCGGCCTCGGCGAAGAAGGAGCGGCCGCGCTTCGGCGCCGACCGCTGCGCGACCTGGAAGTGAGCGAGGGCGGCGTCGAGCTTGCCCGCGTCCAGGTCCTGTCGGCCGAGATGGTAGTGCGCGTACTCCGACGAAGGATCGACCTCGAGCAGGCCGAGGTACGCGCGGCGCGCGTCCTCTTGGTCGCCGAGGCGGCGCGACGAGCCGGCCCAGTAGCGGTAGTAGTCGTCGGCGACATCGGACGTGGCGTGGACCGCGATGGGGACGAGCGCGGCGACCACGAACGCCCAGGCGAGGCGCGGACCGCGGCTGCGTTCGCCGGAGAGGAGCGCCACGGCGGCGCCGATCGCGACGATCGCCGTCACGACCACGAGCGCCGCGCCGAGCGGCAGCGGCACGATCACGAAGGCGGCAACGACCGCGGCGAGCGCCGCCGGCCACGCGGCGTGACGCAGGAAGGGCGGCACCTCGACGCGCAGGCGCGGCGCGAGCCACGCCGCCGGCCGCGCGAAGAGCACGTCGGGGAGGAGCAGGAGGTACACCGCGATCATCAGGTACGAGAAGAGGCCGATCTCGAGGCCGATCGTCTCGATGCCGACGTGGAGCCCGACGCCGACGGCGAAGCCGGGGAGCCAGAGCTTGCGGATCCACAGGGCGGCGGCGAGGAAGAGCTCGGCGGCGACGATCATCACCGCCGCGCGATCGAAGCCGATCGACTCGATCAGGTCGCGAGCCCAGCCGTCTCGGACCTGGATGTAGAGCGCGGTGCCGTCGAGCCAGAGCGGCGTCATCTTGGCGATCGCCGCCCACAGGTAGACGATCGCGCACTGCACGAGGGCGAGCCGGATCGCCCAGCTGGTGACGGTGCGCGGCGCAGCCGGCGACGCGCCTCGGGGCAGCGGATCGGGCGCCCGCGGCGCGAAGCACAGGATCACGAGGAGCAGCCACATGAGGTAGTGGTGCTGGTACGAGTCGAGCTGGCTCGAGAAGTACGCCCAGCCGTAGAGCACGGTGGCGAGCGGCAGCGCGACGCGCACCAGCGCGCCCTGCGCGACGAGCGCGAACAGGAGACACAGCGCGGCGTGGACGAACGTGATGCTCGCGCGGCCGGGCTCGGGCAACGGCAGCCAGCCGAAGTGCGGCACGTTGAAGCCGCCGGCGCCGTAGCGCGGCGCGTGCGGCAGCTGGAGGAACGCGTCGACGGCCATGAGGCCGAAGAAGACGAAGCGGAAGACGACCAGCTTGGCCCAGGGGAGCTCGAGCCAGAAACGCCCGCGCGGCTCGCCGACCAGACGCGCGGGTGGGAGCGGCCGCGGCGGCGGGGCGGCGGCGGGCGCGGCGGCCTCCGGGCTCGCGTCCGGCTTCGCGGTCGAGGTCGTCGCCGAGGTCGTCGTCGACTTCGACGGCTTCGCGCCCTTGCCTCTCCTGGGATGCGCGCGCTTCGCCATTCACAGCTCCGGGATCTCGCAGAGGTCGAAGCCTCCCAGGTAGTAGGCGGGCCCGCGCAGCCACGCGGCGCGCGACATGCCGGGCGGCGTGGGCGCCAGGCTCGCGCGCGCGACGATCGGCCGGCACGCGAGGCGCGCGACGACCGGCTTGCCGTCGTGCTTGCGGCACAGGTGCGCGCCCATCGCCTCGACGACGACGCGGCGGCCGCGCACCGCGATCTCACCCCACGCCGGATGGAACTCGCGGCCGGTCGCGACCGGCTGACCGTCGACGGTGAAGGCGACCTCGCACTGCACCATGCGCGTCGGCGAGAACATCCGCCACGCCCAGCGCTCGTCGTGCTCGTCGAGGCGGACCGTGTAGTAGTGCAGCGGCAGGAGCAGCTGCACCGCGACGAAGGCGACGATGAACCCGTTGGGCCAGCGCTTCAGCCAGGCGACGAGAGAGAAGGAGCTCGAGGTGGTCACAGCGGCAACGACGCCTGCGGCATCGGTGCCGCCAGGCGCGGTGGCGCATGATACGTCAGGTCGGCGTCGACGCGCGCGCCCGGCTCGAGCGGCGCGCGGATCACGACCTCGCTCGACTCGAGCGACGCGATGGGCACGCCGTCGCGGTAGAGGACGGCGTTGCCGAGCACGGCGGGCACGCGCGCGCCCGGCGACAGGATGCCGGCGAGGTTGAGCGGATCGGTGGCGGCGACCCGGCAGAGCTCCGGCGACACCGGTGGGTTGCGGTGACCGCGCAGCTCGTCGAGCGCCTCGGGCAGCGCGAACTGCTCGCCGACGAAGCCGTGGACGAAGCGTCCGCCGCGGATCTCACCGCGGGCCTCGAGGCGGCGCAGCGCCATCGCGAGCTCGCGCCACGGCGGCAGGGCCGACTCGCGCGCGAGCAGATCGCGGAACACGACGCCGTAGCGGGCCAGGAGCTGCCGCGCCGACTTCTCGGCGTCGACGTGCTCCGCGCGCGGCGCGCCGAGGAGCGACCAGCGCCCCGCCGCCGTCGGCAGCGTGCGTAGCGCGCGCGTCGGGCGGGCGCGGTCCTTGCCGCGCGCGCGGCGCACGGCCTCGCGCCACGCGTGCACGGCCGGCATGGCCGCGTCGGCCGCCGCCAGCGACCGCGGACGATCGAAGCGCGTCGCGCTCTCGCCGCGACGGCGATCGACGAGCACGCGCAGGCTCGCGAAGCCATCGGCCGACGCCAGCCCCGCGCCGACCAGCTCCCAGAGGGCGTCCTCGACGGCGTCGGGCGTCAGCGCGCCCGCGTCGACGAGATCCGACAGGAACGCGGCGCCACCGGCGCGCAGCTGCTCGGCGATCGCGGCGGCCTCGGGCGAGAGCTCCGGTGGGGGCAGCTCGCGCAGCGCGGTGGGCGCCCGCAGCCACGAGGCGTCGGCGCGGCGGAAGATGGCCATGGGTGCGGCGCGCGACGGGGCACCTGTCCGGGCGCGCGCACCATCCGCCTCCCCCGCGCCCGTGCCCGTGCCCGTGCCCGTGCCGGTCGCCGACTTCCTCGGCGACAGCCGGCACCACGCCACCTCGCCGCCGAGGCACATCTGATCGAGCCAGCTCGGATCGTAGCCGTGCAGGCGCGCCGGCAGCACCTCGCGCTCCCAGGCCCCGGCCGCGGTCTCGAAGCCGCCGAGCTGATCGAGCACGCGCGACAGGCCGTCGGCGCCGATGAGCTGCGAGCCGCGCGCGACCCGCTGCCAGCGCAAGAGGAAGCGCATGAGCGTGGCCGCGTCCACCGGCTCGATCTCGCGGCGCAGCCTCGCCAGCGTGAGGCGGTGGATGCGCGCCAGGATGCGGCGATTGCACCACTCGACGCGCTGGATCAGGTCGTCGCTGCCGTCGCCGCCCGTGGCTGCACGCGCCGCCGGCACCGTCGTCGCCGGCGCGAAGCGCCCGCCGTTCGTGCTCTGCGACGTGAACGAGCCGCGCAGGATGTCGCCGTCGGCCTCGAGCGCGAGGAGCGCCTCGACCACGAGCTGCGGCGGCAACCCGAGGTGGTCGGCGAGGGCGGCCGCCGTGCGCGGGCCCGACGTGTCGAGCTGCGCCGCGACGATCTTGCGCATCGCGTGCTCGGGCTCGAGCGCCTGCGACCACGCCGGCGTCTCGAGCGGCGGCTCGGCGACGGCGTCGGCCGGGAGGACGGCGCGCACCGCGGCCAGGCGCTCGGTCGCGACCCAGGCGGCGCCGGTGGCCCACGTGAGCCGCGTGGCGCGGCCGGCGGCGGCGAGATCGGCGAGCCAGCGCCGCAGGTCCTTCGACTCGGGCTCGCTGGCGCTCGCCCTTCGCTCGGGACGAGCGGCGAGCGCGCCCGCATCCGGCCACATCCATTGCGTGAGCAGCAGATCGTGCAGCTCGTCCGCGTCGCGCATCACGGGCGCGACCTCCGCCTCGGCGGCGGCGATGGCTTCGGGCGCGAGCGCGCCGGTGGTCTCGGCGAGCTCGGGCGGCAGCCCGCGGCGGACGCTCACCGCGCGCGTGCGCCGCTCCTCGAGCGGCGCGTCGTCGAGGAACGCGTACGGGTTGGCGTTCAGGAGCTCGTGGCACAGGGGCGAGGGCTCGACCGTGTCGCGCGCCATCACCTCGATCTCTCCCGTCTCCAGCGACCGGCACAGCGCGGTGAGCCCCTCGCTGTCCATCGCCTCGACGAGGCAGTCGCGGATCGTCTCGAACACCAGCGGGTGGTCGGGGATCTCGCGATCACCCGGGATGTTCTCGAGGCACGCCTGCGCCTGCGGGAACACGACCGACAGCAGATCCGCGGCGCGCATGCGCACGAGGTGCGGCGCCACCTTCTTGCCGCCGTGCCGGCGCGCCACCGTCAGCGCGCGCGTGACGTTCCACCGCCACCGCACCTCGAACATCGGCGCGTCGAGGAGCGCCTGCACCAGCACCGGCTCGGCTTGCTGCGACGGCAGGAAGCCGAACACGCTCTCGAGCGGGAAGCTGTGGGGCTGGCCGAGCGAGATGACGATGCCGTCGTCGGTCGCCGCCGCCTGCAGCTCGAAGTCGAACGAGCGGCAGAAGCGCTTGCGCAGCGCCAGGCCCCACGCGCGGTTCACGCGGCCGCCGAGCGGCGCGTGCAGGACGAGCTGCATCCCGCCGCCCTCGTCGAAGAACCGCTCGGCGATGAGGAGATCCTTGCGCGGCAGCGCCCCCAGCGCCGCCCGGCCGGCGGCCAGGTACGCGACGAGCTGCTCGGCGGCGCCCGGGCTCATCGACGTCTCCGCCACCAGCCACGCCGCGATCGCGCTCCACGGCTCGCCGGCGACGAAGCGCGCGTCGAGCTCCTTGCGCAGGTCCGAGACCTCGTCGGACAGCTCGCGCGTCCGCGCCGGCGCCTCGCCGAACCAGAAGGGGATCGACGGCGGCTGACCGCGCGCGTCCTCGACGAACACGCGGCCGGTCTCGATGCGGTGGATCTTCCAGGCGGTGTTGCCGAGCAGGAAGACGTCGCCGGCCATCGAGTCGATCGCGAAGTCCTCGTCGACCTCGCCGACGCGCGTGCCGCTCGGGTGTTCGACCACGGCGTAGTTGGCGTTGTCCGGGATCGCGCCGCCCGACGTGATCGCGAGCAGCCGCGCGCCGCGCCGCGCCTTCAGCCGCGCGCCGACGCGGTCGCGGTGGACGAGCTGGCCGATGCGCCGCCGCTCCGACACGCCCTCGGACAGCATGACCAGGAGCTCGTCGAAGCGCGCGCGGGTGAGCGCCGCGTACGGCCGCGCGCTCGTCACCAGCGCGAAGAGCTCGTCCTCGCCGATGCCGTCCGCTCCCGTCGCCGCGCAGGTCGCCACCATCTGCTGCGCCAGGATGTCGAGCGGCGCGTCGCGCAGCTGCACCTCGTCGAGGTTGCCGCGGCGCACGCCGCGCACGAGCGCCGCGCACTCGACGAGCTGATCGCGGGTGAGCGCGAACAGGCGCCCCTTGGGGGTCAGGCCGAGGGAGTGGCCGCTGCGGCCGACGCGCTGGAGGAACGTGGCCAGCGAGCGCGGCGAGCCGAGCTGGACGACGAGATCGACCGCGCCCACGTCGATGCCGAGCTCGAGCGACGCCGTCGCCACCGCGCAGCGCACCGCGCCCGACTTGAGCCGCTCCTCGGCGCGCAGCCGCAGCTCGCGCGACATGGAGCCGTGGTGGGCGGCGACCTGGTCCTCCCCGAGCCGCTCCTCGAGCTGGTGGGCGACACGCTCGACGAGCCGCCGCGTGTTGACGAACACGAGCGTCGTCCTGTGCTGGCTCACCAGCTCGGCGATGCGGTCGTACACGCGGCCGAGCTGGTCGAGCGAGGCGACGGCGCCGAGCTCGTCGTCGGTGATCTCGATGGCGAGGTCGACGTCGCGCCGGTGGCCGGCGTCGACGATCACCGGCGGCGGGCGCCGCGTGCCCACCAGGAGCGACGCGACGCGCTCGATCGGGCGCTGTGTCGCCGACAGCCCGACGCGCACCGGCGCGCGCCCGGTCTCGGCGCGCACCAGGCGGTCGAGGCGCTCGAGCGAGAGCGCCAGGTGCGCGCCGCGCTTGTCGCCGGCGAGCGCGTGGATCTCGTCGACGATGACGGTGCCCACGCGCGCCATCGCCCGCTGCCCGCGCTCGGACGTGAGGAGGATGTAGAGCGACTCCGGCGTGGTGACCAGGATGTGCGGCGGCCGTCTGGCCATCTTCTCGCGCTCGCTGCCCGGCGTGTCGCCGGTGCGCACCGCGATGCGAATGTCCGGAAGCCGGACACCATCACGCGCGGCGCGCTCGGTGATCTCGCGCAGCGGGACCTCGAGGTTGCGGGTCACGTCGTTCGACAGCGCCTTGAGCGGCGAGACGTAGAGCACCGCCGTCGCGTCCGCGAGCCGACCGTCCGGCGCGTCGAGGCCGGCGCGGACCAGCGCGTCGAGGCACGCGAGGAACGCCGCGAGCGTCTTGCCCGAGCCGGTCGGTGCCGCGATGAGCGTGTCCTTGCCCTCGGCGATCGCCGGCCAGCCCGCCTCCTGCGGCGCGGTCGGCGCGCCCAGCTTCTCCCGGAACCACCCCGCCACCAGCGGGTGGAAGCGATCGAGGACGCTAGGCGTGACGTCGCCCGGACACTGCACATCCATACAGTAGTCGCGGTCGCCCGCCCGGATCAACTGCCCGTGCGATCTCCCGCGTAGTGGTAGCGGATCTGCGCGTCGTCGTAGCGATGGGCGCGGCCCACGGGGCACGCGTCGCGCACGCCGAGCCACAGCTGCCACCGCTCGCGCAGCTCGGCCTGACCCTGCGGTGGGCCGGCGGCGAGCGCGCGCTCGAGCGCCGGCCCGCATCCGGTCGCGCAGTCGCACGGCGCCGCGATCGGCGGCACCGGATCCGGACCGTCGACGTCGATCACGACCGCGGCGCGCAGCGCGATCCACGGCCCGAACACCGGGTGCACGCACAGGTGGCTGGGCGCGAGCCACGCCAGCCCGGCGACGTGCGCGAGCCGCTGCA
>ERZ761602.4095-NODE-4095-length-19312-cov-8.399076_pt1 | contig 19312 bp, 18 predicted proteins | sample MGYA00512165_ERZ761602 | MGnify/ENA primary metagenome ERZ761602 (study PRJEB28899, sample SAMN02445085) | bioreactor sludge metagenome | biome: EBPR sludge; isolation source: Thorneside wastewater treatment plant | place: Australia: Brisbane, Thorneside... | reverse complement strand
GGCCGGCGACCGGTGCATGGTACGTGCTTCGCAGCAGCAACGGCTCGTTCTATGCGGCAACGTTCGGCATTGCCGGCGACGTTCCTGCTCCGGCCGATTTCGATGGCGACGGCAAGACCGACATCGCCGTCTATCGCCCGGCGGACGGCATCTGGCACCGGCTCAATAGTTCGAACGGTTCATACAACGCCGTCCAGTTCGGGCTGCCGTCGGACGTTCCGGTACAGGCAAGATAGTTCTCTCTATCCTCCATAGGAAACTCGGGCGGCCCGAAAAGCCGCCCCTTTTTATTGCTCTCGGTTCAGAACAACGATGTCGCTTGTGTTCTGGGTGGTCGAGATCAGCAGTTCTTCGCCGTCGGGCGACCAGTCGAACCACGTTCCGGTCCCGGTCCCGAGCCCGCGGATCTCCTTTGCCGGGCCGCCATCCACCGGCAGAAGTAGAAGGCCGATCCGAACTCCTTCCGAGAAGAGCTGGCCGATGAATTCCCCATTCGGGTGCCAGGCCATTCGCCGGCTTTCGACCGAGCGAGGAAAATCTATCTTACGCTCGATCTCACCGCCGCCGCTCGGCACAAGCCCGATTTTCCATAGCCCATCTGCGTTGGTATCCATGAAATAGAATGCGACGGTTTTGCCATCAGGCGAGACGATCGGAAACTTTGCGTAGCCCGGGTAAAGCTCGGACGTCGTTCGCCCTGAAAAAGAAAAACGCATTGCCCGCAGTACGCGATCATTCAGTCCGCTTTGAAAATAGACGTGCTCGCCGTCGGGCGAAAATCGCGGAAACAATTCGTCATCGGCATCGGTCAGGTTGCGCATATACTTGCCGTCGGCGTCTGCTATCCGAAGCCGATAGCGGCCCTGCTCGGAGGCTCCAAAGACGATCGACCCGTCCCGCGGCGAGACCGAAACTCCGAAGGCGAGGTTCGCTCCTGAGGTCAGCTGCGTCCGCTCGGAGCCGTCCCGATCCATCCGCCAGATCTCACGCTTTCCGCTTGAGCTCGAGCTGTAGATGATCCGGCCGTCGCTGGCATAAGCGACCGTGTCGATGTATCCGGTTTCTTTGAGCAATTGCCTCGGGGTAAGCGTGTCAGCTTTCGTGTCGAACCTTGCAGCGGCGATCTCCGAGATCGGGTTTCGCTGAACGCTGACCATTTTTCCGCCGGCAGCTGCTAGCCAGGAGTACGAACTCAGGTCGTTGGTCAAGCGGACCGTCTGTCCGGTAGCGGTCGAGATGGACCAGATCTGACCGGCGTAAGGTTCGAGGGTGTAGGCGACAAAGGCAACGGTTCCGCTATCGAACCAGGTGACATGGTCGATCATGTCCCAACCGCCGCCAGGAAGCCGCCGTTCACTGCCGTTGACCGGGTCGATGATGACGATGAAACTCTCGGAGCGCTCGCCCTTCTCAACGACGGCGGCGGCGATCGTTCCACCATCGGGCGACCAAGCTACGGAGTTTACGCTGAAGTTCGGGAAGGACCTTTCGCCATCGTTTCCGGCGGAGATCAACCGCTTGTCCGACCCGTCGGGGCCGGAGACGTAAAGGTGCGTCTGGCGGAGCGACGAGCGGGATTCCGTAAAGGCGATCCGGTCGCCTGTCGGAGAGAAACTCACGGCGCCGCCGGTCGCGATATTTGCGATCTCCTCTTCCGCTCCACCAAGTAGCGGAAGCCTGATCAACCGCGGGTTAACGCGATTTTCTGCAAATGTCGTGGCATAGATATACCGCCCGTCGGGCGAGACGGCGAGCCCGATGAAGTTAATGTCATCGGGCTGCCGGATCATCTGCTGACCGCCGGTTTCGATGTCGCGCAGCCAGAGGCTCTCGCCGCCCGGTTCAAGCCGGCTGAAAACCGCGATCGTTCCATCGGGCGTGACCGTTGCAACGCCGACGTCCGCGAACGCCGTCAGCCGCTGGAGCTTCAGCGGTTGTTGCGTGCCGGAACTGATCCAGCCGAAACGCTCTGCGAGGAGCATCGCACCGACCCCCGCGATCAGAAGTGCAGCAGTCGCGATCGCAGCGATCGGCCCCCAGCGATAGCCCCAGCCGAGGTTCGCATTTCCCGTGGCTGCCGGCAGTGCCAAACGCCCACCCGGAACAGTCGCGTTATCATCCTCAACGATCTCCTCGATCGTCTCTTCGTGACGGACGATCCTCGTGACCTCCTTTCGTTCGATCACGACCTCAGGAACTCCGATCTCGGTCACTTCCGCACGAAACGTGTAGCCCTTTCCCGGAATTGTCGCGATGAATCGCGGATTGGCCGTTGAATCGCCGAGCGCACGGCGAAGTGCGGAGATCTGTACGGTCAGGTTGTTCTCTTCGACGAACTGGTCCGGCCATACAAGGTCAAGAAGTTCGTTCTTAGTAAGAATCTTGCCGCGGTTTGCGACAAGGATGGAAAGCAGATCGAAGGACTTTGCCTTGAGATCAATGGCATTGCCCTCCCGAGTTAGCGAACGTCGGGCGCAGTCGAGTTCAAATTCACCGAAACGAAATCGTTTGTCCCCAAGCGGTTCCATGCCGTTTAGCCAGATTTAGGAAAATTTAGCCGAAAAATTAAGGACGCAGGCTCTCTCCAAAGTCAATACTTGCCCGAGCACATGCAGCTATCGCATCGCGAGGCCTAACTCTTCAAGCCCGCAAAGAATAGCAGAAAAAGACAGGCTGGGACAACAGATTTGCATTCCGGCAGTCGGTGAAATGCGAGCCCCCTAAGCGGGGAAAACAATTGCAGGGAGAAATATGAAATACGGAGCAAGAGCATTTTTGATAATTACTTTGCTGGCAGGTGCGACCGCATTCGGCCAGACGACCGAATTCACCTATCAGGGCCGGATAAGCGATAACGGTTCACCGGCGAACGGACTCTACGATATCCGGTTCAGGCTTTTCGCCACGGCGACCCCGGCGGGAATTCCGCTTGGGAACAATGAGCGGACCAATGTGGCCGTAGTTGACGGCGTTTTTACCGTAACGCTCGATTTCGGCCCGAATGCCTTCAACGGCAACGATCGCTATCTTGAGATCGGAATCCGGCCGGCCGGCGGCACGACATACACCGTGCTTTCACCGCTGCCGAAGATCACCTCCGTGCCGTACGCTCTGCGAAGCCAGAATGCCGCGACCGCGTCCGATGCCTCGCAGCTCGGCGGCGTCGCAGCGAACCAATACGTGCAGACGACCGATCCGCGGCTTTCCGATGACCGCAACCCGACGCCGAACAGCGCGAACTATATCCGCAACTCGCAAACCCAGCAGGCGAACTCGAATTTCTCGATCAGCGGCACCGGCAGCATCGGTGGAGCGGCGAACGTCGGCGGCAATCTGAATGTGAACGGCAACGGGCTTTTTCTCGGTGACGTGACCGTCCTTGGGGCATTGAATACCAACGGCGGCGATGCGAGCTATGTCCAAAACCGTACGACGCTGCAACCCGGTACGACGAATTTCAACATCAACGGAAACGGCATTCTCGGCGGAAACCTGCGGGCAGCAAATGTGAATGCGACCTCAGCGTTCCAACTCAATAGCACTCGAGTTTTCCACGCGACCGGAGCCGGGAACCTCTTCGCGGGATACGGTGCCGGCGACAACAACACCGCAAGCAACAACACGTTTCTTGGTACATTCTCGGGTGTTGCGAACACCTCCGGAACCGACAATACGTTCGTCGGCCGAAATTCGGGAAACCTGAACACAACAGGCCGAGACAACACCTTCGTCGGTGAACAGGCCGGTGAGGGAAGCACGACCGGGTCGTTCAACTCATTCTTCGGGGCGGGTGCCGGCAACGCGAACCAGAACGGCTCTTACAACTCGCTCTTTGGCTACCAGGCGGGAGTGACCAATCGCGGATTCGATAACTCATTCTTTGGTGCGGGAGCAGGCTCCGGGAACACGACCGGCGGGCTGAACTCGTTCTTTGGGCGGAATGCGGGCATTGCAAACACCACAGCCGGTGAGAACTCGTTTTTCGGCGCATTTGCCGGGCAGGCGAACACGATCGGGACAGACAATTCGTTCTTTGGGGCCGGGGCTGGTTTTGCCAACACTTCCGGGATCGACAATTCGTATTTCGGCCGCGGAGCGGGACAGGTCAGCACAACTGCCTCCCAGAATGCTTTCTTTGGGGCCGCAGCCGGCGGCGACAACACGACCGGCGCCAGCAACTCCTTCTTTGGCCGTGCGGCCGGCGGAGGTAATACGACCGGAGATTTCAATGTATTCATTGGCAAACTCGCAGGACAAGAGAATACTAGCGGGAGCAATAACACGGTCATCGGTTCAAACGCCGATCTCGCCCGGCCGGATTTCCAGTATGCAACCGCCATCGGAGCCGGTGCCGTAGCCGTAACCTCGAATTCCGTTTCGATCGGACGCCGAGACGGCCAAGACACAGTATGGGTTCCCGGTTTGTTTCTGCTCGGGACGCCTTGGAGCGGCGGCTCGGTCTTTATGTGCCGCGATGATACCTTCGGCTACATCGGAACCTGCGGATCGAGCCTTCGCTTCAAGCATGATGTTGCAGATCTCAAGTCAGGCCTTGATGTTGTTCGTCGGCTGCGGCCCGTGAGCTTCCGGTGGAACTCGTCCGGCACAATGGATCTTGGCTTCGTCGCCGAAGAGGTCAATGCCGTCGATCCGATCCTTGCGACGTTTGACAAGGACGGCCAGGTCGAGGGCGTCAAATATCCGCAATTGACCTCGCTGCTGGTGAATGCCGTCAAGGAACAGCAGGCGGAGATCGAAAGCCTTCGCGAACAGGTCCGGGCACAGCGGGCCGAACTTGCGGCGCTGAAGGCGCTCGTTTGTGCCGCGAACCCGGGAGCCGCGGCCTGCAAGGAGGAGAAATGAAGGTCGCGTTCAATTGGATCGCTGTTGCCGTTTTGTTTGCATCGGTCGCTACAGCTCAATCCGGCGGCCCGTATCAGGTTGAAAAGCTGACCATTTCCAGCGGCGGCGGCACGCAAGGCGGCGGCAATTTTGTCGTTCAGGGAACCGCCGGACAGCCGGGCGTCGGCCAAAGGGCATACGGCGGGAGTTACGGTTTCTCTGGCGGCTTTTGGGCGAACCTGATCGCACCGACATCCGCTTCTGTCCGGATCTCGGGCCGTGTGCGGTCGGCCGACGGTACCGGAATCAGTAACGTCAGCGTAACGCTTTCGGACCTCGGCGGAACGACGCTCCGAACGGCGTCCTCAAGCTTCGGCTATTTTAGTTTCGAGGGCGTTTCGGCCGGCGAGGCATACGTTATCACGGTCGCGAGCCGTAAGTTCAACTTCGTAGAACCGAGCCGAGTCGTGGTTGCGAACGAAGACCTGACCGACATCGATTTTACGGCCGAGCCGGAGTTGTAGCGGGCCCGACAATTCCGGCCGAAGGAGCAGATCAACATTGCGAACTGTAATCAAACGCCGATCGGTGATTGTGATCACATCGGAGGTGACCACAACCATCGCCCATCGAGGGTCGGAAGCGGCCGAACTACGCGAACCTGAGTCCGGCACGATCGAAGCCGAGTCCGAAAGGCTGCTTCTGACGGCCGGTACTTTCGAGGCGTCCGCCGATACCACTGATGAGAACGGCGACTGACGATCGGTTTGGTTCTCATTTTCAAGAGGTGCCAGCCTGAATTCCGTGCAGACGGCCTCGGTTACGGATGAGAACGCAATAGGCACGGTTCTGCCTTGGGCTGAGGTCGAGCGGGTGCATCGCATGCGGAGCGGTTTCTATATAGAATACGTGCGGATCGGGAAACTGAGCTGACACAGATCGGCAAAAGAGCGTGGCCGTTCTCGTCCCGTTTTATAATGTTTCGGAGGCAATACAATGTATAAGTACGCCGTTGTTGGATTCGCATTATTGTTGGTCCTGGTTCTATATTCCCAAGCGAATGCTCAGATGGGGGCGATCGCCGCTGTTGATGAGCCCGCGGAGCGGCCAAAGCCGGCTGAAGGCGGCGGAGCATCGGTTGGCGGGCGAGCCGGCGGAAGCACGGCAAGCACCTCATCGCGCGGGAGACGCGGCTCTCGCACGGCCGGCAAACAGACGGCAACGGCACCAAAGAAACCCGCTGCCCCGATAAAGCCCGTTGACCCGGCCAAGTATGACGGATTCGTCGTCGGTGATAAATATACGTTCCTTAATTTCGAGGTCGTTTCGGCCGAAAAGCCATATCACACTCGGGCAGCGAAAGCGTCCGGAGCGAAGGGCCTTGTACAGGTCGAGGTGCTGATCAATGTCGATGGCTCCGTGTTGACGGCAAAGGGCCGGACAGGCAATAAGGAGCTCTGGCCCGAGGCCGAACGTGCCGCACTCGCTTCCAAATTTAATCGTCCGACATTCGGCGGAAAGCCGGCCCGTGCGATAGGGTTTCTGGTTTACCGTTTCGGCCCCGCCGATGACTAAGGCCTGTTTACCGAGATTGCCGATAGATCAGCGTAGAGCACCGAGAAGATAGACATATGACCCGCATCATCTTATTTGTTTCGGTCGTGCTGCTGACCGGCGGACCGCTTTCGGCACAGGAACCGATCATCCCGATCGTCCAGGGAAACTACCTGGTTGGCGGAACACAAGGCGGAAAATGGCTGAAGCCTGCTCGAGTGCCGCTCGGGGCATCGCCAAAGTTTCGCTCCGTTCGAAATGACTCCGATGACACGACGATCCTCATCGGCCAAACCGACGAGAAATGGGATGCGTGCAATGAAAACAGGATCGTTCGGTTCCGCAGCCGCGACGACGACGATCAACTTCCCGGGCTCTTCATCGGTGAAAAGGCCAGTTGGAACTTAGTCCCTCTCCAGCCCGCTGTATTGGATACGGGCGATGCCGCCATCACCGATGCGATCACGACATTTTTGCGTTCGAAAGGTATCAGGCGTTCGCCGACAAGGATCAAAGAAGCCATCTCTATCGACCTTGACGGCGACGGTATCGCAGAATCGATCATTACCGGGCGCTACTATCGGCGTTGGGATAAATTCGAGCTTTCCGCGGGCGATTATTCGTTCGCACTGCTGCGCGTCGGCTCGGGCCGGGCAGCGAGGAATGTACTTTTGGACGGCCAGTTTCTTGATGAACGCATCGATGCAGATTATGCCGAGCATTCCATTGTCGCGGTCGCGGACCTGAACGGCGACGGACGGATGGAGATCGCTCTCCGATCCATTCATTCAGAGAGCGATCGCCAGATGCTCTTTGAGTTTAAAAAGGGCAAGGCCGTAATGCTCTTTGACGAGTCGTGCGGTGGTTAATCATTTTTATGAGTGCTCAGCTATTCCATCTTCTCTGCGTCCTGCCGCTGGTTCTTCTTTTGCTGCCGCTCGGCATCGCCGGCCAGACGCGTGAGGTGACCGTCTATTTCTGGGAGTTTAACCGCGACGAACCGGGCGATGATATGATCCCGTTCAAGCGCATCGTTAATGCCAAGTCGCCGCTTCGCCCGACGATCGAGGCTCTGATCGCCGGGCCGACCGAAGCCGAGAGCACCGACAAATATGCCAGCGTTGCTTACGGCGATATGAAGCTAAGCGATGTCCGGGTAAAGGGCACGACCGCCCGAATCGATTTTGTTCGTGGGATCCGAGAGGACTACAACCCCGGCGACCTTCAGACGCTCCGGTTCGAAGCCGCCGTCATCCGCACGGCGAAACAGTTTCCGAACATAAAGAAGGTGATCGTCTGCGTGAACGGCATGAAAGAATTCGGTATCGGTTTGGTCGAAGGCCGGCCAAAGCCGTGTCCGGCGAAATGGTAGCGCAAATATGACAGGCACAACTGCAAAGATCGTCCTAGCTATCGGTTTGACCGCGCTGTTTACGTCGGCCGTTCTTATCGTCGCATTCGCCGGATTTCTCTTTTTTCGAACCGCGCCGGAACCGACGATAGTTACCGCTCCGGCGGATGGCCGGAAGCCGCCTTCAGTGCCGGCCGGCCCGCGACAAAAAGGCCCGATCGTCGTCAAGGCAGACGAGATAACCCAAATAGCACTGCTCCGAAGCTCGATGAGTTCGACCGCATCGACCAGGCCGGCGGCGTTCTTTGGAAACATCAATGTCCAGAATTTCATTTCGGAAAGCACGACCCTCACATTCTTCGCTTCGGGCATCGCCCAAAAGGTAGAAGCCGCCGAACGCACAGTCGATGGCAATAAGACATCGAGCGGCCCAACGAAGTATGAAGTGAACATCGGCCGCGAGGCTTTTGCCCGGCTTGCCGAGGTGATGACGGAAAACGACTTCGCAAATGAACCGGACTCGACGAACATCATTTCGCTGCCGATACGGGTGGAACTGACCGTGACATACGGCTCCAACACGAAGCTGATCAGAGCAAGCAACGCGGGGCAGGACACGCTCGAAATGAAAGCAATGCTCGGGGCCATTGACCGCCTCGCCGGACAAACGGACTGGCGGTCTGGCCGCTAATGACATTCCGTCAATGCTAAAATGGATGTGTGGATTCTGCCGCTGTCTTAGTTCCGATCGAAGTGGGTGAAGTATTCCCGTGGACTTTCGTTGCCTCCGTCCATCGTTCGCGGAACGGCATTTATCAAAAAGATGGCCGGCTTGTCTCGCTGCTTACCGATTTTGGCCGTATCAATCCCTGCTATCCTGATTTCCACGGCGATAAGCGCGACGTGATCCACTACACCGGCTCGGGCCGCCGCGGTGACCAAAAGCTAGACGCCGCGAATCGTGCCTTGCTCGCCGCCATCGATTCGGCCCACGCCGTTCCGCTCTTCAACAAGCTCGGCGTTAACCGCTGGGAGTATCTCGGCAACTGGCATGTCACCGATGGCCGCTACATTTATGATGAGCAACGCCAGCGGATGGTCTGGAAGTTCACGCTCGTCCGCTCCGCCGCCTGAGATTGCCGATAGCGGCAAATTGTTGCACAATACCTGCCACATCCACCACGAATTCATTTCAGGAGACCGAGACCATGAAAACCTTTGCCCGCTTTGCGTCGTTGCTACTTGCCATCACTCTTTTTGCCGCTGCCTCCTATCCGCAATATACGTGGAGTCCGGAGCTCCAGGTAAAGTTAAAAGGACTCGGCTCGCCGGAGATCTCGCCGGACGGGCGAAAGGTCGTTTACACCGTCAACGAGGCAGTAATGACCGCTGACAAGAGCGAGTTCATAACGCACCTTTGGATGGCCAATACCGATGGCAGCGATAACCGGCAGATCACCTTTGGCGACAAGTCCGCCACCAACCCAAAGTGGTCGCCGGATGGCTCGATGATCGCCTTCACCTCGAACCGCAAGGACAACCGAAACCAGATATATGTTTTGAGAATGACGGGCGGCGAGGCCGAACAGATCACCGATGGCAAAGGTGCGGTGGCAAGCTTCGAATGGTCACCTGACGGTCGCTCGTTTGCCTTTACGATGACCGACCCGCAGACAGATGAAGAGGAAAAGAATGGCAAGGCGAGGAACGACTTCCGCTGGGTGGATGAGAACGTAAAGCTCGCCCGGCTATACCTAACGCCGCTCGCCGCCGATGCCGCCGGGAAGCGGGAGGTGAAAAAGATCGGCGATGTCGGTCGCCATGTTTCCTCGTTCGATTGGTCGCCGGACGGCAAACGGATCGCCTTCGCACACGTGAAGTCGCCGGTCGTCGATTTTTGGCCGACATCTGATATTTCTGTCGTCGATGTAGCTTCGGGCTCGGTTTCGGTGCTCGCCGCCACCGAAGCTGCCGAGGCAAGCCCGATGTTCTCGCCAAACGGTAATTTCATCGCCGCCTCGGTCAGCGACCTTCCCGTCCGCTGGGCGCAAAGCAACCGGATCGCCGTCTATCCGGCGGGCGGTGGTTCGCCGCGAAAGATGGCGGCCTCGTTCGATGGCCAGCCGAACCTTCTCGCCTGGCATCAGGACAGCAGCGGCATTCTTTTTACCGAAGCTCGCGGAACAGGCACGGCACTTTATGATGCGAATATCGATTCCGGTACGATACAGATGATGGACAACCAGGACGCCGTGATCAGCTCCCCTTTTGCCGGTAAAGACGGCTGGTACGCCTTCGTTAAGCAGACTTCTGATTCGCCGCCCGAGGTTTTCGTCGGCAGACAGGACGTTATGGAAGCTCGAAGGGTCTCCAACGCGAATGCCGAATACGCAAAGTACACTGTTCCGCGGACCGAGGTCGTAAAGTGGAAGAGCAAGGATGGCCGGGAGATCGAAGGACTTTTGACCTATCCGATGGGCTACACGCCCGGCACCAAGGTTCCGCTTATCCTGAACATCCACGGCGGGCCGGCCGGCGTCTTTAACCGCAGTTATGTCGGCGGCCGAGGAGCCTATCCGCTTGCCTCGTTTGCTGCTAAGGGTTACGCGGTTCTGCGGCCAAACCCACGAGGGTCGTCAGGCTACGGTGTCGAATTTCGCCGTGCGAACATCCGCGATTGGGGCGGAATGGACTACGAGGACCTGATGACCGGGGTTGACCACGTCATCGCGATGGGCGTCGCAGACGCAAACCGGCTCGGCGTAATGGGCTGGAGCTACGGCGGTTATATGACATCGATGATCATCACCAAGACCGACCGCTTCAAGGCCGCTTCGGCCGGAGCTCCCGTTACCAATCTAATGAGCTTTAACGGCACGGCGGATATACCATCTTTCATCCCGGATTATTTCGAATCCGAGTTCTGGGACGACCCCGCCGTTTATTCCAAGCACTCGGCGATGTTCAACATCAAGAACGCCAGGACCCCAACGCTGATCCAGCATGGCGAGAACGACATCCGCGTGCCGATCTCGCAGGGCTACGAGCTTTACGTTGCACTCAAACGCCGCGGCGTACCGACCCGGATGATAGTGCTGCCCCGTCAACCCCACGGCATTCAGGAACCGAGGCTCCAGATCGCGACAATGCACAGTAACCTCGATTGGTTCGAGAAGTACATTAAATGAAATGTGAGTCCTGTTTTCTTGCGGACCGCGTCTTATTTAGGTATGACCAAGATCCGAAAAGCGGAAACGAGCGATAAAAATGCGGTTTGGGAGATCATCCGGGAGGTGATCGCCGGCGGGGATACTTATGTTTTCGATCCGGGGTCTTCGAAAGAAGAGATGCTCGACTACTGGTTCTCGCCAGAGAAGCACGTTTACGTTGCGACAGAAACGAAAGAGTCGGCGGGCGGGAGCAAACAAGAGAATATCGTCGGCACTTTTTGGCTAAAGGCGAATCAGCCCGGGCTCGGTGATCACGTTTGCAATGCCGCCTATATGGTCTCGCCATCTGCCCATGGCAAAGGCGTCGGCAGGAAGATGGCCGAGTTTTCGCTCGAGGAGGCCCGCCGGCTCGGCTTTACCGCAATGCAGTTCAACTTCGTCGTTGCGTCAAACACGGCGGCCGTCCGGCTCTGGCAATCGATCGGGATGGAGATCATCGGCACCGTCCCCAAAGCATTCCGCCACAAAACCCTCGGCCCGACCGATGCCCATATAATGTATCGCGAACTTTGAGTCCCGCGGATCCCCTTTCTAGCATGGCGGGTCGGAGGCATTCGAGCATCGATCGCAGTGGACTTACGCACCATGCGTAAAAGCTGACGCATGGTGCGTAATAAGTACTATACCTTCGAATTGCTACTGAGCAGGCATTCCCGCCTTCTCTGCGCGTTGCTGGAGGTCTTTCGCCTTTTCCGCATCGAGTACCTGAAGAACCGCGATCTGCGTTCGCACGCCCGCGTAGTTCTTCAGATTCATATACGCCAGCCCGAGGCCCATCTGCGCGACCACTTCCTTGGCATCGAGTGCGATCGATTTCTTATAAGTTTCGACCGCCCGCTCGTTCTGTTTTGTGTTCAGATATGCGTCTCCGAGATAGGCAAATACGAGCGCCGACTTTGGAGAAAGCACCGAAGACCGCTCGTAATACGGGATCGACTCTGCATACAGTTTCTGGTTGTAATAGGCGTTCCCCAGGTTAAAATGGGCGTCGGACAGGTTGGGATTCAACTTGATCGCCTCTGTAAGCGGAGCGACGGCGTCCTTATAACGTTTCTGTCCGTTAAGTATCATCCCGAGGTTTATTTTTGCCGTAGCGTGGTTTGGATCGATCCTGATCGCTTCCCGAGTATATTTTTCCGCGTCCGGAAATTGGTTCGCCTTGTAGAGCGAGTACCCGAGGAAATAATTCGCGTTGAAGTTGTTGGGCTCGATCAGGACTTCATCCCAAAAAGCCGTTGCGGCTTTCGCAAAATCGTCGATCAGCAGTTTCGCACGGCCGACGTATTCATGGTACTTGGCTACCTTGGTTGATATTTGAGCAGCTTTGCTGAAAGGTTCGAGGGCATCCTTGTATTTGCGGAGATTGAAGAGCGACAGGCCATAATTAAAGAAAGCCGCGTCGTTCGTTGGCTCTTTAAGAGTTATCTTCTTGAAAGTTTCGGCCGCCGCCTCGAACTGCTTGGCATTGAACTGTTGCAGGCCGGTATTGAAGTCTGCATCCTGCTGAGCGTTTACAGCGCCAACAAAAATGGCCATCGTGGCCACCGTCAACAATATCGATTTTCTCATAGATCCTCCTGGTAAGAGTCGCCAAGATTATAGCCCGCTATCGCCATTTATCGGAAATAGAAAGGGCAGCCGATTCCCACCCGCCCGAATACGCCCGAAACCTCCGCTGGGGTATAATCGGGTTTTTCGCTATGACCATCGACGAACAGATCGAGTTTCTAAAGAAAGGCACGGTTGACCTGATCCGCGAAGAGGACCTGCGGGCGAAGCTAGAACGCTCGGCAAAGACGGGCAAACCGCTTCGCATCAAGCTCGGGCTTGACCCGACCGCGCCCGATATTCACGTCGGCCACACGGTCGTGATACGCAAGCTGAAAGCCTTTCAGGACCTAGGCCATACGGTCATCTTCCTCATCGGCGATTTCACCGGAATGATCGGCGACCCTTCGGGAAAGAACGTGACCCGGCCGCCGCTCTCGCGTGAGGAGGTCAACGCCAACGCGGAGACCTACAAGCAGCAGATGTTCAAGCTGCTCGACCCCGAGAAGACCGAACTCCGCTTCAACGGCGAGTGGATGGACAAGTTCACTGCTCAGGATTTCGTGAAGCTCTGCGCCAAAACGACGGTTCGCCAGATCCTCGAACGCGACGACTTTACCAAGCGGATGCAGGAAGAGAAGCCGATCTCGCTCCACGAATTGCTCTATCCCTTGACCCAAGGCTATGACTCGGTAGCCCTTGAATCGGACGTCGAACTCGGCGGCACCGATCAGAAGTTCAATCTGCTGATGGGCCGCAATCTTCAGCGCGAGTTTGGCCAGGAGCCGCAGGTGATCATAACCACGCCGCTGCTTGAGGGCCTTGACGGCGTCAACAAGATGTCGAAGTCGCTGAATAACTATATAGGCATCGAAGAACCGCCGAACGAGATGTTCGGTAAGGTGATGTCGATCTCCGATGTGCTGATGTGGCGATACTATGAACTGCTTACCGATCTAACCGAAATGGAAATTTCAAATTTGAGATCTGAGATCGAAAAGGGCGAGAACCCCCGAAACCTGAAGGTCCGGCTGGCAAAGCTGATCATCACGGACTTTCACTCCGCGGCCGATGCGGAAGCTGCCGAAGAGGACTTTACTCGCCGGTTCGTTCAGAAAGAAGTGCCCGATGATATCGAGCTAAAGCAAATGCCCGCAGGCACTTACCGGATCGCAGACCTCCTTGCCGAGACCGGCCTGACGGCATCAAAGGGCGAGGCCCGTCGGCTCATCGAGCAAGGCGGCGTAAAGATCGATGGCGAGAAAGCATCGAACTCTGCGGCCGAGATCAGCGTCTCTGATAAAGAGGTTTTACTTCAGGTCGGCAAGCGGAAGTTCCTAAAGCTGATTGGAAACTAGCGAACCCGAGACTATAATTTCAAACGCTGACGTGATCAAACCGGCAAGGGCAAAAAGAGAAAAGTTCGCCGAGCGGATCAATGAGTTGATCGCCGCCGAGCGGCCGCTGCGCGAACTTGCCGGCAATCTTTCGCGGGTGGCGAAATACGCCATCGACGAGGCGAACAGCCTTTCGCTCGAGCGGGTCGAGATTCGGCTTCCGCGGCTGCCGAAAAAGCTCGATGGTTTTCGCGTCATTCACCTCTCGGACATTCACCACAGCCCGTTCACTTCGCTCGATCACATTCGCCGGGCGGTTAAGGTCGCGAACCGGCTCAAGCCCGATATGTTCGTCCTTACGGGCGACTACGTCTCGCACGAGCGGGAATACATAGAGCCTGTTGCCGAGGTTCTCGGCGGCCTGAAAGCCGAATTCGGTATTCACGCCTGCCTCGGCAACCACGACCATTGGACCGACGCACCGCTTGTCGTTTCCGCCTTTCGGCAGGCCGGCATCAATATGCTGGTCAATGAAGGCCGGCGGTTCGAGGCTCGCGGTGCGGCATTTTGGCTTGCCGGCGTTGACGACCACATGGTCGGCGAAACGGATCTTCCGGCCGCGATGAAAGGTGCATTCCCTGACGAGTTCAAGTTGCTGCTCGCCCATAATCCGATCATTTTTCGTCAGGCGGTCCGTCGCGGCATCGACCTGACGCTCAGCGGACACACACACGGAGGGCAGGTCCGCATCCGGACCCGAACGCCGAAGGATCGGCTGATACCGCGGCGGCGCCTTTCGGCCGGGCTCCATCGCCGAAAGGATTCGCATATTTACATCACCCGCGGCATCGGCACCGTCGTTCTTCCGGTCCGCTATCAATGCCCGCCGGAGATATCGCTGCTTGAACTTAAGGCCGAATGATCCTGACCATCCCCAATCTGCTTACATTTCTCCGCATGGCATTGATCCCGGTCTTTGCCAGCCTTTTGTTCTATGGCCACAGCCATTGGGCGCTTATGGTATTCGTCATCGCCGGCGTCTCGGACGGCATCGACGGCTTCATCGCCCGCCGCTTCAAGCAGGAATCCGAACTCGGTACGATCATCGACCCGATCGCCGATAAACTCCTGATGACGGTCGCCTTTATCGTGCTCTCGCTACCGGGCGTGCTCGAACCCGTGCGCTTTTTGCCAGTTCCGTTTTGGGTAACGGCCGCCGTCATCGGCCGCGATGTCCTGATCATCACGGTCGCCGGTGCGATCAATATTATGACCGGGTTTAAGGGCTTCCGGCCCTCGTGGCTCGGCAAGCTGTCAACCTTCGTTCAGGTCGTTGCCGTTACGCTCGTCCTCGTCGCGGCGGTAACCGGTTACAGCTTCTATCTTCCGACAGTTTACTTCTTCGTTGTCCTGCTCGCTGTCGTCTCCGGCATTCACTACATTTTTCAGGTCGCCAAACTAATGAAAGAGGAAGAGGCCGCTAAGAAAGAGGATTCCGCACCTTCCGGCGAGCAATGAAAAAGGCCGCCTCCGAAGAAGCGGCCCTTGGTCATGTATGCTTTGCGAATTACTGAGCGAGGCTCAGGCTGACCGTCCGGCGGCCAAAGCGGCGTGCTTCCGCACAGCTTGCCATCCAGATGTCGATCTTGTTTCCTTTGATCTTTCCGCCGGTATCGGCGACCAGGTATTCGCCCGAGCGGCCGCCGCCATCGATAAAGACCCTAGTTCCGAGCCGGAGCACACGCGGGTCGGCGGCGATTATTCCGTTGCGGACCGTCGCACCGCTTGCCGTTCGTCCACGAAGGCAATAGGCGGTCGCTACGAATCGGCCCTTGCTCGCACCGCGTGCACGCGATGAGGCCGTCTTCTTTACAAGCTTTTCGCCTTCCTGTTCGGGTTCCTCTGCCTTTGCGGGTTCTTCCTTCTTCTCAGCTGCCGGCTTTGCCGTGGCTTCTTTGTTGACCTTCGGTGTTTCTGCGGGGACTGCTTCTGCTGTCGGGATGTTCTCTTCTACCTGTTCTTCGATGTTAAAGTTCTCAGCCTTCTCGGTCGTCGTTTGTGCATAGACAAACACGACCAGAAGACTCAAGAGCGCCACGAGCACGCCCGATTTCAATATATTTTTCATAAAACCAACCATTAAAAATTAAACTAGCTATTAAAAGTCAAAAATAGCGGATGTCACCGTGGGGAACAGCCACTATTCACTAATAAACATGACCAAATTATTGTTGCCGAAACAATGGCTTCGGCCTGCTCCTCGGCATTGGCTTTGGAACAACTTAAAACCCTATCATCTACAAAACGGGTTGTCTAGCCCTCAAAAGGCGTCGAAAACGCCGCTAACGACCGCTGCAGCAAGAAAGTATTGTATAAAATTAAGCCGTTCTGTTAGACTATCGTGGCACTCGCGGGACCATCTCCCGCCGGGTTCACCCTACGCAAAAGATTCTACAACCGATAAGTTGAGGCCCAACCAGATGCAGGACAGACGCCACGGCGAGCGATACGCCATATCTTTTCCCATCCAGATCCGGTGGAAGGACGAGGCAGGCAATGAGGTGACCGAAGACGGCCTGACGGAGAACGTCGGCCCGGCAGGAACGCTCGTTTACCTACCGCGTAAGCTCCCGACCGTCGGATCAAAGGTAAACCTGACCGTTACCGAAAATCTTGACGACCCCGTCACCGTAACTGCCCAGGTCATACGGCTCGAACGCAATGCCGCCCATCCGCAGGCTGCGCTTAACCTCGTCGAAGGGATGCGGAACTGGAAGAAAAAGGTCTGGGAATTCGCCGGCGAGACCATTGCAGGCCAGGAGCCTGACGAAACCGACGATTGGTAGAGAAGTGGGCCGTGAGCAGTTGAAGGTGAATCAAGCCATTAGACTTAAGCTCTTAGCTCCGTTTACTGCTCACTGCTCACCGCTCACTTTTAACGTATGAAAATTCTCGTACTCGGAGCGGGCCGCATGGGACATGGTGCGGCCTTTGATCTTATCCACAACTCGCCGGGCGTTGAACAGGTAACCGTTGCCGATGCCGACCTGAAAAAGGCGGAAGCGGTCGCCGAGGCCGTCGGCACCTCGCGGATCGACGCCCATCATGTTGACGCCGCAAACCACTCGGACATCGCCCGCCTGATGGCCGGCCACGACTCGGCCATCTCGTGCGTCAATTATTGGTATAACGAGTCGCTTTCGCGAGCGGCGATCGAGACCAGCACTAACTTCTGCGACCTCGGCGGCAACAATTACGTCGTCGATGCACAGCTTGCCCTTGACGATGAGGCGAAAGCGGCCGGTATCAATATCATTCCCGATTGCGGCCTCGCTCCGGGAATTGTCTCGATCCTCGCGATGCACGGTGCCGCCCGTTTCGAGCGGCTCGACGAGATACATATCCGCGTCGGCGGCCTGCCGCAGCGGCCCGAACCGCCGCTCGATTACCAGCTCGTCTTTTCGGTCGAAGGCCTGATCAATGAATACGTCGAGGTCGCCCGCGTTATTCGCAACGGCGAGATAACCGAGGTCCCGTCAATGACCGAGCTCGAATCGCTGGAGTTCGAAGGTTTTCCGCCGCTCGAGGCTTTTCAGACCTCCGGCGGCACCTCGACACTGCCCGATACATTTCTCGGCAAGATCAAAGAGCTCGACTACAAGACCATCCGCTATGCCGGCCACTGCGAGAAATTCCGGGCGATGATCGACCTCGGACTATGCTCGAGCGAGCCATTGTCAGAACCGCCTGCGTCAGCGGGCGGCCAATTCGTCGCCATGGATGGTTCTCAGATCACACCCCGCAATGTCTTCGCAAAACTGCTCCAGAAACACCTGCCCGCCGATGGCCCCGACTACGTCCTCGTCCGCCTCGAATTCGTCGGGGTTGGTTGCAGAGGCCCGCACGTAAGTAAGGGCGAAACGGAATCCTCCACATCGAACGATTCCGGGCTGAAACGTCTCCGTTACGACATCGTTGATAAACAAGACCCGGAAACCGGCCTCTCCGCAATGATGCGGACGACCGCATTCCCCGCATCCATCATCGCCCAGATGATGGCACGCGGCGACGTCCTCGCCCGCGGAGCCACCCCGCAGGAAAAAGCCATCGACCCCGAAAAATTCGTCGCCGAACTCGCCCGCCGAAACATCCGGATCACCGAATCCTAAAGGCCACGCAGGCAAAGACCCGACCGGCGCGTCAAAGGATAAAGGTGAAGGGAGAAAGTTTGAGCTTCGGGTTCCGCTTTCCTGCTTTCTTCTTTTGTGGATAGACAAACCTAGATTGCAATGCCACCGTCTTCGACGGTTCTCGGCTTCGTTTAGGGGACGCGACCCACGTCTTGCGACGTGGGCTACATCAATTCCATCGTCTTCGACTACTCAAGCAGGCCGGACAAAAGCCGGTACTCGAAACTTTCTACCACCCCGTCCGCCAAAGCGGCGTCCACCCCTCCTATTCAAGGAGGGGAGCTTTGGGAATTTGGAATCTGGAATCTGGAATTCTCGAAAGCCGGGACTCAAAACCTTCTACCACCCCGTCCGCCGAAGCGGCGTCCACCCCTCCTATTCAAGGAGGGGAGCACTCGGAATTTGGAATCTGGAATCTGGAATTACAAACAGCCGGCTGAACCCGGGACTCAAAACTCCGCGGCGTTTCAGGCGTTACGAGTGTTACAGGCATTTCATTTCTTTCATTCGTTTCAAGCGTTACAGAAACGTACGGCCAAAGCAAAAAATGAAACGGACTTGGGTATTAGCGCAGGTGCTTATGGAGGAAGCGAATGATCTTGTAGCCATCGATATAGACCCACGGCTTTTCGCCGAGCGTGTAGTGGCCGCAGGGGATGGCGGCCTTGCTGTGGCGGATGCGGTGGCGGCGGAGGGCGTTCATCGTATCGCGTGTCAGGTGGACGGGGAAGCTGAGGTCGTAAAGCGTGTAGATATACCTCTGCGGCCGATGCGGCAGGCCGGCGAGCTTTTCAAGATATGCCATCGGCGAAACCGGCATCCAGAATTCGCGGAGCTCGTCGAGCGAGATGCTGCCTTCGATGCCCTCGCGGACGTGGTAGGTCGAGAGCCCGTGCCAGACCACATCGGCCATATACCCGGAGACGTGGTTGAAAACGACGGCGTCGATATCAAGGTCGTGGACGAAGGCAAGAAACGCGACGCACGAACCGATGCTTGTGCCGACAACGCCGATGCGTTCGTAGCTTTGCCTGCGGAGCCACTTGACCGCTGCACGAGTATCAAGCACGGCCTGCCGGATCGACTGCAGCGAGCGGCCGATGTTCGACGAGACGAGGTGGTCGGCACGCTCGAGCTCGGGCGGCATCCGCTCTTCGTGGTAAGGCAGCGTCAGCCTGAGCGCCGAGAGCCCGACGCGGTTAAAGAACTTGCAGAGGTCGCAGTAAGTGCCGGCCTTTGCATTCCCATGCGGAAGCACGA
>ERZ761602.4094-NODE-4094-length-19315-cov-5.078609_pt1 | contig 19315 bp, 16 predicted proteins | sample MGYA00512165_ERZ761602 | MGnify/ENA primary metagenome ERZ761602 (study PRJEB28899, sample SAMN02445085) | bioreactor sludge metagenome | biome: EBPR sludge; isolation source: Thorneside wastewater treatment plant | place: Australia: Brisbane, Thorneside... | reverse complement strand
TCCATCAGGTCCGCGCAGGCCTCGACGGAGAAATGGGGGTGGCGGCGGGCCGCCGCCTGCAGCACCGCATCGGCCGTCGGATCGCTCTGGCCCGGCAGTCCGGTGGCGGCCGGGTCGAACCAGGCCACCCCGGCAGGGACGGCGGCCGGCCCTTCGCGGCAGGCCGGCGGCACGGCAGGGTCTCCGGCCAACATGCGCAGCAAAAGCGTCTTGCCCCGGCCTTCGTCGCCACAGATCCAGGTCAGTCCGGGCCGGATGTCCAGTTGCCAGTCAGCGCCCACGGCGAACGCCGCTGGCAGGCCGGGCACCGCTGGCTGCCCCTGCGGCCAGCGCAGGCGGAGCAGGGCCGGTGTCACGGGCGGGAGATCGGTGGTCGGCATCGCCGGCGATTGTAGGCAGCGGCCCAGGCCCCGCGGCGTGGTTCATGGCACCATTGCCGCATGCAAGCGAAACCCGGTCTGTTCCTGACGTTTGGCCAGGCACCCCCCGCGCCCCGACCCGCCGGGTCGGTGGTCCGGGCGCGGGCGGCCCTGCACCGGGCGGCCGCCACGGCATTGATGCTGTTGCTGACCGCGTGGCTGGCCGCCTGCGGCAGCCTGCCGGTGGACGTCGAGCGCGATGAGCCGCCGCCCCTGACGGCCGGCGGCAATGCCGGCCCCAGCCTACTGCAGCAGCTGGCGGATGCCCAGCGGCCGGGCCCCGACAGCCCGCCCGGGGCGTCGGCCTTTGCCGTACTGGAAGACGGCACCCAGGCGCTGGGGACACGGCTGGCCCTGATCCGCCAGGCCGGCCAGCGGCTGGACATCCAGACCTATATCTGGGCCGACGACACCACCGGCCGCCTGCTGATGCGCGAACTGCTGCGCGCCGCCGACCGGGGTGTGCGGGTGCGCCTGCTGCTGGACGACAACAACACCGTCGGCCTCGACCCCTGGCTGCGCCTGCTGGATGCGCACCCCCACATCGCCGTGCGGCTGTTCAACCCGTTTCCCACCCGGGTGTTGCGCATGGCCGACTGGGTGACCGATTTCCGCCGGGTCAACCGGCGCATGCACAACAAACTGATGCTCGCGGACGATCGCCTGGCGGTGCTGGGCGGGCGCAATATCGGCGACACCTATTTCGGCACGGACCGGGAATTGCATTTCGAGGACACCGAACTGCTGGTGCTGGGCCCCGTGCTGGCCGAGGCGCGGGCCTCGTTCGAGCGCTACTGGAACAGCCCGCAGGCCTACAGCCTGGAGCGGCTGCTGGCACCGGAAACCGCCAGCCGCAGCGCGCTCGACCGCTCGGTTCGCGAGCGCCTGGCCACACTGACCGGCCAGCCCTGGCGGCAGGAATGGCGGGACACCCTGCTCAACCGCGCCCTGGCGGGCCAGCCCCTGCCCCTGACCTGGGCCCCCATGGAACTGCTGGACGACCCCCCGGTCAAGGTCGCGCGGGACCCGGCGGCCAGTGCCGGCGCCTTGCTGCCCCGGCTGGGCCAGTTGTTCGGCCAGGCGCGCGAATCGCTCGATCTGGTTTCGGCCTATTTTGTGCCCGGGGACGAGGGCACCGAGGCCCTGGCGACGCTGGCCCGCGCGGGCGTGCAGGTGCGCCTGCTGACCAATTCGCTGGCCGCCACCGACGTGGCCGCCGCCCACGTCGGTTATGCCCGCCACCGCCTGCCGCTGGCGCAGGCCGGTGTGCGCTTGCTGGAGCTCAAACCGACGCCCAGCGCGCGCCTGGTCAAGCGGCGGCCCCAGCTGGCCGGCTCGCGCGCCAGCCTGCATGCCAAAACCTTTGCGGTGGACGGGCAGACGGTGTTCATCGGCTCACTCAATCTGGACCCGCGCTCGACCCGACTCAACACCGAGGTCGGCCTGCTGGTGCACAGCCCGGCGCTGGCGCAGCAATTGCACCGCCGCCTGGACGATCTGGCGGGCGATTCCGCGTGGTGGGTACACGCCGACGCCCAGGGCACGCTGGTCTGGGCCGATGCCATGCCGGCGCAGCCGCGCGAGGGGTCCTCCCTTGCGGGAGCGGATTCCGCGACCGGGGAGGAACCGGGTCCCGAACCCGACCCGGAACCGGGCGCCAGCCTGGGCCGACGCCTCAGCGTGTGGCTGCTGTCGTGGTTTGACCTCGACTGGCTGCTGTAGGCCGGCCCGCCGGCACCAGGGGCCGAGGTGTGCCGTACAGTTGCGTGATGCCTGCCCCCCCGGACACCGTCCCGCCCGCACCCCGCATCCTGTCCGTCATCCCGCCGATGACGCAGCTGAACACGCCGTACCCGTCCACCGCCTTTCTCACCGGCTTCCTGCGCAGCCGCGGCTTTGACGCCCGGCAGGAAGACCTGGCGCTGGCGCTGGTGCTGCGGCTGCTGTCGCCCGCCGGGCTGGACGGCATCGCGGCCGACGCCCGGGCGCTGGCGCTCAAACGCCAGAGCCCGGCGGTGCGCTCGTTTCTGGACCAGTTCGCGCGCTACCGCGCCACCATCGGCCCGGCCATTGCCTTCCTGCAGGGGCGCGACGCCACGCTGGCGCACCGCATCGCCGGCCGCGCCTTTCTGCCCGAGGGGCCGCGTTTTGCGTCCCTCGAGGTGTTTGTGGACGACGAAGGCGGCGACCCGCTGGGCTGGGCGTTCGGTGCTCTGGGCGTGCAGGACCGCGCCCGGCACCTGGCCACGCTGTACCTGAACGACATCGCCGACGTGCTGCGCGACGCGGTGGACCCGCGCTTCGAGTTCGTGCGCTACGCCGAATCACTGGCCGCCGCGCAGCCCACGTTCGACCCGCTGGCGCAGGCGCTGGCTGCGCCGCCCAACCGGGTCGATGCCACGCTGGCGGCGCTGACGCACGAGGCACTCACCCGCCACCGGCCCACGGTGGTGCTGCTGTCGGTGCCGTTTCCGGGCTCGGTGTACGGGGCGCTGCGCATCGCGCAGGCGGTGAAGGCGCACAACCCGGCCATCGTCACCGTGCTGGGGGGCGGTTTTGTCAACACCGAGCTGCGCGAGCTGGCCGAGCCGCGGCTGTTTGACGCCATCGATTACGTCACGCTCGACGGCGGCGAGCGCCCGCTGCTGGCGCTGCTGGAGCACCTGCAGGGCCGGCGCTCTCGCCAGCGCCTGGTGCGCACCTTCGTGCGCGAGGGCGACAGCGTGCGGTTCCTGAACTTCCCCGAGCCCGACATTCCGTTCGACGACGTCGGCACCCCCACCTGGGACGGCCTGCCCACCGGCGACTACCTGTCACTGCTGGACATGCTCAACCCCATGCACCGGCTGTGGAGCGACGGGCGCTGGAACAAGCTGATGGTGGCGCACGGCTGCTACTGGAAAAAATGCAGCTTCTGCGACGTGAGCCTGGACTACATCTCGCGCTACGAAGCCGCCAGCGCCACCGTGCTGGCCGACCGCATCGACGCCATCGTGGCCGAGACCGGCCAGACCGGCTTTCATTTTGTGGACGAAGCCGCGCCCCCGAAGGCGCTGAAGGCGCTGGCCGCCGAGCTCACCCGCCGCGGCACCGCCATTTCCTGGTGGGGCAATGTGCGGTTCGAGAAAACCTTCACCCCCGAGCTGGCGCTGCAGCTGGCCGACAGCGGCTGCATCGCGATCTCCGGCGGGCTGGAGGTGGCGTCCGACCGGCTGCTGAACCTGATGAAGAAGGGCGTGTCGGTGGAGCAGGTGGCGCGGGTGACCAAAGGTTTTGCCGACGCCGGCATCCTGGTGCACGCCTACCTGATGTACGGTTTTCCCACCCAGACGGTGCAGGACACGGTGGACGCGCTGGAATGGGTGCGCCAGCTGTTCGAGAACGGGTGCATCCAGTCCGGCTTCTGGCACCGCTTTGTCTGCACCGTGCACTCGCCGGTGGGCCAGGCGCCGCAGGACTACGGCGTGACGCTGGCGCCGCTGCCGCCCGGCGCCTTCGCCCGAAACGACGTGGCCTTCACCGACCCCACCGGCACCGACCACGACGCACTGGGCGTGGGCCTGAAAAAAGCGCTCTACAACTACATGCACGGCATCGGGCTAGAGCAGGACGTGCGCACCTGGTTCGACTTCCGGGTGCCCAAACCCACCGTGGCCCGCCACCGCATCGCCCGGGCGCTGGAGCGGGGATGATCGGTAATGCGAAGCATTCGCATTCAATCACGAAAAATGGCACAATACGGGCTTCATCCCACCGTAGCTTGCCTGCCATGTACGCCCCCTTGTCCCGCCGTGAATTCATCCTCCATGCTTTCGCCGGTGCCGGTGGGGGACTGGCCGCCGGGGCGGTCTGCGCGCAGCCGGGCACCGGGCGGCCTCCGTCCACCGACAGCCTGCGCCTGGGCGCCGCCTGGCGTGTCGCGGAGAACGGCCGGGCGGTAGACCACGTGGGGGTGCTGGCGGTGGACTGGGCGGCAGCCCAGGTGCGCATTGTCGCCAGCCAGGCGCTGCCCGAACGCGCCCACGGCCTGCTGGCGGAAGCCGGCGGTGGCCTGTTGGTGGTCGCCGCTCGGCCGGGGCGCTGGCTGATGCGCCTGGACGGCGAGGGCCAGGTGCTTACCCGCCACCGGCTGGACACCGAGCAACCGCTGCGCACCCTGGGCGGTCATGCCATCACCAGCGCCGACGGCCAGTGGGTGCTGACCACCGAAACCGACACCCGCGACGGCAGTGGCTGGATTGGTGTGCGCGACGCGCGCACCCTGGCGCGGGTGCAGGCCTGGCCCACCCATGGGCTGGACCCGCATCAACACCTCTGGGCGCCCGACGGCAGTCTGCTGGTGGCCAACGGGGGCATTCCCCGCGACGCGCGGGGCGACAAACGCAATCTGGACGCGATGGCGCCGTCGCTGGTCCGCCTGGACGGCCACACCGGCGCGCTGCTGGGCCAGTGGCGCCTTGAAGACCCGCGCCTGAGCCTGCGCCACCTGGCCTGGAACCGGCGCCACGACGGCCAGCCGGTGCTGGGCGTGGCGCTGCAGGCCGAGCACGACACACCCGCGCAGCGTCGCGACGCGCCCATCCTGGCGCTGTGGGATGGCGACCACGGCCTGCGCCTGGCCACCCGCAGCGTGGCCGCAGCCGGCTACAGCGGCGACATCTGCGCCGGGCCGGGTGGTGGCTTTGTGCTGAGCGGCCAGCGCACGGGTGAAGGCCTGCTGTGGCACCCCGACGCGCCGGACCGCTGGACTACCCTGGCCCGCGTCACCGAGCCCTGCGCGCTGGCCAACTGGCCCGACGCCGGCGGTGTGCTGGTAGGGGCGCAGTTTGGCATCGCCCGCTGGCGCGCTGCCGGTGCGCCCGCCATGCTGCCCTGGCCCCAGGCCCTGACGCCGGACAACCACTGGGTGGTGCTGGCACCACCGGCGCCGGCCTGATCCACCGCCGGCCGGTGCGTGTGCGAAGCCGGCACCGGTTCGCCGCCCGGCCCGGTGTTTGCCCCATGGCCGCGCCGGCTCTTTGCCGCTAAGGTGCCGGGCATGACCGAAACCCGACTCAACCCGCTCGACACCGCCTGGTTGTTCACAGAATCGCGCGCCACGCCCAACCACGTGGGGGGCTTGCTGCAGTTTCGGCTGCCCGACGACGCGCCCCGCGACTTCCTGCGCCAGCTGATGGCCGAATTCCGCCAGCACCGGCAATTTGCCGCGCCGTGGGACCGCCGGCTCAAATACCCTTTCATGGCCAACCCCCTGCCGGTATGGGTGCGCGATCGGTCCATCGATCTGGAATACCACGTGCGCCACGCCGCCTTGCCCTGGCCCGGCGGCGAGCGCGAACTCGGCGAACTGGTCGGCCGGCTGCAAAGCACCCCCATCGACCTGAGCCGCCCGCCGTGGGAGCTCACCATCATCGAAGGCCTGAGCGAGCGGCGCTTTGCGCTGTTCGTCAAGATGCACCATTCGCTGATCGACGGCATCAGCGGCATGAAACTGCTGCAACGGTCGATGGCCACCAGCCTGGAGGCCAGCCGCAGCTTGTCGCCGTTCTGGTCGGTGGGCATGGGCCAGGGGCATCACACCCACCACGCCCGCGACAGCGAAGGCGAGCTGCTGCCAACGGTCGCCAACAGCGTCGCGGCGGCCCTGACCGCGCTGCGCGGGCAGATCGACACCGTGCCCCATCTGGTGCAGGCCTTTGCCCGCCTGCTGCCACGCCTGGGCCGCGGGCCGGGGGGAATGGCCTTGCCGTTCAATGCCCCGCTGTCGGTGCTCAACGGCCGGGTGCGGGAAAAGCGCCGTTTTGCCACCCAGCAGATCCCCATGGCCCGGCTGCGGGCCGTGGCCCATGCGCAGGGCAGCACCCTCAACGATGTCGTGCTGACCCTGTGCGGCGGTGCGCTGCGCCGCTTCCTGCAGGAGCGCGGCGCCTTGCCCGCCAAGCCCTTGACGGCCGGTATCCCGGTATCGGTCCGGCCCGCCGACGATGAAGGGGTGGGCAACGCCATCAGTTTCATCGTCGCGACCCTGGGCACCGACATCGAAGACCCTCTGGCGCGGCTCGAGGCAGTGCGGGAGTCGGTACAGCAAGCCAAGGCCCATGTGCAGAGCCTGCCGCGGCAGGCCATGCTGCAGTACACGCTGCTGCTGATGGCGCCCACGGTGCTGACCATGCTGACCGGCATCGGCGGGCGCATCCGCCCGATGTTCAACGTGACGGTCTCCAACGTGCCCGGCCCGGACCACAAGCTCTACTTTCGCGGCGCCGAACTGCTGGCGATCTACCCGGCCTCCATCGTCACCCACGGCCAGGCGATCAACATCACCTGCGAAAGCTATGCCGGGCAGATGAATTTCGGCTTCACCGCCTGCCACTCGTCGGTGCCCAGCATGCAAAAAGTGGCGGTGTATCTGGAAGAGTCGTTCGACGCGCTGGAGCGGGCGGCCCTGGCCGGCGATGTCGCAGCGGCCGACGCCAAGCCCGCAAAGCCCTCCGCGGCACGCCCGGCCCGGAAGCGGTCCACAGCCACGGCCCGCCGACCGGCCGCGGCGAAAACGCCGAAGCCGGCACCGACCGACGCCACGCCGACCAAGCCGTCCGCCGGTTCGCGGGGCACCGGCAGGAAAGCCCCGACCGCACGCTGACACCCGCGCAGCCGCACACAGGCCTGCGCGGCCCGGCGCCCCGGGCGTTCGCCGCGCGACCGGCCTTGTCTCAGTGCGGCAGGCGAAAGCGCGTCTGACCGCGAAACACCAGCACCGAGCTGTTCAGGCCAATCGACTCGATCACCAGATCGGGCGCAATCGCGGCGCCCTGGCCCAGCGCCTGGCCGTTGACGACCAGCAGACGCTGGGAAGGCTGGTCCGAATACATCGCCGCCTGCACCGCCAGCGCCGGCAATTGCGCACGCAACTCGGCGGGCAGATCGCTCAGGCGAACCGCGGTGACCGGGTCCGGCGCCGCCGTGGCGGAGGGGGTCGGCGGCCGGGCGCCTGGCGCAGGCGCGACGGCCGCGGCCACCGTGGATGAAGCGGTACCCGGGACGGAAGGACTCCCGGCGCCCTGTGGTGCGAGCCCCGGCGCCCCCTTCGGCGCATCTTTCGTTGCGCCCGCCGTTGCCGCGGTTGCTGCCGTGACACCCGCCGTGGTGGTGGTCGCGGGCGCGGTCCCGGCACGGACAACCGGCCCCGACAAGGCCGGTGGCGGCGCAGCCGGGGTCGCTGGCTCGGTCGAGGATGCGGTGGCTGGAGCGGTCGCCGGAGCGGCCGAAGGTGTCGTTGGAGGCACTGCGGACGGCGCGGTCGCGGCGGCCACCGGGCCCGGGGCCGGCGGCGGCGGTGTGCCGGAACCCCGCAGCCACAGCACGGCGGCCACCAGCGCGGCCAGCACCAGGGCCGTGCCGCCCAGCCACCAGCCCAGCCGGGAACCCGGATCGGCCGCACGCGAACCACCCGCCACCAAGGGCTGCGCCTGCAGGCCGGGCACCTGGCCCCGTTGGCGTTCGGACTCCGCCCGCTTGAGGGCGTCAAGAATGAAAGACATCAGCGTTTCCGCGTGGCTGGGACCGGTGTGCCGGTCAGTTGGGGTTCGTCGTCGACCACCTGGCGGCGCAGCACCATCAGGGTCTGCGGACCGGGCAGTCCGTCCGGTTTGAGGCCTTGCGCGCGCTGAAAGGCCCGCATCTGCGCGCTCAGGCCCGGCCCGCTCTCGCCGATGCCCGCGCGCGACAGGGCGTCCGCGACCCAGCGCGCACCGGCGCCGGCCGGGCTGCTGGCCCCGGTGGCCGGGCCGGCAATCTGCAACACGGCATCCAGTCGCCCGGGCGGCGGGCGCCACAGGGTGATCCAGTCGCCGCTCCAGCGGGTGGCCAGGGTGCCCAGCGGCATCCGGCGCACCGCGCCATCCGGGGCGGCCAGCTCCGCCTCGCCGTCGCGCAGGGCCACCAGCCGGGCCCAGACCCGCCGGTCGTCGGCCAGGCGCAGGGGCAGCAGCCCGGGGCTGTCCAGGCGGCGCAGATCGGGGACGGTCAGCTGGGCCGCCCGCCAGCAGCGCAGCGGCGCATCCGCGGCGGGCGGTACGGATGCGGCGCAGGGCGGCGCCACCGCCGGGTCCCAGAGCCGGGTCAAGGCGGCGTGCAAGGCATCCGGCTGGGCCGGCAGCGCAGCCAGCCAGGCCTCGTCGGCCAGCGCCGGTGGCTCCGGTTCGGTGGCGGCGCGGGTCACGGCGGGCAGCGGCGTTATTGCCTCAGCGGCGCCCGAGGCGCCCGCCTGCGGGGCCGTGCCTGTCGCGGCACCGGCGGCCGCCGCGGGCGCGGCTTGCCCACCACGGGCCGGCCCCGGCGACTGCGGGGCCACCACCGCGAGCCAGGCCGCCGCACCCGTCAGCAGCGCCAGCGCCCCCAGCAGGGCCGGGCGGCGCCAGGCCGGGGCGACCGGGGTGCCCGCCGGCGCGCCGTCAAAAACTTCGTCGGCCGCCTGATCGACGGTGCGCCGGCCAACCTGCTGCTGCCCCTGCCCCCAGGCGCCGAGCAAGGCGCGGCCACAGAGCAGATTGATGCGCCGGGGTACCCCCCGCGAGCGGAGATGGATGCGTGTCAACGCCGCCGCGCTGAAGGGCAGGGGGCCCCGCAGCCCGGCCACGGCCATGCGGTGGGCGATGTACTGGCGGGTTTCTTCGGCGGTCAGCGGCCCCAGGTGGTAGCGCGCCACCACGCGCTGCGCCAGCTGCTCCAGCTCCGGCCGGGCCAGCAGGCTGCGCAGCTCGGGCTGGCCGATCAGCACAATCTGCAGCAGTTTGCGTTCGGCGGTTTCCAGGTTGGTCAGCAGGCGCAGCTGTTCCAGCACCTCGGCGCTGAGGTTTTGCGCTTCGTCGATGACCAGCACCGCCGATTCGCCCGCCGCGTGGGCGCGCAACAGGAAACCGTTGAGCGCGTCCACATACGCCTTGACCCCGGTGTCGGCGCCGCCGGCCGCCGGTACGCCGTCCAGATGAAACTCGTCGCAAATGGTCCGCAGCAGCTCGGCCACTGTCAGTTTGGGGTTGAAGATGTAGGCCACATGGCAACCCGGCGGCGTCTGCTCCAGAAAGCAGCGGCTGATGGTGGTTTTTCCGGCGCCGATGTCGCCGGTCAGCAGCACGAAGCCGCCCGACGCCATCTGGGCCGACCGGCCATCGGTGCCGCCGCCGGTAACCCCGAACAGCAGGTGTGCCAGCGCCTCGCGGTGGCGCTCGCTCATATACAGAAAGCGGGGATCCGGGGCGATGGAGAACGGGTCTTGCGACAGGCCGAAAAACGCGGCGTACATGGGCCGCAAGCATAGCGCCTCACCGGCGGGCGGCCCGGGGCCCTTGGGGGGCGGGCGCTCAGTGGTCGCGCGCCGGTCCGCGCACCACGGCCAGGGCCGCCGGCAACACGTCAATCTGCCACGCGCGGGTGGCCCCCAGCGGCTCGCCTTCGGCCGCCAGCGGCACCGGCTGCGCCGCCGCAAACCGCGCCTGGCGAAACGGGATGGCGCGCACCCGCGGCTGGCCCAGATGCCGGCCCATCAGCAGGCGCGGCAGCATCTGCAGCACCCCGGCGCGGCCAAACGGCCCGGCCAGCAGCAGGTCCAGCCGGCCGTCGGCAATGTCTGCATGGGGCACACAGGGCATGCCGCCGGCATAGGTGGCGGTGTTGAGGCTGGAGGCAAACAGCAGCGGGCCGTCTCCGGCGGCTTGGCCGTCCACCGTCACCGTGATCGGCCAGTTGCGCAGCGCCGCCAGCTCGCGCAGGGTGGCCAGCAGGTAGCGGGGCAGGCCGCGCAGCCATCGCGGGCCGTGAATCGCCCGCAGGCCCACGGCCGAGTCAAACCCGGCTGTCAGGCTGGAGATGAACGGCACCACCGTTTCCGGCGTGCCCGGTGGCGCCCCCTCGGGGACAAAGCGGGCTTCGCCCAGATCGATGGCGGTCGCCTGGGCATGCAGCGCGTGTTGCAAGGCCTTTTCCGGGCGCACGCCGGCCCAACCCAGCGCCCGGGCGGTGTCGTTGCCGCTGCCCGCCGGCACCAGGGCCAGACTGTGGCCGCCGCGCCGGATGGCCGGCAGCAGCGGGTGCAGGCTGCCGTCGCCACCCACCACCACCACCCGGCTGCCGGCGGGCAAGGCGTCGACCACGGCGCCGGCCGCCAACCCCGATTCGGCCACCTCCAGCCGCACCGGCGCGACCGCCGTCGCCGCGGCCGCCCGGATGCCCTCGGCAAGCGGCCCGCGCAGCGCCAGGGCCCGCCCGCCGCCAGCGAAGGGGTTGAGCAGGACACAAATGCAGGCCGGCGTCACGATTTCAGGCAAAAACGGGCCATACCCAGCGTGAAAAGGTGCTTTTCTGCTATCAATACCGAAGCGGTCAGCGCGGGTTGGCGATCAGGTGCCGCGCCAGCGCATGGTAGGCGGGCAGGGTGGTGGGGTCGTTGAACGCATTGGCCGGCATCGGGAACGACGCATACCGCGCGATCACCATCTCGGCTTTGGGATCGATGTAGAGGTTCTGTCCATGCACCCCGCGGGCCATGTAGGCGCCGTGGTCATTGTGTGACACCCACCACATGTTGCGATAGCTCCAGCCGGGCAGGGTGGGGTAGCCGGTGAAGGCCGCCCGGTCGCCACCCTTGCGAATGTCGTCGATTACCGCCTTGGGGATCACCTGCTGGCCGCCGGCCTGGCCGTCGTTGCGCAGCATTTCGCCAAAACGGGCCAGATCGCGCAGGCCGGTGTTCAGGCCGCCGCCGGCAAACTCGTTGCCCACGCTGTCGACGCTGAAAAACGCGTCCTGTTCCATGCCCAGGCGCCGCCACACCCGATCGCCCAGCGCTTCACCCACCGACTGCCCGGTGACGCGGCGGATGATCCAGCCCAGCGTATCGGTGTTGACCGTCTTGTAGGTGAAGTTGCCGCCGTGTTCACCTTCTTTCTTGACCGTCTGCAGGAACTCATAGAAGGTCTGTGGCCCGGCATACCCCGGCGGGCGGGGCAGGACTCCGCCGGAGCGGATATGGTCCCAGACCTCGGCCTTGGGGTCGGCGTAGTTTTCGCTGTATTTCAGGCCGGTCCGCATGTCCAGCACCTGGCGGACGGTGGCGTCGCCGAAAGCGCTGTCCTTCAGCTCGGGCACGTACTGGGACACCCGGGCGTTCTCGTCGAGTTTGCCCTCGGCCACCAGCATCTGCCCGATCAGGCCGAAAAACGACTTGGTGACCGATTGCGCCACATGCTGCTTGTCTTCACGGAACACGCCGCCATAGCGCTCGTACACCACCCGACCCTTGTGCAACACGACAATGCCGTCGGTGAAGTTGGCGTTGAACGCCTGCGCCCAGGTCATGGGCTCGGACTTGCCCAGGGGCGTGAAGCTGACGGCATCCAGATCGGCCCGTTCGGCACGCGGCAGCGGCGACACCGCGCCGACGCCCCGCGACACATTGGTGGTCGGCCCGAACTGGCGCGTGTTGGAAAAGGTCCAGCGAAACCGCGGAAAGGTATAGAACGAACCGTCGGCAAAGCGGATCAGTTTGTCCGCCGGCGGCGGCGAGCCCACCATCCAGCCCAGGCGCGCGGGGTCGGTCTGCTCGGCGGTCGGCAGGGCCGGTGGAGCGGCCGGCGTCTGCGCCAGGGCGGCGCCAGCGGCCAGGGTAGCGATCAACGCGGCGCCCAGGTGTGAAAGCGCCCTGGGGGCGCGAACGGTGTTCTTCTTCATGCAAAGTCTCCTTGTGGGTTGTTGTTGCCGTTCAGCGAGCCGATGCTAGACGCACCAAGCCGGTGCGCGCCATGCGCGAAAACCATGGGCCTGACGCCTGGGCGACAGGGGGGCGGCGCCACCCGTCACCGACTCAGCCTCCCGCCTTGCGCGCCTCCATCTCGCCGATCAGCGCGCGGGCCTCGTCGCCCTCGGGGATCGGCTGGCCGCCGTCGCGCCATTGCACCGCCGCCTTGAAACCGTTCTCCTGCGCATAGCGGCGAAACCACAGGCCCTCGGGGTTGTGCCGCGTGATGCCGTCGAACACCGTGGCCATCTGCTGCGACTGCTCCAGCCCCATGGTCAGCATCACCTGGTTGACCACCATCTTGTGCATCGCCAGGTGGCTGGCCGGCACGCCGGCGATGCGCGTGGCCAGCTTCATCACGGCGGCTTCCAGCTGCTCAAACGGCACCGCCTCGTTGGCCAGGCCCCAGGCCGCGGCGGTGCGGCCGTCGATGACGTCGCCGGTGAACATCAGCTGCTTGGCGCGCGTGGGGCCCAGGCGGTAAGTCCACATCGCGGTGGTGGGGCAGCCCCAGACGCGCGTGGGCATGTAGCCGATGCGCGCGTCCTCGGCCATCACCAGCAGGTCACAGCACAGCGCGATATCGCTGCCGCCAGCCACCGCCGCGCCGTGCACCTTGGCAATCGTCGGCTTGGCGCTTTTCCACAGCGTCATGAAATCCTCGGTATTGCGCTTCATGTAGGCGTAATCGACCATCGGGTCCCACGGCGTGCGCTCCTGCTGGCAGGGGTGGTCGATCTCGCCCTCGCCAAACTGGCTCAGGTCATAGCCGCCGCAAAAACCCTTGCCCGCGCCCTCGACCACGATGACATGGATGCCGGGCTCGGCATTGGCCCACTCCACCGCCGCCCGGATCTCGCGCGGCGTGGCGTCATTGATGGCATTGAGCCGCTCCGGGCGGTTCAGCAGCAGGCGGGCAATGCGCGGGTTGGCGTGGTCGGGCGCGATGCGCAGGGTGGAAAAGTCGGGCATGGGGGTCTCCGGGGTGGTTTGGGGCGCAGTCTAGGCCGGCAGAAGGAAAGCCGCTGTCGCCGGGAGGGCAAATCGGTGGGTGGAAGGCGGCTGGGGGCGCTTCAAAATCGAAAATATCGATGAAAACAGGGCCTTCCCATCGTTGAATGGTCGTGGATAGCTATTGTTTTTGATGATTCTTGGGGTTTTTGCTGGCCCCAAAACAGGCCTGTCAGGCCGCCGCCAGCGCGTCCAGCGGATGAAGAACCGCATCCGGTACTGGTGCGCTTTCTGGCGTCTGAGGGCTTCAAGGCGAAAACCGAATGCGCTCGCGAACCTGGTCGAGCAAGCGGGTGGAGCGAAGAGCAGGTGTGACGGGTTACGTGATTGGTTTATGACGGTATTTTTAAGCAGCATCAAACGGGTAACCTGTTGATGTACAACAAACTTCAAGAGAATTCAGTGTCCATAATGTCCCGCATCGCCCACCTTATCCGGCAGAGTCTGCGGGATACATTACGTTAGGCTGCAATGGCCGCAATCCTTGCTCCACACAACTCAGAGAACATCGAGGGTCACATCGCAGACCGCTACGGAAACGACCCGTTTGTGTGGGTGAGCCCGTTCCTCTGGAGTCATTGCCATGCCCGGTCCAGACCTCAAGATTTCGGCCGAGGAAACCATGGCCCGACGGTGAATGGAAGAGACGCCGTCTTCTTTGTCAGCCACGATCGCAGCTCAGACGAAGTCGTCTGCGATTGCGTCTTTGTAGTCGCGGAGTCAGTACCTATCGCCGCTGCCGAGGCCCGATTTCCCGCAGGGCACCCTGCTCGGCACTATCACTTCGATCACCAGCGTAGCAAATATCACATCAACAGTACGACCACACGCATTGCCGATAGAAACCTATCCTTTATCCCTCACCCGCCCATGCCGCTAGGAACGTGGATTGAAAGTCACGTTGAACAACGCTCAATGTCCGTTCTCGACTACATGCGCCTAAAGATGCGCAGGAATGTTCGAGTCGTTCGCTATGACGCACAGGGAATCTACGACCGGCTCCGAGCGTGGGTAAAACTTCCAAATCACACCGCCCTTGAGTCATTGCCACTGCACACGCTTAAAGGAGTGAAGCTTGTCTACCCAGCAAACGAGCCAGTTAGATGGGCGCCCTAGAAATCCCTCGCCTGCAGAGTTGCAGCCTAACCCTTCCATCGAGAGGACGTCACATGGGCTACGCCCTTGCGCCGCCTCTCATGTCAAACGTTGGACGTCAAATCCGACCTTACCCCGCTCCATGACTACGCACAAACTGTAGGAGGTGAAGTGAACCGCCTTTTCCACATCCTTCTCGTCGCGACGGTCACATGCATGTCAACTGCCGCTATCGCACAGAAGAGTACTCAAGAACTGCTGCGGGAAATCGAGAGCAGCAACTTTGCCGCACAACTCGAAATGGAACAATCGCGGCTGCGCTGGCAGCAAATGGAAGCGGAAAAGGCTAGGCGCCATGCCGAAATCGACCGCCTTCGTATGTTGAATGAGTCGCAAGAGGCTGCGGATCGAGCTGAACAGGCGGCAGCTGAGCACGCAGAAGCAGCAAGAAAGGCCGAGGAAGCAGCACAGGAGCTACGCGATGAGATCGAGCAGTCAACAGTCCGAACCAAGAACAACATTTACCTTGGCGTTGTGTTTATTTTCGTTGCCGGATTCACCGCATATGTCATCCGCCAATCCAAGATGGAGCCAGTCATGCAAGAAAATCAGAAATTCGGAATAGCTGCCATCATTGGAGCCAGCCTAGTCATTCTCCTAGCTGTAGTAATTTCCGAAAATTGGGTATATCGCTTTGACTTCCTTCAAAACCTCATGTCATCGCTTCGAATCAAGTTATTGGCTAATGAAGACGGATATGACGCCTACTACATTGACATTCCAACAAAGTATGTCGTCATGACCTGCATTTTTGCGGCGGCCTATGGCCTGACAACCTATCTCGGAATTACCCCCGTGCCGAGAAAGAAGCCGCAGCCATCCCAGAATGCCAGCGACGAAATAGCGCACTAACCCGCGAAGCTCCTTCAGGCATGGTTGATATCCTTAAACGCCTTGACCTTGACGCGATTGCAGATCCCGGTGACAAGATTCGGGAATGCGAGTTTTTTCTTGGCCTCGCTTCCATTGAAAAGGATCGCACAAGATTTAGATGGTTGCTCAGCGCATACCTCAATGCCGTTTACAGCTACTTCGAGACCACGGCTCTCTATGCTTCCGTCTCGTTCACAGACCCACAAACCGGCGACCCTATTGAGGACAGCGAGGCAGTTGAGAAATTGCGCGCTTACGTTCGCGTCATTCAGAACGAGAAAAATCCCTACTACGTAAAGACGGGTGCCTTGCATCCGATCATCGCGCGTCTTTATGAAGTGCGAAAGGCCGCGACTCATCATTTTCCGCTGGCAATCATGGCCGCTGGCCCGAATCTACCTGAGGACTTTCACCTCGGTGACATGAGGGGTGAAGGTGAACCTCTGCTGGCACTCTGTCGCGAAGCGCTGGCAGTTGTCAAACAAGTACAAGCTGAGATCGACGCTTGAACTTCGATCAGCCATAACGTCCAACCCGGCGGTCGAGCGGACCCGCGCAAAAAGCCGCACTGGCCGCTCACTTCTACGTTAACGCTCATGTCTGACTCACCTCAATATCGAGTCCTCGGCTGCGTCGTTGCGTTGCTCTTTGCTCTGGGAGTGCCGGCGTTCCTCTTGGGGCCATTCCTATTTGGCGGGGTTCAGTTCGAGCTAGTTTCAGGATCAGCGCTTTGGTCTTCTGTTGGAATAGCCATCGTTGGTATGTGGCTGGCCTTGGTCTGTGCTCTCGCCGATGCTGAGGTTGTGGAAAAAGTTGTGGCGCCGTTCGCGGGCGCCGAGGTTGTTGTCCTCTTCTTGCCCTATATGCCTTTTGTGGGAACAGTGGCCTTGTGGCGCCGCCTATTGAGCAGGAGCAAGGGTGCAGAGGTTTCTCATGGCCCGCATTGTCCTGACAGATCGGCGCCTGGGTCGAGCCTGGCGGGGCGAATGCGCAAACGTCTGTGAAGGAGGGTCCCATTGAAGCGTGTGCGCGGTCCCCGGTCAATCCGGTCGGCGGCTGGCCGACGAGGTCACAGCAATGAACTCCCTGAGCGACACCGCCAGATTGGCCATTGACGCCTATGGCGGCGCGGATCGATGGCTTGGCAGCAAGCGGGTGCGCGCCGTGGTTAGTGCCAACGGTCTGGCGTTCACCTTGAAACGGCGGCCCGCGTTCGAGCGCGCCCTTGTCGAGTGCGCCATTCATCGCCCGTTCTGCCGCCTGACGCCGATCGGTCGCCGGCCCGATGTCTGCGGCGTGTTGGATGGGCAGGACGTGCGGTTGGAGGACGCCTCGGGGGCGGTGATGGCCCAACGTGAATCGGCGCGAATGTTCTTCCCCTTTGGCCGGCGGACGTTCTGGTGGGACGACATGGATTTGGCCTGGTTCGCCTGTTATGCGTTCTGGAACTACTTCACGCTGCCCCGCTTGCTTTTGAATCCTGACATCACCTGGAGCGAGTTGGAGGCGGGCCACCTGAAGGCGGAGTTTCCGGCGCACATTCCCACCCACTGCCCGATCCAGCATTTCCGTTTCGACACGATCAGCGGCCTCCTGATCCGGCATGACTACACCGCCGCTGTCGTCGCCCCCGTCGCGCACGCCGCCAACGTGGTGCTGCGCCATTCACAGCAAGCGGGCCTGTGTTACGTCGCAGAAAGACGGGTCACGCCCATCGGCTTTCGCAACCGGGCGTTGTCCGGGCCCGTGCTGATCCATATCCTGGTCCATGATTTCGCTTTGGAAGCGTAGACGGCACACCCCCCAGGGGATCGGCCGCCAGAACCGGGCCCCGCGGGCTGGCAGCGGGCGATCCAGGGTAAAAGTGGTCCATACCCAGCGTGCAATGGTCATTTTTTGCTATGGTTATTGATGGTTCGTCAGGAGTTGCAATCGGCTGCAAGGCCGGGGTGTGTGATGGTTGGCGGCTGCGTGGGCAGGCTGCGTATGACACCGCTTTGGCCAAAGAGGCTCGCAAAGAGGAGTTGGCTGCCATTCCAAGGTGCTCACTTTTGGCTGCGTAGCGGGTGCGGACTATCCCATCAATCGACGGGACTCGCCCCGGCATGTCACCGACCGGGATATTGGAGCCACTCCGTGATCGCCGCAATGAAGCCAGTCGCGGGTCGGCACGGTGGAGCCGGCGTTTGGCAACATCCGGCACAACCAGCGGCTGACCCGCTTCACGTTGCGTGGGCAGCACAAGGTGGGCACGCAGTGCCGGCTGTACTGCCTGGTGCACAACATCGAGAAGCTGGCCGGGCGCGAGATGAATTTGAAGATGCCGATGAAGAAGCAGGGTGGAAAGTCGGGCGGTGTTGATGCCAGAATGCTCGCCACAGGACCGATCACAGCCCCTTTGGGCGGGCCGTTCCACCGCAAACGAGATCAGGAGGAAACGAGACCATGATCGGCAACATCACTGCAACCCCATACAAGCCGGTGGCTGAATTTGGGGTTTTTGCATAGCCTCGTTAGACCGTGAACAACATGGCCGTACCCATCACTTTGGCGGAACTCCAAGCTGAACATGCCACTGAATCCGATGCCTTTCACGCGGAACTTGGAAAGGCGATTGGGCGTTGGTCTAGTGTCGAATGGGCGTTGTACGGGATATACGCCTACGCTATTGGCACGCCCGGCTCGGGCCCGGCGAGAGCGGCCTTCTATGCGAATCACGCCTTCTACGCCAAATTGGAAATGGTCGAGCAGGCATTCATGGTGAGCTTTGGCAAAACAGAGCTTAATGAATTCTGGCCAGAGATTGCAGAGAAGGCCCGGAAGCGTTCACTGGTTCGGAATCACCTGGCGCACACGCCGGTAACTTTCGCGCCTCAGCAACCTAAAGGTCGCCGGCTATTCATCAACGTAGGCGCAGTAAACCCAGCCAGTCACCCAATGATCACCGGCCGTCAGGGAACCATGTACTTTTTGCATGACCTGCAAAAAGTCAATGACTCGTTTATGAAGCTAGCCTCCGATATTGCAACCTTCGAGTACAGGATAGAGCGACTTCTCGCGGGGAAGCCAATCAAGTGAAGCGGCACGCGCGGTAGCCATACCGAGCCAAACTCCACACAAAGCGCCATGCAAATTGCGAAATATTGGTCTGCCCGTGAGGTGTGCCGAAGCATAGGGTACGGGATTGGCTGTATTGCCATAAGCTTGCTGATTGCGAAGCTTCTCTATCAATTAGCCGAAAAATCAGCACCGTTCTGGTTGATATTTCTCTTCGCACTGCTGTTTATGGGATTATTTGGTGCTGGTATCTGGCTTGTCGCCCCAGCAACGGAAAAACTGACCAACCTGAAAAAGCCGGCATTCTGTTTATCTACAGAGGGTATCCGCTGGGGCAGCCATGGGACAGAATTTTTGCCGTTTCATGTCATCCGGCGTGCTGAATTTCAAGATTCGAAAGAAAATAACTTCAAGATACTTTCCATTGAGCTGCATACCAAGACTGAACCTCAGATTATAGATGTCACACAGATTCGTGGCGACTTTCGACAGATTGCCGAAGACATTAATTTCGCCATCCATGGCCATAAACCGTGGAAGCGAGAATTCAAATATGTGCCAAATATGGTCTCACGGGGCGAGAGGCTTTCGTATATCATTTTTGGAGGCGGGCTTGCCACATATTCCTTATGGGGACTATGGATTGACGATGTCGTCATACCCGCCAAACGGGGGCCAGGTGTTCATTTTCATGGCGCTTCAGCGCTGTTTATGGGCTTTGCGCTTTTTATGGCCAGCCTAAGCTTGCTGATAGAGGTAATTGATCATTACGACAGGCGAAACAACGAGCATTGGTACGACCGCTTTATTTGCATCTTTGTGATCAGTGGCTGGCTGGCTGCAACGATTGCCTATCAAATTAAATGATTGATCCTCTCGAAACACGGCTTTGAGCCCTACGAAAGCTTGTGATGGACCCTCTGCCCTCTGCCGGTATCGCTCCTCGAAACACCCCGGCCGAAGCGCCTGGATCGCGCGGTCGCCAAGGCGCTTGGTATTCCCGCTC
>ERZ761602.4092-NODE-4092-length-19322-cov-9.858878_pt1 | contig 19322 bp, 18 predicted proteins | sample MGYA00512165_ERZ761602 | MGnify/ENA primary metagenome ERZ761602 (study PRJEB28899, sample SAMN02445085) | bioreactor sludge metagenome | biome: EBPR sludge; isolation source: Thorneside wastewater treatment plant | place: Australia: Brisbane, Thorneside... | reverse complement strand
ATCCGGGTCGACTTCAACGTTCCGATCAAGGACGGCAGGATCGAGGACGACACGCGGATCCGCGGGGCATTACCGACGATCAAATATGCGATCGAGCAAGGTGCGAAGGTCGTTCTTGCATCGCATCTCGGCCGACCGCTCAAGGATAAAAAGAATGCAGAAGAGAAGGGGACGCCGTATGACCCGTCGAAATACTCTCTTCGTCCGGTCGCTGAACGATTATCAGACCTACTCGGGAGGACGGTCTCGTTTGAAGCCGACGCTGTTTCCTCCCCGGTAGCGACGCTTTCAGAGGGCGATGTGCTGATGCGTGAAAATCTCCGCCTTGATCCGGGCGAGGAGAAGAACGATCCGGAATTCGCCAAGCAGCTTGCCGAAGGTGTCGACGTTTATGTAAACGACGCATTCGGGACAGCCCATCGTGCCCACGCCTCGACCGAAGGAATAACCCACTTTGTCGATTCTTGTGTTGCCGGGTTGCTGATGGAAAAGGAACTCGAGTTTCTCGGGAAGGCCCTCAACGATCCGGAGCGGCCGTTCGTCGCGATACTCGGCGGAGCAAAGGTGTCGGATAAGATTCCTGTGATCGAGTCCCTTATTGAGCGAAAAGTCGATAAGCTCCTGATCGGCGGTGCGATGGCATACACCTTTTTCAAAGCCCAGGGTTATACGGTTGGCAAATCGTTGGTCGAGGACGAGATGATGCCTAAGGCACTTGAGATCGAAGCCCAGGCGAAGGCCGCCGGAGCTGAGCTTTTGCTGCCGACCGATCATCAGGTGGTTGACTCGTATGACCCGCTGAATTCTCGAAAGGCGATCCAGATCGAGTTCACCAACGCCGGCCTTGTAGGACTCGACATTGGTCCTGAAACGGCCGCGGTCTTTGCAAACGCCCTTGAGGGAGCGAAAACGATCGTTTGGAACGGTCCGATGGGAATGTTCGAAGAAAAGCCTTTTGATGAAGGCACGATCGCGATAGCGAATGCAGTTGCCGAAGCAACTGACAAAGGGGCGATCTCGATCGTCGGCGGAGGCGATTCGGTTGCTGCCGTTAATCAAGCAGGACTTGCGGACCGGATTTCGCATATCTCGACCGGCGGCGGAGCGACACTTGAGTTTCTTGCCGGGGATGTTTTGCCGGGAGTTGCGGCCTTGGATGACAAATAAATGAGAAAACCTGTAATCGCCGGAAATTGGAAAATGTACAAGCTGATGGGCGAATCGGTCGAGACCGCCCTTGCGTTAAGGCCGCTTGTTGCCAACGCTTCGCATTGCGAGGTCGTTATCGCCCCCGTATTTACCGCGTTGAGAACGGTTTCCGACCGTTTGGAGGGATCGAACATTCATATTGCAGCTCAAGACTGTGCCGTTCAAAACGATTTTGGAGCTCATACTGGCGAGGTTACGCCATCAATGGTCAAGGACGCCGGATGTTCGCACGTCATCATCGGGCATAGCGAACGGCGGCAGTTCTACGGGGAGACGGATGAAAGCGTTAATCGTAAGACGAAGGCAGCTTTGGCCGCCGGATTGACCGCGATTGTTTGCGTCGGCGAGCACCTCGCTGAGCGGGAAGCGGGCAACGCTGAGTCGGTCGTCTCGGGCCAGCTTGCGGGTGGTTTAGCGGGTTTGACAGCCGATGATATGGAACGTATCATTATCGCTTACGAGCCTGTTTGGGCGATCGGTACGGGTAAAACCGCCACGCCGGAACAGGCTCAAGAAATGCACGGGCATATCCGCCGGGAGGTTGCCGGGACACACGGTGATCAGGCAGCCGAAGCGATGCGGATTCTCTATGGAGGATCGGTCAAACCGGACAACATTCGCGAGTTGATGTCGATGGGAGACATTGACGGTGCATTGGTCGGCGGGGCAAGCCTCGAGGCGGAAAGTTTTGCAAAGATCGTTAACTATCGGGCATGAACCTGATCGGCTTTGCGGGAGTAGAAAGATTTGATCTACGTTCTCTATACATTGTTTTTTATCTCGTGCATCGTTCTGATCGCATCGGTTCTCTTGCAACCGGGTAAGACCGACGCGGGAGCGCTCTTCACGAGCAATATCTCGAGTTCGGCCTTCAATCCGCGCGGGACAGCAACGATCCTCGCAAAGATCACGATCGTTGCAGCATCGGTGTTCATGGTCTCGGCATTCCTGATTTCGCTTCCGGCGCTTCGCGGCGGGGTTTCGGTGCTCGATACGGTCGCGGAACCCGTGACTGAGACCACTGCTCCGTCTGCGGTCGGAGATTCGAACGCGAATTCCGCTCCGGTGTCGAATGCGAACGCTGCGCAGCCAGCCGCGAATTCTGCGGCTCCGGCTTCGAATGCGATTGCGGAAGAGACCGGCCAGGAGCGGCCGGCGGCGAACAATTAGTTCGCTCAAGTTTGAAAAGTTTGCTGAGGTGGCGTAATTGGTAGCCGCGCACGTTTGAGGGGCGTGTGGAGCGATCCGTGCGGGTTCGAGTCCCGCCCTCAGCACCAAAGATAAAAGGAAATAACCAAAATTGGGTATTTCCTTTTTTTTTGCCTGGTTAGGCAAAAGTTCTTGAAATACCCTAGGCAATCATGCTTTAATTCGTTACACCCAAGCACGTCCCTGTTTCGGCGATCAACCGCGACTCTCGGCACCGACCCGACCGGTGGACGTAACATAGACTGGTAAAGGAGTAGCAAACCGTGAATCCCGCATTTTCAAACAGGCTCTTTATTTCGGCCTCGATACTGTTCCTAGTCAGCATTTCGAGTTTACTCTCCTGGCCTCAGGTGACTTCAAGTCAGCGTCTTCAAGGCGATGAACCGAGCTCAAAGTTCAAGGCTGGAACTCGTACGAACACTACTGCTATACGGTCCGGGACTTCACCACTCATCGGTTCAAACGGTGACTATACCGTTATTTCGCCCGACACGGTTCTAAATGAGTATGCAGTACTTGCTGCAGATGCTTTGGCGGGAACGAGTACTATAACTGTGACAGACATCACGGACCTCGATAGTCCGATACCCGAACTCGGGCCCATCGGGACCGGTGACCTCCTAACGATCATTCAAATGCAGGGTGCGACGATCGACATGTCGAATACGGTTTCCTATGGCTCGGTTACCGCACTAAACGGCGCCGGGCTCTATGAGATTGTCTACGTTACTAGTATCTCCGGCAACGTGATCACGATCAATAATTCGAGTTGTTTATCCGGATTGCGTAACAGCTACTCGGTTGCGGGTCGAACGCAGGTCGTGCGGGTTCCGCGGTTTCTGAACCTGACGATCGACCCAGCAGCAAGTGTTGTTGCTTCGCCCTGGGATGGAACAAGAGGCGGTATCGTCGCACTCAATGCGGCGAACGCTCTTGACGTTGAGGGATTGGTTTCCGCGTCAGGAGCTGGATTCAGGGGGGGAGCGGTGCGGTCCGCTTTCTCATTTGGAGAAACTACTTTTCGAACAACCTTCGACTTTGCTGCTGCGGAAAAGGGCGAGGGAATTGCAGGATCGGCGAGTGATTATGACCTTCTATTAGGACGATATGGGCGAGGAAGCCCGGCGAACGGTGGCGGCGGTGGTAACGCACATAACGCCGGTGGTGGCGGCGGAGCCAACGGGGACAATGGAAATACTTGGACAGGGCAGGGAGTTATGGCCGGAGGATCTCCGGCATGGTTCCTGGACCCGGGTTACATTGCTAATGGAAATTCACTGACCAATTCATCCGGCGGCGGTCGCGGTGGCTATACCTTTTCCGATACAAACTTGGACGCAGAAGTGACCGGGCCCGGAGATCCGAGTTGGGGCGGTCTTGATTTCCGGGTGGAGCGAGGCGGGCTTGGTGGAAAGCCGGTGGCTAATGACCCCGCAACACGATTGTTTATGGGCGGCGGCGGGGGAGCCGGCGAGTCTAACGGGACTTCCGGAGGTGCCGGGGGACGTGGCGGCGGTATCGTCCTTTTGATCTCAGGCCAGATAACCGGGACGGGCCTTGTTCGTGCGGACGGCGACGATGGTCAGGATACAATACCCCCGCATAACGATGCTCCGGGCGGCGGTGGTGCGGGAGGAACGATCATCGTTTCAAACTCGTTAGCGTTCTCAGGCGTCTCATTGTCAGCAATAGGCGGCGACGGCGGTTCGCAATTCTTGACCAGCAATGAGGCCGAGGGGCCGGGTGGCGGCGGCGGCGGCGGTTACATTGCCGTTCGTGTCGGCACCACATCCACGATCGCGGATGGTGGCGCCTCCGGATTCACCACTTCGAACGCGTTAACCGAATTTCCTGAGAACGGAGCCACCGAGGGCGGTACTGGACAAGCAAACGAAACTATCGTGTCGATACCTTTTTGTGTACGACCTACCGCGGCTGAAGTTGCAATTGCGGGCCGAGCGATCGGCAGCGATGGTTCCGGACTTCGGAACGCAACGATCACGTTAGCACGAGAGAACGGTGAACAGTCATCTATCTTGACGAATCCCTTTGGCCACTTTGAATTCGAGGGAATCAACGCGGGAGAGACGGTCATCGTCTCGATCTTTCACAAGCGTGCCGAGTTCAGCAATCCGGTTCAGGTGGTTACGGCGACAAGTTCGATCAATGAAATAAACTTCGTTGTCGTAAAATAGGGTACGCACAAGTAAGTTAGGTAGCGGTTACCATTGTGCCCGTCCCTTCGTCTGTGAAAACCTCGGCGAGGAGGGCATTGCGTTCTGAACCGCTGATGACATGAGCGGAGCCGACCCCGCGGCTCAGCAATGAGGCTAGGTTCTGGAGCTTTGGTATCATGCCTCCGGTCGCCTTGCCGCTCTTGATCATCTTGAAGGCATCCACGGTTGCGAGCCTGTCGAGTTTGCTCGATTTATCATTAGGATCCAAGTAGATCCCGTTCACATCCGAAATCAGGATCAACTTTTCGGCTTTGAGGCTGACGGCGATCTCAGCCGCGATCGTATCGGCGTTGATGTTGAAGACCTTTCCGCTGTCATCGGCCGCCAGGGATGAGATCACCGGAAGATATCCGCCGCCGAGAAGAAGTTCGAGTAAATGCGTATCGACCTCGACGATGTCTCCAACATTCCCATAATCGACCGACTCGACCTGTCCGGTTTCCTTGTTTACGACATTCTTCGGCGGACGACGAACGGCCTTGATCACTCCTCCGTCTACACCTGAAAGCCCAACGGCATCGATACCACGCCCGCGAAGCTGCGCGAGGATCTCCGTGTTGATCTTCCCGCGAAATATCATCTTTGCGAGGTCGAGTGTGTCGTCGTCCGTAACTCTGCGGCCTTCGATCACGGTCTGGACAACGCCAAGCTTTTGGGCAAGTTCGGTAAGCTGTTTCCCGCCGCCGTGGACGACGCAAACACGGATCCCGACCTGATGAAGCAGCGCTAGTTCCTCAGCAAGTGATGCGAGGTTCTCGCGGTCCTCAGTAACCTTGCCGGAGAATTTAACAACGAAGGTCTTGCCCTGGAATCGCTGAATGTAGGGCAAGGCTTCGCGCAAAAGATCTAGTGTCTCGATGTTCATTTCAAGAGCTCCGTCAATATCGCCTTTTGAATATGCAAGCGGTTTTCGGCTTGGTCAACTACCACGGAACGTGGGCTATCGATCACTTCGTCCGTTACGATCACATTTCGCCGAACGGGAAGACAGTGCATGAAGATAGCGCTGTTCGTGAGGTTCATCTTCCGCTGATCAACTATCCATTGCTCCCGAAATTGCAGCCTGTGAGCGATATCACCGTCTGAATTGCCGTAGAAGTCCTTTCCGCCCCAACTTTTTGCGTAAACCACTTCAACGCCCTCGTAAGCTTGCTCGAGGTCGTGTGTGATCCCTACCGTACCTCCATTCGCCGCCGCAAAATGCTTTGCGTCCCGGATAAGTTCTTCGTCGAGCTCGTAGCCACGCGGATGTGCGATCCGTAGATCATGGCCGAACTGTGCCGCGGCGAGAGCGAAGCTGTTCGGTACGGCCATCGGCAGCGGTTTTGGGTGCCATGCCCAAGTCAGAAGCACCTTCCTTTTCTGATCACCAAGCTTTTCGCGGATCGTCATCATATCCGCAATTGCCTGGCAAGGATGATGCATCGCGGATTCGAGATTGATGACCGGAACGCTCGCGTACCGGGCGAAAGCGTTCAATATCGGATCTGTTCGCTCCGTTTCCCAGTCCTTCAGTTCCGCGAACGTTCTAACACCGATCGCTGAAACATAACGCTCAAGGACACGGACAAATTCTTTCAAATGCTCGGACTTGTTCCCGTCCATAACCGCTCCCTCGCGGTGTTCAAGGGTCCAGGACGTACTGCCCGGCTCAAGGATCACGGCGTTGCCACCGAGCTCATAAATACCGACCTGCATTGATGCCCGCGTCCGAAGGCTCGGATTGAAAAAGACGAGTGCCACCGATTTGCCGTCTAGCGGACGAGCGGTGTGGCCATTCTTATATTTCACCGCAGACTCCAGCAATCGATTTAGGTCGTGCAGCTCAAATTGTGCGGTAGATAAAAAGTTCATCTCTGTTTGGCAATTCCGCCTGATCAAAGTTAAACAAATCGATCACAGCTAAGTAACAACATTGAATGGTTCTCGCAAAGCATCACCGATCGCTTGGGCGGCAACTTCGGAATCTACACAAAGCGGCGGCAATAGACGTAGAACGTTCGGGTTACTTGAAGTGCCGGTGATCACTCCGCTCTTGAGCAACGCGTCATATTTCGGCTTACATGGTGAATCGAACTCGATGCCAAGCAAGCATCCTTTGCCCCTCAATCGCACTACGCCCGGGACTCCGCCGAGTGAATCGCGTAGCCGCTCTTCGACCAGTCTGGCGTTGGTAAGCATGTCCTCGTCTTCAATTGCCTCGAGCGTGGCGAGCACGGCTGCCATCGCGATCATGCCGCCGCCGAAGGTCGTCCCCAAGTCGTTCAGAGCAATTGAGGACGCGACCCGTTCATTGACCAAGCAAGCTCCAACCGGAATCCCGCTACCCAGCGATTTCGCCAGAGTCACGACATCGGGAACCGCACCCGCGGCAAGATCGCTGCCGGCAAAGAACCAATTGCCGGTGCGCCCAACGCCGGTCTGCACCTCGTCGAAAATGAGCATTGCCCCATTTCGATCGCAGATCTCCCGAAGCCCTGAGAAATATTCGGGCGTCGCTTCGTTCACTCCCGCCATCGATTGGATCGGCTCGATAATGACTCCGGCGGTTTCTCTGTCGATCAGGTGTTCGGCACTATCGAGGTCGCCGAACGGTGCCTCAACGTGATGGGGCACATTTGGCTCACCAAGCTTTCGATACTTACCCAAGAACGTCGCCGATATGGAGTCCGCGGTTCTTCCATGAAAACCGCCAGTGAACGAAATTATCTTATGGCGTCCGGTCGCCATTCTGGCCATCCGCATGGCGTTCTCATTAGCCTCGGTACCCGAATTGCAGAAAAAGGCTTGGGTCAGTTCACCAGGGGCTACTGAGACGAGCTTTTCTGCTGCTCGGCCCCGGATCTCGCTGTAAACCAGGTTGGAATAGAAGAGAAGCTTCTCCGCCTGTTCCTTTATCGCAACGACAACGCGTGGATGCGAGTGTCCCGTTGCACATACCGCGTGGCCTCCGTAGAGGTCAAGATACCTTTCACCCTCACTTGTCCATACCCATGCACCACTACCGCTCTCGACCGCGATCGGCATCTTGACGTAGGTCGCAACCTGATATGCGTCCTCTTTCAATTTTATATCGTTGAAATTCATCAGGGATTGCTTCCGCTAAACACCAGCCCGGTCTTCTCTTCGAGCCCGAACATTAGGTTCATGTTTTGAACCGCCTGACCTGCCGCACCTTTGACCAAATTATCGATCGCAGAAAAAACCACGGCGTTCCGGCCCGAAACATGGACAGAAATATCGCAAAAATTCGTGTTCTTTACCCAATTGATATCCGGCGAGCCATCAACAACTCGGATAAAGAACGCATCCCGATAGAATTCGCGAAATATCCCGGTCAATTCGCCAGTGGACAAGTCATGTTCAAGCTCAGCATAACAAGTCGCAAAAATACCCCGAGAAACCGGCAGGCTGTGCGTCATGAATACGAGAGGCTTATCGAGTTTGCCGAGTGATCGAAGATGTTGCTCGATCTCGGGCACGTGCTGATGCGTAAATGGCTTGTAAGCGTAGAATGAATTCACTCGTTGCGGGTGATGGGTATTAGCGGCGGGCTTTGCTCCTGAGCCCGACGAGCCGGTCTTTGCATCAACGATCAGTTTGCCGGTAACGAGGTTCTTCGCGATCAAGGGCGAGAGCCCTAGTGTCGTCGCGGTCGCAAAGCAGCCTGGATTAGCAATATACTCGGCGCCCGAGATTGCTTCACGGTTCGCTTCTGTTAGCCCGTAAACGAATCGCCTTTGCAGGTCACCGGCATGTTTCTTCTTGTAGAATGTCTCGAAAACGGCCGGGTCATCGATCCGGAAGTCACCGGATAGATCGATCGCTCTAACGCCGCTCGGCAACCGCGGAACAAGTTCTAATGCCTGACCGTGAGGTAGTCCAAAGAACGCGAGATCGATATCACCGAGCGAGTTAAGGTCGTCCGTGATCGCGACAAACCGAAGGTCCGTAAGGGAAGTAAGATTGCGGTGAACCTCGCTAACCAGTTTCCCCGCGTGCTCGTTGCCCGTGACAAAAACGACCTCCGCATTTGGATGAAAGAGCAGGATTCGAAGTAGCTCGCTGCCGCCGTATCCTGAACCGCCGTATATTCCGATCTTTATCTTTTTAGTGCTTTCGCCCATCTAACCACCGAACATTTCCAAAAGCCGTTTGATGACTGCACGCTGTTGATTCGGTTTGCGTACTGCGACGAATATCGTGTCGTCGCCGGCGATCGTGCCAACGACCTCTCCCATTCCCGCCGAATCGATTTGCGTCGCCGCAGCAGAAGCGAAACCGGGTTCGCTTTTTACCACAATGAGCACGTCACCGGCTGCTTCAACGCTCCTTACGCCAAGCTTGGCCTTCCTCTTATCAAGCGCCGGTAATGTGTAAAGGCCATCCACCTTAACGATCCCGAGTTCATCGAGATCTCGTGAAACACTAGCCTGCGTTACGCCAAAACCGAGTTCAGTAAGCAGCGAAACGATCTCATCCTGCCGGGCAATGTTACGAGCTCCGACAAGTTCGAGGATCTTATGCAGACGAACGGACTTTTCCATATAAGTGTATACACGTCTAGATATACTGCATACCTATTACGTCTATGCAGTATATCTGGATGAACACACAGCGTCAAACGCTGCTCGGAACTTGTTTCAACGCTAGAAAAGTGAGAGTTTTATGCGCAGGAACTTCTTTGGATTCTGGCGGAAATCGTAGATCAGCTTTGTGCTTTCGCTCGAGAACTGATTAATATTCGAGGCTGTTTGATTGAGGTTGTTATATAGCGTCTCATCGGTCACGAGTCGCCCGACCGTGCCTTTTCCGGCCTGGGCATCGCCGAGCATCGTTTCGAGCTTGGACGCGGTCGCATTGAAACGGGCCAGCGTGTCACGGGCGTTGTCGTAGAGTTGTTCGTCCTTCAGGAATTTGCCTAACGAGCCTTCACCACCGGAGAGCGGCCCGGTGATGCCCTTGAGGTCGTCTGCGATCGCACTGATCTTGTTCGCCGTGGTCCGAAGGTCTATGATCGCGGCCCGCGTTTCATTGTAGAGTGCATCATCGGTAACGAACTTACCCGCGGTACCGCGACCCGCTCGAATGTCATTTGAGATGCCTTCGAGCTGAGCGACGGTTTTGTTCAGGTTCTCATAGAGTTGCTTGTCGTTAATCAACTGTCCCGCGGTGCCTTCGCCGCTGTTTATTTTTTCGATCGTGCTCTGGAGCTTCACCATCGTAAGCTTTGTTTCTGCAACAGTCGCATCAAGATTGTTGTAGAGTGACTCGTCGTTAACGATCCGGCCGATCGTGCCTTCACCCTGGTTGGCTTTGTTAAGGATCTCGTTTGCAGGAACGGCAAGTTTGTTTATCTGCTGAAGAAGATCGTTGCCGGTCTTTGTGAGTTGATTTACCGAGATCGCCTCGCTTGAATCAAGAACGTGATTCTCGGCAACTGGCGAGCCGTCAGCCGAGCCGGGAGAAATATTGATGATTTTCTCGTTTGCCAATACGGAAACAGCGATAAGCTGAGCGGTTGAGTCGGTCCTGATCCGCTCGGTTATCGGGCGGCCGTTCAGTTCGGCATCAACCAGCATCCGAGCTTCGATCTTTTCATTTTCAGGTGAATCGGGCGGGAGAAATATCACATCTTCGACACGGCCGATGCGGATACCTGCAAGCTGTACATCTGAGCCGGGCTTCAGGCCGTCTGCAGCCGCAAATCTCGCCTTCAGCACGAGCCTCTTCGCAAACGGGTTAAAGTCGCCCGTCGAATTCAATATCAGAAACGCAAGGACCAGCAACCCGGCCAATACGAAGATACCGACGCGCAGTTGCGAAAGCGTTAATGAGTTTCGTGTTTGTACCATTCTTGCCGTGCTCCTATTTCCCGTGTACGAAAGTTCTGATATATGGATCTTCGGATCGCATCAGCTCTTCATCTTTACCTTCGAATCCGACCTTGCCGTCGCGGAGCATCATTATCTCCGTATTGATCATGCACAGCCTCTCGCCTTCCTTCTCAAACATGACCTCCCCATTCTCATCGATCACAGCGTATTCGGATGAAAGATACCGAAGGTTGTTCATCTCGTGCGTAACGAAGATCGATGAGACGTCGTGAAGGTCCCGCAGTTTGATCGCGAGTTCGCAGATCGTCCTTGCCGTTGGCGGGTCAAGGCCTGCGGTCGGCTCGTCAAAGAGAACGATCTCCGGGTCACCGACCAAAGCCCTCGCGATACCTACACGCCGCCGCATTCCTCCCGAAAGCTCGTTCGGCATCTTGTCGATCGCGTCTTCAAGAGCGACAAAGCGCAGCATGCGTCGAACTTCGGCCTCGACCTCCTCTTCCTCCACGCCCTGTTCGCGAAGCCGATAGGCTACGTTCTCATAAACGGGCAGTGAATCGAACAGAGCTCCTTCCTGAAATACCATTCCGATCTTTTGCCGTACCTGCATCAGTTCCGGCTCGTCGTAGTCTGTGATGTCTTCGCCATCGATCAGGATTCGACCTGCATCAGGCTTGATTAGCCCAAGAATAAGGCGGATGATGGTCGATTTGCCGCCGCCGCTTCGTCCGAGGATGATCTTCGTTTCGCCGCGACGTACCGAAAAGCTGATACCGTCGAGGATCACCTTCTCGTCGAAAGCAAGGCAAACATCCCGAAACTCAATAACGGGGGCGACCCTCTCAGGAGCATCGATCGCTTCTTCCATATCGGAGAATTCGATCTCGTCCGAGAGTGGAAGTGCGCGTTTGCCGTCGTCAGCGAGCATAAATTTCCCCGATTATACGTTTCACAGTCGGCCGATGTCGAGAAGATACTGCAATGCCTTCGCGAGGAAGAAGTCGAAGATGATGACCCAGATCGATGCAGTTACGACAGAATTAGTGACGGACCGGCCGACACCGACCGTACCGCCGCGGGTGCTCAGTCCCTTATGGCAGGCTACCACGCCGATTATGAGTCCGAAGAAGATCGGCTTTATCATTCCGCCGATTATGTCCTTCGTCGAAATGCCGTTTCGGACGGATTCGACAAAGACCTGCACGTCCTGGCTGTAAATATAATTTGCAACGATCCCACCACCGATCAGCCCGAATATATCTGCGGCCACGGTGAGAAGCGGTAGCATCAGGATCAATGCAGCGATCCTGGGAACGACCAGCTTGCGGATCGGATCGGTGCCAAGTGCACGCATTGCCTCGATCTGCTGTGAAACGACCATTGATCCAAGTTCCGCCGAGATGGCCGACCCGATCCTGCCCGAGACCATCAGGGCCGAAAGCACCGGGCCGAGTTCGCGGATAAGCGAGGTTGCGACCGAGCGGCCGGATTCATTTTGAATGCTGTAATATTCGAGCGTCGGATAGGTCTGCAGAACGAGCACGCCGCCAGTGAAGAACCCGGTAAGAAGGACGATCGGGAGCGAGCCCACGCCGATCATGTCCATCTGCCGGAGTGTTTCCGCAAAGTAGCGTGGGCCGTGGCGTAAACTAACGACCGAACGCCAGAGCAAAAGGCTCACATCCTGAAGCTCGGCGATAAATCTGAAAAGGGGATTCATCAGAAAACGGGTCGGCGGCGTTTCATCGAAGAACAGGCTAAGGTTACAACGAAGGCGGGAAAACGGCAAACAAAAAGCCGCCCTTTCCGGGGCGGCGAGATGCATCGAGCTGAAAGCCTCTTAATTGATCGGACTTTGCTGCCGATTTCTCGGTGACAGTCTTTGGCCCGGACGATCCTGACGCGACGGTTGGGCTTGATTATTCTGTCGGCGAAGCATTCGTTGCTGCCGGTTCTCGGCAAATCTTCGTCGCAGCTCCCGAAATCGTTGAAGCTGTTCGGGATCAAGAATTTTCCTGATGGCCAATTCCTCTTCAAACCGCAAGCGGGCTACCTCTTTCTGGGCCTCTTGAAAAGCAGCAAGCTTAGATCGTACCTGGCCTTCATCTAGTAGATCGGCGTAAATAGCTTGGTCAAGCTCTCTATTCGCAAGCCGGAGCTGGATAGCAGCCGCCTGTCGTTTCGGCCTCCAATCTTGATTAAATCGGCGGAATTGCTGTACCTGTTCAGGCCTTAGCCCAAGGGCACGCAAAAGATTCGGCCTTTCTTGTGCGGGCGGTGCATCGGGCTCTTCCGGGTCGGAACCGTCCTGTCCCATGCCTACAGTCACAAAAAGTGCACAAGCTGCAACAAGTATGAGCGAAACGCGCGGAATTGATTTAAGGCTATTCAGCATCTATTTGTCCTCACGGGTTTCGATATCTGCGACGAGGTCTGAGAGACGGAGTCCATAATCAAGATCATCGTCGTCCTCGGTCAATCGTGGCAGGTCCGCAGGTTGCACCGTCGCTAAGGAGCTTTCAGACGGCTTCTTATCTGCCGGACCTCGGTTAACAGCAGCTTTTCGGTTCACAGGCTTAGAAAGCGTACGAACAGCCTCGGCTGGTTTTGCACGTTCCGGCATCGCGGCTGGAGCCTGTACAATCTCCGGGATTGGTGCGGTTCCCCGGTCGATTGTGGGTTGGGAAATTGTCACCTCATTTTCCTTGACGAAGTCTGGCGTCGCCGCCTGATCCGATGATGAAAGGTAGAACGCTCCAGAAATAAATCCTACCGCAATCGCCGCGAATCCGCCTGCGAAGGCCAGGCGTTGCGGCAGAGCGAACCATTCACGGATGCCATCGAGCCACCCTAAAGGTTCGCCATTAGACACTTTCGTCGCGAACGCGGCGGCGAGATCGGGCGTCGCAAGCGGCGCGAATTCTTCCCGCTGCCACTCATATACGGAGTATCGCGAGAATGACATCGCCGCGAACTCGTCTCGGCATCGGGTGCAGTCTACAAGGTGGGCGTCGAAGATGTCCCGGTCGCTGTCTGAGTTCTCCCGGTAAATGTAGGGAAGGATCTCGGATGACCGTTCGCATCCGTTCTCAATTTGTAGTTTCTCTTCCTTCATTGCCTTCACGCCACCTCTATCGGCAGCCGGTCGAGTTTCGCCCGCAGTTGCTTAAGTGCCGTATATAGCCGACTCTTGACCGTACTCAAAGGAACCTCAAGCGTTTCGGAGATCTCTTGAAAGGTCATCTCTTCAAATTCTTTCATTACGACAACCTGCCTGAGCTCCGGCGGAAGCGACGTCACTGCGTTCCTGACGTGAAAAAGCCGTTCGGCCTTTTCGGCGGTGTTCGCCGGTGAGCTCTTAGCCGGAGCGATGAATATCCTTTCAGCCTCATTGGTCTCTTCATCGAGAAACTCTTCCGGCCTAGCCTTCTGGCGTCGCTTTATCGTTAGACATTGGTTAACCGCGATCCGATGCAGCCAACTCGAAACCTTTGCGTCGCCACGAAAATTCTTAATGTTGCGGTAGGCCGAAACAAACGTTTCCTGTGCCGCGTCTTTGGCTTCGTCCTCGCGGCCAAGCATACCGTAACAAAGTGCAAATATCTTTCGTTCCCAACGCTTTACAAGAGCGCCAAAAGCATCGGGGTCATCGCCCACGGCCGCGGTCACAAGCTGTTCATCCGTCAGATCTCCAAACATTGGCAAAACCGATCGCTGACTATTGAAAAACGGCCCGTGTTCCGCAATTCCCCGTGGCCTTTAGCTTAGACGCCCCTTACCTAGAAAAAGTTGACGAAATGTCGACTAGTAGGCCCGGGCGAAAATTACCCGTTTTGCCGATTCGGCTCCGGAATAGACACATTTTCCGGCTTCCTCAATAGAATTCAGTGGGATGCACCGGATAGTTGCCTTGGTTTCCTCCTTGATCTTTGCTTCCGTTTCTTCCGTTCCGTCCCAATGGGCGGAGATAAAGCCGCCCTTTTCGATCTGTTCCTTAAATTCGTCCCAAGTATCGACGGGAAACATGTTCGCATTTCGGAACTGTAAAGCCCGATCGTAGATCGCGACCTGGATCTCATCAAGAAGCGTTCTTATGTGTTCCACTACGCCATCTAACGGCCGGGATTCCTTTGTAAGCGTGTCACGGCGGGCGACCTCGATCGTGCCGTTTTCGAGATCACGCATTCCGACCGCAAGTCGGACAGGTACGCCTTTGAGTTCATACTCTGCGAACTTCCAGCCCGACCGCTGTTTGTCATCGTCGTCGTATTTAACACTTATTCCAAACGACTTGAGCTCGGCCATGACCGGATCTATTCGTTCGCTGATCTTTGCAAGGTCTTCTTCGGTCTTATAGATCGGGACGATTACGACCTGGATCGGGGCAAGTTTTGGGGGGAGCACGAGACCATTGTCGTCGGAGTGTGCCATTATTAACGCTCCCATCAACCGGGTCGAGACGCCCCAGCTCGTGGCCCAGGCAAACTCAAGCTGGTTCTCCTTGTTTACGAACTTAACGTCAAATGATCGAGCAAAATTCTGCCCGAGGAAGTGCGACGTTCCGGCTTGCAGGGCTTTTCCATCCTGCATTAAGGCTTCTATACAGTATGTTTCAATAGCACCTGCAAAACGCTCGCTTGGAGTCTTTACGCCCTGGATCACTGGCATTGCCATCCAATTCTCAGCAAAGTCAGCATAGACCCCAAGCATCTGCTCGGTTTCGGCTACGGCTTCCTGCTCCGTCGCGTGAGCCGTATGGCCTTCCTGCCAAAGAAATTCGGCCGTGCGCAGGAAAATGCGTGTTCGCATTTCCCAGCGGACAACGTTCGCCCATTGATTGATCAGGATCGGTAGATCGCGCCACGACTGTATCCAATTCTTGTAGGCGTTCCAGATAACGGTCTCAGATGTTGGCCGGATTATCAGTTCTTCCTCAAGCTTTGAATCGGGATCGACGATCAGCCCCTTCCCACTTGGATCCGCTTTCAAGCGGTAGTGCGTCACTACAGCACATTCTTTCGCAAAGCCCTCGGCATGCTCCTCTTCTTTTTCAAGGAACGACCGCGGGACGAAAAGCGGGAAGTAGGCATTCTGATGCCCAGTCGCCTTAAACATATCGTCCAGGGCCCTCTGCATCTTTTCCCAAATCGCGAAGCCATACGGCTTTATCACCATACAACCGCGGACCGCTGAATTTTCCGCGAGCCCGGCACGTTTAACTAGTTCGTTATACCATTCCGAGTAGTTCTCGGACCGTTTCGGCAAGCCTTTACTCATATAGATAACCTTAGCTGGTCAATAAAAACCTAGATACTAATTCATCTGGGTTCGCCTTACAATTTTACAAAAGCTAAGCTTTTCAATAACCTAAGCTTTCGCGCCGTTAAGACGCCATCGATATGAGCGACTTCACCCTTGACTTCAACGACACTGCCACCGCCTTTGCCGACCGCTCTGATGCCGAACTGAAAGAAAAGTACCGGTTGTTCAAGATGATGAATTCACCGCTTTTGAATTCGATCGGCACCGGTGCGGCAAAGTTTGCCCTTTCGATCGGACTCCCAGTTGAGGGCCTAATACGAGCAACGGTCTTCGAACAGTTTTGTGGCGGCGAGACCATTGAGGATTCACAAAAGGCTATCGAGCGGCTAGGAAAAGCCGGGATCGGAACGATACTTGATTACTCCGTTGAAGGTAAAACGAAGGAAGAAGACTTTGATCGGACCGCGGATGAGATCAAGCGAACGATCGAACGTGCCAAGGATGACCCCAATATTCCATTTGCTGTCTTCAAGTTCTCCGGGATCGCGCCGCTTGGAACGCTTGAGAAGATGTCGTCGAAGCAAAAGCTCGACGCAAAGGGCCAGATGAAGTGTGAGTCTATCTCGCGTCGTGTGGATGACATTTGTGGGCTAGCCTATAAGCTGAAGCAACCCGTCTTCATCGACGCAGAGGAATCGTGGATGCAGGATGCAATCGACCGGATCGCGACCGAGATGATGGAGAAGTATAATTCGGAACGACCGATCGTGTTCAACACCATCCAGATGTATCGGCATGATCGGTTGGAGTTCCTCAAGGAGGCTCGCAGGGCGGCAAACAAGGGCGGCTATAAACTAGGCATCAAGATCGTTCGCGGTGCCTACATGGAAAAGGAACGAGACAGGGCCAAGGAAATGGGCTATCGGTCACCAATACAGCCCGATAAGGCCTCAACAGACCTTGATTACGATGCCGCGGTCGATTATTGCCTTAAGCATCTGGACGAGGTCGCATTCGTCGCCGGCACGCACAATGAAGCCAGTTGCTACCATCTCGCAAAGCGGATGTTCGATGAAAATATCGCGAATAACCATCCACACGTACATTTTTCGCAGTTGCTCGGAATGAGCGACAATCTTTCGTATGTGTTGGCAAAGAACGGTTACAACGTTTCGAAGTACGTGCCGTACGGTCCGGTCAAGGACGCCGTTCCGTATCTGATCCGCCGGGCGGAAGAGAATACATCGGTAACCGGTCAGGTGAGCAGGGAACTCACGTTGATCACTCGCGAATTGAAGCGTCGTGGTTTATCTTAGGCCCAAATGAAGGCGAACCGATCGGTCGGAGATCGTTCTTTCGGGATCTTTCTCCCATTCGTGCACGAGCGAAAGGAGTTCCGGCGTGAGTTCTTGATTGGTAAGCCGTGAGACCTGAGTACTTTCAAATGCCCGCTCGGTCAAGGCGACGTGATCAATGGCAACCGAGAGTGAACCGTGCAACGCTTGGGCTTCCGCTGATTCGATATCGAGAAAGAGATCCGAATAGAGTCGGACGTGCCAAATGGCCAGACCGCCTTCGTTCCCGATCGCGAGTACGCGCATCAACCCATAGCCGGATTCGAGTTGAAATACAAGGAAATCACCCGGTTCAAACATAGATCTACCTTACGAGACCACGCCGTGCTTTCGCATCTGCTCCCACATCCATACCTTCGAACCTGCATCGCCCACACCGTCTCCGGCACCGGCAATACCGCCATGAGTGGTGTCAAAATCCTTTTTGACCAGATTCACTCCGCTGGCAGATTGTTGGCCACAAGTCGGGAATATCTGACGGTCCATCCAACTCTTTTTCGTGGCGATCGCATGATAACAATTCACAACGCTGCTCGGGATGTAGTTGAGGTCCGAGTTCGTTGAGGTATCCTGATCCACAGCGTCGAAAAGGAACATTGCTTCGACGGAACGTCCTTTGCTCTTTAGGTTGTAGGCTGTCTGGATACACGCTGCAGCACCGCGGCTCCAGCCGATCAGGAATACATTCTCTTGTCGGGATTCAATGAAGGCACATGCCCAATCGGCCATCTTACGGATGTTGATCTGGCTGCCCGACATCGAGATCGCCGCCGGGCCGGGGATGTACTTCGCGTGGTGCTCACGCGTCGTTAAATAGGCTTCCCAAACGTAGTATTTGTAATTGTTTTCGCCGAAAATGGTCGGCGAACTCCCTTCAAGACATACAAGCACGGGCCATTCTCCTTACGGTTTGGTTTCAAGACTTTATCGAAATACGTGCCTAAGATAACATAGCCATTTCGCATTATTGAAATTTCGGTCGAAAAAGGGGCAATACTTACGTAATGGCTATATTCGTTTCTGCTGAAGAGGCTGTTGGTCACATCTCGTCTGGTGACCGTGTTTTCATCCACGGGGTCGCGGCAGCTCCGCGAGTTCTCATCGACGCGATGGTGGGCCGCTCCGCCGAGCTGCGTGACGTCGAACTCGTGCATCTGCACACTGAAGGCAGGGCTCCGTATTCGCTGCCGGAGCACGAAGGTTCGTTTCACGTTAATGCCTTTTTCGTCGGCGGGAATGTTCGCGAGGCCGTCAACGAGGGCCGCGGTGACTATATTCCCGTTTTTCTCTCTGAGATCCCGGCACTTTTCCGGCGAAACGTATTGCCGCTCGATGTTGCTTTGATCAACGTCTCTCCGCCGGACTCGCACGGCTTCTGCTCGCTTGGTGTCTCGGTCGATATCGCTCGTGCGGCCGCCGATACTTCGAGGATCGTGATCGCACAGATCAATCCGCATGTGCCAAGAACCATTGGCGATGCTCTCGTTCACATCAATGACATTCACTTCGCAGTCGAGGTCGACGAACCGCTGCCCGAGGTTCCGCCGCCGGCACCTACCAAGGTTGACGAAGCGATCGGGCGCTCTATCGCCGAACTCATCGATGACGGGGCCACGCTCCAAATGGGCATTGGAGCGATCCCGAATGCCGTCCTTGCCTCTCTCACAAACCACAAGGATCTTGGCATTCATACCGAGATGTTCTCCGATGGGCTCATCGACCTGGTCGAGTCCGGTGTCGTTAACGGCCGCAAGAAGGCGAAACATCCGGGCAAGATCGTTTCGGGTTTCGTAATGGGCACGAAGCGGCTCTATGACTTTGTCGATGACAATCCGCAGGTCTTGATGCTTGATATTGGCTATGTCAATGACACGTCGGTCATCCGCCGCAACCCGAAGGTGACGGCGATCAACAGCGCCATCGAAGTCGACCTTACCGGTCAGGTCTGCGCGGATTCCATCGGCCGGCGGCAGTATTCCGGCGTTGGCGGGCAGATGGACTTTATCCGCGGCGCATCGCTCTCCGAGGGCGGAAAGCCGATCATCGCCTTGCCGTCGAGCACCTCGCGTGGCGAGAGCAAGATCGTGCCGTTCCTTAAGGAAGGGGCCGGTGTTGTAACGACCCGTGCCCACGTCCACTACATCGTCACCGAATACGGCGTCGCCGATCTTTACGGCAAGAATCTCCGCCAACGGGCGAGGGAACTGATCCGCATT
>ERZ761602.4091-NODE-4091-length-19332-cov-43.280645_pt1 | contig 19332 bp, 14 predicted proteins | sample MGYA00512165_ERZ761602 | MGnify/ENA primary metagenome ERZ761602 (study PRJEB28899, sample SAMN02445085) | bioreactor sludge metagenome | biome: EBPR sludge; isolation source: Thorneside wastewater treatment plant | place: Australia: Brisbane, Thorneside... | reverse complement strand
CGCCGTCCTGCCGCAGTCCAGCGGCCACCCCGCGCTCGACACCGGGCCGCGGCCGGTCGAAATCGCCCTGCAGTCGCGCGGCTTCGCCACCATCCGCCTCGACCTGCTGACCCGCCAGGAGGCCCTTCGCGATCCCGATGCCTCGTTCAACATCGCCCGCCTGACCGAACGCATCCTCGCGGCGGTCGAGTGGATCGCCCACCAGCCACCGCTCGCCGGGCTGCAGATCAGCCTCGTCGCACAGGATACCGGCTGTGCCGCCGCGATCCGCGCAGCGGTCAAGGCACCGGAGACGTTCGCGGCGATCGCCTGCGTCGACGGCCGCGCCGACCTCGCGGGCGCCGAGCCCCTGCGCCATCTGCGCTGCCCGGTGCGCTTCATCGTCAGCCCCGGCACCCCGGAGAGCGCGATCCTCGAGAAGGCCTTTTCCCTGCTGGGGGGCCCGCGTCACTGGCTCGCCCTGCCCGACGTCGGTGACGCCCGCCAGCAGGAGGCCCTGCAGGCGCGAGCGGTGACGAGCTGGCTCGAGCAGCACCTCGCCGCGGTCGAGCGCACGAGAGTCGAATAGGATCGAGGCCCGTACAGGTCATGTCCGTGATGTCGGTTTCCTCGCTCGGTGGAGCTCAAGCTACGTGGCGCCAGGCCGCGACGATCAGTGCCGCCCGATCTGCGGACACCCCGAGGGGCCCGGCGACGGCCGAAGACGGCGGCAAGGCGCAAGGGACGCGTGCGCGGAGCGCCGATACGCTCTCCGAGGCCGAGCAGCGCCAGGTCGCCGAGCTCAAGGAGCGCGACCGCGAGGTACGCGCCCACGAGATGGCCCATGTCGCCGCAGGCGCCGGCCTGGTGACCCGGGGCGCCAGCTACACCTACCAGACCGGCCCGGACGGCCAGCGCTACGCGATCGGCGGCGAGGTCGGGATCGACACCTCGCCGGGCCGCACGCCCGAGGAAACCCTCGCCAAGGCCGAGCGCATCCGCGCCGCCGCGCTCGCCCCCGCCGAGCCTTCGGGCCAGGACCGCCAGGTGGCCGCGCAGGCTTCCCGCATGGCGGTCGATGCGCGCCTGGAGATCGCCCGGCGCGAATTCGAGCAGGGCGGCGCGGGCACCCAGGCGCCCGCTACGCGGGATGGCCCCGGCTACCGCGGCCTGCAGGCGGCACAAGCCTATTCTTCCGCGCTCATCCCCGGCCAGGCCCCCAGCCTTTCGGCGACCGCCTGAACCCGCCCACCCGACCTCGAGCGATCACGTGGTGCGCGGCCGGGCCGGGATGAACGATAATTCCTGCTTTGCCGCCCTCCGCGTCCCCACCGCCAAGCGCTCCGTCCCCTCGCGGCGACAGATGGCCACAGCCTGCTGAAGACGCTCAAGAAATCACGATGTCCTTCTCCCTCGACGCCCTCCTCGCCCGGCTCGCCACGATCAAGCTTCCCAAGCCCGGCGGCCGCCTCGAGCTCGAGCCGCTTGCCGGTTCGGCCGACGCGCTCGCCATCGCCCAGCTCGCCAGCCGCGGCCGCATGCTGGTGGTGATCACCGCCAACCCGCTCGACGCCCAGCGCCTGCAGGACGAGATCGCCTGGGTCGCCCCCGGGCTGCGCGCGCACCTGCTGCCCGACTGGGAGACCCTGCCCTACGACAACTTCTCACCCCACCAGGACCTGATCTCCGAGCGCCTGTCCACGCTCTATGCGATCAGCCGCGGCGAGACCGACCTCGTGCTGGTGCCGGCCTCGACCGCGCTCTACCGCATGGCGCCGCCCGCCTACCTCGCCGCCTACACCTTCTTCCTCAAGCAGGGCGAGCGGCTCGACGTCGAGCAGTTCAAGGCGCAGATGGCGCTCGCCGGCTACGCGCATGTCACCCAGGTGGTGAGCCCGGGCGAGTTCTCGGTGCGCGGCGGGCTGGTGGACCTGTTCCCGATGGGTTCGCCGCTGCCCTTCCGCATCGACCTCTTCGACGACGAGGTCGAGAGCATCAAGACCTTCGACCCCGACACGCAGCGCACGGTTTACCCCACCAAGGAGATTCGCCTGCTGCCGGCGCGCGAGTTTCCGCTCGACGACAAGGGCCGCACGCGCTTTCGCAGCCGCTTCCGCGAGACCTTCGAGGGCGACCCGACGCGCGCCTCGATCTACAAGGACGTCTCCAACGGCATCGCGCCCGCTGGCATCGAATACTACCTGCCGCTGTTCTTCGACGAGACCGCGACCCTGCTCGACTACCTGCCCGCCGAGACGCCGGTGCTGCTGCACCGCGACGTGCCGGCGGCGATCGCCGAGTTCTGGAAGGACACGCGCTCGCGCCACGACCTGCTCAAGGGCGATCGCACCCGGCCGGTGCTGCCGCCCGAGCAGATCTTCCTGACCGACGAGGCCTTCTTCATCGCGCTGAAGAACCTGCCGCGCCTCGCCATTGGTGCCGAAGCGGGGGCCGAAGCGGCAGCCGGCACCGGCGACGCGCTCGCCCTGCCCCCGCCCGAGGTCGCGGTCGAGCGCAAGGCCACCGACCCGCTGCACAAGCTCAAGACCTTCCTCGACGGCTTCGACGGCCGCGTGCTGCTGCTGTCGGACTCGCCCGGCCGGCGCGAGACGATGGCCGAGTTCTTCGCCGAATACGGCGTCAAGCCCGAGGCCAGCGCCGACTTTGGCGCCTTCCTCGATGGCGACGCCCGCCTGGCGCTGGGCGTCGCGCCGCTCGCGCGCGGGTTCGTGCTGCCCACAGCCCGGCTCGCGGTGCTCACCGAGACCGAGCTCTACGCCGCCACCGCACGCAGCCGCGTGCGCCGCGACGCGCGCAAGGCCGCCACCATGGAAGGCTGGCTGCGCGACCTTTCCGAGCTCAAGGTCGGCGACCCGGTCGTGCATGTCTCGCACGGCATCGGCCGCTACCTCGGCCTCATCCACATGAACCTGGGCGAGGGCGACACCGAGTTCCTGCACCTGGAATACAACGGCGGCGACAAGCTCTACGTGCCGGTGTCGCAGTTGCACGTGATCACCCGTTACGCCGGCGCCGACCCGGACGCCATCGATCTGCATCGCCTCGGCTCCGGCCAGTGGGAGAAGGCGAAGAAGAAGGCGGCGATGCAGGTGCGCGATACCGCCGCCGAACTGCTCGCGCTCTACGCCCAGCGCGCCGCGCGCCCGGGCCACCGCTTCGACTTCAAGCAGCACGACCTGGAGGCCTTCGCCGAGGCTTTCGGCTTCGAGACCACGCCCGACCAGCAGTCGGCCATCGACGCAGTGGTGAGCGACATGAAGTCCGGCCGCCCGATGGACCGCCTGGTGTGCGGCGACGTCGGCTTCGGCAAGACCGAGGTCGCGCTGCGCGCCGCCTTCATCGCGGTGGCCGACGGCAAGCAGGTGGTGGTGCTGTGCCCGACCACGCTGCTCGCCGAGCAGCACTACCAGACCTTCGCCGACCGCTTCACCGACTGGCCGATCAAGATCGCCGAACTGTCGCGCTTCAAGTCTGCCAAGGAGCAGGCCGAAGCCCTGCAGCAACTGTCCGAAGGCAAGGTCGACATCATCATCGGCACCCACCGCCTGCTGCAGAAAGACGTCGTCTTCAAGCGCCTGGGGCTGGTGATCATCGACGAAGAGCACCGCTTCGGCGTGCGCCAGAAGGAGTCGCTCAAGCAACTGCGCTCCGAGGTCGACATCCTGACGCTCACCGCCACCCCGATCCCGCGCACCCTGGGCCTGGCGATGGAGGGCCTGCGCGAGTTCTCGGTGATCGCCACGCCGCCGCAAAAGCGCCTGTCGATCAAGACCTTCGTGCAGCCGTCCAGCCGCGGCGTGATCCGCGAGGCGGTGCTGCGCGAGTTCAAGCGCGGCGGCCAGGTGTACTTCCTGCACAACGAGGTCGACACCATCGACAACATGAGGGACGACCTCGAGGAGCTGCTGCCCGAGGCGCGCATCGTGGTCGGCCACGGGCAGCTGCCCGAGCGCGAGCTCGAGCGCGTGATGCGCGACTTCACCCAGCAGCGCGCCAACCTGCTGCTGTGCACCACCATCATCGAGACCGGCATCAACATCCCCACCGCCAACACCATCCTCATCAACCGCGCCGACCGCTTCGGCCTGGCGCAGCTGCACCAGCTGCGCGGCCGCGTCGGCCGCAGCCACCACCAGGCCTACGCCTACCTGCTGACGATGCCGGGTGCCAAGCCCACCGCGCAGGCGCAGAAAAGGCTGGAAGCCATCGCGATGATGGAAGACCTCGGCTCGGGCTTCTACCTGGCGATGCACGACCTCGAGATCCGTGGTGCCGGCGAGGTGCTCGGCGAGAACCAGTCGGGCGAGATCCAGCAGGTCGGCTTCAGCCTGTACACCGAGATGCTCAAGCGCGCGGTCAAGGACCTGCAGGCCGGCAAGGAGCCCGACCTGTCGCAGCCGCTGGAGGTCGTGTCCGAGATCAACCTGCACACCCCCGCGCTGCTGCCCACCGACTACTGCCCCGACGTGCAGGAGCGCCTGACGCTGTACAAGCGCCTGGCCAACTGCGAGATGGAAGAAGACCTGCGCGCGCTGCAGGAGGAACTCATCGACCGCTTCGGCGAACTCCCGCCGCAGACCACCGCGCTCGTCGAGACCCACCGCCTGCGCATGCTGGTGAAGGACTACGGGGTGAACAAGCTCGACGCCTCGGACGCGCAGATCAGCGTGCAGTTCGCCAAGGACGCGCCGATCGACCCGGTCAAGGTCATCTTCCTGATCCAGAAGGACCGCAGCACCAAGATGGCCGGCCCCGAGAAGCTGGTGCGCCGCGCCAGCCTGCCCAACCTCAAGGAGCGGGTGAAGGCCGTGAAGGACCTGCTCGACGCGGTGAGGGCCGATGAGCCGAAGGCCGACGGTGTGAAGGCCGACGGCGCGAAGCCCGGTGGAGCAAAAGCGAAAGCGCTGAAGACCTGAGCGAGGACGCACCGCGATGCTCATCAACTGCACTGCCTACCAGCACGGCCGCAAGCTCGCCGACATCCCGGTCGAGGACATCAGCGAGTACGTGCTGCAGCCCGAGACCTTCGTCTGGGTCGCGCTCAAGGACGCCAGCGCCGAAGAGCTCGCGGTGATGAAGGAGGAATTCGGCCTGCACGAGCTCGCCATCGAGGACGCCAACCACCGCCACCAGCGCCCCAAGGTCGAGGAGTACGACGACGAGCTCTTCGTCGTCATGCACCTGGTCGAGGAGCGCGAGGGCAGGCTCGAGGTCGGCGAGGTGCACGTCTTCGTCGGCACGAACTACATCCTGTCGGTGCGCAACAACCACGCGCGCGACTTCCTCGGCGTGCGTGCGCGCTGCGAGCGCGAGCCGAAGATGCTCGCCAAGGGTCCCGGCTACGTGCTGTATGCGTTGATGGACGCGGTGGTCGACGGCTACTTCCCGCTCATCGAGAAGCTCGAGACCGAGGTCGAGGCGCTCGAGGAGCGCATCTTCACCAAGGGCGCGGGCAACACCAACATGCGCCGCCTCTATCGGCTCAAGCGCAAGGTCACCCTGCTCAAGCACGCCGTGCTGCCGCTGATGGAGGCCGCCGGCAAGCTGCACAGCGGCCGCGTGCCCGAGGTCTGCGCCAAGAGCCGGCACTACTTCCGCGACGTGTATGACCACCTCGCCCGTATCGACGCCTCGCTCGACAGTGTCCGCGAGACCATCGGCACGGCGATCCAGGTGAACATCTCGCTGGTCACCATCGACCAGACCGAGGTCAGCAAGCGCCTGGCCGCCTGGGCCGGCATCTTCGCGGTGGCCACCGCCTTTGCCGGCATCTGGGGGATGAACTTCGCCCACATGCCCGAGCTGGAGTGGGAATACGGCTATTTCGCCGGCCTCGGCACCATCGTCAGCGCCAGCGCGTTTCTGTGGTGGCGCTTCCGCAAGGCCAGGTGGCTGTAGCGCGGCTCCTGCATGGCGCTCCCGCCGCGATGGCCGCCGATTCGCGGCTTGCGCCGCTCCTACATGAGGCCGGGGGCGCGTCGACATTCCGCTGAAGCAGCCGCCGATTCGCGGCTTGCGCCGCTCCTACATGGGGCCGGGGGCGCATCGACATTCCGCTGAAGCGCGTCGGGCCCATGTAGGAGCGCCGCCAGGCGCGAATGCGGCCTCGACCTGCTGCGGCTACGTCGCAGGCTGCACGGCCCTGTTCACGACTGCCGCCGCTCCTACATGAACCCTCGCCCGCCGCAACGTGGCTACAATCGCCTCATGTCCTTCGATGAGCGGATGCCATGAGCTTCTTCGACGACCTCGCGCACAGCCTCGAACGCAACCGCGTCACCCGCCGCCAGGCGCTCTGGCTGCTCGGCGCCGGGGCGGCCGCCGGCCTCTCGGGCTGCGCAACCTCCCCCGTCACCGGCAAGTCCATCCTCGTCGGCATGAGCGAGGCCCAGGAGGTACAGACCGACGCCCAGGTCGCGCCGCACCAGTTCTCGCAGGACCTCGGCGCGATCCAGGACGAATCGGTCAACCGCTACGTCGCCGATATCGGCCAGCGCATGGGGCTGCTCACCCATCGGCCGCAGATGCCCTACTCCTACCGCGTGCTCAACGCCAACTACGTCAACGCCTACACCTTCCCCGGCGGCGCGATGGGCGTCACCCGCGGCATCCTCGCCGACCTCGACGACGAGGCCCAACTCGCCGCCCTGCTCGGTCACGAGCTCGGCCACGTCAACGCCCGCCACGCCGCCCAGCGCCAGGGGCAGAACCTGGTCGCCCAGGCCGCGCTTGCCGGGCTCAACGTTGCGGCGCAAAACTCCGACTGGGGCGGACTGATGAGCATGGGCGGGCAGATCGGCGCCAGCGCCCTGCTCGCCGGCTACTCGCGCGAGCACGAGCGCGAGGCCGACGCGCTCGGCCAGGAGTACCTCGTCAAGGCCGGCTACCCCGCCACCGGCATGGTGCGCCTGCACCAGCTGCTGGTTTCCGAGGAAAAATCCGCCCCCTCGCTGCTGCAGACGATGTTCTCCACCCACCCGATGAGCCGCGAGCGCATGCAGGCCGCGCAGGCCGAGGCCGACTCACGCTACCGCATCAGCAACAGCCTGGACGCGCGCCGCGAGCGCTTCATGGACAGCACCGCCAGCCTGCGCCGCATCCGCCCCACCATCGACGCCTGCAAGAACGGCGAGACCGCGATGGCCGCAAAGCAATACGCCAAGGCCCAGACCGAATTCCAGAACGCCCTGCGCCGCACACCGCGCGACTACGCCAGCAACCTGCGCATGGCCCAGTGCCTGCAGGCCCAGGGCCAGACCGCGAAGGCCGTGAATTACGCCGACAACGCGCGCGAGATCTACCCGCAGGAGGCGCAGGCCTACAAGCTCGCCGGCGTGCTCGCCCTGCAGCAGCGCGACGCCGGCCGCGCCTACCAGAACCTCGACCGCTTCGACCGCCTGCTCCCGGGCGACGCCGGCATCACCTTCCTCAAGGGCATCTCGCTCGAAGGCATGGGCAACCGCCAGGCCGCCGCCCAGCACTACGTCGCCTACCTGCGCCAGAGCCAGCAGGGCAATGCGGCGCAGTATTCCTACAACCGCCTCAAGGCCTGGGGGGTGGTGAAGTAGCGCAGCGACTCGCCGCGATCTCGCGCTGGCGGAAGCAGCCCTCGACGTGGTCGTTCACCATCCCCACCGCCTGCATGAAGGCGTAGCACACGGTCGGCCCCACGAAGCGGAAACCCAGCCGCTTCAACTCCCGGCTCATCGCCAGCGAGGCCGGTGTCTGCGCCGGGATCTCGGCCAGGCTGCGCCGCGGCGCGGTCGGCGGCGCGTCCTCGGCAAAGCGCCACAGCAGCGCATCGAGCGAGCCGAAGCGCTCGCGCGCGGCCAGCGTGGCGCGCGCGTTGGCCACCGCCGACTCGATCTTCAGCCGGTTGCGCACGATCCCCGCATCGCCGAGCAGGCGCGCCAGGTCCGCGTCGTCGTAGCGCGCGACGCGCTCGGCATCGAAGCCGTCGAAGGCGCGGCGATAGTTCTCGCGCTTCTTCAGAATGGTGATCCAGCTCAGCCCCGCCTGCGCACCCTCGAGCACCAGCATCTCGAAGAGGTGGCGGTCGTCGTGGTTGGGCACGCCCCATTCGAGGTCATGGTAGGCGGTGTAGAGCGGATCGGTGCCGCACCAGGCGCAGCGGTCGGGCATGGGTGAGGTTTCTCCTTGGAATCCTTGGAATTCTAGCTTCGAACGATCTACTTCGTTCTCACCCCGATTATCTGTGGAATCCTTAGCAGCCCGGTTAGGTGGATCACATGCCACTCGCGAAGTAGATATTCGGTGCACAATACGAGTAATCACCAATGCATTTTTTCCAGCCCACCGAGGCTAGGTGAAAAAAATCCGATGCGCCATAACCTGAGTGAAGCCTTCGCATTTGGCAAGCTGGACCGTTCCGCGGACGGTATCGAATGGCATCCGCTGGTCGATCATCTAGCGGACGTCGCGGCGGTTTTTGAGGCGCTGTGCGCGTGCCGAGCCGTCCGCCGCTCCCTTGAGGCAGTTGCAGGGCGTGGCCTCGATCATCGCGACATCGCGCGGCTTGCTGCCCTCGCTTTTCTCCATGACCTTGGCAAAGTGAACGCGGGGTTCCAGGCAAAGCGCTGGCTAAACGAGGAGCGGCCGCGCGGCAGACTGACCGCAGGGCACAGCGCCGAGGCAATCGCGCTGCTCGAAGGCAGTAATCACAGCGAAGAAGCCGAGGCGCTCCTGCTGCACCTGCCTATCCTTGAAATCTGCGGCTGGGGGGCGCCCGAGACCGTGGACAACTTGCTACGCGCCAGCATTGCGCACCATGGACGGCCGATCGCCAACGCACCCGACTGGTTCAACGCCAGGATTCATTGGTCCAGGCAAAGTGACTATGACCCCGCCGAACAGCTGACGAGCATCGGCGCCGCCCTCCAGCGGTTCGTTCCCGAGGCATTCGTCGAGGGGTGCGCGCCGCTTCCCGATACGCCGCGCTTTGCACACTATTTCGCCGGCCTCGTCCAATTGGCCGACTGGTTGGGTTCGGACACTCGATTTTTCCCATTCTCGAATCTGGGTGATCGAGATCGCCTCGCCAGCAGCCGTGAACTGGCATCGACAGCGGTGCGCGAGATCGGCCTCGATCCTGAGCCTTACCGTAAGCGGTTCGAGCAGGCATCGCCAGATTTTGGCGAGGTATTCGATACGGCCACGCCCTACCCCGCCCAGTCCGCAATGTCCGACCAGACGCTCGGTCAGGTTGTCGTGCTCGAAGCCGAGACCGGCAGCGGCAAGACCGAAGCCGCGCTGTGGCGCTACCTTCATCTGTTCGCGCGTGGCGAAGTCGACGGCCTTTACTTCGCCCTGCCGACCCGCGTAGCCGCTTCACAGGCATACCGGCGCGTTCGCGAGGCGCTTTCACGCGCTTGGCCCGACGGCGCCCCGCTCGCAGTTCGGGCCTTGGCCGGTTATGCCGCCGCGGATGGGGAAACCGCTCGGGCCCTGCCCGATTTCAAGGTGTTGTGGAGCGACGATCCGTCCGATGCCGAAGCGGGTCGGCGATGGGCGGGCGAGAGCTCGAAGCGCTTCCTCGCCGCACCGGTTGCCGTCGGCACGGTCGACCAGGCGCTGCTCGGCACGCTGCAGGTTAAGCATGCTCACCTGCGCCATGCGCTGACAGCGCGTTCGCTGCTTGTCATCGACGAAGTGCACGCATCCGACGCCTACATGGGCGTGTTGATCGAACAGCTCATCAACGCACAACTTGCGCTCGGCGGCCACACGCTGCTGTTGTCCGCGACACTCGGCGCAGCGGCCCGGACTCGCTACCTCGCTGCCGGCAATCGTAGGGCGCAGCGTCTGCCCTCACTCGCCCAAGCGAGCTGCCTGCCCTACCCTGCCATAAGCGATGCCGCGGGCCTTCATGCCACTGGCGGCGCCCCGCGAGAAAAGCGGGTCGCCTGGCAGTGTGAGGACGCGATCGATGAGCCGCAGCGCATCGCCGCCCTTGCGCTCGAAGCCGCCGAACAGGGCGCCCGCGTGCTGGTGATCCGAAACACCGTGCCGGCAGCCGTCGCCACCCTTGCAACGCTCGAAGCGGCCACACCCAACGCAGCCTGGCTCTTTAATCGTGATGGCGTCATCACGCTGCACCACAGCCGCTTCTCGCGCGAAGATCGGCCCATGCTCGATGCGACGGTCGAAGCCCAACTCGGGAAAGGACGCCCCAGCGGACCGCTGATCGTGGTCGGCACCCAGACGCTGGAACAAAGTCTGGACCTCGACGCCGACTTCCTGATCACCGACCTGTGCCCGATGGACGTGCTGTTGCAGCGCATCGGGCGCTTGCACCGCCACCTGCGCCCAGTCGAGGCTCGACCCAATGCGTACAGGGAGGCACGTGTGTTGGTGCTGACACCCGCGGGTGGCGACCTCGGCCCCTGCCTTAGCCGCCCGCGTCACGGGCTCGGTCGCTTTCGCGACGGTGGCGGGGTGTATGCCGATGTGCGCATCCTCGAAGCGACGCGCACGCTGATTGACGCCAAACCCCAGGTCCGCATTCCAGCCGACAACCGGCGCTTGGTCGAGGCCGCCACGCACCCGGAGGCGCTGCACGCCATCGAATCGCTAGGTACAGCTTGGGCGACGCATGGGCAGCAGGTTGACGGCGACACAGGTGCTCGCCGCACCAGCGCCAAGCTAGGACTACTTCCCCTCGACACCGCGTTCGTCGAACTTGGCTTCCCCGACGAAGTGAAACTCGCAACACGCCTCGGTGCTGCTGATCGTGTGCTCACTTTCGATCCGCCGCTGCAAGGGCCTTTTGGACAAAAAGTGCGGGAGCTTCCGATTAGGCACCACCTACTGCCGCCCGCCCTCCCGCTTGAAGCGTTACCTGAGGAGATCGTCGTCGAGCACGGCGGCTTTCGGTTCCGCCTGGCCGATACGCACTATCGCTACAACCGCGTCGGCCTTGAAAAACTTCCGCAAACTGCCGCCTCGGAGTAACGAATGGATCGCACCCGTCTGAACCTACTCGACGAACCGCTGATTCGCGTCCGCGATCTAGGCGGACAACCGCAACGACTCACATTGCCGCAACTCCTGGTTGCCCTCGGTCGTGATGCGGTGCGCGACTGCCCTGCACTGCGCCCCCACCAGCGCCACCCCTGGCACGCGCTGCTGGTGCAACTGGCCGCGCTTGCGCTGCACGGTGCCGACGAGGACCGTCCTTGGGATGAAGCTAACGACTGGCGCGCGGCACTGCTCGCGCTGACGCCCGATTATCCGGACGGTTGCGCCTTTTGCCTCGTTGCCCCGCACGACCGTCCAGCTTTCCTTCAACCCCCCGTGCCAAGCGGAAAGTTGGATGGTTGGAAATCCATTGCCACCCCTGACGCACTCGACATGCTGGTCACGTCGAAGAACCATGATCTAAAGAGCGAGCGAATGCAGCACGCGGAGGCGGACGACTGGCTGTTTGCCTTGGCAAGCCTGCAAACGCAAGAGGGGTTCCTCGGGAAAGGGAACTACGGCATTTCTCGCATGAACGGAGGATTTTCGAGCCGCCCCGCGCTCGGCATCGAACCCGCTGGCGGAATCGGTGCACGATGGCGACGCGATATTGGCGCACTTCTCACAGAACGGGACGAGATCACGGAGACCATGGGTCTCCGGCGCGAGGGCGGCACGGCACTGCTCTGGATACCCCCATGGGACGGCACAAAGAGCCTCGCATTCACGGCGCTTGACCCGTTCTACATCGAAATCTGTCGGCGGATCCGATTTGTCCTTGACTCGGATAGCCGCCTGCAGGCGCGCGGAATCGGAACCTCTGCGGCTCGCGTAGATGCGGCTGCGCGCAAGGGTGTCACCGGTGACGCATGGACGCCGGTCGAAGACGATAAAGCGCTTACGCTTGGTTCCGACGGTTTCAACTACGGCCTTGCGGCGGAGCTAGCGTGGGGCTCCAAGTTTCGTAAGACCCTCGCTCAAGCTCTTCGCGCAGAAGATGGCATCGCGGGAATTTCTCTTCTTGCGCAAGGGGTGGTACGAGGCCAGGGAAAGACGGAGGGTTACCACGAGCGCCGGATCCCTCTCACGAAGAAAGCCATCGGCTACCTGCGTGGCGGACAGACTGACCTCCCGGCAGCAATCGCCGCTGCGCGAGTGAAAGCTGTGGCGACGATGCGTGGATCTGTCTTGCGCACTGCACTGTTCTACCTGCTCGAGGCCGGCACTGAGAAGATCGATTTCGACCGTCGCACTGCCAAGCAGCAGATCGAAGCCTTCATACGTACCTTTGAACGCACCGAGGATGCGCGTTTTTTCGAGGACCTGAATCGAGAGATTGAAGCCGAGGACAGGAATGCCGAGCGACTCGCGTGGATGCTTGGGCTCGCTGAACGTGCCGAAGTGTTGCTCAGGAGCGCTTTCGCGATCGGCCCCCAAAGCGGCGAGCGCCGATATCGTGCGCGGTCGCGGGCGCTGTCCTATTTTCATGGCGCGCTACGCAGTGGCAAACACCCTGAGCTCGTCGCTCTCGCACAACACCTTCGCTCTCAACAAACGGCAGAGGAGGCCGCGTCATGAACCAAACCGACACGACACCGTCCGCATCACCGCTGGGTCGGCTCGCGCAAGTCATCACGCGGCGGCAGCACTTCCGCGGCGACGCCAGCGCACTCGACACGGGCGAGCAAGCAGCGCTCGCACGTCTCGATCCCGAGGCGCCGCGGCCTCACCAGGTCGGCGCGCTCGCCCATGCGCTGGTCCTGGCCGGCATCAAACCGGATGACTGGCAGCAAACAACGTGGCGACGCTGGGCCTTGCTGGCCCAAGGCATGGCGCTGGCAGGTCACGACGGCTCCGCCCGACTCGGCACCCAACTCGCCCACGCCGCGGTGTCCGAAAGCCGTGTCACCCGTCTGCTCACTGCGCGCGGTGACGCTTTCAGCCAGCAGGTGCCGCGTGTGGTGCGCTTGATGGCGAGCCGTAGCATTTCACCCAACTGGCTTGAATTGGGTGCGCTGATTCTCGCCACCGACCACGATGAAGCCGGTGCCGAGACCCTACGCCTACGTATCGCCGGCAATTACTACTCGACTACCCACTCCTGAACCGAATCCACCCGATCGAACACCGACAGGACATCGCCATGAGCCTCCCGCGCTTCATCCAGATCCACACCCTGCACACCTACCCCGCTGCCCTGCTCAACCGTGACGATGCCGGGCTCGCAAAACGCCTTCCCTACGGCGGCGCAATCCGAACGCGCATTTCCTCACAGTGCCTCAAGCGCCACTGGCGAGTCGCCGACGACGCGTTTTCGCTGGCGAAGCTGGGCGTACCGATGGCGACGCGCACACGTTATGTCGCCGAATTGATTCGCCAACGCCTTATCGAGCAAGGCATCGACGAAGCGCGCGCCTTCGCTACCGCCGAGGCACTGCTTGAAGCCCTGTTCGGCGAGAAGGCCGACAAGAAGAAGGAAGGCGTCAAGGCACTGCAAACCGGGCAGGCTGTGCTCTTCGGCAACGAAGAAATCGCGTACCTTGTGCGCCGCTGCCGCGACATCGCTGGCGACTTTTCCGATCCAGTCGCGCTGAAGGCAGAGGTGGCGAAGTTCCTCAAAGACGAAAAGAAGAACATCGAGGCAATGAAGCTCGGCAGCGGCCTCGAATCGGCTCTCTTCGGTCGCATGGTTACCTCTGACCTGCTCGCCAACCGCGACGCATCGGTGTCGGTCGCCCACGCTTTCACCGTGCATGAAGCGCAGGTCGAAAACGACTACTTCACCGTGGTCGATGATTTCGCCCAAGCGGAAGATGGCGCAGGTTCGGCTGGCATCTTCGATACCGAACTCGCATCGGGGTTGTACTACGGATACGTCGTGATCGACGTTCCGCAACTCGTTGCCAACCTCGAAGGCATCAAAGTCGAGGATGTCTTTACGACGGGGGCCGAAAAGCGTGAGTTGGCCGGCAAGGTCGCCCAGCATTTGCTGCACCTGATTGCCACTGTGAGCCCTGGCGCCAAGCGTGGGTCCACTGCACCATACGCCTGGGCAAAGTTCGTATTGGTCGAGGCCGGTGACTGGCAACCGCGCAGCCTTGCAGCGGCCTTCCACGATCCAATGCCGCTCAAGGGCGATTCTTCGATCCGTGCCCGCGCCGCCGGCAAACTTGCAAACGAGATCGCGGCCCTCGACGCAGCCTACGGAATGCCTACGGCGCGCCGGTTCCTGTCACTGGACGAGTTGATCGTTCCTGCGGCTGAGCGCGCGACGCTTTCACAACTGGGTGAGTGGATCGCACAAACAGTTCGCGATGGCGCGTGCTGAGATGGCGAAGCACCTGCTCATCCGCCTCGAGGGTCCGCTCATGGCCTTCGGTGGCGAGACCATCGATAACCTTGGCGTGATCCGCGATTTCCCGGCGCAGTCGATGCTGACCGGTCTGATCGCCAATGCACTCGGCTGGCGGCGCGAGGATGCTGCTGCGCATGACCGACTTCAGTCTCGTGTCGTGTTCGGGGCACGACTCGACCGTGCTGGTTCGCGCTTCACTGATTTCCAAACCGCCAAACTCGGGCACGACGATCGAGGCTGGACGACTATCGGCCAACCGGAGGGGCGGGCTGGTGGAGACGGTACTTACAAAGGCCAGCACCTGCGTTACCGCGACTACCACGCCGACGCTAGTACCCTCATCGCCCTGCGCCTCGAACCCGCCGACGAAACCCCTACGCTGGACGCGGTTGCCCATGCCCTGCAGCGCCCAGCCCGCCCACTTTTCTTGGGGCGCAAGCCCTGTCTGCCCGCTGCGCCGCTGTTCGCAGGCTGGATCGACGCGCCGGACGTACTCACTGCGCTACGAGACGCCGCCCCACTGGCTACCAACGCCCGACCTCGCGTGATGTGGCCGGCCGGCGAAGGCGAGATGCTCGGCGCCCACCAGATCGACCTCTGCGATGAACGCAACTGGACCAGCGGTGTGCATGGCGGCTGGCGCCCCGTTTGCGAGGGCAACCTGAAGCTGGAGGAGCGAACGTGAGTTTGACGCTTTTGCAATGCCACCCGGATCCGCACCGGCTCGCCGCCTGGGCGACGCGCTTCGGACTGACCGCTGGCGGTGACGACCTTGGCTACGCGCTGCACACACTGCTGGCGGCAGCCTTCGGCGACCTCGCGCCCAAGCCCTTTCGGCATTTTGGCGACGTGCGCGGTCTTTTGGCCTACAGCGAGCAAAACGTCGACCGCATCCACACGGCTGCCCAAATGGCCGCGCCCGACGTCCACGCCGTGCTGGGCCTGGAGCGCTTTGCTGCTCGCAGCTTCCCGACCGACTGGGTGGCGGGCAGGCGGCTGGGTTTCGAGTTGCGGGTGCGGCCGGTGCTGCGGACGAAGGATGGGCGCGAACGTGACGTCTTCCTTTCCGAGGCGGAGAAACGAGGCGTGCCGGAGGCAGAACTGTCGCGCGAGGCTGTGTACTTGGAATGGCTTCAGCGCGAGCTGGCACGCGGCGACGCAGCAAACGTCAACCGCGCGCAACTGGATGGTTTCCGTCTCACCTCCAGCTTGCGCAAGGGAAGCGCAGTCGTTGGCCGGCGCCCCGCTCAGCGCGTAACGGGCCCCGACGCATTGTTTTCGGGCGAACTCACCGTGCGCGATCCAGAAGGCTTCGCCGCACTGATTGCGCGCGGGGTCGGACGCCATCGCGCCTTCGGATTCGGAATGCTGCTCCTGCGGCCACCCTCTGCATGCTGAAAGGCCGCCTTGGGCTTGAGACTGCACGCATCCCCCACGCCGACCGGCACGGTCTGCTGTGGCTCGAGCGCGGAGAGTTGTGTGTGATCGACGGCTGCCTGCACTTCATGGCTGGAAAGGACAGCCTCACGCCCTACATCGATCAGATCCCGCATCAAGCCGTATCGATGATCCTGCTGGGGCCAGGCAGCAGCGTCACCCACGACGCTCTGCGCCTGCTCGCACGACATGGCACGCTGATGGCGGCGGTCGGTATGGATGGCGTACGCAGCTACACCGCGCCAGCCCTGCTGCCCGACCGCTCGGACGTCGCGCGCCGGCAAGCAGAACTGTGGGGCAATCCACGCCGGCGCATTGCCGTCGCCCGCCGCATGTACGCCCTGCGCCTAGGCGAAATATTGCCTCACCGTGATCTGGACACGCTGCGTGGAATCGAAGGCTCCCGCGTGAAGACGCTTTACCGGCTAACTGCCGAGCGCTATCGCATCCCCTGGAACGGTCGCCATTACGACCGCGCTGCGCCCGAAGCGACCGACACACCGAATCAGGCGATCAATCATGCGGCGACTGCAGTGCAGGCCGCGGCGGCGATAGCTGTACAGTCGCTGGCCGCAATTCCGCAGCTTGGCTTCATTCATGAGGACTCGGGTCAATCGTTCGTTCTCGACATTGCCGATCTGTTTCGCGATTCGATCACGTTGCCGATCGCATTTGCTGCGGCAAGCAAAGCACTCGGCGGTGCGCCAGACACGATCGACCGACTGGTGCGGCGCGAAGCGGCAACGGTTTTCCGGAAGCAGTCCGTGATTCCATCTATGATCGACAAGATCAAGGTTGTGTTGCGCATGGAGGAAGTAGATGCCGCTGGTAGTGATAGTAACGCGTGATGTCGCAGATCGTTTTCGAGGCTTTCTCAAGTCGGTGATGCTTGAGGTCGCCCCTGCGGTGTACGTATCGCCACGCATGAGTAAGGGCGTGCGGGATCGGACTTGGAACGTACTCACCGAGTGGCACGACTTCGAGCCGCGCGGCAGCATCGTCATGGTCTGGCGCGACAACAACGAAACTGGCGGTATCGGCCTCGCTCATGTCGGAGAGCCGCCGAGAGAACTGGTCGAGATGGATGGGATGTGGGTCGCCAGGCTGCGGCGGCAAGCTCAATCTCTTTAACAAATTGGGAACATGGTTTCTTGAGTTTTTCTTTTGGAGTCATGGGCTTGACTTCAAGAGGCTCCCCCGCGTCCGCGGGGATAGGCCCGTGTCGAAGCCGGTGGTATCGATGCCTTCGAGGGCTCCCCCGCGTCCGCGGGGATAGGCCCTCGACCAGGTCGAGACCGTCCGCGATTTTGAGGGCTCCCCCGCGTCCGCGGGGATAGGCCCCCATCGTCTGCTGTGATGCAAACCATCGGAGTGGCTCCCCCGCGTCCGCGGGGATAGGCCCAACCAGTACGAGGTTCTAGCGGAAGGCACGCTGGCTCCCCCGCGTCCGCGGGGATAGGCCCTCCAGGTCGCTCGCCCCCGCCGGCGGCGGCAAGGCTCCCCCGCGTCCGCGGGGATAGGCCCGGAATCGGCGCGGCGTTTGAAGCATCCACTAGGGCTCCCCCGCGTCCGCGGGGATAGGCCCGCTGAAGCGCGCCGGCCGAATCCTCGGTGTACGGCTCCCCCGCGTCCGCGGGGATAGGCCCGACAGGTCGCCGCTGCCCAGCGAATCCCACAGGGCTCCCCCGCGTCCGCGGGGATAGGCCCTCGGCGCCAACCTCACCACGCTGACTCACGAAGGCTCCCCCGCGTCCGCGGGGATAGGCCCTCAACAAGATGCGCACCGACGCCCTCGTCGAGGGCTCCCCCGCGTCCGCGGGGATAGGCCCGCAATGCTCAAAGCCCGAAGGACCCGCCATGGGGCTCCCCCGCGTCCGCGGGGATAGGCCCGACTGGCGCAGTGTGTGCTGGAGCCCGGAGCTGGCTCCCCCGCGTCCGCGGGGATAGGCCCACGACGTGGGCGGCAGCGGATACACGACCCGGGGCTCCCCCGCGTCCGCGGGGATAGGCCCTGCGAGCGGCCAGCGGCTGATCCAGCAGACGCGGCTCCCCCGCGTCCGCGGGGATAGGCCCCTCTTGCAAGCGCCGTAGCCTCTGCCCTGGAAGGCTCCCCCGCGTCCGCGGGGATAGGCCCTCGTCCAGCAGCGGCGTGCCGATCTCGACCAGGGCTCCCCCGCGTCCGCGGGGATAGGCCCTGACGCGCTCGATACACGGTTTTCCACCAAGGGGCTCCCCCGCGTCCGCGGGGATAGGCCCGTGGAGTTTGTCTCGATGCTCGCGCAGGCGCAGGCTCCCCCGCGTCCGCGGGGATAGGCCCGGACATGGCCAACGGCCACGGCCACGGCCTACGGCTCCCCCGCGTCCGCGGGGATAGGCCCGACCCAGTCCAGCAGGTCGATCAGCTTGGTGCGGCTCCCCCGCGTCCGCGGGGATAGGCCTTGCGCGTGCTAGTGTTGGCCGTGGTGGTAACAGGCTCCCCCGCGTCCGCGGGGATAGGCCCGCGCCCTCCCGCGCTTCCTCGAACCGCGCCGAGGCTCCCCCGCGTCCGCGGGGATAGGCCTTGCGCATCTGCGCGAGAGGCCACGGCGGAGCGGGCTCCCCCGCGTCCGCGGGGATAGGCCCTATCGACAACACGTTGCCCGAGACCTTGCCGCGGCTCCCCCGCGTCCGCGGGGATAGGCCCCGTGAAGGCGGTGCCCTGGCGGACTTCGGCGGGGCTCCCCCGCGTCCGCGGGGATAGGCCCCCGAGATTCTCGAATATGCACAAGCTCCGGCGGGCTCCCCCGCGTCCGCGGGGATAGGCCCGTGACACCTGCACAGATTGCCTCCGGAGCACAGGCTCCCCCGCGTCCGCGGGGATAGGCCCCGCACCGGCCCTGAGGTGTACAGCTCGCCGGCGGCTCCCCCGCGTCCGCGGGGATAGGCCCGTAGCCCCGGCGTATTTCGTGGATTTCGGCAGGGCTCCCCCGCGTCCGCGGGGATAGGCCCCTGGATTTTCCGCGATGCGCAGATCGGGGATAGGCTCCCCCGCGTCCGCGGGGATAGGCCCGGCTCAAGCGTGTCTGGGTCACGGTCTAGAGGGGCTCCCCCGCGTCCGCGGGGATAGGCCCCGGCCACAGCCGCGGCGGGCGTGCCTCGATGTGGCTCCCCCGCGTCCGCGGGGATAGGCCCGCGAGCTCGACGGTGCGGGCCTCATCATCCACGGCTCCCCCGCGTCCGCGGGGATAGGCCCCTGGGAAGACCCGAGCATGCGCGCGGTCAAGCGGCTCCCCCGCGTCCGCGGGGATAGGCCCCGCCTCACCGCCGGCTGGCAAGCCGCCACCGCGGCTCCCCCGCGTCCGCGGGGATAGGCCCTGATTGAGGTCGTGAAGGAAGACGACTACCGCGGCTCCCCCGCGTCCGCGGGGATAGGCCGTCGATGAGTGCGCCGACCAGCTCGGGCAGTTCGGCTCCCCCGCGTCCGCGGGGATAGGCCCATCGGCGAGCTGGGCGACACCATCAACTGGCTGGCTCCCCCGCGTCCGCGGGGATAGGCCCAAGTGGAGCGAGCGCCACCCCGTTAC
>ERZ761602.4089-NODE-4089-length-19334-cov-7.540796_pt1 | contig 19334 bp, 15 predicted proteins | sample MGYA00512165_ERZ761602 | MGnify/ENA primary metagenome ERZ761602 (study PRJEB28899, sample SAMN02445085) | bioreactor sludge metagenome | biome: EBPR sludge; isolation source: Thorneside wastewater treatment plant | place: Australia: Brisbane, Thorneside... | reverse complement strand
GAAGGCCGCCAGGAAGGCCGCCAGGAAGGCCGCCAGGAAGGCCGCCAGGAAGGCCAGCGAGAAGAACGTCTCCGCATTGCCCGGAGCTTGCTGGACGTGATCGCCGACGATCGATTGCTAGCGGAAAGGATTGGCTTAAGCGAGACGGAGGTGCGGCGATTGCGGGAAGGGAAATAGGATATGCGCCGCGTACCCCACTGTTGCGAATGAACGATACCGCTCCGGTCATTCTGGCTGAAAACCTCACCCGCTGCTTCGGCGATTTCACCGCGGTCGATCATATTCAGGCTACGGTACATCCCGGCGAGGTTTTTGGTTTGTTGGGCGCTAACGGCGCCGGCAAGACCACCGCGATTCGGATGCTGTGCGGCATGTTGCCCCCGACCGCCGGCCGGATTTGGGTGGCAGACGTGGACATGGTGCGGCACACGCGCCGCGCGCGCGGCCAGATCGGCTACGTCGCCCAGCGGTTCTCGCTGTACGGCGACCTGACTGTGTCCGAAAATCTGAAGCTGCAAGCGGGCCTGTACGGCTTGACCGGCGCGCGCCAGCGGGAGCGGCTGGCGTGGGCGCTGGCGCGCATTTGGAGTTGACCGATCGCAAGGACGCCAAGGCCGAGGCGTTGCCGCTCGGCTACAAGCGGCGCTTGGCGCTGGCCGCCGCGCTGCTGCACCAACCGCGCGTGCTGTTTCTGGACGAACTGACCTCGGGCGTGGATCCGATGGCCCGCCAGCGGTTCTGGGAACTGATTTACGAGCTGGCCGACGGCGGCATCGGCATTCTGGTCACCACGCATTACATGGACGAGGCGCTGTTCTGCGACCGACTGGCGCTGATGCAAGCGGGCCGCATCGTCGCCGAAGGCACGCCCGACGAGTTGTTGCGCCGGCCGTTGCCGACGCCGATCCTGGAACTGGTCAGCCCCGATGCCGTCCGGTTCGAGCAGTTCGCCCAAGGCTGGCCCGAGGTGCGCGAGATCGTTCCCCATGCCGGACAACTGCGGATTCGTCTGCACGCCGGGATGGAGGCGGACGCGATGACGGTGAGGATTCACGCGGCGGCGATGGAACATAAGTTGACCGTCGACGCCCTGAATCGCGCCACGCCAGAGTTGGAAGACGTGTTCGTGGCAGTGCTGGAGGAGAATGAGTCATGAATTCCCAGCACGTCTTGGCCATGGCGCGCAAGGAGTGGTGGCACCTCTTGCGCGATCCGCGCAGTCTGGCTCTGATCCTGATCATGCCCAGCATGCTGCTGTTTCTGTTCGGCTATGCCATCCGGCTGGATTTGCAACACGCTCCCATCGCCATCGTCCAGGAATCCCGCGACGCCGCCACCGAGGAACTGGCCGCCCACTTCGCCGCCAGCCGGGCGTTCCGGGTCGCGCTGCGTTCCAACGACCGCCGGGACGCCACAACAGCCTTGCAAAAAGGCCAAGTCTGGGCGGCGGTAATTTTCCCCGCCGATTACGCCCGGCAACTGGAACGCGGCGAGGCCCGGATTCAGTTATTGCTGGATGGAGTGGACGCCAACACCGCCCGGTTGTTGCGCAACACCGCGCTGGTGCTGGTGAATGATTATCTGCTGAGTCGGGGTGGCCAGCCGCCGATCCGCATCGAGGACCGCACCTGGTTCAACGAAACCAAGGAGAGCCGCTTGGCGATCATTCCCGGCGTGATCGCGATGGTGATGGCGGTCATCGGGGCGCTGATGACCTCGCTGACCATCGCCAGGGAAATGGAGCAGGGCAATCTGGTGATGCTGCGCACCACGCCGCTGACCCGCCGCGAATTCCTGCTTGGCAAGCTGCTGCCCTATCTATTCATCGGCCTGCTCGATCTCGCGGTGGCGGTGGCGGTGGCCGTGTTCGTGTTTGAAATGCCGTTGCGTGGGTCCCTGCCGGTCCTGCTGCTGCTGTCGGCGCTGTTTCTGCTGGTGGTGATGCTGCAAGGCGCGCTGATTTCGATCAACGCCGGAAATCAACTCCTCGCCAGCCAGATGTCGATGGTCAGCACGTTCCTGCCGGCGTTTCTGTTGTCGGGATTCATCTTCGCCATCGAGAACATGCCGACCGTGCTTCAGTACATCACGCTGGCGGTCCCGGCCCGTTATTACGTCGCCCTGTCCCGCGCCATCTTCCTCAAGGGCATCACCCCACTGCTGTTATGGACGCAGGTGGCCGCGTTGCTGGTGATCTTGCTGGTGTTGCTGCGACTGACGCTGGTTCGGTCACGGAAGCTGGGATTGCTGCCGTGAATCCGGTGGCTGCGAGCCTGATCCGGTTGCGCGCCTTGCTGGGAAAAGAGTTCCGGCAACTGCTGCGCGATCCCCGGATGCGGTTTTTCATGGTGGTACCACCGCTGTTTCAGTTGATGGTGTTCGGCTACGCGGCCAGTTTCGATGTCCGCCATGCCGAAATCGCGGTGGTGGATCAGGCGCGAACGGTGGCGACCCGCGAATTGCTGGCCGCCGTGGCAGCGACCGGTCGGTTTACCCTGCATTACTACCCGGCTGTCGGCGCGGCGACAGCGGCGATGGATCGGGGCGAAATCCGCGCGATTTTGCGGTTCGCCCCCGATTTCGACCGGCAACCAGTGGCGCAAATCGTTTCCGACGGCTCGGATTCCAACAGCGCGCAGATGATCACCGGCCAGTTAAGTCAAACGCTGCAACAGAATGCCCGCTTGCGCGTCGGCATCGAACCGCCGGTGCAAATCGAGGAACGGGCCTGGTTCAACGAGAATCTGGACGACCGACCGTATTTCGTGCCGGGCATCATCGCCACCATCGTGCTGATCACCACGGTGATTTTGACCGCGATGAGCGTCGTCCGCGAACGCGAATTCGGCACGCTGGAACGTCTGCTGGTGACACCGGTGGCGCGGCTGGAGTTTCTGCTCGGCAAGATGGCGGCCGTGGCCGCCGTCGGTCTGTTCGACGTGGCGCTGATCAGCGTCAGCGCGGTCGCCTGGTTCGACGTGCCGTTCCGAGGAAACATCGTCGGTCTACTGGCGGGTAGCGTGCTGTTTCTGATGAGTTCGCTGGGGATCGGACTGCTGATTTCCAGCTACGCCGAAACCCAGCAGCAGGCGATGCTGCTGGCGTTCTTCATCATTATGCCGATGGTGGTCCTGTCGGGCTTCGCGTTCCCCATCGACAACATGCCCGAGGGCGTGCGATGGCTGACCTGGCTGAATCCGCTGCGGTATTACCTGGTGGTGATTCGCGACGTGTTCCTCAAGGGCAGCGGCTTGGGCGCGCACGGTTTCGAGTACGCGATGATGGCGCTGTTGGGGAGCGCGGCGCTGCTGTTGAGTTTGGCGCGGGTCAAATGACAGCCCTCCTCGCCCGGTGGCCGGAGAGGAGGACGGATGGTTGGCTATTCGGTGGGCATGGCGCAGGGCGGATCTGGCCGTGCGCAACCCGTCCTGCGTGCAAGACGTTCAGTGGGTAATCGACGACTGGAGCCCTGGAACGAATAAGATGGGCAGCGTCTTTTGCTTATCCAAACCATCCTTCTCGTAAAGCGCGATTTTTACTTGGCCACCCTCCAGTTCCAGAATTCCGAAGTTGCCGCTTCCCCCGCCTATCCTGGGGAGCGCGGCGCCGGACGAGGTGGCTTCAAAGAGATAGCCATCATGCAATTGGGTGGCGTTCTTGTGGATGTCGCCGCTCAACACGACGGTTTTCTTGAACCTTTTGTCGATCAGCCATTGGTAATCCATGTAGTGGTCCCAGCTCTCTCCACTGCGGGTGAGGGTGCTGCCGGAGCAGAGCAACTTGAGGCCATTGCCGGTTCTTACTTGGTCTTCCAGCCAAGTTCGCTGCGCCTTGCCGAGAAGAGAGCGAGTCGGCATTTCGTCATCGTCTTTGTCGTCGCTCGGATCCTCTCGGTAGGTTCGTCCGTCAAGCATGATGATGCGAATGGAGCCGTAATCGAACGTATCCTCGATCCCGGTGTCATCGCCGGCAAGAAGTTGATCGATGGATGGCTGGTTCGGATACGCCGATGTGATATTTTTTTGTTGTACCCGGCCCTTGAACTGGAGAAAGAGGTTTTTCGAAATCCGGCTTTTTTCCCGAGGAACCGCCTTCTTTCTATTGGTTCCGGCGCCACAAGAACCGTTCCAGGCAAAGTCGTGATCGTCCCAAGTCAAGCCAACCCGTTTTACGGATGCAATCAGGTTGCGGAAGGATTCGACGCTCCATTGCGCCTTGTAGCGGTTGTACATTTCATTCGCAAACTCCTGGTTGCTCAATTTTCTTGGACGTCCCAAACGTGGGAAGTAGTCCATGTAGATCGTGTCGCCAAGCAGAAGGAGAACTTCGGGCGCTTGGGCATGCACTTGATCCCAAACGATTTGCTCTGAATCCACCAGGGCGTCGAAACAGGACGTAAAGGCGATTTTCATCATGGGTCTCCTTCAAGGGGATTGATCAGGTTTTTCCAGCACCGAAAACAGTATAATAAACTCGAATCAACCAAGTAGTTTTTGGCTTTTGGCCTTCTTCAGGATTTTCTCGCGACAATAACCAGATTTTGCCACTTTGATGAAGTATCGCGAACACCAATGCACTCGGTGATTATGAAGCCATTCTGTTCCAAGAAAGTGATCAACTGGTCCCTGGACCAGTATTCAAAAGGTCGGTCACCATATCCTAGTGAAAAGAAGCGACTCCACCAGTTCTTGGCCAATACCGACAAGCATTTTAAATGACCATAATAAGGAATCGACAGCGCGATCACACCGCCAACCTGAATTTTTGGAAAGACAAATTCGATCAGCATCGATAAATTGTAGCAGGGATTGCTGGATTGAATAATCAGCGCCATATTAAAACCACCCGTCACGATCCTTTCTAAGCCATATTTTGTTAATGGCAATGGCAATTCAGTCGCCGGTATCGATGCGGTTGGGTTGGCCAGAGGAGATCGATCAGAATCGAGGACGGTTACATTGTGGCCAGCCTTATATAGATCAAGGCAGATGGACTGAGCGCCCTCGCCGATACCGAGAATCTCCACTGCTTGATGGCGTGTGCAGATATCGACGATTACAGATCGAACGCCACGATAAGCGTCATCTTTTCCTGCGTCCCCATCACGCATGATCCTTCTCCTCAAAAAAACAACCTATCTATTTTCAATCAGTTCTGATTTTCAAGCAGTTTTTGTGGCGCGTTTCAATTCGAAACGAACGTGTTTCAAATTGAATTCATGCGAGCATGAGGAGGCTTCCATGGCGCTGCTACGTCCTAGCTTACCCAAGTGAGCGGGGTGGGCGAAATCCCGAAAATATGGGATGTTGGGCATTTGAAAAATCGATTTTATGATCATAAGACTCGGTTTTATGCGCTAAATTTATTACATAACATGAGGTGGTCCAACGATTGCATCATCTCGCTCAGTATCTCACCCACTATCTCGAATGATGAACTGACCGACATGCCAAGAGCAGCCAATATCGTTGGAGTGGTTTTTGTCCAGTTTCTTTCGGTAACGAATGCCCAAGCCGAAGACACATCGGCGCGAGTCTTACCCCAGGAAGTTTCGCTGCTCGACGCCACGTTTTACTGCTATTTCCCCATCGAAAAACGCTATGGACCAGATGGGGACTCGGAGGCTCTCGCAGCGGATTTTAACACGGACCTGAACAGTAGAGTGTTTCCTGCGCTGTCTGGGCTGAGTCCCCTGGTCGGCGGCAATGCCACGCTAGGGCAGTCGGTGGTCGACTCCAGATTGACTTCCCGTTTTTCCGAATTCAATCTGGCTTACGGGTTGACCGACAAGTTGACGCTGGTTGTCAAAGTGCCCTATGGCTACGTAAAAAATGAAATCCGAGCTGGCCTGGATGCTTCTCAAGCCAATGTTGGAAGAAATCCGCTCTTCGGAACGCCATCGGACCCTTTTCATAGTCCTCTGATTCCAATCGCCGCTGGTGGAATACGGTTGACCGATGAGGATATCCAAAATCTGCTAGGACAGGGACTGGATGTCAATCGGGATGGGGTCACGGATATTCCCGGCTATGGATATGAACGGTTTGAAACCTTTACCGACAGTGGGATTGGCGATATCGAGCTTTACGCCAAATACCAATTTTATGACCGGAAACCGTGGCGGTTGGCGGTGGCTTCCGGACTCAGATTTCCAACCGGCAAGGTAAAGGATATCGATAATCTCGCGGCGCTGGATTTTGGGGACGGGCAGACCGATATTTTGTTTCGCTTTCATGTGGATTATGGGGTGACTGAAAATCTGCAACTGAATTTTACTACCCGCTATGATTTACAGTTGCCGGATCACCAAACCTTGCGAGTGCCCAACTCGGTCGATCAACCGATCACCCGTGACATCGAAACAGCCGATCGAAATCTCGGAGATATTCTTGGGTTGGATTTGATAGGTCTCTATCAATTCGCCCCCGAATGGTCGGCCTCCCTGAGATACAGCTTCGCTCGGAAGTTTCAGGACGATATCGATGGTAATTCTGGTTTGCCCTATTCATCCCTGGAGCAGGAATCCGAGAGCGAAAATCAGCGGGTGGCCGTGACTCTCGGCTATTCGACCCTGCAACGGTATCGGGATAAAACAGCCAAGACGCCTTTCTACGCCAATCTCACCTATCGCAATCGGTTCGCCGGCGAAAATGCCGTGGTTTCGCAGTATGTCTCGCTGAATATCGGGGTTTTATTCTGACTGCGGTGGGTCGGGGCCGGGTCGGCGCGCGGTTTTCGCTTACTCGCCAATGAGAGAACCGAGAAATTGCGTGGTTTCAACTGGAGCAACCATGATGACGATTGTCGTCGATCCAATCATTCAAGTGGGTTTGGTCGAGGATCAGGCCGAAACCCTGTCGCGCATGATCGCCGCCGTTCGATCCAGCGCCGACATGCGGGTGCTGTTCCACGCGGCTTCGGTTACCGAAGCCGCCAGGGCGTTGGCGAGATACAGCCCCAATGTCCTTCTGGTCGATCTGGGATTGCCGGATGGCTCCGGTCTTGAGGTCATTGGCCTGGCTTCCAGAAAGCACCCGGCCTGCCAAACGATGGTGTTTTCCATGTTTGGCGACGAGGCGCTGATCCTCGCCAGCATCGAGGCCGGCGCCAGTGGTTATCTGCTCAAGGACACGCCGGGGGTAACCCTTGAAGATTCGATTCGCCAGGTTCGTTCGGGTGGTTCGCCGATGAGCCCGATCATCGCGCGGCGAATCCTGCAACGGTTGCGCAAGAGTCCGCCGACCGCCGACCCGGCGAAGACCGAAGTTTCCGGCAGGCCAGTCCCCGAGGCCGAGACGCCGGCTTTGACGGAGCGGGAAACCGAAATTCTCGTCCTGATCTCGCGCGGCTACACCTACGCCGAGGTGGCCAGCCTGTTGGCGGTGAGCGTTCGCACGATCCAAACCCATCTCAAGCACCTGTATGGCAAGCTCGGCGTCCACTCCCGCTCGGAAGCGGTGTTCGAGGCTTCCAAGATGGGATTGCTGCGGGGGCTTCTGGATCGATGACGCCATGCTCCTCCTGCTCCCGATTCTGATCGCGCTCGTCCTGGCCGGCCTTGCCGCCTCGGTCGACGCCAGCGTCGGAGTTCCGGACTTGGGCGTGACGATTCGCGAAGCCCTTGCGACCGTTACCTTCGATGGCGAGGCGCCGTCCGATCCGAACAGAGTCCGCCTGCCCTATCGCTGGGATGATTTCTCCGACCGACGCGATGGACAGGCTCGATTCGAAATCCGGCTCGATCCGCTCAAGAACGCGCCCGATGGACCGCGCGCGATTTATTTGGCCAAGGTCGGCAATCAATTCGAGGCGCGGGTCAACGGCGTCCTCGTCAGCGCGCCTCTCGATGCCCAAAGCGCGCGCCTGGATCTCGCCAAGGCTCCCCGCCTGGTGAGCATTCCGCAGGCGCTGTTGCGGGGCGACGATCGGCTGGAAATCACGATTCGAGCCCAGTTCCTGCGCCGGGGTGGCTTGTCGATGGTTTACTTCGGCGTCGAAAGCGACTTGCAGCGGGAATTCAGCACGGTCTACCAATGGCGCATCATGGGGTCGCTGGTCGTGGTTGGCATCAGCGTGGCGCTGGGGGTGTTCTCCCTTTTGCTCTGGTCGCGGCAGCGGGTTGCCTTGTACCGGGTGTTCGGCATCGCCGAACTGGTCTGGGCTTTTCGCGTCGCCGACGTTCTGATCGACGAACCGCCGCTTGGCTGGCCCGCCTGGGGCGTGGCGGTCGCTTTTGCCTACGCGCTTTACGTCGGCTTTACCGCCCGGCTGACCCTGCTGGTGCTGGCCGTGGAGCGGGATTGGTTCCCGCTGGCCTGGCGGGCGTATCTTCTCGGCGCGGCCGCGACCAGCACGATCGGGTTTACCCAGGGCTATGTGATGCTTTGGACCACCTGGCTGGGACTCATGATCGGTCTGGCCATGCTGTGCGCGGGCGTCGCGGTCCGGTTCGCCTGGCTCGGCCGCGGGCTCGATCAGGCGCTGCTGGCCTTTTCCCTCGTGGTCTCCGTGCTGGTCGGCATCCGGGATTGGACTTACGTCTGGTTCACGCCGGATGCCTTTGGCGAAACTTCGTGGGTCCGGTATATGTCGGTTCTGTTCTGCTTGACGATGGGCTTCATCATCGCGGATCGTTACACCCGCGCCGCCCGTGAATTGCGCGCCCTGAACCAAACCCTCGCCGAACGGGTGGCCGAGCGGGAGCGGCAGCTTGCCGCTTCGTTCGAGCGAACCCGGGAGGCCCTGCAACAGGCCGCCGCGCTGGCGGAGCGCCAACGTCTGATGCGCGACATGCACGATGGGTTGGGAAGCCGGTTGAGCGGCGCGCTTGGGGTACTGCGCCGCAATGATGCCTCATCCCACTCGGTCGCGGTCGAATACCTCAGCGAAGCGCTTGAGGAGTTGAAGCTCGCGGTCGACTCGCTCCAGGATTATGGAGGGGATATCGACACCGTGCTGGGCCACCTGCGCTATCGGCTGCGGGATCGCCTGAAAGCGGCCGGCGTGAGCTTGGTTTGGCGGGCGCAATCGCTGCCGCCGTTCAAGGAACTCACGCCGACCGGCGTCCGCAGCATCCAACATTTGATGCTGGAGGTCATCGCCAACGCGATGCGACACGGCGCCGCCACCGAGATCGTGGTGACGACCCGCTTCGATCCGGCAGCCGATTGCGCGTGGATCGTGATCGAGGACAATGGGCACGGGTTCGATCCCCACGCCATCTCGGGTGGTCGCGGCCTGACCCTCATCAGGCAGCGGGCGCGGGAGCTGGGCGGGGAAGCCGTGATCGGAGTGGGTCCTGACGGCGGCTGTCAGGTGCGGGTACGGTTACCGTATGGATCGGCGGAATCCTCTAGCGACACCAGCGCGCCGGGGTAAACGTGGCAGTGCGGTTACCGTATGGATCAGCGGAATCCCCGGAAGGCCACCGAGTCCAACGATCCGACAGAGTGATTCGATTCACCGGCAACGAGGCAGATCCATGAGCATTCACGTCAAATATTTCGCCAGCCTGCGCGACCGCCTGGGCCGCGCCGAGGATCGACTCGCCGCAACCGAGAGAATGACCGTCGCGGCGGTTTGGGCGGCGCTGTGGCCGGAAACGCCGTTGCCGCCGAACACGCTGACGGCGGTGAACATGGAATACGCCAGTCTGGAGCACATCGTGCGCGAAGGCGACGAGGTGGCGTTTTTCCCACCGGTGACGGGAGGATAGAGCGTGAAGATCGAACTGCGGGCAAGGCCCTTCGAGCCGTTGCTGGAACTGGGGTTTTATCAGGCCGGTTTAAGCGAATTGTCGGGCCAGTACGGCGCGACGGCGATCTTCGTCGGCACGATGCGCGACTTCAACGACGGCGAGCCAGTGCGCGGGATGACACTGGAACATTATCCCGGCATGACCGAGCGGTATCTGCGACGAATCGCTGAAACCGCGACCCAGGAATGGTCGTTGTTGGATGTCTTGGTCATCCATCGGGTCGGCGAACTGCGGCCCAGCGATCCCATCGTGCTGGTGGCGGCGTGGTCGGCGCATCGAGCGGCGGCGTTCGCGGCCTGCCGGTTCATCCTGGAGGAATTGAAGTCGACGGCGCCGTTCTGGAAGCGTGAGGACGCCGCCGCCGGGGCGCGGTGGGTGGAGCGCAACACGCCGGGCTGAGCGGTCGCTGGCGCGGGTGCGTTCCAGCGGGCGATTCGGTATGCTGCGTGGATGAACGAACCCGCTCCCAATACGCTCATTGCCCGCCGCTTTCGAGGATTCCTGCCGGTCATCGTGGATGTCGAAACCGGCGGCGTCAACGCCCAGACCGACGCCCTGCTAGAAATCGCCGCCGTGATCGTGCGCATGGACTGGCGGGGCTATCTGCGTCCCGCCGGCACGCTGGCCCACCATGTTCAACCCTTCCCCGGCGCGCGGCTGGATCCCGCCTCGATGGCGGTGAACGGCATCGATCCCGATCATCCGTTCCGCTTCGCCGTGCCGGAACGGGAGGCGCTGGAGGCCATCTTTCGGGAGGTGCGCCGGGAAATGCGGGAAACCGGCTGCACCCGCGCCATTCTGGTGGGTCACAACGCCTTTTTCGATCTGGCGTTTCTGAACGCGGCGGCGGCCCGCGTCAGGATCAAGCGCAACCCCTTCCATCCGTTCAGCAACTTCGACACGGTCTCCCTGGCCGGTCTGGCGCTCGGCCAAACGGTGCTGGCGCGGGCGCTTCAGGCGGCGAACATCCCATGGAACGAACGCGAGGCGCATTCGGCGATTTACGACGCCGAGCGCACGGCGGAACTGTTCTGTCAAATCGTCAATCGCTGGAGGGAGATGGGTGGCTGGGCGGCGGACGACTGAATCGCGGGCAAACCCACCCCACGGTAACGTTAGCCGCCCGCCTGGCCGGCGGAACCGAGCCAGCGCGCGAGCGTCTCGGCCAACTGCTCCCGGCTGAACGGCTTGCTCAGATAATCGTCCATGCCGGCGGCGACGCAGCGTTCGCGAAATCCCTTGTCGACGCTGGCGGTCAGGGCGACGACCGGAGTCCGACGCCGGCCCGGCGCTTCCCGCCGCCGCAGCTCGGCGGTGGTTTCAAGACCATTCATGATCGGCATATTGCAATCCATCAGCACCAGATCGAAGCGTTCCCGATCCAGCGCCGCCAGCGCCTGCCGGCCATCGTCGACCGTGGTGAACTGGCAACCCAGCAGTTCCAACATGGCGGTGGCCACCGCCTGATTGACCGCGTTGTCTTCCACCACCAACACCTTGGCCTTGACTGGCGTTGGCGCGTCGGTGCTCGGCGTGGCGCGCGGCGCGCGCGCGACCTGTTCGTTGGCGCCGCTGGTTGCCAGCCGGACCGTGAACCAGAACCGGGAACCCTGTCCGAAGACGCTCTCGACGTTGATGTCGCCGCCCATCAGGCGCACCAGTCGGCGCGAGATGGCCAGGCCCAACCCCACGCCGCCGTGGCGTCGCGTGGCCGAGCTGTCGGCCTGCACGAAGGACTCGAAAATCCGGGGCCGCGCTTCCGGGGCGATGCCGATGCCGGTATCGATGACATCGATGCGCGCGATCAGGGTGGCGGCGGCGCGCTCTAGCGTGCCCAGATGGATCGCCACCTCGCCCGCGTCGGTGAATTTGACGGCGTTTCCCAGCAGATTCACCACGACCTGCCGGAGCCGGACTGGGTCGCCGCGCACACGAGCGGGAAAATCCGGCGCCAGTTCCGCGCGCAGTCGCAGCCCCTTGGCGCGCGCCCGTTCGTCGAACGCCGCCACGGTTTCCTCCAGCATTTCGCGCAAATCGAAATCCACGGACCGCAACTCCAATTTGCCCGCTTCGATCCTGGAGAAATCCAGGATTTCATCGATCAAGCCGAGCAACGTCTGGCCGGATTGCGTGAGGATGCTGGCGTAGCGTCGCTGCTCGCGGCTCAGGGGAGTGCCCAGGAGCAGTTCCGCCATGCCCAGCACCCCGTTCAGGGGGGTGCGGATCTCATGGCTCATGGTGGCCAGAAACGCCGATTTGGCCTGGCTGGCGGCCTCGGCGGCCGCCTTGGCTTGCTGCAGCTCCCAGGTGCGCTTTTCGACCAGTTCCTCCAGATAATCGCGGTAGCGGTTCAGTTCCGCCTCGATCCGCCGCCGCTCGGTCACGTCGCGGAACACCAGCACGCCCCCCATCCGGTTGCCCTGTTCGTCGCGGATGGGAGCGGCGCTGTCGTCGATGGGACGTTCCTCGCCGTTCCTGGTGACCAGTAGCGTTGGGTTGGCCAAATCCGTCACCGCCCCGGTCTCGAGCGCGCGACCGAGGGGATTGGCGGCCGACGTTCGCAGGGTTTCGTCGACGATCTGGAACACGTCCGCGATGGGTTTACCGGCGGCCTCCTGACAGGACCAGCCGGTCAGGCGTTCCGCCTGCGGATTCAGGAAGGTGACGGCGCCCTGGGCGTCGGTGGCGATCACTGCGTCCCCGATGCTGTTCAGGGTGGTCGCCAGCCAGTGTTCGCTTTCCTTCAGCCGGCGTTCCATGCCGTGGCGATACAGCGCCATTTCAAGGGCGGCGCGCAAGTTCACCTCCTCGAACGGTTTGACCAGGTACGCAAAGGGACCGGTCACCTTGGCGCGCGCCAGGGTGTGATCGTCCGAATAGGCGGTCAGATAGACGACGGGCACATCGAGGCACGATTGAATCCGGGTGGCGGCGGTAATGCCATCCATCTCGCCCTCCAGCATGATGTCCATCAGCACCAGATCGGGTCGGAGAGCGAGTGCCTGGCGCACGGCTTCCTCGCCGGAAGCGACCACCGCGGGCACCTCGTATCCGAGGTTGCGCAAAGTGCGCTGAATTGACAGCGCGATCAGCCCCTCGTCCTCGACAACCATGACGCTCGTTCTCGCCATGTCATTCTCTCTTTGAGATGGGTTGCGCCGTCTTTGTCTTTGCCGACGAAGCAACGAAAGCAATGGTGAATTCGGTCCCCCCACCGCGTTGCACGCTGAGCTCGCCCCGCAGTTGCCTGGCCAGGGTGGTGACGATGGTCAGACCCAACGTCTCCGACTGGTGGGGATCGACGGAAGGTGGCAATCCCACCCCATTATCCCAAATCCGGAGCATGACGCGCCCCTCCCCCAGCATCTTCAACTCGACGCCGATGATTCCGGTCCCACCCTGGGGGAACGCGTACTTGAGCGCGTTGGTGATCAGTTCGTTGAGGATCAAACCGCAGGGAACGGCGTGCTCGACGCTGATGGACAGCGGCTCGATATCGGTTTGCAACGCGATGGCGCGGTTCGCGCTGGCGTAGGACGCAAACAGGAAGTTGGCCAGGGTTTGCACGTATTCGGCCAGATCGATACTCGCCAAATCCACGGCGCGATACAAACGTTCGTGAATCAGGGCCATCGAGCGCACCCGATTGCGGCTTTCGCGGAATTTTTCGCGGGTGGCCCGATCCCCGATCACCTCGGCCTGCAAGTCGAGCAGGCTGGTGATGATTTGCAGGTTGTTCTTGACCCGATGATGGATTTCCTTGAGCAACACCTCTTTTTCTTGTAGAGAGGACTTGATTTTCTCCTCCGTCGCCCGGCGTTCGCGGATATCGCGAACGAACGCGCAATTGTATTCCGTGTCGCCGAAGCGCAAGTAATTGGCGGTAATTTCCACCGGACACAGCTCGCCATTTTTCCTTTTGTGAAGCGTCTCGAATGTCATATGGCCGGCTTTCTTGAGAATTTGCCAGGTGGCCGACCATTTTTCGGCTGGATACGCAGGGGAAATGTCCGGCACGCTCAGACCGAGCAATTCGTCGCGCGAATAGCCAAGCGCGCGGCAGGCCGCTTCGTTGACGTAATCGAAACCACCATCGGATCTGACGAAATAGATTTCCTCGGCAGACTGATCGACCACGAACTGAGTCAGTTTGAGCGCGTGTTTTGCGCGTTGGCGCTCGGCGATTTCCCGTTGCAGTTGCGCGTTGATTGCCTCCAAGGCGGCGGTGCGCTCACCGACCAGCCTTTCCAGATGGTGGCGATAATTCCCCAGTTCGATCTCGGCCTGCTTGTGTTCGGTGATATCGGTCATGGTGCCGATCATCCGCAGCGGCCGGCCCGTCGCGTCGTGAATGAGGGTTCCGACGTCATGAACCCATCGGATCTCGCCATCCGCACGGATGATACGAAATTCAAGATTTAAATCCTTGCCTAACTCCACGGTTTCCCAGGCCTTGGATTGCGCCCAGGCGCGATCCTCGGGATGGATGGATTGCAGCAGCTTCTCCACCGAAAAGGGTAAAAACTCCGGACCTCTCCCAAATATCTCCAACGCCTTCTTGGAAGCCACATTCCGATCGTTTTGTAAATCCCATTCCCAAACCCCCGCGTTGGCGGCTCGCAAGGCCAGGCGCAAGCGAGTTTCACTCTCTCTCAGTTCCTCTTCGGCTTGCTTGCGCTGGGTGATGTCGATATTGATGCCGACCATTCGCTCCGGTTGCCCGGCGCTGTCGTAGAAAATTTTGGCGGTATCGCTGACCCAGCGAATCTCGCCATCCGCTCTAACGATGCGGTAGTCCTTAGTGGCTAGATCAATCTTCCGAGCGAAATTTTCTTGCACCGACGCCAACACCCGCCGTTGATCGTCAGGGTGCAGTCGTTCCGCCCAATCCTCGAAAATCGACTGCTTGTTGATGGGTTGCAATCCAAACAACCGGAACATCTCGATCGACCAGGTGGTGACGTTGGTTCTGACGTTCCATTCCCACGCTCCGGCATCGGCCACTTCCAGCGCCAGATGCAGCCGGTTCTCGCTATCCCGCAGGGCGTCTTCCACCCGCTGGCGCTCGTCGATTTCGAGCCGTAGTTGCTGATTCATCAAGGCCAATTCGTTGGTGCGTTCGTCGACCATTTCCTCCAGGTTTTCCCGATAGCGGCGCAGCTCCGCCTCGATCCGTTTGCGCTCGGTGATGTCGACGGCGAATCCACCCAGCAAGGTTGGCTTTCCCGTCCGATGCAACGGGAATTTGATCGTTTCGAAGATGCGCGTTTCGCCGCTGGCCAGCGGCACCGGCTCTTCTCGCCGCTGGAATCCATCGGCCAAGGCCTGGCGGTCGTCGGCGATCATCACCGCCGCCACTTCGGCGGGGAACCTCTCGGACACGGTCTTATTCAGCCAACCTTCGCCAAAGAGCTGGTTGAAATATTGATTGACGAACAGGGTGCGGGAATCTTGGTCCTTGATGAAAGTGACGGCGGGCAAATGATCCATGAACGCGGCGAAACGGTCTTCGCTTTCGCGCAATGCATCCTCAACTTGCTTGCGCTCGGTGATGTCGATCTGGATGCCATGCAATCCAATCGGCTCGCCGTGTTCGTCCAACCGAAACATGCCAATGCTGTTGATCCAGCGGATTCCGGCCGAAATTACGATACGGTATTCGATATTCAAATCCCGCCTGTCCCGCAACGATTGCTTCACTTGCGCGTCGATCCGCGCGCGATCGTCGGGATGAACGTAACGCTGCCACAGGGCGTAGCTGGGCTGCGCGTCTTGGGGTTCCAAGCCGAGCAGCAGATAGTTCTCGTCCGACCAGACGATTTCCTGGGTGCGCAGATTCCATTGCCAGGCTCCGGCCTTGGCGGCCTTGAGCGCCACGCTCATCAGATCCCTGCCGTCGCGCAACGCCGATTCGATCCGTTTGCGCTCGGTGATGTCGTTGAAGATCGCCAGGATTTTGTCCTCGATCAGGGCACCGACCATATTCACCACACGCACCGAGCCATCGCGGTGGACAATGTCGACATCGGTCAGCGCGATGTCGGTTCCGTTCCGCCTGGCGTGCTCCATTCCGGCGATCCAGCGTTCCAGAATGCCCTGGCGGTAGCTTGGATCGGGATAGGCGCGCAAGAACCATTCCTCGACGCTGGGAATATCCTCGCGCCGATAGCCGAACCGTTCGGTGAACCGGGCGTTGAGATATTCGATGTTGCCTTGCGCGTCGGAAACGCCCATCGCCACCGGCGACGCCTCGATCAGACGGCGGAATTTCGCTTCGCTCGCCCGCAGTGATTCCTCGGCTCGTTTGCGTCGGGTGATGTCGCGCACGATGGCCCACATGCCGACGGGTTGGCCGGTCGCGTCCCGTACCAGTATGGTTCTCAACTCGATGGGAAAAATGGTCCCATCCTTGCGGCGATATTCCTTTTCATAGACTTCGGAGTATCCCCTGGGCAGAACTTGTTGCTCGATGATCTCCGTCTCGAACACATGCCATTCCTCGGGAGTCAAGTCCTGATACGTCAGGCGGAAAAGCTCTTCTTCCGAATAGCCCAGCATCCGTTGGTAGGCCGTGTTGAATTCCTGAAGACGGCCGCTCATATCGACGCTGACGAAGGCGTCTCGCAGGGATTCGTACAAGCGGCGGTACTTGGCTTCACTCTCTTGCAAGGCATCCCGCGCCCGCTTCTGATCGGTGATGTCGATGGCGACCCCGCCGATCAGGAATGGCGCCGCGCTGGTGCGCATGGGGAATTTGATGCTCCGAAAGCACCTGATTTCGCCGTCGGCCCTCGCCACCGCTTCCTCGAATTCCGACACCCCTTCGCTCAGTACTTTCCGATCGTGGATGCTCAACGTCTGGACCAGCTCCGCCGGGAACACTTCCGCCGAGTCCCTATCAAGCCAATCCCGGGCGTTGAAATAGTCTTCAAGGTACTTGTTGACATACACGAGCCGAAACTGGTCATCCTTGATGAACGCCGCGGCGGGCAGGTGATCCATGAAGGCGGTGAACTGCTCCTGGCTCTCGCGGAGATGTTCTTCCATGCGCTGGCGCTGGATGGCCATGGCGTAGAGATCGGCCAACCGCTCGATCAGCGCCAAATCCTGCTCGCCGTAGTCGCGATCCGAGTTGGCCAGGGCCACCTGCCCCATCAGCACCCCCTCGGTCATCGCGGGCGCCGAGAGGAAGCGCCGGATCGGTACATGGCCAGGCGGCGTGCCGGATGAACGTGGATCATCGATGGGCGCGTTGGTCAACAGCGATTGACGATGATTCAGCACCCAGCCCCACAGCCCCTTGAATTCCTTGAAGACAACGGTCTTGTCCTGGATCTGGCAGACCTCCCAAATGTCCCTGCTGAGCGTCGAGCTCACCAGATAGCCCGTCGTCGGGTCAATGTAGCCGACAAAGCCGTGGGCGCTATCCGTGAGACGCTTGGCGTGTTCCAAAACCAGATCGGCCATGTCGTCGACCGACGTCCGCGCGAGCAACGCGCGGGAAACCTCGGCCAAGGCGGCGTTGACCCGCGCCTCACTGGCCTGTTTCTCTTGCGCGTGTTCTTCGGCGCGGGTCTTTTGCGCCAACAGGGCTTGGAGCCGTTCGTTGTCCGCGCGCAGCCGAGCGTTCTCGGCCTGAAGCCGCGCGATGAGATCGTCATCCACGTTGTAAGCTCTTAATTAAACTCGATAATGGGTGGGTGGGCATTTCGCCGACGCTCAACCCGCCGGCTCGAAACCATACGGCAACGGTTCCAGCCGCAGCACCGGGCCACCGATACCGTTCAAATGCAGCGTTCCCCGTTCCACGCACGCGATCGACACCACCGCCAGCACGGCGTAACCACCATCGGGATGAGGACAGGCGTCGGCTAGTTGCCCGGCGCTCTGGCTGGCGTCGGCCTGGGATGAGAACAGCGGCTCGCCGGGACGAGGCGGCGTCGGGCTGTCCACCCGCGCCAGCACCATCCGCCGCTTGAGTTTGCCCAGATAATGAGTGCGCGCCACGATCTCTTGCCCCGTGTAGCAACCCTTTTGGAAGCTGATTCCGTCCAGCAGTTGCAGATTCAGCATTTGCGGCACGAACGCCTCCACGGTTTCCGGGTAAACCGCCGGAGTCCCCGCCAGAATCTCCAGCAACCGCCACGGCTCGGGGCCGGTGAAGGTGACCTCGGCCTCGAGCCGGATCCAAAGGGCCTGCATCGCCATCAACGGGCCGTGCAACTCGAAACGCGGCGTCGAACCGGGCAGGCGGATCACGGTGATGTCCCGCGAATCGGCCGGCGCCTGGACCAGACCGTCGGCCGTTTCCGGGACCGCGCCAAGGAGCTTCGTCAACAAGACCTGGGCGTTCGGCCCGGCGACGCCGATCCGCGCCCAGCGATCGCTGGCGTCTTCCAGCCGGACCTTGGCTCGCAACACATAGCGACGCAACCGGGTCAGCGTGGGCTCCACCAGGGCGCGCGGCAGTTCCAGACACAGGGCGTCCTCGCGCCGGAGCAGGCGGAGGCAGGCCAGCGCCCGGCCCTTGGGCGTGCAATACGCGCCGATCCGGCTGCGATCCGGGGTCACCTCCCGGACGTCGCAGGTCAGCTGCCCTTGCAGGAACGGATCGGCGTCCGGGCCTTGCACGGCGATCAGGCCCTGGTCCGACCGATCGCTGCAAATGTCGCCATGCAGCGCCGCCCACCGTTCGACCTCCGGCCGACCGAAATGCACCGCCCGGCCATTTTCCAGACGAGCGCCGAACCGTTCGAGAAAATCGTTCCACGCCATGTTCATCTTTAGGACTTTCGCTTTCATTTACAACTTATTGACTATGGTTGTATAATTTTGAGATGTTAACCAAAGAGCAAGATACTCAGTACTTTGACTAGCACACCGGTGAATTACACAACCGATATAGGACCATTATGGCATGAAAAGCCACTTTGATGCGTATACACTGAAAAAAATTACTATAGCCTTCACAGTAGTGATTGGTGTTGGTTTCTTGTTGATAAATTTACTGGGCATATATCTTGTCGGTCCATATGGATGGGATGATGGCGCTATTACATTAGCTTATGCAAAAACGTTATCGGAGCATAAAGTATTTGCACTTACTAGCGTAAGTGAAATAACAGAAGGCTCATCAAGCTTACTTTATGTATTTTTAATTGCGTTGTTACATAAATTTATAGGTCTTGACTTCGCAGCGTTCATTTTAGCGTCACAAATTATTGCGTTTTTTGCAGTATGCGCCACATTGATTTGTGTTTTTATTTCTCTGCAAAGTTCTGTTAAGTATCCGCTGTATCGATACTTTATAGTGGTTCTTTTAGGAACGCTACCAATGTTTACTGCGGAAGTTTTTAATGGCATGGAGATGTCTTTATTTGCCTTGTTGCTACTTTTATTGACAATCTCCTACGAAAATAAATCATGGTCTATTTTTTTTCTAGTACCCCTCATTCTTCTAGTTAGATTTGAATCAATATTCTATCTGTTTTTTGCCTTCACCTTTTTATTCCTTTTTGACAAAAATAATCGACTAAGAATTTTTTATTTAGGAATATATATAGTTCTTATTTTTGGT
>ERZ761602.4088-NODE-4088-length-19343-cov-10.463241_pt1 | contig 19343 bp, 14 predicted proteins | sample MGYA00512165_ERZ761602 | MGnify/ENA primary metagenome ERZ761602 (study PRJEB28899, sample SAMN02445085) | bioreactor sludge metagenome | biome: EBPR sludge; isolation source: Thorneside wastewater treatment plant | place: Australia: Brisbane, Thorneside... | reverse complement strand
TGCCGTACTTCGTGCCGGCGTGGGCATTTAGCACCATCGGAACAAGCACGATGCAGTTGCCGAGCAGGATGGTCAGCATCGCCTGCCACCACGTCATGCCCTGGGCGATCAAGCTCCCGCCGAGCATATACGTCGTAATGACGACGCTCATCCCGATCCAAAGAGCGGCAATGTTCCACGTGGACCACGTCCGCTGGCCGATCGTCGTCGGAGCAAGGTCCGCATTCCACAACGGCGACGCGGATACGTCCTCGTTCAACTCGATGAATTCGATCGCTTCTTTGGACATCGTTATACCGGGCTGGTGATAGTTTTAAGGCTGATACCGTCGTTGACGCGGAGTGTCAGGAAAGCCGCAGCCACGATCATCATTCGGCAGACCTCATCGCATCAGGCCTGCATATTGACTTTGAAGTCGGGCGGATGTACGTTAGGGCACAACTGCCGATTTAAAGGAGCAACACCATGAGCAATCCGCGCGAACCGAACACGATCGACGAAACTGATGAAACATCACTCCGCGAACCGAATACACGCGAACCAAACACCCGTGAATCCGAATCCCTGAATCTCACTTCGCGTGAGCCAAATACTCGTGAGCCGAACACTCGCGAGCCCAACACGAAGGGACAGTAGATCACTCGTCATCCGCCGAGCCCGATCCGCTCCATGAGCGGCTGCCATCGGCCATCGCCTACCAGATTCGCAAACCGCGGATCGACCTTTGCGTGCGTCACGCCGGGGTCGCGGACCTCGACAGCGCGCTCAAGCCATTCGAAAGCTTCATCGGCTTCCCCGCGGAAGGCATGTACTTCTGCGATCTGAAACGCGTCACCGACAGTGGCTTCTGTTTTCAATCGCTCGAGTGCCGAGTCTGAGGCTGATGTATTTCCCTCCCGATGTTCGATCATCGCCATCGCCCAGTCTTTCCAGAACTCATCCCGCTCGGCATTCGCATGTTCTTTCGCCCGAACGGAATTCCCACGGTCAAGCATAACAAGAGCCAGCAATGCATTAGTGGCTACGCCGCTTGTCGGCATTTCGAGTGACCGCAAAAATGCAGTCTCGGCCTGCTCGAGAAGGCCTGCCGAATGGCATAGCAATCCAAGGTTGTGCCAAACGGGAGCGCTAAGCGGATCATGGTCAAGTACCCGTTGGCTGAGCTCGAGAGCTCGGTCAAAGTTACCTAGTTTGTACGCAAGAACGCTTGCTCCGTCGAGTGCCGTCGCACTCCCCGGGGCGATCTCCAATGCGCGTTCGTAAGAGGCTTCCGCTGCCTTTAGATCCCAATCGTATGCACCTCGGATCCGGCCGAGTTGGGCGTGGGCCTCGGCAAGTTCGGGCTCAAGCTGCAAAGCCTTCTCGACCGCTTCGCGTGACAATGCAAATGCCTCATCGGTGGAAGACCATGATTTTCCGGCACAGATAGAATAGGCCCGCGAAAGCTCCGCCCAACACAAGGCGAACCCCGGATCTATCTCAAGGGCACGCGTGAAAAACCCGATCGCCGCTTCGGCATTCTCACGCGTAAACAAACCAATGTGATAACGGCCCATCAACATCAGCCGATGAGCTTCAGGCTCGGCCGTCCTTCCGCGAACAGCCTCCGCAACATCCGTTTCGACCTGATCGATCGGTATCTGTTCGGGCTTGATTCCAAGCAGCAACCCACGAAGTTCCTGTACGACGGATTGTGCTATGTCGTCTTGGACCGCGAAGATATCGTCCAGCGTTCGGTCATAGGTCTCGGACCAAAGCTGAAAGCCGTCACTTACCTTCACCAGGCTAACCGAGATGCGCACCCTCTCACCGGCCGTGCGGACGCTGCCTTCAAACACGGTCGCGACGCCGAGCGCATTCCCGACCTCGGTTGCCGTGGTCTTTGCGTTCTTGAATGAAAAGGCGGAAGTTCGAGCCGCGACCCGCAGCCCTTCGATCTTCGAGAGTACGTTCAAAAGTTCCTCTGCAAGGCCGTCCGAAAAGTAATCTCCGTCACCACTCGGGCTCAGGTCGCGGAACGGGATGACCGCGATCGAGTTGAGCGGTGGCTGGTCTCCCAGGGTTGGTGTAGAAAGCCGAACGGTCGGCTGATCGGCGATCGTGGAAAGAGCCATGACCGCGGTTACGGGCTCGACCGAGAATGATGGGCTACTCGATGGCCCTTCGAGCAGTACGGAACCGTCGTCCAGGCAATAGCTCAACGAGTCGTCAAAGTAATTTCTTCGGCATTCTGGGCAGCGTTTCATAAGCGGCGAACGCCGATAGTATAGCCCAAGTCAGGCGAAAAGCTGCCATTTTATGCGCGTGTAGGCGATCTGAAATCCATTCTTCTGAGCGTTCTTTTGCGATTGGCTGCCCGGCGCTGCTCCCATCATCGCAAGCCTGCATCCGCGTTCGGCGGCGAAACGGAGCCGGTCGCTAAGCAGAGCATTTTGCGCACCACGGTTGCGGCCCTCCGGAATGGTGCTTGCTCCTGCAAGGATGCACATTTCGCCGTAAATGAAGAGCATTCCGGTCGCGATCGGACGGCCCGCGAGCTCCGCCAGATAAGGGAACGCGCCATCGCATCTCGCACTGATCCGGCCAAAGTTCAACATGAAATCCGCCAGCCCTTCGTGTTCGGTCGCCCAGGCGGAAGCAGACGTTTGCGCCCATAGATCCGCATCGTCGGCGGCGATGACACGGGTCGTTAGCTCAGGGGTTCGCGGCCGGCTCTCGGTAATATCGTCGCCCAGCGGCCGGAACATCACGCTGGTCAATTCGATTGGCCGATAGTTCCGCTGGGCAAAAAGTTGAAGAATCGAGGCGTCGGCCATCGGGCTGACCTCATGGAAAACGGGCGCGCCGCGATCCTTAAAAAAAGTCTCGAGCTCATCCAGGTGCTCGCGCGTCGCTTCCTCAAAAATACCAAGGCCGAACGTCTGCGTCAGCGGAGACTCCGCGCCGTCAAACATCGCATAGGCTCCACCGACCTCGATCCACGCGGCACCGCTGTCCGGCTCAAGCCGGGCCCGCGTCTCAACAAAATCCGAATTCGCCCGGGCCTCCGTACGCTCGAGCATCTGTGATAATTGCAGGTCTGAATAGATCATTGTGATACCCGTTTAAGAAGACGAAAGGCGGGGTAAAATAAGGCAACGATGCCAAGAGCGATAAGGCTATTGACCGGATTGCTGACCAAATAGCCGACCAAAAAGACGACGGCCACGAGAAGCACGATCGCCGGCAGCACGGGGTAACCGTAGGCTTTGAACGGTCTATTCAGGCCGGGTTCTTTCCTTCGAAGCACGAAAAGTGCAAGATATACGGCCCCATCGCCGATGATCGCAAAGAGAGCGGTCATCGCGAGCAGCGACTCAAAGCTGCCGCTCAGTGCCGCCAGCGAACCGAAAACCACAAGAAAAGCGAGTGCTATCGCCGGTGTTCCGCCTTTGTTTACGCTCGCAAACTGCCGCGGAAGCAGCCCGTCGCGGGCCATAGCAAACGGCACCCTCGGGCCATAAAGCAAGATCGCGTTGACGATCCCGATCGTCGTCACGATGCCGAACACCGTGACAGCGACCACGCCGGCTGAGCCGAATACACGGTCTGCGACATTGGCGCCTGCCACCTTCGACTCGGCCATCTCTGTCAGCGGCAGGACATACATAAAAGCCGCGTGTATCGCTAGATATGCGACAGAAACCAAAATGATACCGGTAAACATCGACCGCGGAATGTTCCGGGCCGGGTCGGTGTGCTCCTCTGAAAAATAGACGCTGGAGTACCAACCCGCGTACGATTCGTTCACGATCTGGAACGAAAGCATCACGGCTGCAAAAAGAGCGAAATACGAATCGAAGCGAACGATCTGCTCATTCGCCGGGTTCTCTGTCCCGCCGCTGTACATAAAACACGCCGCGACAAACCCGGCAAACAGCAGCATCTTGAGCGCGCTGATGAGCTTTTGCGAAAGGTCGCCCTCGCGAAGGCCGAGCCAGTTCAGCAATCCGAATACGACGATCGGAACGACGGCGATCAAATTTTCGTAACCCTGCAACTTTGGGAAAAGGGAGCAAAAGAACTCACTCGACACGATCGCGAGATATGCGACCGCGCAGACGTTGATGATCAGGTCGTTCATTCCTCCGGCAAAGCCGATGAATTCACCGTAGGCCCGCCGGAGAAAAACATACCCGCCGCCTGCCTCGGGAAGCATCGTGCCGAGCTCGGCATAGCTATTGGCCCCCATCAACGCCCAGATCGCCCCAAGACCAAGCACGCCGATGATCAGCCATTCGTTGCCAAGATGGCCGGCAAGCATACCCGCCGTTCGAATGACCGAACCGCCGATCACGGCGCCGATTACGATCGCCACGCCAAAGCCGATGCCAAGTATTTTTAGAAGATGGTTTGACGCCGCTGGGCGAGCGTCGGATACAAGCGAATTGTCCATCAGGGTCAACGGCCGAACAGCCCCTTATTTTGCACGAAAAGTCGAAATTTGTCGTCCCGCGGGAGTGGTATTACACGTAGCTAACAAGTTCGAGCGGACGTGTACCTGAAACCTTGATGCCAAGACCGGAGAGCTCCGCGGCCTTTGAAGAATTGCCGGTGAGCATCGTCACCGAGCTCACGCCCAGTTCTGCAAGTATCTGCGCCGCCGGCCGATAACTTCTCGCATCCGGCTCAAAACCGGCCATGCGGTATGCCTCGGCTTGGCCGTGTTCCTTCTTGTATTTCATACTCTCGATCAGCGCGAGATGGCCATTGCCTTTTCCTTCCTGGTCGAGATAGATGATAACGCCGCGACCTTCGCGCTTTACCGCTGCCTGGGCTGCGCACATCTCTGCCGCACATTCGCACTCGATGCTGTTGAAGACGTGTCCACCAATGCAGGCGGAGTGGATCCGACAAAGCACATTCTCGGCCCCGGAGACCTCGCCCATTATCAATGCGATGGATTCACGCTGGCCATCGTAGTAGAGCACCTCTTTGAAAACGCCGAATTTTGTGCGAAGATCACGGTCGGCAAGTCTTGCTATCATTGTTTGAAATTCCTTTTTCCCTGGAGAACCGAAAACGTTCCACCCATAGATTTGCGTGGCCGTCGTGCATTTTAGAACGCACTCTTATTGCGGGAGGCCGATCTTGGAGATGAGTTCTTGAAATCGAACGTCAGACCTCAATCCGTCGTAAACATCCGAATTTGCAATGGTCACAATGCTCGGCTCTCTCGCCTCATAAGCTTTGTTTAGATACTCGATGGCCTTTTCATTATAGTTGACCGCCGCGTAAGCATATGCCAACCCTTCGTTATCGTAAAAGGAACGGCCTTCCTTACGCTCAACTGCACGCTCGAGGTTGATCATCGTCGCCAGATGTTCCATCCAAAAACCATTCCAGCCCTTCAATTTGAATGCGCTCTTGTACCTGCGGAGCTCATAATTGCTCGCCCCGTCAAGCTGAAGCCCGGCAAGAAAATGCTCGATAGCCTCTGTCCGCATTCCTTTCGCAGCATAAGCTTCGGCCAGATTGAAACGGACGATCGGACTCTCCGGATAAAGCTCAATGGTCCGCTCGAACTGGGCGATCGCCTCATCGTACCGTTTTGAGAACGTGAGCAGGTTTCCCTTCATCCGATTGATCACCATTGAGAACGGGTCAAGCTCAAGTGCAACGTCGATCTCAACCAGGGCTTCCTCCAAATTGCCGCGAAATGCAAGGTGCTCCGCATACCACTGCCGGGCGGTCGCGTAGTTCGGATTCAGCCGGATCGCCGTGCGGTATTCGTTTCCGGCCGCCTCCCAATCATGCTCGAAAGTTTGTGCAATGTAGCCGAGCGAAGCGTGTGCCTCGGCAAGATTCGGGTCGATCTCCAGAGCCTTGAGAGCCGCTTGCTTTGCCTTCGGCAGATGCTCGTGCGGACTAAAGTTTCCGTAAAGAGGCTTAAGGGCGTAGGCGTCGGCTAGACCAGTATAGGCCAGAGCATAATCCGGATCTTTCTCAATGGCTTGTTCAAAGAACCGTGCGGCCTTTTCGAGATCTCTGGCAGTCCGTCTTACCCACTGAAACCTGCCTCTCAGATATAGCAACTGTGCTTCTGCGCTCGTCGAATAGTTCTTGGAGATGCGTCTTTGCTCGGCCGGGGTCAGTCCTGGCCGCAAGTGCCCCGACACATCGCGGGCAATCTCCCGCTGCATAATCGTTAGTTCCGCTATCACCCGCGAATAATTCGCGGACCACAGAACGTCCTGGGTCGACGTGTCAACAAGTTCGAGACTCAACCGTATTTCCTCGTCACCTTGTTCAAGCCGTCCCAGCAGAACGGCGTCGACACTTAGGTCGCTCCCAATAACTCTCGGTGAAAGCTCTTTGCCTTTATATGAAAAAACAGTACTTCTCGCTTTTACGGAAAGGCCGGGAACGGACGAAAGACTTCGGATCAGGTTATCCGTCATTCCGTCCGCAAGATATTCAATATTACTGTTTCCGCTCGCATTCGCGATCGGCATTACGGCGATCGAGCTTATTTCTTTATTCGCCGCCTGATAACGGTAACCGAAGATGCCGCCGACCACGGCCAGAAAAGCCACGAGCAACCCGGCCAAGGCCATCCGGACAACTGGTCTGCGGCGGTTGATTCGCGGAGCGGCCGGTCTTTCGGCCGTGTGATCGGCGAGCCCGTTTGGTTCGGGTTGACGATGCCGGAACTCATCGGTCGCAACAGCGGCATCCGCACGCTCGATCCGGCGCCTTTCCGTGCGAAGATCCGCGAGCAGATCCCCGACGGTCTGGTAACGTTCGTTCGGGTTCTTGGCTAGAGTTCGGAAGATGATCGCCGCAACTGCGTCGGGAACATTCGCAACACTCCTACTGATCGGTTCAGGCTCTTTGTTCAGGATCGCCGACATGGTTTCCTGTGCATCTTCGCCCGGGAATGCCCTTTGGCCGGAGATCATTTCGAAAAGAACCGCACCAAAGCTGAAGATGTCGGATCGCGTGTCAGCCTGGCCGCCCATTGCCTGCTCGGGCGACATATAGTCTGCAGTACCGATGATCGCCCCGGCCTGCGTCTTACCGCGGCTTGTCGAGCCTTCTGCCGCACCGGTTGGTTCGCCAGCCCCTGTTTCGAGGAATTTAGCAACCCCGAAATCGAGTATCTTGACCAGCCCATTCGGCTTTACCATCACATTGTCCGGCTTGATGTCCCGATGCACAATCCCGGCGGTATGTGCTTCGTCGAGCGCGGAGCCGATCTGGACCGCGATTTCCAAAGCCGACTCAACCGGGAGTTTTCCATCGCGGAGCACGTCCTTCAGCGTACGCCCATCGACGTATTCGGTCGCGATGAACCGCACTCCGTCGGCCTCCCCGATCTCGTGGATGGTCAGTATATTTGGATGGTTAAGGGCTGATGCCGATCGTGCCTCGAGTTCGAAACGCTTGAGTCGCCCGTCGTCAAGAGCGAACTCGGCCGGTAGTATCTTGATGGCAACCTTCCGGCCGAGACGGGAATCTTCTGCGAGATAGACCTCACCCATGCCGCCAACACCCAGGAGACGTTCTATGCGATAACGGCCAATCTGTTTGCCGCTCACGTTCTCACTGTAGCGGCGTTCACCGATCAACTCTGCCGCAAGCTCCGCGGGCGAACCATCGAGTATTTCGTTTTCACAGCCGTCAAGTTCTAAAAGCGAACGGACCTCAAGGCGAAGTTCGGCATCGGCCCCGCACTCCCGGTTGAGAAACGCATCACGCTCAGCCGCCGGAACCTCAAGGGCCGCGTGGAAGATCTTTTCGATTCGCTCTAGATTTACCTTGCTCATTCGAACCGCTCTGAGGCTCCCAACTCCTTTAGCAGCCACGTCCTCGCGAACCGCCAATCCCGCTTGACCGTCTCCGGTGAGACCTTCAGGACAACAGCGATCTCGTCCGTCGTCATTCCGGCAAAATATTTCAGCTCGACGATCCGAGCCTTACGTTCATCGAGCTTGGCAAGGGCGTTCAACGCGTCATCAAGAGCCAACAACTCGCCCGCCCGCGATGCGGTCGAGGAAAACTCCTCGCTAAGCGTCACTCGCTCCTGCCAGCCGCCTCGCTTCTGACTTTGTTTTGAGCGGGCATAATCGACCAGTATGTGCCGCATTGCCCGCGACGCCACGGCGAAAAAGTGGGCCCGATCGTTCCAGCCCGGCTCCTCTTGCTTCGAGAGCTTGATATACGCCTCGTGGATCAGGTCCATTGTCTGAAGGGTGTGCCCTACAGGCTGCCGCCGAAGGTGTTGCCGAGCCATTCGTCGCAGCTCGTCGTAAACAAGCGGCATTAGCTGCTCGAGAGCAGACGTATCCCCCTTGCCCCATTCAGATAATAAGGCGGCCACCCGCTCCGTAGCGCTTTGAAGCATAAACAGAAATGTCGAGGAGATTACGCAGAGTATAGAACCAAATTCGCAAAAAGAAAATCCCCGTGCCATTACACTTTTTAACCGCGATCCTCGTTTTAACGATTAGAGAACAAATTGCCCGAAGAAACTGATTGAAAGTGCTCATTTGGAGCATTTTCACCGGCTTCTTGAACCTTTGAGAAGCGATCGGAGACTCGGCGTGCCTCAACAACAATCAGATCATAGGAGAACAGGAATGAAAGGAATAATTAAACCGGGATTTGCTTTGGCATTTCTCGCCATGATCTTCGGAGCGATCGAAGTATCAGCCCAGCGTACCGAGCACACGTTCATTGTGGTGAACAAGACAAATGTCGTGATAAACGCACTCTATGTCACGCCGCACAACTCGAAAGAGTGGGGCGATGACATCTTGGGCGTCGATGTTCTGGCACTCAATGAAGATGTCGGCATTACGCTTAACCGGACCGAGCCGGCAAGGCTCTGGGATCTTCGCATCGAGGACTCGGACGGCAATTCCATCGAATGGGACCGCCTGACGTTGCGTGAGGTGTATTCGGTTTCGCTCTATTACAAGAACGGAAAGGCGACCGCCATGTTCGATGAGTACGTTCCGGACCTCGAGGGCATCTGGGACGGATACTACGACGACGGCTCAAGATCGCCTTACGTCTGGAGGATAAGTCAGAACGGAGCGAACCTCACGATCACCGATGCCCGCCGCGGCGGGACGACCCGCTCAAGAGGAACATTCAAAGCCGGCATCGTCCGCGCACTCGATTTCGCAACACAGAACGGCCGTCTGTCAGCAGATGAATCACGCATCATCTGGTCCGACGGCGTTGTTTGGGTCCGCCGCTGATGTTCGCGGCCTAGCAATTAACACAAAACAGGAGATAACGATGAATTACAGCAGAAGATTAGCGATTTACGCTTTGTTGATTTTTGGTTTCATTTGCCTTCCCGGAATTGGAACTTCGGAAACAGCCGCGCAAGGGCGACAGGATTTCACCCTCGTGAACCGGACAGGCGTTGAGATCTACGCGCTTTACGTCACGCCGCACAGCGCCAATGACTGGGGCGACGATATTCTAGGGGCGGACACGCTTCTCTCTGGAGAGGAACTCGATGTCTTTTTCTCGCCGAAAGAACGGGCAAAATATTGGGACATTAGGATCGAGGACGAGGACGGGAACTATATAGAATGGGGCCGTCTAAACCTTCTCGAGATCTCGAAGGTAACGCTTTACTACCGCAACAAGAAACCTACCGCTGTCGTCGAATAATAGCCCGACGCAACCTTAAGGGAGAAAAAATGAAAACCAGAATAATTGCATCTATCGCTATTGCGACATTCGGGACAATTATGGCCGGCTGCTCGTTCTCGGTCGGCACGAACATGGATACCGCGGCCAATAAACCGGCCAACACCGCTAAACCGCCGGCCTCGAACACAAACGGCGGTAACACCGCGAAGGCCGATGGCAAGGACAAACCGAAGCTGACCAATGAAGCCAAGCCGACCGACGGCAAGGTCAAAACGGCTAACAAGAGCAATCCGGTTCCGCAGGACTGGATCTACGTCTATGACTCAGCAAAGGGTTATGGATTCTCAATGCCTGAAGGCTCGGAAGGTCAAAGCGAGACCATCGACGGTATAGACGTATTCGCCGCGACAACGCCCGCCCCGTCCGAAATTGACGTGTTCGTTCTTGCCTACAAAGACAAGACGCGGACAAAGGAAGACCTGCTCAACGACGCGGTCGAATTTCTCACCGCACTTGGCCAAGAGGTTACCCCGGGCGATCTCAAAGCGGAAGGCGGCGACTATGCGGTCGCGGATGCGACGACCGTGCATCCCTCACGCGGCAAAGGCAAGCTCCGGATCCTTGTCGGCACAGACATAACAGACAACTACGTGATGATCCTCGGCACAGAGGAAGGCCGCTTCGCTGCTAACGAAAGCATCATCGATGCGATCTGGGGCAGTTTTGAGATGTGGAGTGATTCCGGCGAATAATCCGCGGGAGTATTAATAGGGGATTCATCCCGGACAATTCCTGTCTCGGGCCCAACGGCCTGCCGGAAGATGGATCTGCCCTCTTGACGGGACGGCGATTGGAGCGATCCGATCGCCGTTCCGTCTTTTTCTAGACCTTCACGCACTCGCCGCGTTTGATGAATTGCCCGTCGCCTTGCTTTCCGGTGTGCTTGCCGCCGTCGATAACGACGCGGCCGCGGGAGAGAACGGTCTCGACCTTGCCTTTGATCTTCCAGCCTTCGTAAGAACTGTAGTCCACGTTCATGTGTTCGTGTTCGACTCCGAAGGTCGTCTCGCCATTCGGATCGAAGATCACAATATCGGCATCCGAACCGACGGCGATCGTGCCTTTCTTTGGGAACATTCCGAACATCTTAGCAGCGGCCGTTGATGTAAGTTCGACAAAGCGATTGAGCGAGATGCGATTCTCAACAACGCCGCCGTTGTAGATGAGGGCGAGGCGATTCTCCACGCCCGGAGCACCGTTCGGGATCTTTGTGAAATCGCCAAGGCCGAGTTCTTTTTGCTCTTTCATACAGAACGGGCAATGGTCGGTCGAGATCACCTGCAGGTCGTCCATCTTTAGGCCGGTCCAAAGGTCGGCGCAGTTGTGTTTCTCACGCAGCGGCGGAGTCATTACGTACTTCGCACCGTCCCACCCATCGCCGTAATCTTCGATGGAATGAAACAGATACTGCGGACACGTCTCCGCAAAAGCTGCAATTCCGCGGTCTCTTGCTTGTCGCACCTGATTCAACGCATCGGTGCAGCTTAGATGAACAATGTAAACCGGCGATTCCGCCATCTCGGCGATCGCGATGGCTCGATGAACGCCCTCGGCCTCAGCGATGGTCGGCCGCGTAAGGGCATGATATTTCGGTGCTGTGCGTCCATCGGCTAGAAAACGCTTGATGATCTCGTTGATTACGATGCCGTTCTCGGCGTGCATGCAGATGAGTCCGCCGCGTTTACCCGCCGCCGACATCGCCCGAAAGATCGTCGCGTCATCCGCTAAAAACACGCCCGGATACGCCATGAACAGCTTGAACGACGTGATGCCCTCGTCCATCAGCGAATACATCTCTTTCTCATTGCCGTCCTCAAACTCGGTGGTGATGAGATGAAATCCGTAGTCGATGCAGGTCTTGCCCTCGGCTTTCTTGTGCCACGCATCGACACCCGAAGTCATCGATTCGCCCTTCGTCTGCACCGCAAAATCAATGATCGTCGTCGTCCCGCCGAAGGCCGCCGCCCGCGTACCGGTAAAGAAATCATCGCTGGACTCGGTCCCGCCAAACGGCAGCTCCATATGTGTATGCGGATCGATCCCGCCGGGAATCACCAGCTTCCCACTCGCATCAATAACAACCTCGGCTTCAATCTCAAGTGACTTCCCAATAGTCGTCACCGTCTCGCCGTCAACGAAAACATCCGCGACGTAATCATCAACCGCAGTAACAACCCGGCCATTTTTGATCAGTGTTCTCATCGTTACAGCACCTCACTCCGGTTGAAGTTCTAGGTAGCCAATAATACCCTTCTTGTCCTCGCCGATCTCGACTATGACGTTCATGCTTTCGAACTCGACAGCATATTTGTACAACACCGCCTCGCCGATATCGGTTCGTTCCAGAAGCTCGAATTTCAGTATCGGGCCGATCGTTCTCAGGTAAGCGATCAATCGGTCGTTCGGATCGCTGAGGGCGCGATACAGCCGTGGCGAGAACCGTTTCTCGTCCGGCTTTCCGGCCAATATATCTTCGATAACCTTGCGGAAGCCAGCGGTTCGCTCCGGCTCGGGGTCTTTCATCGGCTTCGGCTTGACCGCCGGATCAATGGCCTCTGCAATGCCGTTGCCGAGCCGGGCCGGGTTTGCGTTCTCCGAATTCGCCAGGGCGATCACCGTCAGCCCGCGGTCGGGGTAGCGGGCAATGAACGACTTAAAGCCCTGCCATGCACCGCCGTGCTCGATGACTTTAAAGCCGTTTACGTGCCGAAGCGCCCAACCGAACCCGTACCGCTGCTCGCGGCCGTCATTGAGCTTCACCGGCGTCCACATATGGTCGTAGGCGGCCTTGCTCAGTAGCTTTCGCCCCGCAAGTGCTTCTTCCCAACGGATCATATCGAGCACAGAAAAATACAAGGCACCGTCGGCGGTCGTGTTCAGAACCGGCGAGACCCATTCCTGATTTTTGACCTCGCCATTGCGGAGCACGTAACCCGCGGCACGGTTCGGAATGATATCGCTCTCGCTTATCACCCGTGCTGTGGTCATTCCAAGCGGCTTGAAAACGCGTTCGGCCAGAAAATCGCCGTAAAATTTCCCCGTCACCTTCCGGATGATGATGCCGAGTGTTACGTAACCAAAATTGCTGTATTGCCACTTCTCCCCGGGAGCAAAGGCGAGCGGTGTCTCCTTGATGATCTTGAGCAGGTCATCCTTGGTGTAGTCTTTTCGAAAGTCGAAGCCTCTCGAGTAGTCCGTAAAGCCGCCGGTGTGCGTCAGCAGATGTCGGACGGTAACATTCGCCCAAGATTCCGGCACTTCGCCGAGATGCTTGCCGATCTTGTCGTCCAAGCCGATCTTTCCCTCATCGACCAGCAGCATTATCGCGAATGCCGTGAACTGCTTCCCGACCGAGCCCGACTGGAGGATCGTCTCCGGCTTAACCGGCACATTGTGCTCGATATTTGCGAGGCCGTAGCCTTTAACGATGACCGGCTTGCCGTCCTTGATGACCGCGACCGAAACGCCCGGGATCTTCTTCCGCTCCATCTCGGCTTTAACAAAAGCGTCAACCGCAGCCTCGGCGGTTGCCTGAGCTTGGGCCGCAAATGAAGCGATACCGACAATGAGTAAAAACAGGACTAGACCTTTTAATTTCATATTTTACTTGACCCGGGTGAACGGCATATCCCGCATTCGCGATCCGCCGACATGAAGATCGACGATCTTCCCTTCCCTGTCGCGGATGACCCACGCGACCGCATTTACGCCGCCGATACTGAAATGGTCCTTGTAGAGCGGGGTAAGCGGGAGTTTCGTGGTCGGGCGTTGTGTCAAAAATGCCTTTCCATCCTCGACCACAAATATGAAAGACGCTTCGGCCTCCTCGCTGTGCCAAACGCCTGCGAGGGCCGATAGCTCCTTCGCCGCAGGTTTCCACGCTTCCTCGAACATATGGCGAATGACGTCGCCGTTGGTGTCGACCTCAGCGTAGTCGGGCTTTCCGCTGGTAGCAAGCTTGAATGAGACCTTGCTCGGTCCGTATTGAAACGAGCCATCCGGAAGCGGGGTTAGGGGGCGGCCGTTGAGCAAGAGTTTGCCATTCTCGAATGTCGTCCGGCTGGGGTAGCGTGTTCGCTCGTTCCGCCAGAGACCGACATACTTTTGCAAAGTTTCGGGAGCGACAGTTGCGGCCGGTGCGGAATTCGTAGGCTGCTGCGGAAAAGGGCTGAAGATCTCGTCGGTGACGTCGGCTGCGATCCGGCCCGCACTCGGGCTCGTGCCGTTGCAAAGCACAGCAACGGAAATTTTCTGGTCCGGGTATCGAGCAAGGAACGTCTGGTAGCCGGCGGTCGAACCGCCATGCGATACATCTCGCATGCCGCGATAGGTGCTGACATTCAAACCAAGTGCATATTCGATCTTTCGTCCGTTGTTAAGCACGCCTTGAGTTTCAAGCGCATCTACAAGCGGTTTGCCCATCGACGCGGAATCGAGCATCGCGTTCCACTTTAGCCAGTCGCCGACAGTGGTCAGCATGCCGCCGTTGCCGTAAACGCTCATGATCGGCATATCGAGTCGCCACGGAGCATTCGCACCCTGACGCGAATAGCCTTGCGCACGCCCCGGTACGAGACGCTGATAGTCGTCGCGCCACGAACTGTTTTTCATCCCGAGCGGCTTGAAGAAGCGTTCGTCGATAAAGCCGGGCAGCTTCTGTTTCGAAACGCGCTCGGCGATGAGCGTCGCGAGTTGATAGCCGCTGTTCGAATAGGAATACTCGGAGCCGGGTTTGAAATCGAGGCCTTTTTGTCTAAACACGACATCAAGAGCAACCTCCTGCGAGATAACGCGATCACCTCGGCCGACGCCCGTAAGAGCCATTACAGCACCCCAATCGCGAAGCCCCGCCGTGTGGTTGAGGAGATGGCGGATGGTCATTTTCGAGCCGTAATCCGGCAGCTCAGGCAAATATTTTCGGACGTCGTCATCGAGGTTTAACTTGCCTTCCTGCTGTAGCAGTACAAGGGCCGCGGCGACGAACTGTTTTGCCACCGACCCGGATTCAAAGATCGTGTTCGGCGTGTTAGGTACGCTGTGCTCGATCTCGGCAAGGCCGAAAGCCTTTTCAAAAACGCTCACGCCATCGAGCGAGACACCGACGGCACAGCCCGGAGCCGGCATCGGATTCGTCTTAGCCGCTTTCTCAAATGCCCGCTCGGCACCGGCAACGACCTTCGCCTTGTCCGGAACTTGGCCGGAAACCGAGATCGCCAGGAAAAGCAGAAGTGCGATAGTTTGCTTATACATACCTTCGCCTCACGCGGCCAGAAAGACCTCGTCCAAAACTCCAACCAAACGATCGACGGTGTCCTTCGTGGAGTTAAGCATCAATCCGGTGCGGATCACGTTTCCGTAAAGCCCGCCCTTGCCGATCAGCACGCCGCGGCGTTTCGTTTCTTCGAATACGCGCAAAACTGCTTCGGGGTTCGGCTCTTTTGTCTTGCGGTCCTTTACGAGCTCGATCCCGAGCATCAAACCCATCCCGCGAACGTCTCCGATGGCTTCATGCTTTTCTTGAAGCTCGAGCATTCGCTTTTTGAGATAGTCGCCGACGACGCGGGCGTTGGTCCGCAGGTCGTCTTCCTCGATGACATTAATGACCGCGAGGCCGACTGCACACGACACCGGATTGCCGCCAAAGGTCGAAAAGGTTAGTCCCGGAAATGCGTCCGCAACCTCAGGCGTCGCGATCGTCCAGCCGATCGGCACGCCGTTGCCCATTCCTTTTGCCGAGGTGATAATGTCCGGCTCGACACCCCAGTGCTCGATGCCGAACCATTTATCGCCCGTTCGGCCCCAAGCGGCCTGCACTTCGTCGGAGATGAACAGACCGCCGTGGCTGCGGGCGATCTCCGCAACGCGAGGAAAATATTCCTTTGGCGGGATAATGAACCCGCCAACGCCGAGGATGGTCTCCGCCATGAATGCCGCGATATTGCCGGTTGTCGTCGTGTTGATTATGTCTTCAACGTCGTCGGCACAGGCCACGCCGCAGGACGGATACTCTAGCTTGAGCGGACAGCGGTAACAATACGGTGCGGCCGCATGAACAATCCCGGGAACCTGCGAGGCGACCGGCCGCCAAGTCTTGTGCCCTACCGAGGAGAGCGCCGTCGCCGACCTTCCCGCATAAGAATGCCGCAGCACGATGATCTCTTGATTGCCCGTAGCAAGCTTTGCCGCGAGAACCGCGGTGTCGTCAGCTTCGGTGCCGCTGTTAGAAAAGAACGACTTCTTTAGCTCACCCGGCGAGATCTCAGCGAGCTTTTCCGCCAGATCGCTCTGCGGCTGATTGGCATAGAGCGTTGAGGTATGGGCGATCTTATCGACCTGCTCTTTCCAGGCGGCGTTGACCCGCGGATTGGCGTGGCCTAGGCTAACGGTCAAAACGCCGCCGAAACAATCGAGGTACTTGTTGCCCTGATCATCCCAAACATATTCGGCCTCGCCGTGCGAAAGTGCGATTGGCTCCTGGTAATAATTCGCGACGGCCGGAAAAAGAAATTCCTTGTGCTTCCGAACGGCATCCGATACGGTCGATCTTTGTTCTTTTGAGTTCATTAAAGTCTTTGCTGCAGAGTTCACAGAGAGTCTTATCGCAGCCGGAAACACGCTACGGATTCCATGCCCTCTTTGGCGAACCTGCCTAGTACAAATTCCCTTCGCGTTTACGGCCCGTGTGGTCGATGTAAATTACCTTAAGTTCGGTGTAAAAATCGAGCGAGGTCGAGCCTTGTTCGCGTGCGCCGAGCCCGGTGTTCTTAATGCCACCGAAAGGGATATGCGCCTCGCCGCCGGTCGTCGGTGAATTGACGTGGGTCATGCCGGTCTCGATATCCTCGATGAACTGGTACATCGAGTTCACATCATTCGTAAATACCGACGACGAGAGCCCGTATTCGCTGTCGTTCGCGACCGCCATCGCCTCTTCGTAGTTATTGACGCGCAACACCGAAAGCACCGGGCCGAAGATCTCTTCCCGGGCGATCCGCATATCAGTGGTTACGCGGTCAAAAACCGTCGGCTCAACGAACCAGCCATTCTCAAGCCCCTCGCCTTCCGCACGCCGCCCGCCACAAAGCAGTTCGGCACCGTCCTCGCGGCCAATGTCGATGTATTTCAACACCGTTTTGAACTGCGATTCATCGACCGAAGGCCCAATGTCCGTCTTCGGGTCATCGCCCGGCCCGAGTCGAAAGCTCTTTGCCCGCTCGACGATCTTTTCAACAAACTCATCCGCGATCTTATCGATCACGATTGCCCGTGACGTCGCCGTACACCTCTGCCCGGTCGAACCGAACGCCCCCTGCGCAGTTGACTCCACTGCAAGGGCCATTTCGCAATCTTCAAGCACGACCACCGGATTCTTCCCGCCCATTTCGGCCTGCACTTTGACGCCCCGCGGAGCGACCTGTGCATAGATCTTAAGACCCGTTTCGGTGGAACCGGTGAAGGAAACTGCCTTAACCGCCGGATGGTTCAGGATCTCGTCGCCGGCCTCGCTCCCCGACCCGAGCACAAGATTCAAAACTCCCGGAGGCAATCCCGCTTCGTTGAACAATTCGATCAACATCACCGCCGTCTTCGGCGTCAGTGTCGCCGGCTTGAACACGACCGTATTTCCCGCGACCAACGCTGGTGCGATCTTCCATGCCGGGATAGCGACCGGAAAGTTCCATGGCGTTATCGCGGCGACGACGCCGTGCGGTTCTTTGATGGTATAAGCAAAATTCGCGGGAAGCTCCGACGGGATCGTCTCGCCGACCATCCGCCGCGATTCGCCAGCGCAGAATTCGACGACGTTGATCGCCCGCGTCAGTTCGCCGCGAGCCTCCGCAAGCGTTTTGCCTTCCTCGCGGGTGATCGCCGCCGCGAGTTCCTCTTTCCGCTCGTCCATCAACCTCGCCGCACGTGCCACGATCTTTCCGCGTGCCGGTGGCGGCGTCCGCTTCCAATCACGAAAAGCATTGAAAGCCGCCTCGACCGCCCGACGCGCCTCCTCTCGCGACGCAAGCTCGACCGTGCCAATGATGTCATTCGTATCGGCCGGATTTACATTTGAGACGATCCTGCCGGAGGCCGATTTAAGCCAATCACCGTCAATAAAACTACGAAATATTTGCATAAGGTCGAGGTGTGCTGAATATATTTGATAACGACTGAAAACGCAATTTCTTCCGCTCGACATGGCTAACCACTTTCTGCAAAATTGCCTATATTTGAGTCAGCGATGGAGATCAAGAACCTAAGACACCTTCTCGAGAACCGCTGTGCGAACGATCCGGACAAACAGTTCCTGTTCTCAGAGGCCGATGGCCGTTCGTGGAGCTACGCGGAGTTCGACGCGGTTGTGAACCGGACGGCGAATATGCTGCTTGACCGCGGGATTCAGAAAAGCGATGTCGTCAGCCTACTGCTCCCTAACTCAGCCGAATACATCATCGCCTATTTCGCTTGCTGGAAGATCGGTGCCCTCGCCGGGCCGGTCAACAGCTTGCTCAAATCCGAAGAGATCGAGTGGATAGTCAACAATTCTGAATCCAAGCTCCTCCTAACCGCCAGCATAGGCGGAAAACCGAGCGGTAGGGAGGGTGTTGGTCAGGTCCCAACCATCAAATTCAACGACGTCGAAGCTGCAACCGCGGGCCATAGCAGCGAACTTGCAGAAACCGACATATCCGAAAACGACGAGGCGATCATCATCTATACCTCGGGCACGACCGGTAAACCTAAAGGCTGCCTGCTGACCCACGGCAACCTGATCGCGAATGCCCGGCAGATAACAGAATGGCTCGGCTTCGGTCCCGAAGACAGGTTGCTGAGCGTGATGCCGCTATTCCACATGAACGCCGTCACCGTGACGACCATGACGGCGCTTTACGCCGGCGGCTCTACCGTCGTCTCGCCAAAGTTCTCCGCCTCGCGGTTCTGGGACATCATCGAGAAATACGGAGTGACATCATTCGGCTCCGTTGCCACGATGCTTTCAATGCTGCTGAAGGTGAGCAGTGAGCAGCAAGCAGTCAGCAGCGACCACAACGAACTGCTCGCTGCTCACCGCTCACCGCTCACTTCGCTTCGCTTCGCGATGTGCGGCTCCGCTCCGGTTCCTGCCGAGGTCTTGCGGAAGTTCGAAGAGACCTTCGGCGTTTTGGTGATCGAGGGCTACGGACTCTCAGAATCCACGTGCCGTTCGACGTTCAACCCGCCGAATGAGAATCGCCGTCCGGGCTCCTGCGGACTCCCGATCGGCAACGAAATGCGGGTGGTCGATGAAGAGGATAATGAAGTGCCGGACGGCACTCTCGGCGAGATCGTCCTTCGCGGCCCGAATATCTTCGAGGGATATTTCAAGAACCCCGAAGCGACCGAAAAGGCATTCGCGGGCGGTTGGTTCCACACCGGCGACATCGGCTATCGCGACACGGACGGCTTCTTTTTCATCGCAGACCGCAAAAGCGACATGATCATTCGCGGCGGTGAGAATATCTATCCACGGGAAATCGACGACCTGCTCTACACGCATCCCGCGGTCGCCCACGCAGCCGTCATCGGCGTCCCCGACGAGCTTTACGGCGAAGAGGTCGCCGCCTTCATCGTGCTGAAAGACGGATTTGAAAGCTCCC
>ERZ761602.4087-NODE-4087-length-19348-cov-6.873892_pt1 | contig 19348 bp, 13 predicted proteins | sample MGYA00512165_ERZ761602 | MGnify/ENA primary metagenome ERZ761602 (study PRJEB28899, sample SAMN02445085) | bioreactor sludge metagenome | biome: EBPR sludge; isolation source: Thorneside wastewater treatment plant | place: Australia: Brisbane, Thorneside... | reverse complement strand
CAATTAAATCCGGTTTTACTTTTTCGATTTGAGTGATTGTTTCTTCAAATATTTTTTTATAAAGCGGATATTTGCGGATGACATCCATGAAGCCCAGCGATGCAATTTGGGTCATGTCGCGGTGGAGTGTTATGCCCGCCGCTTGCATTTGCGGTCCGCCGATACCTTGTATTTCAAGATCAGGAAGATTTTTTTTAAGTTCGTGAATCAATTCAGCAGCGTGATGATCGGCCGAGGTTTCAAGAGCGGTAATAAAGACGCGTTTGTGCATTCTCATTTCAGCTCTGGGCTGCGCCCAACCGTGTTTGAGCTTGCTTGTCGATTGAGTCGCGGATTTGAATCGCTAGTGCCAAAGCGTCACGCGCGGCTGTGTCCGGTTTTCCCAAGCCTGAGCCGTCGAGAATACTGCTAATGAAAAACCGCAATTCCTCTTTAAGCGGTTCGCCTTTTTGGATATCAATGCTTTCCTGTTCAATCTGATCACCCATCTTTCGGATGATTTTGCAGCTTTGCGCTTCATAATCCAAGGAAAGGTAGCCATTTTCCTGAAAGACGCGCAGGCGGCGCTGTTTTTCGAATGTAAGGCGTGACGCTGTCAGATTCGCAACGGCGCCGTTTTCAAAACGGATACGCACATTTGCGATGTCTTCATAAGGTGTTAAAACGTGAATGCCCATCGCATCAATGTTTTTGACGGGGGATTTGATCAGTCCTAACAAAATATCAAGGTCGTGAATCATGAGGTCGAGCACAACGCCGCAGTCATTGATGCGGCCCGTAAATGGTCCAAGGCGATGGATTTCGAGGAAGCCGACATTTTGAATAATCTCGGTGATGCGTTTAAAGCCCGGATTGTGACGTTCAAGATGTCCTACTTGCAATGCCAGGTTTTTGCTTTTGGCGATTTCAATCAGCTCATTGGCGTCTTCCAGCTTGAGTGTAATCGGTTTTTCAATCAGGGTGTGAATGCCGGCATTTAAAAAATCCTTGGCGACGGCATAATGCGTAAAGGTCGGTGTGACAATGCTGACAGCATCCACTTTACCGATCAAATCACGGTAATCCGTGAAAAATCCGGTTTGATACTCATCCGCTCTAATTTTGGTTTCGGGATTTGAATCGCAAATGCCTACGAGTTCCGCTTCCGGAAGCTCATGATAAATGCGCGTATGGATTTTTCCGAGATAGCCGACACCGATAACACCGACGCGTAGTTTTTTTGACATTCGGGAATTATATAGTGAATTGTGAATGGTGGATAGTGCGCGGTGATGTTAGAATACGTCAAATAAGGGGACTTTCCACCGTGGACAACAAGCTCGAAAAAAACTCGATCGTTATTTATCGCCGCCTTTTAGAGTATATCCGACCGCATTTGTGGCGTTTTGGTATTGCGGTCGTGTGTATGGTGGGTTATGCCATTACGGTAGCTTTGGCTTCCGCGATTCCTTATCTCACGATCAGCGGATTAACCAATAAGCGCGAAGTCATTTTAAGCAGTCAGGTCATTTCGCATCTTCCTTTTGATTTTGACATCCGTTTCAGCGTGATTTGGCTGCCGGTACTCATTTTTGCGATTATCGGATTTAAGAGCTTTTTTGATTATGTCCTCAATTATCAAATGACCAATGTGGGGATTCGCGCTGTTCGCAAAGTTCGCGAAGACTTATTTGCGCATTTAACCCAGCTTTCCAGCGATTTTTACAGCCGCGGCCGCACGGGTGATTTTTTAAGCCGCATTACCAATGATGTCAGCGCGATTCAGGGCGGCGTCACCGATGTTTTGACCGACCTTGTAAAGCAGCCGATTACAGTGCTTTTTCTTTTGCCCCCGGTTTTTCTTTGGGGCGGTCCCAGCGGATTGATCGCGGTGGGTGTTTTTTCGATTGTCGCTTTGCCGATTGTTATTTTGGGAAAATCTTTGCGCCGTACAACCAAAAAAATGCAGGAAAGAACCGGCGAAATCACGGCTTTTATCGGAGAAAGCCTGATGGGCATGACGATTGTGAAAGCATTTAATCAAGAAAACCGCATGATCGCGAAATTTAATTCGATCAACGCTTCGGTTTTTGAACATTACAAGAAGACGATCCGCGTCACGATTTTGCAGCGGCCCATGATCGAAATGATCGGCGCGGCTGGCGCGGCGCTTGCTGTGGGAATGTCGGTGGATCAGTTTACACCCGAGCGCTTCACTTCTTTTTTGGTTGCTTTGTTTTTGCTTTATGAGCCGGTTAAAAAAATCAGCAAGGTGAACAACACGATTCAGCAATCCGTCGCAGCGGGGCAGCGCATTTTTGAAATTTTGGATGAAGTGCCGTCTGTACGTGATTTGCCTAACGCGATTCATTTTAACGAACCTGTCCGCGAAGTAGTTTATGACAAGATTTCTTTCAAATATCAAACCGGCGGCGAGATTTTTTCTGATTTTTCACTTTCGGTTAAAGCCGGTGAGGTGTTAGCGATTGTGGGGCAGAGCGGTTCAGGAAAAAGCACTTTGGTGAACCTGTTGCCGCGTTTTTATGATCCTTCGGCCGGCGCCGTGCGCGTGAATGGGACTAATTTAAAAGATATGACCTTGAAGTCATTGCGCGACATGATTGCGATTGTGACGCAGGACACGATTTTGTTTAACGGAACCGTGCGTGAGAATATCGCCTACGCCAATCCGCAGGCTTCGATGGTTGAAGTCGAAACCGCAGCGCAAGCGGCCCAAGCGCATACTTTTATTTCGGCTATGCCGCAAGGGTATGACACCAATATCGGTGATCGCGGCATGAATTTATCGGGCGGCCAAAGACAGCGTCTTTCGATTGCGCGCGCGCTTTTGAAAAATCCGCCGATTCTTATTTTGGATGAAGCGACTTCGAACCTTGATACGCAAAGCGAGTCCGAAGTTCAAATCGCACTTGAGAATTTGATGAAAGGCCGCACGGTGTTTGTGATTGCGCACCGCTTATCCACCGTCAAAAAAGCCAACCGTATTATTGTGATGCGTCACGGTAAAGTGATCGAAGAGGGAACGCATGATGTTTTGCTCGCTAAGAATGGAATATACAAAGACCTCTACGATCTTCAATTCTCCGCATAGAAATCATTGAAAGCAGTTCGTCTGCGGCGTTGCAATTTCGCGATTTTCAGTCAATGTGCGTTCTCAGCACACCTCCTTCAACCGCTCAATTGCGCCTGGCATCCAAACTACTTTGAATGATTTCTCAAAATAGATTAGATGATGTGTTTATAAGTCGGTGGTCTTTAGTCGTCGGTCTGTAGTCCGTCAAATTCAACTTTGTTAAAAGTTGAATTTGACTTTTGTTGTGTCTTCGCTGTTATCTTCCGGCTCTTCAACACGGAAGCTGCTGCTGTCCGCACGGCCCAAAGTCACAATCTCAGCGATACCTTTGGAGGTGTTCTCCAGAACTTTGCCGCTGCCCTTCATGACGCCCTGAACAGTGCCCACGACAGGGGGATTTTCAGCGGTGCCTTCAGCAGTATCTTGAAGTAAGCCCTTAGTGCTGTCATACGTGGCTTGTTTAACGCCGCCGGCCATTTGTCCCACGGCACTGCCGTCGGAAGGGGTGTCATAACCCGCTTTTTCGTATTCTTTCTGCATTTTCTCAAAGTCACGAGCCTCTTCGTCGTATTGCCCGCTTCGGCCCATTCCCAAGCTCAGGGCGCATATCCCCAAAACCAAACAAAATTTAAAAGTATTACGCATGTTGTGAGCCCTTTCAGCCATGACTAAAGACTATAGACAATGACTATGGGAAAGAAAGCGGTCGATAGTCAATAGTCGATCGTCCATAGTCTGCTGGAAGTATACCCCCGAAGAGTCTAAATTCCCAATACAATTCAATAGAAGAGTTGTGCTATACTGCCCAATCGTTTTTGGCCTAAAGAAGGCGGGAAAGGGTTATGGCAACGCAAAAAATTCGTATTGGATTATTAGGTTTAGGGCAAGTCGGCGGAGGATTGGTGGAGATTCTTCAGGCGAAGCGCGGCTGGTTCATGACTCAACTCGGTGTTGATTTCGAAATCCGCAAGATTGCGGTACGAAATCTTGCTAAAAAAAGACCGTTTAAGGTTGCACCCCATCTTTTGACGAATAATCCCAGGCTGGTTGTGAAAGATCCGGCCATTGATGTAGTAGTGGAATTGATCGGTGGAACCAAGGAAGCGCGAGTTTTGGTCAAAGAAGCGCTCAAGGCCGGAAAACATGTGGTGACTGCCAATAAAGCTTTGCTTGCGGAGCATGGCGATGAGATTTTTAAGTTGGCTTATCAAAAAAAGCGCTGGATTTGTTTTGAGGCAAGCGTCGCGGCTGGTATCCCTGTGATGAAAGCTCTGCGCGAAGGCTTGGTTGCCAACAAGATTCAGTCGATTGCTTCGATTATCAACGGCACGAGTAATTATATTTTAAGCAGTATGACTGAGAATGGCACAAGCTTTGACGAAGCGCTCAAGCAGGCGCAAAAAAAAGGGTACGCTGAAGCCGACCCGACACTGGATATTGACGGAACCGACGCCGCGCATAAGCTTGCGATTCTTTCAAGGTACGCGTTTAACGGAAGCATTGAGTTTGACTCAATTTACCGCGAAGGGATCGCCGGAATTAAAAGTGAGGATATTCAGTTTGCGCGTCATTTTGGTTATCGCATTAAGCTGCTTGCGATCGCGAAGCGTTCTTCAGCGGGGTTGGAAGCGCGCGTTCAGCCCGCGCTTGTGCCGGAAAAGCATATTCTTGCTAATGTGAACGGATCTTTTAACGCGGTTCAAGTTTGCGGTGATGAAGTCGGTGAAGTTCTTTTTTATGGGCGCGGTGCGGGCTCCCATCCGACGGCTAGCGCTGTTTTTTCTGACCTTGTGGATATTGCCAAAGGCGGCATTTATGGACCGATTCAGAATTCGCTTTCTATGCGCGGCATTGACGGCGGACTGAAAGTGCGCAGTATCGCTTCAACGGATTCGCGTTATTATCTGCGGTTTCAAGTGATTGATCAGCCCGGAGTTTTGGCCGGCATCGCAAATATTTTAGGTAAATATAAGATTAGTATTTCGGATGTGATTCAGCAGGAACGCAGTGCCGGAAAAATGGTGCCTTTAATTATGTTAACGCATGAGACACATGAGAAATCGGTGCGCCAAGCCGTGCAGGCGATTGACCGGCTTAAACCGATCAAAGGCCGCTCGCAAGTAATTCGAATCGAAGGGTGAAAGTATGACGACAGCAAAAAAATACGCGGTAAAAAAAATCGGCATTATTGAGCGCTATCAGGAATATTTACCTGTGACGGATAAAACACCGATCATTTCTTTGAATGAAGGCAATACGCCGCTCATTTTGGCGGAAGCCCTGCCCAAAGAGCTCGGGCTTAAAAATATCCGTATTTATTATAAGTTTGAAGGTTTAAATCCGACGGGTTCATTTAAAGACCGCGGGATGACGATGGCGATTTCAAAAGCCATGGAAGCGGGCGCGACGGCGGTGATGTGCGCGTCCACGGGTAATACCTCTGCGGCGGCAGCGGCCTACGCGTCGCGCTGCGGAATGAAATGTTTTGTTTTGATTCCGGAAGGAAAAATCGCGAAAGGCAAACTCGTGCAGGCTTACCGCTACGGCGCCACGACCATTATGATCCGCGGCAATTTTGATGAAGCGCTTGAGATGGTAAAGGAAATGACCAAAGACGGCAAAATTACTTTGGTTAACTCGGTGAATCCTTACCGTATTGAAGGTCAAAAAACCGCGGCATTTGAAATTATTGATGATTTGGGCGATGCTCCGGAATATCACGCGATTCCCGTGGGAAATGCGGGCAATATCACGGCTTATTGGAAAGGCTATAACGAATATAAAAAAGTCGGCAAGTCGGAAGTGCTGCCGAAGATGTTAGGTTTTCAGGCTGAAGGCTCCGCGCCGATTGTTTATGACCGTATTTTTTCCAAGCCCGAAACCATTGCAACCGCGATCCGTATCGGCAATCCCGCAAGCTGGAAAGGCGCTTTGGCGGCACGTGATGAATCCGGCGGTTTGATTGACGCGGTAACCGATGAGGAAATTGGGAAAGCCTATCGTTTTATTGCCGAACGTGAAGGTGTTTTTGCCGAGCCGGCTTCCGCGGCGGCCGTTGCGGGTGTGGTGAAGCTTGCGAAGAAAAATTATTTTAAGGAAGGCACACGCATTGTGATTACGCTCACCGGCGCGGGGCTTAAAGATGTGGATTATGCTTTTAGTTTCAATGATGAAATCAAGGTAGCGGATGCGAAAGTGTCGGCTATCCGGGAGATTGTGGAAAATGAAATACATACTGGTAGTTCTAGCCGGCGCTTGTGATAAGCCGGCTGCTCAATTAGGTGAACGGACCCCGCTGGATGCCGCCAAGCTTTCCAACCTGCATTTCTTTGCCAAATCCGGCAAAGTCGGCACGGTTAAACTTTTGACGGACAAAACTCCCTTTTCACCCGACGCGGTTTTAATGAATGCGCTCGGCTACGATATTCAAAAAGATTATCCAGGGCGAGGACCTTTGGACGCGGCGAATTGCGAGCTGAATCTGGAAGATAACGAAGTTGCTTTTTCAATGCACTTTGTTACCGAAGCGAATGGTGTTTTGGCGGATTCAACAGCGGGGTTGATCTCTACCAAAGAAGCGCGCGTGTTGACTCATTTTCTGAACAAAAAACTAGCCAGTGACTTTGTGCGTTTTTATTCCGGAGGAGAGTACCGCAATGTGGTGGTTATTAAAGACGCGCATGGTTTTGCCGCGCTTTCCGCGCGCACCCAGGATCCGCGGATGGTTGAAGGGAAAGTGATTCAGGACATTCTTCCCAAAGGGCCTGGTGATGAAGCTTTAAAAAAACTGATGTTTGACGCGAAACTGCTTTTGCAAGATCACGAAATTAATCAGGTGCGCGTTGATTTGGGACAAAATCCGGCCAATATGATTTGGCTTTGGGGACAAGGCCGCCGGCCCGCGCTCACGCCGTTAAAAGAAAAATACGGTTTTCAGTCTGGTGCTATTTTGGCCGCGCGTGAATACGCATTGGGGTTAGCGCGCCTTTCAGGCTTGACCGCGGTTGAAGTCCGTCAAGAAGGGCTTGAGTTTCATGAGTATTGCGAACGCATGGTGAAGGCTTTCCATGAAGCCATTGAAGAGAAAGATTTTGTGGTTGTGGTACTGCATAGCGCTGAGGAAGCATCCCTCGCAGGAGATTTATCCGCCAAGGTGAGCTCTCTGGAAGCGACGGATTTTTTTGTGCTCTCAAAAATCCGTGAATATTTGCAGAAGAACATGGAAGCGCGCTTGATTGTGACGCCCGGATTTACCGCGCCTTCGGAAGACCGCGGTTATAGCCGTGAGCCCGCGCCCTTCGCTATGATCGGGAAAAATGTGTTTCCGGACGATGTTGAAAAATTTACGGAGCTTGCGGCGAAGGCTTCTGAGCTGAAGCTGGGGCGGCCCGCCGAGCTCATGGATCTCCTGTTTAAATCATAAAATTTTATAAAGGATTTTGAAGTTTATGAGTCTTATCGTGCAGAAATACGGCGGATCGTCAGTGGCGAACGCCGAGCGTATTCTCAATGTCGCGAAACGCGTGATTAAAACAAAAAAAGCGGGTAATCAGGTTGTTGTAGTGGTTTCAGCTATGGGCGATATGACGGATGACTTGATCACGCTTTCCGAACAAATCACAAAAAATCCGAGTGACCGTGAAATGGATATGCTGCTTTCAACCGGCGAGCAGGTTTCGGTGGCATTGCTTGCGATGGCGATCGAAGAAATGGGGCATCCGGCGGTTTCGATGACCGGCCCGCAGGTCGGAATTATGACGGATACGCATCACTCTAAGGCGCGTATTCAGAATATTAACGGAGCACGCATCAAGGCCGCTTTGAAGCAAGGCAAAATCGTGATCGCGGCCGGCTTTCAGGGGCAAACTGAGACCGGTGAAATTACGACACTCGGCCGCGGCGGATCTGATTTAACGGCCGTAGCTCTTGCGAAAGCTTTGGATGCGAAGCATTGCGAAATTTATACCGATGTGGACGGGATTTACACGACGGATCCGCGGATTGTTCCTGACGCGAAAAAAATTGACGTGATCAGTTATGACGAAATTTTGGAGCTGGCTTCGCTGGGCGCGAAAGTAATGCATTCACGCTCGATTGAAGTCGGTAAAAGATTCAATGTTCCGATTTATGTACGTAATTCAATGAATGACAGGGAGGGTACTTTGATTACCAAAGAGAATAAAAAGATGGAAGATATCGTTGTCAGCGGCGCGGCCTTGAATGAAGATGAAGCGAAGATTACTTTGTTCGGTATTCCCGACCGACCGGGTGTCGCGGCAAAAATTTTTAAAGATATCGCTGACGGTAATGTGAATGTCGATATGATTATTCAAAATAAAACCGAAACCGGCAAAACCGATTTGTCTTTCACGGTTTATAAAAGCGAGCTTTCCCGCGCGCTCAAGACGCTTGAAAAAATCGCGGAGGAAGTCGGCGCCGACCGTGTGAGCTGTGATAAAAATATCGCGAAGCTCAGTATTGTCGGTATTGGAATGCGCTCTCACACGGGTATTGCATCGAAAATGTTTTCGGCTTTGGCGAAGAAAAAAATCAATATTGATATGATCGCTACTTCCGAGATCAAGGTTTCTTGTGTGATCGGCGGCGACAAAGGCAAAGAAGCTTTGCGTGTGGTTCACGCGGCCTTCGGCCTGGGTAAAAAGTAAAAACCGTTTTGATAGTTAACCACTTTTTGGCGATGGTTTTTAGATTTGGCGTATAACTTATTTTTATGACAGATAAGAAGAGTAAAGTTTGGCTGTATGACACGACTTTGCGTGATGGTACGCAGATGGAGGGAATCTCTCTGTCCGCGCATGACAAGGTTTTGATTGCTCAGCGGTTGGATGAGTTCGGCATGCATTACATCGAGGGCGGTTGGCCCGGGTCGAATCCCAAGGATATGGCTTTTTTTGAAGAGATCCGAAAGGCGCCCCTGAAGAACGCCAAAATCACGGCGTTCGGCTCGACGCGGCGCGCGAATACTCCGGTGAAAGAAGATAAGCAGGTGCAGACTTTGCTTGATGCGAATACGCCGGTGGTCACCATTTTCGGTAAGTCTTGGGACCTCCATGTGACGGAAGTTTTTAAAACGACGCTCGAAGAAAATCTGAAAATGATTTCCGAGACCGTCGCGTTTTTGAAGGCACAGAAAAAAGAAGTGATTTATGACGCGGAACATTTTTTCGACGGTTTCAAAGCGAATCCCGAATATGCGTTAAAAGCGATCAAGGCCGCAGCGGATGCCGGCGCGGATAATATCTCTTTGTGTGAAACCAACGGCGGAAATTTACCGGAAGAAATTTCGAGAGTGTTTGAAATTGTTAAACGCGAAATCAAAACATCGCTCGGGATTCATTGCCATAACGATGCAGAGTTGGGGGTTGCAAATTCTCTTGCCGCTTTGCGCGCGGGAGCGGTGCTTTTGCAGGGAACCGTCAACGGTATTGGGGAACGCTGCGGCAACGCTAATCTGGTCAGTATTCTCGCGAACGCACAGCTGAAAATGGGGTATGACGCTTTACCTCCTGAAAAAATGAAAGGGCTGACTTCGCTTTCGCATTACATCGCGGAAGTCTGCAATCAGAACTTGTCGAACAATCAGCCATTTACGGGACGTTCGGCATTCGCGCATAAAGGCGGCGTGCATATCGACGCGATGATCAAAAATCAGAAAACTTATGAGCATTTGAACCCGGAATCGATCGGGAATACGCGTCATTATTTGGTTTCCGAGCTGGGCGGCCGTACGAATATTCTTTTAAAGTCGAAAGAGCTGAATCTGAATCTTGAGAAAGACTCGCCTGAGACCAAAAAAATTCTCAATGAAATACAAAAGCTTGAAAACGAAGGTTATCAATTTGAAGCGGCGGAAGCGAGCTTTGAAGTTTTGGTGAAAAAAATTCTGGGAACCTTTAAGCCTTTTTTTGAAGTGAAGGGCGTCTCCGTACGCAGTGAAAACATCGGCGGTGGAAAACCAACGACTGTGGCTGAAGTAAAAATCGTGGCGAAGGGGAAAGAGCATTCTGAGTCGGCGGAGGGCGATGGTCCGGTTAATGCGTTGGATCAGGCTTTCCGTAAGGCGCTGAAAGGTTCTTATCCCGAAATCGACAGCATTCATTTGACGGATTATAAAGTGCGCGTGGTGAATTCGCAGGCAGGAACGGCTGCGAAGGTGCGTGTGTTTATCGAATTTCAGGATGATGGCAAGACTTGGACGACGGTGGGTGTTCACGAGAATATCATCGAGGCGTCATGGAAGGCGCTTGTCGAAGCTATTGAATATAAGTTGTTGAAGTCATAAAAAACGAGCGCTCGAAAAATAAAAGTCTCCCGACTGCTCAGACAGCTGCGTCCTGACGGCGCAGAACTCGCATTCGTGAGACTTTTTACTTTTTCTCGCTTTAGCTCTTCACCGTCTAGGGGGAGTGGGCAATTAATAGGTGAAACGCTGAAGCGTTTCCTGATGAGATATAAAGATGAAAGAACTCGAAAAAAGATATAACGCCAAAGAGATTGAAGAGCGGATTTATAAGAATTGGGAAGAGAAGGGGTTTTTTAAGCCTGAAACGCAGCCCCAGAAGTCCGCAGGCCGCCCGTATGTCATCGTGATCCCGCCTCCCAACGTAACTGGGATTTTACATATGGGCCATGCGCTCAATAACACGATTCAAGATGTCATGATCCGCTTTAACCGCATGAAGGGGATTGAAACCCTTTGGGTGCCGGGCGTGGATCATGCCGGTATCGCGACGCAAAATGTGGTCGAAAAGAAGCTCGCCAAAGAAGGCAAACGCCGCTGGGATTTAGGACGCGAAAAATTTCTCGAAGAAGTTTGGAAATGGAAAAAAGAATCCGGCGATACGATTACCCGTCAATTGCGCCGTCTTGGGGCTTCCTGCGATTGGTCGCGCGAAGCGTTTACGATGAATGAAAATCTTTCCAAAGCGGTACGTGAAGTTTTTGTCACGCTTCATGAGAAAGGGTTGGTCTATCAAGGCAACCGCATTATCAACTGGTGTCCGCGTTGCCAAACCGCGCTTTCGGATGAAGAAGCCGAACACAAAGATACCGAAGGCGGACTTTATCATTTGAAATATTCCGTGGTTGGCAAGAAGGCGCCTTTCGAAAAAATGGGCGAAGACCATATCGTGGTTGCAACAACGCGCCCTGAAACCATGTTGGGCGATACGGCTGTCGCGGTCAATCCCGAAGACTCGCGCTATAAGCATTTGATCGGAAAGAAACTACTGCTTCCGCTTGTGAACCGCGAAATTCCCGTGATTGCCGATGAATTCGTCGATCCGAAGTTCGGTACCGGCATGGTCAAGGTTACTCCCGCGCATGATCCGAATGACTTTGAAATGGGCCAGCGCCACAATTTACCGCAGATCAATGTCATGCAGCCGAACGGGAAAATGAATGAACAAGCCGGTGACTATAACGGCATGGATCGCTTTGAAGCGCGTAAAAAAGTCATCGAAGATTTAGAGGCGCAGGGGCTTTTCCTCAAGAAAGAAAAGCACATGCACGCGGTTGGCCAATGCTACCGCTGTCAAACCGTGGTCGAGCCATATCTTTCCAAGCAATGGTTTGTGAAAATGCAGCCTCTCGCGGATAAAGCTTTGAAAGAACACAAAGCCGGCAAAACCGTTTTTACGCCCGACCGCTGGACCAAGGTTTATACCAATTGGCTCGAAGGCATCCGTGACTGGTGTATTTCGCGCCAAATTTGGTGGGGGCATCAAATCCCGGCTTGGTATGACGACGCGGGCAATGTCTTTGTCGTGCGCAGTGAGGCGGAAGCTTTAGCCGCGGCGAAAAAGAAAAACGGTAAAGACACGCCTTTAAAGCAAGACCCGGATGTTCTCGATACCTGGTTCTCTTCATGGCTTTGGCCTTTTTCCACTTTGGGTTGGCCGGACAAAAATCATCCGGATTTGAAAAAGTTTTATCCGGGCTCGGATCTGATCACAGCGCCTGAAATTATTTTCTTCTGGGTGGCGCGTATGATTATGGCCGGTTGCGAATTTTTGGGTGAAGTGCCATTTAACCGCATTTATCTGCACGGCACCGTGCGTGATGATCAGGGCCGCAAAATGTCAAAGTCGCTCGGTAATTCCATTGATCCGCTTGAAGTCATCGAGGAAATGGGCGCGGACGCTTTGCGTTGGTCGCTTGTCATGCTTTCGGCGCAGGATGTTTATCTTTCTCGCGAAAAATTCGAAGTGGGCCGTAATTTTACTAACAAATTGTGGAATGCCTCACGGTTTGTTTTGATGGGGCTGGAAGGCTACACCGAGGGAACCACCGGACTGAAAGTCGATTCGAAGACTCTGCCGGCCGCGCATCGTTGGATTCTTTCAACCTTGGAAAAGAAAACCAAGTTGATTGAAAAAGAATTGGCGCAGTTCGGGCTCAGCCAAGCTTCGACCGAGCTTTATCATTTTGTCTGGAATGATTTTTGCGATTGGTTCATTGAGCTTGCGAAGCCGTATCTACAAGATGAAAAAACTAAAAAGGAAACGCAGGCTGTACTTTTTTATGCGCTCGAAAAGATTCTGCGACTTCTTCATCCATTTATGCCTTTTACCACCGAAGAAATTTGGCAGCGTTTCCGTGACCTGGCTCAGGATAAAGATCAATGGCCTGAAACGATTATGCATGCGAATTGGTCGGGTGATGTAGCGGGCAGCATGAGCGATGAGGGCGCAGAGAAAGAAATCGATCTTTTGCAAAGAGCTGTCACAGGTTTTCGAGATTTGCAGGTATTACAAGGCCAGTCTCTTAAGACCATGGCATGCGCTGTTGTTGTTCATAATCCGCAAGTTCGAGACTCTCTTGAAAGGCAATTACCCCAAATTGTTAAGCTCGCAAAAGTTCAATCGATTAGTTTTATCGATGCCAAAGATGTGGATCTGTATTCCATGCGAGCCTATCCTGATTTTTCAGTTTTAGTTCCGAAGGCGAGTGATTCTCAAAAAGAAACTGAGATGCTTGAGAAAAAAATCGCGGAACTCAAGCCGTGGATTGAATCGATGGAGAAAAAACTTTCAAACGAGAACTTCGTTGCGCGTGCACCCAAACAAGTGATTGACGGCGAAAAAGCCAAACTCGAAGATGCCAAAAAACTTCTCGTATCCTGCCAAGAACAGCTCACAAAAATTAAGTAAAAGCGCTGCGCTTTCCAAAGCCACGCTTCAGTCTATCCGTCTGGCTTTAAGCGAAGATATCGGTTTCGCGGATATCACTTCAAAATTATTGATACCGTCCTCTGCAAAAGGGAAGGCTGTCATATTTTCTAAGTCTGCCGGAGTTTTCTCGGGCGTTGTCGCCGCTCAAGCTGTTTGTAAACTGACCGGTGTTTCCATTCGATTTTTTGTCAAAGATGGCGCGTTGCTTAAAAAAAATCAACGAGTGATCGAGCTGTCCGGAAAAATTCATGCAATTTTAAAAGCCGAGCGGGTTTTGCTGAATTTAATCGGGCATTTGTCCGGCATCGCAACTCAAACGGCGCAGTTCGTTCAAAAAGTTGAAGGGACAAAATGCCAAATCATCGATACGCGTAAAACCACGCCCCTTTGGCGTGAGCTCGAAAAAGCCGCCGTGCTCGCGGGCGGGGGGTTCAATCACCGTTTTGGTTTGTTTGATTATGTTTTGGTGAAAGAGAATCATCACCGTTTTGGAAATTTAAAACAACTGCGGGGCAAATTTGAAATCGAAGTGCGCGACTTCGATGAACTCATGGAAGCCTTTGATCTGGGCGCGGAAGTTGCGATGCTTGATCATTTTACGCCTGCACAAGCTAAGAAAGCGGTTCAGCTCCGTAACCGCATCAGCCCACAAACCTTTCTTGAAGCCTCGGGCAATATGACGCTCAAAACCGTGCGCGCTTACGCTGTGGCCGGCGTCGATACTATTTCAGTCGGTGCCCTGACTCACTCTGTTGTGGCGCATGACTTCAGCCTCTTAATTGCATGAGCGAAGCTAATCTGTTCAAACTTGCCTCTGACATGAAGCCTTGCGGCGATCAGCCGCAGGCGATCGAGAAGCTTCTCAAAGGTTTTAAATCCGGCATGAAAGAACAGGTTTTGCTCGGCGTGACCGGCTCCGGTAAAACTTTTACGATGGCGAATGTAATCGCTCAGCTGGGACGGCCCGCATTGGTGCTCTCGCATAATAAAACGCTCGCTGCTCAGCTTTATTCCGAAATGAAAGAATTTTTCCCCGAGAACTCGGTGGAGTATTTCGTTTCCTATTACGATTATTACCAGCCCGAAGCCTACATCGCGCATTCCGATACCTATATCGAAAAGGATGCATCCATTAACGATAACCTCGACCGCTTGCGCTTGGCTGCCACGAGCGCCGTCTTGTCGCGCCCCGATTGTATTATTGTTTCCAGCGTTTCCTGTATTTATGGTTTGGGCGCGCCGGAAGATTGGCAGAATATGTTGATCGCGATTGAATCGGGTGAAACCAAATCGATGGATGATTTTTTGATCGGCCTCATCCGCATTCAATATGAAAGATCGGTAGGCGAGTTTAAACGCGGGTCTTTCCGCGTGCGCGGCGGCAAAGTGGATATTTTTCCGGCTTACAGCGAACACCCTTTGCGCGTGGAGTTTTCCGATACCAAGATTGAATCGATTTGGTCCCTCGACCCGATTAATTTTCAACCGCAAAAGCAATTACCCAAATTGGCGATTTATCCCGCCAAACATTTCGTGACTTCAAATGACCGTGTCCAGGCCGCGATGGCCGGCATTGAAGCGGAACTCATTCAAAGATTGCGTGAGCTGAATTTACAGAACAAAGATTTGGAAGCCAAGCGGCTCGAATCCCGCACCCGCTATGATTTGGAAATGCTGAAAGAGCTGGGATATTGCTCGGGCATTGAAAACTATTCGCGGCATCTCGCGGGACGCGAGCCGGGTTCGACTCCAGCGACATTGGTGGATTATTTCCCCAAAGATTTTATTTTGATGATTGATGAATCGCATCAAACCATTCCGCAAATTCGCGGCATGTTTAACGGCGACTTTGCCCGTAAGAAAAACCTAGTAGAGTTTGGTTTTCGTTTGCCCTCCGCCTTGGATAACCGCCCCCTCAAGTTTGATGAATTTGAAAGAAAAGTCGGACAAGTGCTTTATGTTTCAGCAACGCCCGGGCCCTATGAAATGGGCCGCAAAGATCAGGTGGTAGAGCAAGTTATTCGTCCTACGGGATTAGTGGACCCGCTTGTGGAGGTTCGTAAAACCGACGGGCAAATTGATGATTTGATCGCCGAAATTAAAATCCGCGCCAAAAAACAAGAGCGCGTCATGGTGACCACCATCACCAAAAAAATGGCGGAAGATCTAAGCCGTTACTTAAGCGACTTAGGAATTAAAGTCAGCTATATCCATTCCGAGTTTGACGCGTTTGAGCGTGTTGAAATTTTACGCGACCTGCGGCTCAATAAATATGACTGCATTATCGGTGTAAATCTTTTGCGTGAAGGTTTAGATCTGCCCGAAGTATCGCTTGTTGCCATTCTCGATGCGGATAAAGAAGGTTTTTTGCGCAGTGATGTATCGCTGATTCAGATTTCGGGCCGCGCGGCACGCCATCTTCATGGTCTTGTGATTATGTATGCCGACCGCGTGACGGATTCGATGAAGCGCGCGATGGGGGAAATGGACCGCCGCCGCAAAATTCAGCTTCAATACAATGCGGACAATAATATTAAACCGACCACCATCATCAAAGAAATTCGCAACGGTATTGAGAAGTGGAAAAAAGCGGAAGACTTAACGCATCAGGTTGTCGGTGAGTCGGATGAAGATTACCGCAGTAAAAGTTATTTATCTTCTCTTAAAGCGAAAATGGAGCAAGCTGCCGCGGCATTGGAATTCGACAAAGCCGCTTATTACCGCGATAAAATCCGCGAATTCGAAAAAGAGCAGGGAATTACTGAAAGTGCGCTCGGAAGCTTTCAGCCTTCCGCGCCGATGGTGCCGCAACCGCGCAAAGGCAGAAAGCGGCGCAGTTAATTTGCCGACGGTGAAAAAGACACTTGGTTTTTTAAGTTTAAGCCGCGGGTTGTGCTTGCAGTGACTCTATTTGACTTTCAATCTGAGACGCTGCATTTTTTAAGTTATCCAAAGACTGTCTCAATTCGTTTTTTTGGCTTTCCAGCTGGCTCTTTTGATTTTGATGAGAATCAATTTCACGCTGGATTTCTTCTGCGCGCAATTGATTCATTTCAAGCGTGTCTTGAACGGTTGATTCAGGATAAAGCAATTCTTGGGGATCCCGGCCCTGGAGCTCTTGCAGTTCGCCCCGCAGTTGAAAATTAATTCCCTTAATTGCGTCGATCATGCGATCGTTCTCCATGATTCTGTCCTGGTATCGTTCAATTTGATCGTCAATACTTGTGATTTCAGTCTCAATATTACTGATTTCTAATTCCAAATCAAAAATCTGCGAATCATTTTTTGCGAGGTTGATTTGGTTTGTGACAGGATCCGGCTCTAAGGCATCCATTTGAAGGTTAAATATTTTCTCGTGCACGGATTCAATCTCTTCGTTCAGTTTGTTAGCCTCATCCGCAAGCCGCTCGATGCCGCCCTCAGCGGTATCGCTGTCCTGTTCAAGATCGGAAATGAATTGATCGTTAGCAGACAACTCATCCGAGATTTCCTGAATTCTTTCACCGACTGTTTTTTCCGAAGCCCCCGCGGCAGCAGTCACCAGTGTTTGGTTTTGTTCGTTGAGAGATTTTATTTCTTCATTCAACTCTTTAATTCTTGAGTCATGCAGCTCAATTTCGCTGTCGACCGAATTTATTTGATTTTGAATTTCTGTCTGTTGAGCGAGGTTTTCGCTCAACTGCGTTCTCAGCCCCGCGATTTGATGTGCGGGCGAGACAGGAACCGGCGTATTGGGGTTTGGGACGACCGGCGGCTGACCTGGAGCGGGATTTCCCGGCAAAGGATTTTGATTTTTGGGTGGCGTCTGATTTTGGGCGGAAAGCAAAGTGTTTATTTGTGATAATTGCTGTTCCAGTTTTGGAATGACGGAGTTTTTCTGGACTTCGATTTGTTTATTAAGGCTTTTGACTTGATTCTGAAGCGCGCTGATTTTTTTATTCGTCTCCTTTTTTTGCTTCTCCGACTCTTTTTTCCTGCGTTCCTGCAGTTTTTCAATTTGATTTCTTTGGTTGTCCCGCTGGCGGATTAGATTTTGAAGCTCTTTTCTTTCTTGTGCCAAAGTTTGTTCGACGGCTGTTTTTGCCGTATTTTCCTTTTGTGCCGAAGACAGGCTCTTCGGACTCCCTGAATTTTGAACGGATTCGGCTGATTTGTTTATGTGCGTTTCCGGCAAAGACTGCGGGTTTTCCTGATCGGCAGGTATCGCTCTTTGAGTTTGTTCGTTTTGACCGGACAAGGCTGTATTAAATGGGTTCGAGAAAGAAACCGTTGTCGGGTTAAAGGCAGTGAACAAAACAATAACGAGGACAGCCCGAAACCCCGCCGTGGTATTTTTATCGATGCGCTCATTTTTCATATATTTAAAATGTAGTTTGGGTCTTAGGAAAAGACAACAAAACCGAATGAAATGCTATATCTTGCTAGTTGGGGGAATGGGGCGGATTTCCTGAAAGCAGAAAAATTTGGGCGAGAAGAGGCAGAGAATCCACCTCACACTTCAAATAAATTGAAAAAAGAGGACGCTCTTAATTGGCGAGAATTTTTCCTGAAAGATTGAAGTAAACAATCAGCGTTTGAATATCGCAAAGCGCCAACACCAGCGGTCCGGACGCGATAGCCGGATCGACTTTGATCGCTTTGAAGAGAATCGGAAGCAGTAATCCGATTAAACCGGAAATTGCGATTGCGACCACCATCGAACCGCCGATGGCGAGGCCAAGCAGAGCGCTGTCTTTCCAAACCAGTGCAATACCTCCGACAATTGCGGCGCAAATTAAGCCGATTAAAAAACCCGCGCCCCCTTCTTTTAAGAAAAGGCTCCGCAGATTCGCGAAAGGGATATGTCCCTGACTGAGGTTTCTGACCACGATGGTGGCGCCCTGAATACCGATACTTTCTGAAAGCCCCAGAACCAGAGGAACAAATAAAAACAAAACAGCCAGCGTCTGAAGGTTGTTTTGAAAAACGTCTGAAATCCACGCGCATAAAAATCCGCTCAGGATCGTAAAAAGCAGCCAGGGCATTCTGAGTTTCAGCGCGCCCAGCACGGAGGGAGTTTGAAGTTCTTCCGCGCTGGTACCCACCATTTTTGCCAAATTGCTGTCCGCCTGTTCACGCATAATCTGGACAATGCTATTGGCTGAAACAACCCCGGTAAGTATGCCGTTGCGGTTGACCACCGGCAAGGCAAGGTGGTTTTGGCTTTGCATGAACCGGGCGGCTTCGAGCTCCGATTTTTCCGCCGTAATAAAATCAACCGGACTATGCATAATCTCGCCGATTTGTTTTTCTTTGGCGTTGAAAATGAGGTCGCTGGTTTTGATGGCGCCGCGCAATTCACCGTTGTTATTGACGACATAGACATAAGGCGCTTTCCCGCGGCGCTCGACGGGCAGATCATAAAGCCGGTCAATCGCTTCCGCGACCGTCAAGTTTTCCGGCACCGACATGTATTCTTTCGCCATGACAGAGCCTGTGCTGCCATGCGGGTAAGAAAGAATCTCAATGATATCGTTTAGTTTTTTCTCTGGAAGCGCGGACAAAATTTGTTTTTGGGTTTCCGTGTCAAAATTTTTGAGAAACTCGGAAGCGGAGTCCGAAGTGAGCTGAGCCGTTGTTTCAGCTAAATAGGCAACGCCCATTTCTTCTATTTTTTGTTTGGCAACATCCGCGCAGGGCGTGGCTTTTTTTTCCGCCAAAACTTTTTGAGATTGGCGGATTAATTCCCATTTTTGCTTGTCGGTTAGCTTGTGCATGGGGCGTAAGATAGCAAATTTCAGCTCCTAAGGGTATGAAAAACACCCTGAAAATAGTCCGCCAGAGGGATTGATTTTGCTTTTTATTTTGGTATAATATCCCTTATCTCACTTCGATCTCTCCTTTCTACCAACTTTTTTGGAACGAGAAAAATCGTCTTTATTTTATTGATTCGTCGCGGGGTGGAGCAGCTCGGTAGCTCGTTGGGCTCATAACCCAAAGGTCCCAGGTTCAAATCCTGGCCCCGCTACCATATAACGCTAAGAGCCATCAGCAGTTACGCTGGTGGCTCTTTTGCTTCATGTCGAGGTGTTAACACTAATTG
>ERZ761602.4084-NODE-4084-length-19360-cov-6.726858_pt1 | contig 19360 bp, 13 predicted proteins | sample MGYA00512165_ERZ761602 | MGnify/ENA primary metagenome ERZ761602 (study PRJEB28899, sample SAMN02445085) | bioreactor sludge metagenome | biome: EBPR sludge; isolation source: Thorneside wastewater treatment plant | place: Australia: Brisbane, Thorneside... | reverse complement strand
TCGGCGGCGCGGGCGCGCTGGGCGATGGCGGCGCGCGCCGCCAGCTCGGCGAAGCGCGCGGCGAGCGCCTCGTCGCGGGCGGCGAGATCGGCCTCGAGCTCGCAGACGCGCTCGCGCGTGTCCCGGAGCCCGGCGCGCGCCTCGCGCAGGCCGGCCTCCAGCACGCCGCCCTCGTCCTCGAGCGCGGCGTGGCGCTCGCGCGCGGCCGCCAGCTCGGCGCGCCCCGCGCCGAGCTCGGCGTCGAGCGCCGCCAGCCGGCTCCGGGCGTCCTCGAGCGCGGCGTTGCGGTCGAAGATGAGCGCCTGCGCCTCGGCGGCGCGCCGGCTCTGGAGCTCCAGCGCCGAGCGATCGTCGTCGCGCTCGGCCGCGACGCGCGCGAGCTCGGCGCGCAGCGCGCCGAGCTCGCGGCCGTCGCGGCGGCTCTGGGCCTCGAACTGGTGGCCGCGGCCGAGCTGCAGGAAGGCCGCCCGCGCCGCGCCGTGCTCCGGCGAGCCGGGATCGAGCGCGGCGAACCGCAGGAGGCGCTCGGGCTGCTCGGCGCCGATCAGCGCCAGCGTCAGCCCCTCGCCCTGCTCGAGCTCGAAGCAGCGGTGGCGCGCGCGGACGCCGGCGAGGAAGGCCGCCGCCTCGGGCGTGTCGCAGCGGGTGCGCGTGCCGTGCAGGAGCGCCACCCCGCGGCGCGACATCTTGCGCGCCCAGTCGTGCAGCAGGCTGTCGACCACCGGCGCGGTCAGCTCGACGTCGACATGCAGGAGGTCGATCGACTCGTCGGGAAAGCGCGCCGCCGCCCCGACCAGGTCGGCGCGCGCCAGCTCGGAGAAGTCCTGGTAGAGCTGCTCGTTGTGCTTCGCCGCCGCGGCGCCGGCCTCGGGGTCGGGCCGGGTGAAGCGATCGCCCTCCCAGTGGTCGAAGCCGACGCAGCGCGCCTCGAGCCCGAGCTTGTCCACCGCCTGGCAGAAGGCGAAGTACGAGACCCCCTTGCCGAGCCCGAGCTCGACCACCCGGCGCGGCCGGCAGGTCTCCACCAGCCAGAAGGCGAAGGGGATGTGGATGGTCCAGGCGGCGTTCTGCAGCAGGCGCGGCCGCCAGAACAGCGCGCGCGTGGCGCGCGGCGGCAGCAGGTCGTCGGCGCCGCCGCCCGAGAGCCCTGCGATCGGCCCGGCGACATTGTGCTTCATCCTGCCTCCCGCAGCCCGTGCGGCCCCCGCCCGGGGGCCGGCTCCGGGGATATATCATCTCGTCGCGGAGGGAAAGGCCGGCCGGCGACGCAGGCCTTCAGATATTATGAAGCAAAAACAATAATATGACCAACTCTCACCGCGATACGGCCGACGCCGGCCCGGCGGGGCGGGGCGCCGGCGCGTCGGCGAGCAGCGCCGCGGCGGCCTCGGGCGCGCCCTGCGGCTCGAGGCGGAACTCGGCCATGCCGTCGACGAGCCGCTCCGGCCGGATCGCCCGCTCGATCGCCGCCCATCCCGGCCGCCGGGCATAGCCCGGGAAGAGCGCCAGGGTCGGCCGCTCGACCCGGGCCAGCGCCGCGCCGAGGCGGGCGGCGGCGAAGCGGCCGCCGAGGAGGATCAGGTCGGGATGGCGGAAGAACGGCTCGTCCCAGATCGCCAGCGCGTAGCGCCGGCGCGCCTCGGCCGGGTCGCCGGCGAGGTCGACGTGGCGGATCGCCGTGGGCGAGGGCAGGGCGGCGGCGTCGAGCGCGCGCTGCAGCTCCAGCGCCCGGGCGCGGTCGTCCTCGACGCCGAGCAGGAGCTTGCCCGCCATGGTCCCGGCGAGGAAGGCCGCGTCCTCGTCCGCGCCGTAGGCGAGCACGACCCGCGCCGCGGCGCAGCGCCGGCGCAGGTGGCGCGCCTCCCCGGCCGTGAGGGCGAGGGGGGCGGCGGGACGGCGTCCGGCGGACGGCGCGGGCTCCTGCGCGGCGGCGGCGGCGGCGGGGGCGGCGTCGACCTCGGCGAGGAAGGCCTCGAAGCCGAAGTCCTGGATCGCCGCGACCAGCGCCTCGTCCGGCGGCGGCGGGTCCGCGTCGACCCAGGCCTGGTCCGGGCCGAAGGGCCGCCCGCCGAACCAGCGCGCCGAGACCTCGCGGCAGCCGGGCGCGACCGCGGCGACGAGGCGCGCGCGCATCCGCCGCGAGATCGCAGCGCCCCCCGGCCGCAGCGTCCCCGCCGCCGCCAGCCCGGCGTAGCGCGCCTTCATCGCCTCGGCGAAGGCGAAGCGGCGCGCCAGCGGCAGCCGGCGCACGAAGAGGTTGAGCCGGCGATGCGCCTCGAGCGATTCCGGGTAGGAGAGCGAGACGTTGACCCGCGGGGCCGCCGCCGCCTCGGGCGCGTCGACGATCACCCCGAGCGCGTCGAGGAACGTCGAGACGGCGGTCCCCCGCGCGGCGATCTCGCGGTAGTCGTGGACCTCGACCGAGACGGCGGAGAAGGCGCGCCGCAGCCGCTCGAGCCGGGCGGGATAGTCGAGCGCGCCGGCGGCCAGCGCCTCCTCCACATAGGCGTCGATCGTCCGGGTCTCGTTCGACTGGCCCGTGGTCACCACCTCGTAGTAGCGCGAGGCGATCCAGTCCTGCGGCGCGCGCAGCACGGCGACGATGCGCACCTCGCGGCCGGCGAGGAACCTCGCCAGCGCCGCGACGCCCTTCTCGGGCTCGATGTTGAAGATGTTCTCGACCGACAGGAACAGCGTGTGGATCCCCGGGCCGGCCTCGGCGCATTCCGCGAGGAGGGGCGTCGCGGTCCCGGCGACGAGCTGGCGGATCAGGTCGAGATGGCCGGGCGTGCGCAGCGGGTCGCGCGGGTTGGAGCGCCGCAGCACCGAGCGCGGGAACAGCACGCCCTGCGCGCGCAGCGCGTCGTGATGCGCCTCCATGAAGTTCTGCATGGCGGTCGAGCCGGTCTTGGCCATGCCCACATGCAAAAGGACGCGCGGCGGCAGGGTCATCGTCTGTCTCTCGTCACGAGGTCCATCTCCACGGGGCTCGCCTCCGGCGCGGGGGTCGGGCACCATAGCCCCGCCGCCCGCGCGAGCGCTACCCCCCGCGCTCAACCTCCGCGCTCAACCTCCGGCCTCAGCGTGCGGGATCGCCCGCGAGGCGGGCGGCCTCGCCCGCAACGTCCCAGTCCGCGCCGGCGCCCGCCCCCGCCAGCGCGAGCCCGGCGCGCGCCGCGGCGTCGGCGGGGCGCCAGTCCGGCGCCGCCCCGAAGCGGCGGCGCGCCATCTGGGCGGCGCGGCGCAGCGCCGGGGCGCGCGCCGCGGGAGCCTCGCCGAGATCGGAAGCCCCGATCACGAAGCGCGCCGCCAGGGCCCGCGTCTCGGGCAGGTAGCGCTGGTCGTCCTGGAAGCAGCCGAGGTCGCGCAGGACCAGGAGGCGGCAGTCGATCGCCTCGCCGTAGGCGATCACGTCGGCCCGCCCCGCCTGCAGGAGGTCGCGCACCGGGGCGGCGATCAGCGGCCCCTCCGGCGGGCGGTCGTAGTCGAAGACCGGGAAGACCGCGACGCGCAGCCCGGCGGCGGCGGCGAGCGCCATCTCCGCGGCGATCGCCTCGCCGCTCGCCGCGAGATCGCCCGCGAAGGCGACGTCGTAGCTCCGCCGCCCCGCCCTGGGGCGGTCGGCGCGCATCACCACCGGCGCCGGGAACGCCCGCGCCGCCGGATCGGGGCTGCAGCGCGTCCAGCCCTCGGCGTGGCGCCGGTCGTAGAGGTCGAAATAGATCAGCCGCGCGCCGAAGGGCAGGCCGTTGATGCCGAAATGCGCGTCGGCGACGATGCTGGTGGCCGAGACGCGCTGGAAGGACAGGGGCCCGGTCTTGAGCCGGCGGACCGCGGTCCTGCCCTCGGCCCGGGAGATGCGGTTGATGAGCTCGGTGTCGGCGCTGAAGCGCGCGGTGTCCCAGCAGCCGTAGGCCGCCCGCACGTAGGCGCGGCGGAACATGAAAGATGAGGTGTTCATGTTGATGAGGTTGGCCGTGCGGGTCAGCCGCCGGAAGACCAGGTCGACGGTGGCGCGCGCCTGCTCGGAGGTGCAGCCGACCGCCTCGGGATGGCCGATCAGGAACGCCGCCTGGGTCGCGATCTTGCCCGGATGCGACCAGTCGTCGGCGTCGTGCAGGGTGACGAAGGCGCCGCGCGCCTCGGCGAGCCCGCGGTTGCGGGCCATGTAGGCGCCGCCGTTGCGGGGCATCCGGATCAGCCGCACCCGCGGATCGGCCTCGGCGAAGCGCGCCGCCACCGCGGCGGTGTCGTCGCGGCTGGCGTCGTCGACCACCAGGATCTCGAGGTTGCGCCAGCGCTGCGCCAGGAGCCCCCCGAGCGCGGTCGGCAGCGACGCGGCCGAATCGTAGGCGGCGACCAGCACGCTGACCAGCGGGCCGTCGGCGATCTCCGGCCCCGGCTCGGGGCAGGCCAGCCGGTCGTAGGCGGTCCCGTCCCCCCCGGCCAGCGCCACCGGGGCGATGCCGTGGAGCGCCAGCGCGCGGTTGATCCAGACCACCCGCTCCGCGGGATCGGCCGCGAAGCCGGCGCGGGCCAGGAACAGGTCGCCCCGCAGCAGGCCGGCGGCCTCGGCGCGGGCCAGCATCGCGTCGGCCTCGCCGGGACCGGCGTCGAGCGCCAGCCCGCACAGCATCTCGAGGGTCGCGAGCCGCGAGAGGTAGTCGGGCTCGTCCGGGCAATCCGCCGCCGCGGGCAGGAGCGCGCGCGCGAGCCGCGCGTCGTCCGGGCCGCGCGCGCGCAGCCGCCACAGCGCGAGCTCCTGGGCCGCATGGGCGCGCAGGAAGGGGTTGCCGCCGGGCGCCGCCGCGGCCAGCGTCCCGAGCTCGGCCAGCGCGCGGTCGACGAAGCCGAACCCGTGCAGCTTGCGCCGGATCGCCTCGATGCGCCGGCGCGCCTCGCGCCGCTGCTGGTCGAGCGCGTTGGAGGTGGTGGCCCGCCCGGCGGCCGCCCCGTCGCTCAGGATGTGGTGCAGCAGCGGGTTCGCCCCGGGGGCGGCGGCCTCGGGATGGGCGGCGCGGTAGAACCCCGCGTCGAAGTTGGCGGCCGGGTTGCGCCCGAGCGCGGCGCCGTAGCGCAGGTAGTGCTCGACCGGATCCATGCCGAGCGCCGCCACGTCCGGATAGGTGCGCGCGTACCAGCGCGGATGCATCAGCTTCGACGCCCGGACCAGCGCGATCTGCTCGTCGATCGTCATCGCGCCGGCGCCCCCTCGCCGTAGAAGCCGCGATACCACTCGGCGAAGCGCGCCACCCCGACCTCGACCGGCGTCGCGGGGCGCCAGTTCAGCTCGCGCGCCAGCCGCGAGCTGTCGGCGAAGGTGTCGAGCGCGTCGCCGGGCTGCAGCGGCCGCATCTCGAAGGTCGCCTTGCGCCCCAGCGCGGCCTCGAGCGCGACGACGAAGTCGCCGAGCTGGACCGGGGCGTTGTTGCCGATGTTGTAGAGGCGGAACGGCGCGTTCGAGGTCGCCGGGTCGGGATCGCGCGGATCCCAGTCCGGGTCGGGCGCCGCGGGCCGGTCGGAGGCGCGGACGATCCCGCCGACGATGTCGTCGATATAGGTGAAGTCGCGGCTGTGCCGCCCGCCGTTGTTGAGCAGGATCGGCCGGCCCGAGAGGATGGCGTCGGCGAAGAGCATCGGCGCCATGTCCGGCCGCCCCCAGGGGCCGTAGACGGTGAAGAAGCGCAGGCCCGTGGTCGGCAGCCGGTAGAGATGGCTGTAGGCATGCGCCATCAGCTCGTTCGCCCGCTTGGTCGCGGCGTAGAACTGCAGCGGGTGGTCGACCCCCTGGCCCTCGGTGAAGGGCATGGTCGCGTTGGCGCCGTAGACGCTCGAGGTCGAGGCGTAGGTCAGCTGCCCGACCCCGCCCCGCCGGCAGGCCTCGAGGATGTGGGTGAAGCCGAGCAGGTTCGACTGCACGTAGTCGACCGGATGCTCGAGGCTGTGGCGCACCCCGGCCTGGGCGGCGAGATGGATCACCCGGTCGAACGGCCCGTGCCCGGCGAAGGCGGCGTCGACCGCCGCCCGGTCGGCGATGTCGGCGCGCAGGAAGGACCACGCCCCCGCGGCCCCGGCGGCGGCCTCGAGCTCCACGAGCCGCGCCTCCTTGAGCGCCGGATCATAGTAGTCGTTGACCACGTCGAACCCCACGACCGCGTCGCCGCGGGCGAGGAGCGCGCGCGCGACGTGGAAGCCGATGAATCCGGCCGCGCCGGTGACGAGGACGCGCATCCTCAGGCCGCGGAGGACGCGGCCCCGGCGGCGGCGGCGGGCGGATCGGTCAGGCCGCGGCCGATCGCGTAGTAGGCGAAGCCCTTGCGGGCCATCCGGGCCGGATCGAACAGGTTGCGGCCGTCGAAGATCACCGGCGCCGCCAGCTTCTCGGCGATCAGGTCGAAGTCCGGCGCCCGGAAGGCCTGCCACTCGGTCATCACCACCAGCGCGTCGGCGCCGCGCAGCGCCGCCTCCTTGGTGCCGGCGAGCGCGAGGCCCTCGCGGTCGCCGTAGATGCGCTGGGTCTCCTCCATCGCCTCGGGGTCGTAGGCCTGCACCTTCGCGCCGGCCTCCCAGAGCGCCTCCATCAGCACCCGGCTGGCCGCCTCGCGCATGTCGTCGGTGTTGGGCTTGAAGGCGAGGCCCCAGAGCGCGAAGACCCGCCCCTCCAGCTCGCCGCCGTAATGGCGGGCGATCTTGTCGAAGATCACCGCCTTCTGGGCGTCGTTGCGGTCCTCGACCGCCTGCAGCACCTGCGGCTCGAAGCCCACCGAGCGGGCGGTGTGGATCAGCGCCTTGACGTCCTTGGGAAAGCACGACCCGCCATAGCCGGCGCCGGGATAGATGAAGTGATAGCCGATGCGCGGGTCCGAACCGATCCCCTGGCGCACCGCCTCGACGTCGGCCCCGAGCCGCTCGGCGAGGTTGGCGATCTCGTTCATGAAGCTGATCTTGGTCGCCAGCATGCAGTTGGCCGCGTACTTGGTCAGCTCGGCCGAGCGCACGTCCATCACGATGATCTTGTCGTGGTTGCGGTTGAACGGCGCATAGACCTCGCGCAGCGCGTCCTCGGCCTCCTCGCTGTCGGTGCCGATCACGATGCGGTCGGGCCGCATGCAGTCGGCCACCGCGGCGCCCTCCTTCAGGAACTCCGGGTTCGACACCACGTCGAAGCCGATCGCCGCCCCGCGCGCGGCCAGCGTCTCGCGCATCCGCGCGCGCACCTTGTCGGCGGTGCCCACGGGCACGGTGGACTTGGTGACGACGACCTTCTTGTCGGCCATGTGCCCGGCGATGGTCTCGGCGACCGCGAGCACGTATTTCAGGTCCGCCGAGCCGTCCTCGTCGGGGGGCGTGCCCACGGCGATGAACTGCACCTTCCCATGGGCGACGCCCTCGGCGGCCTCGGTGGTGAAGCTCAGCCGGCCCTCGGCATGGGTCTTCCTCACCAGATCCTCGAGCCCCGGCTCGTAGATCGGGATGCGGCCGGCCTTCAGCCCCTCGACCTTGGCGGCGTCGACGTCGACGCAGAGCACGTCGTGCCCGACCTCGGCCAGCACCGCGCCCTGCACGAGGCCGACATAGCCGGTTCCGAAGACGGTGATCTTCACGGGGCCTTCCTTTCGTGACGGCGTGACGTCACGCCGTCATGCAGATTCAGGGGCGCAATTCAAGATACCACGGGGTCTCGCGGGCCCAGGCCACGGTCCGCGCGATGCCCTCGCGCGCCGAGGTGGTCGCCTTCCAGCCGAGGAGCCGCTCGGCCTTGTCCACCGCCGGCACGCGCCGGCCGATGTCCTCGTAGACCGCGCCGTACTTCTCCTTCGTGTCGACCGGGATCGGCTTCAGGTCGGACCCGGCCGCGTCGAGGGTCATCTGCACCACCTCGGCCATGGTGTTCTCCGCCGAGTTGCCGATGTTGAAGACCTCGCCGACCGCCTCCGGGCGCGTGGCCGCGAGGATCGTGCCCTCGATCGCGTCGGCGACGTAGGTGAGGCAGCGGGTCTGCGCCCCGCCGTCGTAGAGGTCGGGCGCCTCGCCGTTCAGCACCCGCTGCACGGTCTGGCTGACCACGTAGATCGGGGTCTGGCGCGGCCCGTAGACGTTGAAGAAGCGCACGATCGAGAAGGGCAGGCCGGTCTTGCGGTGCACGCCGTAGAGCATCTGCTCGCAGACGCCCTTGGACGCGGCGTAGCTCCAGCGGTCGACGCTGGTCGCGCCCAGCACCCGGTCGCCGTCCTCGGACCACGGCACCGCCGGGTTGCGGCCGTAGACCTCGGAGGTCGAGGTGAAGAGGATGCGCACGTCGTGCTCGACGCAGAGCGCGATCAGGTGCCGCGTGCCGATGATCGCGATGTCGATCAGCGACAGCGGATCCTCCATGTAGCGCCGCACGCCCACCACCGAGGCGAGGTGATAGAGCACGCCGGCGTCGGGGCGGAAGAAGGCCTTGATCGTGGCCTCGTCGCGGATGTCGCCCTGCATGTAGTGGAACTTCGGGTGGTCCTTGACCGCCTCGAGGTTCCTCGCGGCCTCGAGCGGGGCGAGGTCGAGGCCGTAGACGGTCTGGCCCATCTCGAGCAGGCGCTCGATCAGGTGGCTGCCGACGAAGCCGGCGGCGCCGGTGACCATGACGGTGTCGGGGGACTTGCTCATGCGGTTCCTCGAAATATCGACTCGTTACGCAGGGACAGGGCTCAGCGGCCGACGCCGACATAGCTGAGGCCGCGGGCCTCCAGCTCTGCGATGCGGGCGCGCGGGTAGTAGATGCGGCCGTCGTAGACCAGGGCGCCCGGCTTGGCGAGGGCGGCGAGGTCGTCGGCGCCGATGGCGGCGAAGTCGTCGTGGCCGGCGAGGATCAGCACCGCGTCGGCGCCCTCGACCGTCCGGCGCCAGTCGGGCTCGAGCGTGATCCCGTGATGCGCCGCCTCGCGCGCCGTCACCATCGGGTCGCAGATCGAGAGCCGCGCGCCGTAGCCCGCCTCGCGCAGCGCCGCGACCAGCGGGCCGACGGGCGTGAAGCGGCAGTCGCCGGAATTGCTCTTGAAGGCGAAGCCGAGCAGCGCGACCTTGGCCTCGGCCGGCGCGACGCCGCGCGCCTTCAGGAAGCCGTCCACCCGGGCGAAGACGTGGCCCGGCATGGAATCGTTCACCTCGCGCGAGGCGCGGGGGATCTTCAGCTCGACCCCGGCGCGGCGGCCGAGGGCGTCGACGAACCACGGATCCTTGGTCAGGCAGTAGCCGCCCACCCCGTTCGAGGGATGGAGGATGTTGACGTGGTGCTGGCCCTTCTTGAGCGAGTTCGCGCCGCCGATCACCTCCATCACGTCGATCGGCCAGGGCAGCGCGTCGGCGAGCTTGGCGAGCTCGTTGGCCAGCGCGACGTTGAGGTCGATCCAGAGGTTGTCGGCGAGCTTCACCATCTCCGCCGCTTCCGGCGAGGTCAGCGCCATCACCTCGATCTCGGGGATCGCCTTGCGCCAGAAATCGGCGCAGGCCTCGCTCGCTTCCGCATCCATCCCGCCCACCAGGATCGGGATCGCCTGCAGGTCGCGGATCGCCTGGCCCTCGGCCAGCCGCTCGGGGCTGAAGGCCATGTGGACATGGGCCTTCGGCGCGAAGATCTCGTCATGCATCAGCCGCGTGGTGCCCGGCGGCACCGTGCTCTTGATCATGATCAGCTGGCCGTCGGAGACGAAGGGCGCGACGCCCCCGCAGGCGGCGCGGATATGGGACAGATCCGCCTCGAACGCGTCGGAGAGCGGCGTGCCCACGGTGATCAGGATCGCCTTCACGCCCTTGACCGCCGAGGGATCGGTGGAGCCCGACAGCTTGCCGGCGGCGACGCCCGCGGCCACCAGATCCTCGAGCCCCGGCTCGGGGATGGGACAGCGGCCGGCGTTCAGCGCCGCGATCATCTCGGCGTTGGTGTCGATGCCCACCACCGACAGGCCGCGGGCGGCGAGCACCGCGGCGATGACGCTGCCGATATAGCCGAAGCCGACGACGGCGACGTCGGCGGGGGGCTTCGCGCCGTTCGCGCCGCTCACCGGCGGCCTCGCACGGCGGGCGGAATGCTCAGGAACAGGGGGGTCGACATTGAAAACGCCTCGCTACACGGTCACGCGCGCGGGGACCGACCGTGTCCCGCGCGGCATTCTCCTAGCACGCGAGCCCGTGCGGCGATAGCGGCTTTGCGGCCGGAGGCCGCGCTTGCCGGATCCCCGCCCCGCGGCCAGCGTTAAGCAATGTGGCGATCGGGTTAATTGCAGCATAATTATCGTTGCATATCAACGAATTAGCCTTTTGTCCGCGTGCGGACGCCTCTGCCGTCTCACACATGCCGCTTCGCCGCGAGATAGTCGTCGAGCGCCTCCTCCCAGCCCGGGATCGGGCCGATGACGCCGGCGAGCTTGCGGTTGTCGAGCGCGCTCCAGGCCGGCCGGCGCGCCACGCTCGGCCATTCCGCGGCCGAGACGGGGGCGACCTCGGCCGCGACCCCTGCCCGGGCCACGATCGCCCGGGCGAAGTCGAACCACGAGACCGCGCCGGTGTTGGCGGCGTGATAGACGCCCGGCGGCCCGCCGCGGTCGAGAAAGGCGAGGATCGCCGCCGCGGCCCAGGCGGTCGAGGTGGGGGACATGACCTGGTCGGCGACCACCGACAGCCGCCCGCGCTCGCGGCCGACCCGGATCATCGTCTCGACGAAGTTGCCGCCCTTGCCGCCGGCGCCGCGCACGCCGAAGACCGAGGCGACGCGAAAGACCGAGACGTCGCCGCCCGCGAGGCCCGCCAGCGTCTCGCCGTAGAGCTTCGACAGGCCGTAGGCGTTGACCGGCGCCGGCGGGTCGGTCTCCACGAGCGGGGTACGGCGCGTCGCGTCGCCGCCGAAGACGTAGTCGGTGCTCACCTGCACGAAGCGGGCGCCCCGCGCGGCGCAGGCCTCGGCCATGACCGCCGCCGCCCGGCCGTTGACCGCGAGGGCGGGCGCGGGATCGCCCTCGATCGCCTCGGTGTTGACGAGGGCGGCGCAGTTGACGAGGGCGTCGAAGGGCGTCGCGTCGACAAAGCCGCGCAGCGCCGCCGCGTCGGCGAGATCGGCCTCCGCGCGGCCGGCGCCCTGCGCCGCGATCCCGCGCCCGGCCGCCGCGGCCATCAGGTCGCCGCCGAGCTGGCCCGCCGCTCCCAGGACGAGAAGTCGCATCGGCGGCCTCAGGCGGCGAAGGGAGTGTCGAGCGCGGCGAAGCCCCCCAGCGCGCGATCCTTCTCCGACAGGATCGCCGCCTCCGGGCCGATCCCCCAGTCGATCCCCAGGTCGGGGTCCGACCACAGGACGCCGTGGTCGTGGTCAGGCGCGTAATAGGCGGTGACCTTGTAGATCACCTCGGTATCGGGCTCGAGGGTGACGTAGCCGTGGGCGAAGCCCGCCGGCGCCAGGAGCTGGCGCCAGTTCGCCGCCGAGAGCTCGACCGCCGCGTGGTCGCCGAAGGTGGGCGAGCCCCTGCGGATGTCGACCGCCACGTCGAGGATCGCGCCGCGCGCCACCCGCACCAGCTTGTCCTGGGCGAAGGGCGGGCTCTGGAAGTGCAGGCCCCGCACCACGCCGGCCTGGGCAGAGAGCGCGTGGTTGTCCTGGACGAACTCCAGGTCGAAGCCCAGCTCGGCCATCCGCGCGCGGTTGTAGGTCTCGGAGAAGAAGCCGCGATGGTCGCCGAACTTCTTCGGCTCAACGACGATCAGGCCGGGGATGTCCCGGTGGTCGCGCAGCGCCATCAGCCGACCCTCCGGCGAACCCGTAAACGACGACGCGACGCACCCATGGAACTCATCCCCGAACCTCGGCGGACACCAGAAAACCCGACGTTGGTATCATGGGGCGCCGAACGGCGAAAGCCCGGTTTCCGCCCGGCATCGGGGCGCACCGCGCAATTTCGCATCATAATGAAGATTATCCGGCCGGGACGCCACCGGACGACGGCGCCCGCCGGGACCGGGAAAACCTCAGGCGCGGGCGACGCTGACGAGCTTGCGGAACTCGTCGTTGCTCTCGACCAGGTCGTCATAGGCGCCCTGGGCGACCACCCGGCCCTTCTCGAGCAGGAAGATCACGTCGCAGTCGCGCACCGTCGACAGCCGGTGCGCGATCATGACGATGGTCTTCTGCTTGCCGAGGTTGTGCACCGCGTCCATCACCGCCTTCTCGGTGAGGTTGTCGAGCGCGCTCGTCGCCTCGTCGAGCACCAGCACGTCCGGGTCGTGGTAGAGCGCGCGGGCGATGCCGATGCGCTGGCGCTGGCCGCCCGACAGGCGCACGCCGCGCTCGCCGAGCATGGTCTCGTAGCCCTGCGGCAGCTCGCGGGTGACGAAGTCGTGCAGTTCGGCGATGCGCGCGGCGCGCTCCACCGCCGCCATGTCGACCTTGCGGGGCTCGATGCCGAAGGCGACGTTGGCGATGACCGTATCGTCGGTCAGGAAGATCTGCTGCGGCACGTAGCCGACCGACTTCTGCCAGCCGCGCACGTCGGCCTCGCCCAGCTCGACGCCGTCGACCGCCAGCGCCCCGGATTGCGGGCGCAGGAGGCCGAGCAGCACGTCCACCATCGTGGTCTTGCCGGCGCCGGTGCCGCCGACCACGCCCACCGTCGTCCGGGCGGGGATCGACAGGCTGAGCCCGAACAGCGCGCCGCGCTCGGCGTTGGGATAGGCGTAGCGCACGTCGACGAGCTCGAGCCGATCGCGCAGCCGGATCTGGGCCGCCGGCGCCGCGCCCGCCGGCGCCTCGCCCGCCGGAGGCAGGTGCTCCATGATGTCGGCGTGCAGCTTGTCGAGCGCGGGCCGGGCGAAGCGCATCTGGGTGAGCGAGAAGTAGATCCCCTGCAGCGCCGGCAGGAGCCGCAGCCCGGCGAAGGCGTAGAGCCCGAGGATCGGCAGCATGTCGGCCAGGCTGTCGCCGCGCATCAGCATGACGAGCACGAAGAGGAGGATGGCGCCGAAGGTCACCGCGCGCAGCGCGTTGCGCGGCAGCTCGCCCGCGATGCCGACCATGGCGGCGGCCTCGGCGCCGCGCACCGCCGGCCGCGCGAAGCGGGAGATGAAGACGTCCTCGAGGCCGAGCAGCTTGACGTCCTTGACGCCGCCGATCGCCTCGCCCAGCACCTTGTACTGGGCGTGCCAGGCCTCCTTGCGCTGGCCGCCCATCCGGCTCAGCCGCTTGCGCGCCGCGACGTAGATCAGCGCGTAGGCCCCGCCGACCAGCACGGCGGCGCCGGCGGCGGCCACCGGCTGCGCGGCGACTAGGAGCACGATCAGGAAGAAGGCGACCGTGGCCTGGGCGATCAGCTTCATGGCCGGCAGCATGCAGTTGTTGATGACCTCGTTCACCTCGGTCAGGATCGAGGCGCCCATGTTGGCGCTGTGCTGGTTGAGGAACCAGGCGTAGGGCTGGCGCAGGTAGCCCTCGAGCAGCCGCCGCCCGAGGCTCGCGGCGCGCATCGCCGCGAAGCGGTAGATCGCGTACTGCGTCAGCGTCGCGAACAGGAGCCCGAAGACCACGACGACGAAGACGCCGAGCCCGGCGAAGACCAGGAAGGCGTCGATGCTGGAGAAGCCGAGGAAGTCGTAGATGCCCGCGAGCGTGGCGTTGGTCTCGACGACCGAGGGCCTGGCGACGATTGCGAGGAAGGGGAACATGGCCGAGATGGTGATCGTCTCGACGACGGCGGAGATCATCATCATGGTGAAGAGCAGGTAGAAGCGTCTGCGCTCTCTCGGCGACAGCATGTCGCCGAGCTTTCTGAAGGCCTCGACCATCCTCACCCCTACTCTACAAATCCGCGCCGACGTCCCCCGGGCGCGCCTGCATGCGCCGTCCGGGAGCGCCGGACGGGCGCATGTCCCCGACCCATACGCGAAAACCGGCCTCCGCACAATCCGACCCTCGATCGCTTCCGCCATGCTCCCTGCCCCGGCCGCCGGGGCGCGATCGAAGGGATTGCCAAACGGGCCGCGGCGCCGCCTTCTGCCCGCGTCCGCGCGTCCCCGGCGCGAACGCGTGTCGAGTATGGAGCGAAGGGATGGACCGGACGGATTGCGTGGTGGTCGGCGCGGGCGTGGTCGGGCTCGCGGTGGCGCGCGCCCTGGCGCTCGCCGGGCGCGAGGTGGTGGTGCTGGAGCGCGAGGGGCTGATCGGCAGCCATACCAGCTCGCGCAATTCCGAGGTGATCCACGCCGGGATCTACTACCCCAAGGACAGCGCCAAGGCGCGGCTCTGCGTGCGGGGGCGCGAGCTCCTCTACGCCTATTGCGCCAGCCGGGGCGTGCCGCATCGCCGGCTGGGCAAGATCATCGTGGCGACCGGCCCGGAGCAGACGCCGGCGCTCGACGCCGCCCGGGCGGCGGCGCGCGGCAACGGCGTCGATGACCTGACCACGCTCGACGCGGCCGACCTCGCCCGGCTCGAGCCCGACCTCGTCGGCGTCGCCGGGCTGATGTCGCCCTCGACCGGGATCGTCGACAGCCACGCGCTGATGCTCGCCTACCAGGGCGAGGCGGAGGACCACGGCGCGGTGGTGGCGCTCGGCGCGCGCTTCCTGCGGGCCCGGCCGGCTCCGGGCGGCGGCTTCGAGATCGAGGCGGCGAGCGGGGCCGAGACCACGCGGCTGGCCGCCGGGCTCCTCGTCAACGCCGCCGGGCTCTTCGCCGGCGAGGTCGCGGCCGCGATCGAGGGGCTGGCGGCGCCCTGGCGGCGCGAGGTCTTCTACTGCAAGGGCACGTACTTCGCGGCCGCCGGCCGGGTCCCCTTCTCGCGGCTGATCTACCCCGTCCCCGAGCGCGACGGGCTCGGGGTGCACCTCACGCTCGACATGGGCGGCGCGGCGCGCTTCGGCCCGGACGCCGAATGGGTGGAGGGGATCGACTACGGCCTCGACCCCGCGCGCGGCGACGGCTTCTACGCGGCGATCCGGCGCTACTGGCCGGGGCTGCGCGACGGGGCGCTCGCGCCCTCCTATTCCGGCGTGCGGCCCAAGCTCGCCCCGGCGGGCGGCGCCTTCACCGACTTCACCATCGAGGGGCCGGAGACCCACGGCCTGCCGGGCCTCGTCAACCTCTTCGGGATCGAGAGCCCGGGGCTGACCTCGTCGCTCGCCATCGCCGAGGAGACGCTGGCGCGCGCCGAGCTGCGCGCCGCCGCCTGAAGGCCGCCGGCCCGCGCCCCTGTCCGCACGGGGCGTCCGCACGCGGACAAAAGATTAAACTGTTGATATAAAACAATAATTCGCGTGCCGTTAACCTCATCTCCACATTGGTTGACGGCCGCCGCGGCGCGCGCCCGCCAAGGCGCGCTCGAGACTTGCTGTTCTTGAAGAATGCGTCGCCGCTCCCCGGCAGGACGATGGTCCAGGAGGGCGCGGGCGCCCTCCTTCGCGTCATTCCGCCGCGCGGGGAAGGCCGAAGGCCGCCGCCTGCTCGGCGCGGAGCCGGTCGACGAGCCGGCCCTCGGGCAGCTCGACGTCGGCGTAGGTGAGGACCGCGTCCTTCGGCAGCGCCCGCTTCAGCTTCGCCCCGACCGCGACGCCGATCGGCAGCAGGCCCCCCGCCGCGGTCGCCGCCGCGGTCTCGGCCTCGCCGTAGACGGTGTAGCCGCCGAGCTCGTCGATCTCCTCGCCGGCCGCGAGGTCGCGCTTGGCGAGCGCCACGACCTCGACCAGCGGCCCCGCGATCGGCGCGATCGCGGCGTCGCCGAAGAGCGCGGCGCGCGCGATCGTGGTCGGCACCTCGAAATGGCAGAGATGGGTGGGCGTGTAGAAGCAGTAGATCGGCCCCTCGCCGAGCTTGTAGAGGTTGAGGTAGTGGCGCTGGCGCGGATGCTCGATCGTGCCGAGCACGAAGACGCCCGGCCCGGGATTGGCGCCGACCACGTAGTCGACGATCCCCGGCCCCGCGAGCAGCTCGTCGGCGTCCCAGAGCTTGGCCGCCTCCATGATCGGCGTGCCGCCGGGCACGGTGAAGCCGCGCATGCCGCGCTTCGCCACCGTCATCCCGGTGGCGTTGGCCACGATCGCCTGCTCGAAGCTGATCTTGGTCCCGTCGGCGAAGGAAGTGACCATCGAGGGGTTCTGGCCCCACTGCTTCGCGAAGCCCGCCTGGGTGGTGGGGTTGCGGTAGGGGTCCTGCAGGCCCTTGATGTTGCCGCAGAGCACCGGGCGCAGGCCGATGCCGCGCACGAAGCGCCAGAGGTTCATCTCGACGCCGGGCTGGTCGCCGTCGACATTGGTGTAGACGACGCCGGCCGCGTCGGCCTTCGCCTTCAGGAGCGGGCCGACGGTGCCGTCGAGCTCGGCGTTCATCAGGACGACGTGCTTGCCGTGCTCGATGGCGGCGAGCACGACCGGGAGCGCGTCCTCGACCGCGCCGGTCACCTCGAGCAGCACGTCCACGTGCGGGCTCGTCGCCACCAGCATCGGGTCCTCGGTCACCGCCGGCAGCCCCGCCTCGACGGCGCGGGCGAGCGCGGGGGCGGCGTCGCAGATCTCGGCCCCGTCCTGGCCGGCGGCGGCGTAGGCCTCGACCGCCTTGCCCGGCGTGCGGTTGGCGATGGCCACGACCCGCATCGACTGCGCATGGACGGTGTTGATCTGCAGCAGCGTCCCGGCGGCCATGAAGCCCGCGCCGATCATGCCGACCCGGATCGGCGGCCGACCCTCCGAGACATGGCGGGCGAGCGCGCTGTCGACGAGGATCATTGGCGTTTTCCTTTCACATTACTATACCGAGCGGGGCGTAAGCGGTACCGGCCGGCTCCCCGAGTCGCGCCATTGCATACAGGAGAACCCGATGAAGTTCACGCAGACGAGCCTCGCGGACGCGGTGCTGATCGACCTCACCCGCCTTGGCGACGAGCGCGGCTTCTTCGCCCGGACCTTCTGCGCCGACACCTTCGCGAAGCAGGGGCTCGTCTCGGTCTACCCGCAGTCGAACGCGTCGCAGAACGTGAAGGCCGGCACGCTGCGGGGCATGCATTTCCAGAAGGCGCCCCATGCCGAGGTCAAGCTCGTGCGCTGCGTCAAGGGGGCGCTGCACGACGTCATCATCGACCTGCGGCCCGAGAGCCCGACCTACATGAAGTGGGAGGGCTTCGACCTGACCGAGGAGAACGGGCGCATCCTCTACGTGCCGGAGGGCTTCGGCCACGGCTTCCAGACGCTGGTCGACGACACCCATGCCGCCTACCAGGTCTCGCATCCCTACACCCCCGGGGCCGAGGGCGGGGTGCGCTGGGACGACCCGGCCTTCGGCGTCCGCTGGCCGCTGCCGGTGAGCGTGATCTCCGACAAGGATGCCGCCTGGCCGCTGTTCGGGGGCTGAGGCCCGGGCGGGCGTCCGAGCCTGGAGATCGCCCGCCGCGGGCCTCAGGCGTGCAGCGATTCCAGGTCGGCGCGGGTCAGCACCCAACCGTCGACGATGAAGAACTCCCCGGCGACGCCCGCCGCGAGCGGCGCCGCGGCGACGGCGGGCGCGGAGGCCGCCGCTGCGGCCAGCGGCAGCGCGGCCCAGCCGGCGAGGAAGGTCAGGAAGCTGCGGCGGTCCGGCATGCAGGGTTCTCCTCTCGTTCGCCCACGCCTTTGCGGCGCGGCGATGTCCTCTATGCGATCAGCGTCTCCACCATCGCCCGGAACTGCGCGCAGACCACCTCGTCGGAGCTGCGCGCGGCCACCTGGCGCATGATCGCCTGCGCGCGGCGCCAGTCCGGCCCGCCGAAGGCGGAGGCCACGCGCAGGTAGTCGGCCTCGAGCGTCGCCGGCTCCAGCGAGCCGACGTAGAAGGGATAGTCGTCGCCCAGATAATACGCCGCGTCGCCGTCGTCGCGGTCGGCGATCACGGTCGCGCCGCAGCGCGCGGCGACGAAGGCCTTGAGCAGCGGCTTCGCGCCGTCGAACGGGTGGCGGCGGCGCACGATCCAGTGGCAGTTGTAGCGGTCGAGCGCGTCCATCCAGCTCGTGGGCGCGCTCGAGTGGCCGGTGGTGGCGACGCCGTTGAGCTCGATCGCGCCGGCGAGCGAGGCCGGGCGCACGGTGTTGAACAGCTCGCCGAAATAGCCCGCGCGCAGCCGGTCGGCCGGCGGCGCGGCGTGCCGGATCCTGCGGTTGACGTGGTGGGTGACGAAGAAGGTCGGCGCCTCCGGCCAGCGGCGGTTGAGCTCGATCGTCTGGCGGATCGACAGCGACATCTGCGCGTCGACGGCGGCGATGGTGGCGGGCTCGGGGATGAGGTCGTCCCAGCTCGCCACCACCGCGACGTTGCGCGCCCGGATCGCGGCGATCTCGGCGGGCTTGCGCCGGGCGGCGGCCCATTTGGTCAGCACCACCACATGGTCGCGCAGGTCGTCGGTGTCGGCGGTGTAGCGGATGTCGAAGCGCTCGCCGAGCCGCTCGGCGAGGAGGCCGGCGAGCTGCTCGGCGCGCAGGAGCGTCGCGGCGTAGTGCTCGTAGCCGCGGGCGTAGACGACCGCCACCTTGGGCCGCGCGCCGGCGGGGAGGCGGGAAGCGGCGCGGTCGGCGGCGCGGCGGCGCGGCGGCAGCGCCGCCGCGTAGACGCCGTCCTCCGACGCGCCGAGCGCGGCGGGCAGGATGCGCGGGCCCGCCGGCGCGCCGGGGGCGAGCAGCGCGCGGGCGAGCGCGAGGTCGAGGTCGCCCGGCGCGCGCGCATGGGCTTCCCACCAGGCGGCGGCCAGCGCGGCGGCGACCGGCGATCCGTGCCGGCGCCACAGGATGCGGGTGTCGACCGCGCCCGCCTCGCGCGGCAGGTCGGCCGCCTCGCAGTCGCGCGCCTGGGCGATCACCGCGTCGCGTTCCCGCCCGACCGCGGCCAGCGCCGCGCCCTCGGCGAGGTCCTGCCAGCCGACGGCGCGCGGGTGGCGCCAGGCGGCCACGTCCTGCGCCGCGAGCCAGCGCGTGACCAGCGTGTCGAGGTTGCCGGCGAGGAGCATGTCGGGGGCGACGTAGAGCGAGGCGCGGGCCCCGGGGGCCGCGGCGGCCAGCGCCTCCTCGGGGCGGATGCGGGCGAAGGCCTCGAGGAGCGAGGGCGCGACGTCGGCCGGCGGCGCGAGGCGCGACGTCTCCCAGCCCTCGGCCGGCGCGTCGCCGTCGCCGAGGCAGAGGAAGCGCACGCCCTCGGCGGCGGCGATCCGCGGCAGGGCCCGGGCCTGCGGCCCGAAGCGGGTGGTGTAGACCACGATCCCCGCCGCCTCGTCGGCCGGGATCGCCGGGGCGCGCTCGCGGGCGGGCGGCGCGAGGTCGAGCGCCGGCCCCGGCGCGCCGCGGCGCAGCAGCGCCGCCCCCGCCGCGCCGGGCGCGAGCCGGGCGAAGAG
>ERZ761602.4083-NODE-4083-length-19365-cov-5.983946_pt1 | contig 19365 bp, 19 predicted proteins | sample MGYA00512165_ERZ761602 | MGnify/ENA primary metagenome ERZ761602 (study PRJEB28899, sample SAMN02445085) | bioreactor sludge metagenome | biome: EBPR sludge; isolation source: Thorneside wastewater treatment plant | place: Australia: Brisbane, Thorneside... | reverse complement strand
GGCTGGGTCATGTAGCGCGAACGATAGGTGATGATGCTGTCGGTCAGTTCGAGCAGCCACTCGAGGCTGCCGGCAACTCGCGTCGAGTCGAGGCGGAGGAAGCCGGCAACGGCATTGGCAAGGAACACCAGACGTTCGATCCGTCGGCCGATGATCAGGAAACGCCAGCCATCGTCGCGCGTCATGTTGTCCATCGCGAAACCGGTCAGCGATGACGAGGTGAGGAGGACCTGATCGAGAAAGGCCAGCGCCTCGCTCGGTTCAGGCTGGGCGGGTTCGCTGACCGCATCGCTGTAGCGCTTCAACAACTGTTGCAGACGGTGGATCGCATGCCAGTTGTCGAGCGAGAAACGCTCGCGCACCTGCGTCGCGACCCAGAGCAGGCGACGAATGTCGCCGGCCAGGCCGTCGCCCCACTCCTTGCCGCACACCGCATGGAGCAGTTGAACTTCGCGCGGTAAGGCCTCGGGCTTGATGCCCTTCGCCTTGGCCGCAGCATCCGGCTCGGCGGTGACCGACGGCAGCAGTTGCAGCACGCGGCAGAGGTCGAAGGCGGCAATCAGGGCTGGCCGGGTGTCGGCACCGGTATCGACCAGACGGGAGAGGGCGACGCGCAGCAGGCGCGCAGTCTTGTCGCAGCGTTCGGCGTAGCGCCCGACCCAGTAAAGGTTTTCGACCACGCGCGACGACAGGTTGCGCCCGCCGCGCACCAGGTCGGCCTTGCCGACCGAGTGTTTGAGCAGACTGAAGGTATTCACCGCCTGGTCGGTCAGCACCCAGGTGTCCTTGCTCGAACCACCGCGCTGCATCGAGATGATGCGCGCGTTGGACACCGCGGAGACACGCGTCAGGCCGCCCGGCATGACGACGTGGCCGTCGGGCGTGGCGGCCACGAAAACGCGCAAGCCGACGCCACGCGGCAGCAGGGCGCGCTCGCGGCTCTCGCTCCAGGCCGGTGCCTGCGAGAAATTGACCAGCTCCTGGGCAACGTAGGCCTGCGGCCGGGTGCGCAGGCGGCTGATCATCTCGGCTCGCTCGCTGCCGCTCAATTCGTTGCCGAAGATCGGATCGAAACGCTGCAAGGGGTAGGAGCCCTTGATCACCAGCTCGTCGAGGTGCTCGATGGCAAACTCCAACGCACTCTGCTCGCCGCACCACCAGGTGGCCACCGACGGCATCTGCAGCGGCTCGCCGAGCAGCTTTTCGCAAATACCGGGCAGGAAACCGGGCAGTGCCGCCGACTCGAGCAGGCCGCTGCCCAGTGCATTGGCCACCAGGACGTTGCCGGCACGCACCGCCTGCAGCAGGCCAGGAATGCCGAGTGCCGAATCACCGCGCAGTTCGAGCGGATCGCAGTAATCGTCATCCAGCCGGCGCAGGATGGCATGCACCCGGCGCAGGCCACCGAGGGTACGCAGGTAGACGCGCTCGCCGCGCACCGTCAGATCATTTCCCTCGACCAGCGGGAAACCGAGGTAGCGCGCCAGATAGGCGTGCTCGAAATACGTTTCGTTGTATGGGCCGGGCGTCAGCAGCACGATCAGGGGCGTCTCACCGGCTGCCACCGCCCAATAGGCGAGGCTGTCCTGCAGGTTGCGAAAGAAGGAGGCCAGGTGCTGGACATGCAGGTCGCGGAACGGTTCGGAGAAAACCCGGCCGACAATGGTGCGGTTCTCGAGTGCATAGCCAGCACCGGAAGGCGCTTGCGTGCGATCGGCAATCACCCACCAGCAACCATCGGGCGAGCGGGCGAGGTCCGCCGCGTAGAGATGCAGATAAATGTCGCCGGCTGGCCGTACGCCCTGACACGGCCAGAGAAAGTTGTTGTGACCGAAAACCAGAGCCGGCGGCAGGCTGCCGTCGCGCAGGAGGTCCTGCGGCCCGTAGAGATCCTTGAGCACGGCGTTCAGCAGGCGGGCCCGCTGCGTCACGGCGCCAGCCAGTTGCTGCCACTCGCCAGGGGACAGGATGAGCGGTAGCGGATCGAGTTCCCAGGGTCGGTCGGCGCCTTTCGGATCGGCATAGACGTTGTAGGTGACGCCGTTCTCGAGAATGCGCCGCCGCACGTAATCGAGCCGATGACCCATCTGCTCGGGTGTGACCGCGTCGAGCTGGGCGAAAAAGGCCTGCCACGCCGGGCGTACGCTGCCGTCCTCGGCGAGCATCTCGTCGAAACGATCGCTTTCCTTCGGGTAGCTGGCAAGCAGGGAAGGCGGCATGCGGAAGGGCGCGGAAAATCATTCCGGCGCCAGTTGGTTTCAGGATGGCCGCAAGTCTAGCGTAAACCGGCAGCCGGCATTGACTGGCGCAATAGGATAGGAGCGAACCTTCGTGTCACGGCGAACCCTCACCGGCCTGAGCGAACCAGCATGGCAGCAGACTCTCATCCGATCCCCGCCGCTTGCTCCAGCACCCACCCTGGCAAAGATTTTCTACACCCTGACTTCCTTGGCACTTGCGGAAATACCACGCAAGATTCCCGGATTGACCGTGCTCGCTGCACGCACCTATACTCATCGTAACGGCACAGGGCTTTCCCTGGGTCAGCAACGCGATGCAGCGCTTTTGTGGACGGCAACCGCTGGCTGGTGACCCATCAACTCCCCACCCCATGGCCAGACGCAAGCACCAGGAAGGTTCCCAGTTCGTAAGGTGGTTCGGACCATTGCTCAGTGCTCTGCGCAGGCTGGGTGGTTCGGGAACCCCTGACGGGGTGGTCGAGCAGATCGCGGCCGACCTCTCTCTCACGGACGAAGTGCACAACGAGCGGCTGCCATCGGGTCGACCGCGTTTAGCCAATCAGTTCGCTTGGGCACGTCATTATCTGACGCGCGAGGCTCTCCTCGAGTCGTCAAAGCGTGGCGTCTGGAGCCTCACCGAGAAGCTTTGCACGATGGTGGTCCACCAATTGAACTGATCGACGGCGAGAAACTCATCGACATGCTGCAGACACTGGAACTTGGCTTGCGTCCCTTGACGACGTATGAAATCGATCATCCTTTCTTCGACGAATTCCGTCGCTGACCCGGATCCTTGAAGTCGGCTCAGCCGCGTATCACATTGATACACCACCAGTTCTCCTGGCACTTTGGCCGAAAATGGATCGAACGGGCTCCAAAGCGCGGCAACAGGGCTGTCCGGGTCGAGGCGCGGTACGCTTTACCCACTACCGGAAGGTTGCACCATGAATCGACTGAGTGATGAAGAACTGACCGACCTGCTTGACAACCTGGAATCCGATTGTAGCGAGCGCAAGAGAGCGTGGACGGGAGATGCCCCCGAGAAGGCCCGGCAAGCCGTGTGTGCCTTCGCCAATGACTTGCCCAACCACGGTCAGCCAGGTGTCGTGTTTGTCGGAGCCGATGACGACGGCAGCGTTGCCAACATCGAGGTTACCGACAAATTGCTGCAGACCCTTTCCGATATGAAAACGGATGGCAGGACCGTGCCGCCCCCGACACTGACGGTGGAACGTCGAATTCTCAAAGGTACGCCGCTGGCCGTCGTGACGGTTTGGCCGGCTGATGCACCACCGGTGCGCTATGAGGGGTGGATCTGGATTCGGGTCGGACCGCGGCGGGGACTGGCAAGTGCGCAGGACGAACGTATCGTTGCCATGCACCTATGTCCAGTTCCTGCGCATTCGTGGGACCACCTGGTGAAATCCGATCGCCGACGAGCAGGAACTCGACGGCACACTCGACCTGGTTCTTCGCAGACTGGACGACAAGATTAGAGCAAGCCTGACCTCTCGGTGGACTTCTCTTCGGGCACGACGACGGAGATTCGCTCCACTCCCTACCCGTTGAGCGCCTTGCAGCAACTGACTCGCAACGCAGTCATGCACCGCAGCTACGAAGGTACCAACGCGCCGGTGCGTGTCTACTGGTTCGATGATCGCATTGAAATCACCAATCCCGGTGGACCGTACGGAACGGTGACGGCCGAAAACTTTGGCCGTCCGGGAGTCAGTGACTACCGCAATCCCTACGTAGCAGCGGTGCTCAAAACCATGGGGTTTGTACAGCGTTTCGGCTTTGGCATCGCCGAAGCCCGCCGCTCACTGGCCGCCAACGGCAACCCTCCACCGGAGTTCCAGGTCGAGCCAACGGTCGTGCTCGCCACCGTGCGGAGAGCAGCATGAGCGTCCCGGTGCTTACCTTCTTCAACAACAAGGGGGGGGTCGGCAAGACCTCGCTGGTGTTTCATCTGGCGTGGATGCTTTCCGAGATGGGTAAGCGGGTGGTAGCCATCGACCTCGATCCCCAGGCGAATCTCACGTCGGCCTTTCTCCCGGAAGACGACCTGGAGCTCTTGTGGGACCAGGACGACACCGGCCAGCGCAACGGCACGATTTATCAATGCATTCGGCCTCTGACCGAAGTTGGCGACATCCTTGGTCCGCAAACCCGGTCGATCAACCCGCGTCTGCATCTGGCGCCCGGCGATCTGGCACTGGCTGGATTCGAGGACTTTCTGTCGCAGGAATGGCCCAATGCACTTGGCTCCAGCAGTCTTTATCGCCCGTTCCGCATTTTGTCGTCATTTTGGCAGGTCGCCCAGATGGCTGCCCGACAGCATGCAGCCGACATCATCCTGGCGGATGTCGGGCCCAACCTCGGGGCAATCAACCGTTCTGCGCTGATCGGCACCGACCACGTCGTCATTCCGCTCGCCGCCGATCTCTTTTCGCTGCAAGGGCTGCGCAACCTTGGTCCCACCTTGCTTGCCTGGCGAGCGGACTGGAAAAGACGCGTGGACAACTGGACAACGCCGGCTTTCCCGCTGCCGGCCGGGTCCATGAAACCCGTGGGATACCTCCTCATGCAGCACAGCGAGCGCCTGTCGCGTCCCGCCAAGGCTTACCGAAAGTGGGCTGACCGAATCCCGTCGACCTATCGGCAAAAGGTCCTGAATCAGACAACATCGCCGCCGACCCAGCCGATCGATGACGACTGCCTCGCCAGGCTGAAGCATTACCGCAGTCTGGTCCCGATGGCCCAGGAAGCACGCAAGCCGATCTTTCAGCTCACCACGGCCGACGGTGCCATTGGCAGCCATTCATACGCCGTGAAAGATGCAGCGAGCGATTTCAGGACGCTGGCAGCGGATATCCTGAAACGCATCGGCCAGGAACCGGGGAGGATCTGACTGTACCCGGAGAGCCACGGGCGGCACCTCTGGCGGATGCCGCGAGTCATTCCTCGTCATGCCTCCGAGCAGGTTCGACCCATCCTTGCGCCGCGCCTGTCGTAATACGGCGCGCAAGGGGAGACGGCCGCCAAGGCCCCCTGCAAAGACCTTTCACGATCGCCGCAGGTCCAGGGTAAACGGAAAGCCGGCATTGGCTGGCACCGGTTGCAGATCGAAAGCCCCGGGCGTGTGACCAAAGGGGATGAAGCGCGCCAGCCGGCGGCCCTCCGCCTCGTTGGCATTGACCGGGTAGCGGTCGGGGTTGCGCCCACCGGGGTGCTCGACGTGATACTGGCAGCCACCGAGCGAGCGGCGCATCCAGGTATCGACCAGGTCGAAGACCAGCGGCGCGTGCACCCCGATCGTCGGGTGCAGCGCCGAGGGTGGATTCCAGGCCCGATAACGCACGCCGGCAACGAACTCGCCGACCTTGCCGGTCGAGCGCAACGGCAAGGCACGACCGTTGCAGCTCACCACGTAGCGCTCGCCAGCCATCCCGGTCACCTTGATCTGCAGACGCTCGAGCGATGAATCGACGTAGCGCACGGTGCCGCCGATCGCCCCCTCCTCGCCCATCACATGCCAGGGTTCGAGTGCGTGGCGCAGTTCGAGATCGATCCCCTGGGCGGAAATGCGACCATGCAGCGGGAAACGGAACTCGAAGTGTGGTGCGAACCACGCGCCTTCGAGCGCGTAGCCGGCCGCTCGCAACTCGGCGATGACGTCGTCGAAGTCCTGCTGGACGAAGTGCGGCAGCAGGAAGCGGTCGTGCAGTTCGGTGCCCCAGCGCACCAGCCGCTCGGGCGCGTAGGGGTTGTGCCAGAAGCGGGCAATCAGTGCCCGCAGCAGGAGCTGCTGGGCGAGCGACATGCGCGCATGCGTTGCCGGTCGAGTCGATCAGCAGGTTGCGCAGCACGCGGTCGACGATCCACGGTGCGACGCACTCGCGATCATTCCCGGAAACCGCCGGAAACTGGCTGAAGGCGATCTCGAGTTCATACACCGAATCGTTGCGCGCCTCATCGACGCGTGGCGACTGGCTGGTCGGGCCGATGAACAACCCGGAGAAAAGGTAGGACAGCGACGGATGGTTGTGCCAGTAGCTGATCAGGCTGCGCAGCAGGTCTGGTCGGCGCAGGAAAGGCGAGTCGAGGACGCTGGCGCCGCCGAAAACGAAGTGGTTGCCGCCGCCGGTGCCGGTGTGACGCCCGTCGAGCATGAACTTCTCGGTACACAGGCGGGACAGGTGGGCCGCTTCATAGAGATGGGTCGTGCGGTCGACCAGTTCGTCCCAGTTGGCGGACGGCTGAATGTTGACTTCGATCACCCCGGGATCCGGCGTGACGCGGAAGTTGGTCAGGCGCGGATCGGACGGCGGCTCGTAACCTTCGACGATGATCGGCGCCGCCAGTACCTCGGCAGTTGCTTCGACAGCCGCCACCAGATCGAGGTAATCATCAAGCGTTTCGGTCGGCGGCATGAAGAGATAGAGCACGCCGTTGCGCGCCTGCGCCGAAACCGAGGTGCGGATGACCGACGCGGCGGCCGGATCGCGCGTCTGCCGGCCAGCGGCCGACACCGGACTCCCGGCGGTCTGCTCGAGCGCCCGATCGGAGAAATGGTCGCCAGTCAGGGCCGCCTGCTCGGCGGCCAGGTCCTCGCTGTGGCTGACCGCAAATTGGGCGCGGATCTCGGCATGCGGACGCAAGGGCGGAAAGGTCTGCGTCGGATCGGGAGCGTGGATGTACGGGTAATCCTCCTTGGCCACCCAGGGCTGTGAGTCGAGCGGCAGACGATAACCGATCGGCGAGTCGCCCGGGATCAGATAACAACGGCCGCCGCGCAGGAACCAGGGGCCGCTTTGCCAGCCACCCGAAGCCGCACGCTTGATGGGCAGGACATGGCCAACGACCTCGTCGAGCCCTTGGCGAAATATTCTGTTCAGACGCTCGCGTTCGAGAGGGTCATCGAGCCGGGAGTCGAACGGGTCGACGTTGATCGGCAGGCGATGTTCACGCCAGAGGTAATAGTAGATATCCTCGTAGGCTGGAAAGACATGCTTCGGGTCGAGCCCCAGGCGCCCGGCAAGCGTCTGCAGGAAGCGCCCGGCGAGTGCCGCGTCGGCACCGTAGTCGCGTCTTTCGTCGGCGTAAAGCGCGGGATTGTGCCATACCGACTGGCCGTCGCGCCGCCAGAAGCAGTTCAGCGACCAGCGCGGCAATTGCTCGCCGGGATACCACTTGCCCTGACCGAAGTGCTGCAGACCTCGGGGCGCGTAGCGCTCGCGCAGACGATGGTAGATCTCCGCCGCGCGGATGCGCTTGGTTGGGCCGAGGGCGTCGGTGTTCCACTCGGCACCGTCATGGTCGTCGATCGAGACAAAGGTCGGCTCGCCGCCCATCGTCAGGCGGACGTCGCCGGCCGTGAGGTCGGCGTCGATCTGATGGCCCAGCGTTTCGATCGCCAGCCACTGTTCCTCGCTGTATGGCCGGGTGACTCTCGGCGCCTCCCAGACGCGCTCGATCTTCATGTGATGCTCGAAGCTGCACTCACACTTCTCGGCGAGGCCGGTGATCGGCGCCGCGGAAGATGGCTGCGGCGAACACGCCAGCGGGATGTGGCCCTCGCCAGCAAACAGGCCCGAGGTCGGGTCGAGTCCGATCCAGCCGGCGCCAGGCAGGTAAACCTCACACCAGGCATGCAGATCGGTGAAGTCGTGGTCGGTCCCCGACGGGCCGTCGAGCGCCTTCACATCGGGCACGAGCTGGATCAGATAGCCGGAAACGAAACGCGCCGCCAGACCAAGGTGCCGCAGGAGCTGTACCAGCAGCCAGGCCGAATCGCGACACGAGCCACGGGCCAGGGCAAGCGTCTCCTCGGGCGTCTGTACGCCGGGTTCCAGGCGGATGACATAGCTCACCGCATGCTGCACCCGACGGTTGAGATCGACGAGAAAATCGACACTGCCTCGGGTATCGCGCGGAATCGTCCCGAGGAAGCCGCGCAGCAAGGGGGTCAGCGGCAGGCACTGCAGATAGGGCTCGAGCTCTTCCTGCTGCCAGGCCTCGTAGGTGAAGGGAAAGTTCGCGGCATAGGGTTCGGGGAAGAAGTCGAAGGGATTGATCACCGACATGCTGGCCACCAGGTCGACTTCGACGCAGAACTCGCGCGTCTTCTCGGGAAAGACCAGGCGGGCAAGATAGTTTGCCTGCGGGTCCTGCTGCCAGTTGATGAAATGCCGCGCCGGGGTGATCTTCAGCGAGTAGCTGAGAATCGGCGTCCGCGAATGCGGCGCCGGCCGCAGCCGGACGACCTGCGGTGAAAGCGCGATCGGACGGTCGTAACGATAGTGGGTCAGGTGATTGAGGGCGACATGAATCGACACGGTCAGCTCCGGAAGCAGTGAATCGGATAAATTCTACAGGCAGGGGTGACAGTTCGATAGCCGAGCTGCCCCGCCAACGCGATGCGTGCAAGGAATGCACGGTAATCTTTCGGCTGTCGAGAAACATTGCCCGCTCAAGGCTGCAATTCTTTCAGCAGGTGCGTCTCGAGCCGCACACGACTGGCGCTTTCCTCGAGATGCCCGCCGCTGATCAGGAAGGTGTCCTCGACACGTTCGCCAAGTGTGGCGATCTTGGCGGTATGCAGATTCGCCCCGTGTCCGGCGAGTTCGCGGGCGACGATGAAGAGCAGGCCGGGGCGGTCGGCGGCCACCACCGTGAGCACGAAGAGCCGGCCGGTTTCATCGGCCTCGAGGCTGACCAGTGGCTGGATGCTGACCTGTGGCTGCATAGGAAAATGCCGCACCTGACGCGAGACGCGTCCGTTCACCGGGGCATCCGGCAGCGCCCGATGAGCCAGGCGATCGCCCAGTTCATGCTCGATATAGCTGATCATCTGCCGGTCGGCGTCGCGTTCACTGAGGTCGAGCAAGACGAAGGTGTCAAGGGCATAGCCATGGGCGGTGGTGTGAATTCTGGCATCGACGATACTGTAACCGGCACGACTGAAAAAACCGACCATGCGCAGGAAGAGGTCGGGCTGATCGTGCGTGTAGACCATCACCTCGAGCCCGGCGCCGAGCGGATTGAGGCGCGCCCGGACCACCGGACGCTCGCCATCGTGGCTTTCGTACAGGGCACGCGCATGCCAGGCGATCTCCTCGGCCGACTGGCGCAGGAAGTACACCGTGTCGAGCTGACGCCACAAGGCTTCATGTGCGGCTTCCGGCAGCGCATGGTAACGCATCAGGCGGATGGCTTCCCGCTGCCGCTGGGCAATCACGCCGTCGCTCATCAGCGTCGCCTCGTGCGAGAGCAACTGTCGCCGCGTCGCCGTGAACAGTTGTTCGAGGAGCTGTCCTTTCCAGTTGTTCCAGACCTTGGGACTGGTGCCGCGGATGTCGGCCACGGTCAGCAGGTAGAGGGCGATCAGGTGTCGCTCGTCACCTACGGCGCGGGCAAATTCCGCCACCACGGCAGGGTCCGAGACGTCCAGTTTCTGGGCGACGCGTGACATCAGGAGATGTTGGCGAACCAGCCAGACGATCAGTTCGCTGTCGTCGTCGGCGAGGCCGTGCTGGCCGCAGAATTCACGCGCATCGACCGCCCCAAGTTCGGAGTGATCGCCGCCGCGCCCCTTGGCTATGTCGTGAAAGAGGGCAGCGATGTAGAGCACCCAGGGCTTGCCGAGGTCGCTGATCAGACGGCTGCACAAGGGATATTCGTGGGCGAACTCGTCCATCGAAAAGCGGCGCAGGTTGCGCATCACCTGCAGGATGTGTTGATCGACCGTGTAGACGTGGAAGAGATCATGCTGCAACTGCCCGACGATGCTGCCGAAAGCCGGCAGATAACGACCCAGCACGCCGCATTGGTTCATGCGCCGGAAGACCTGCACCAGCCCCCTCTCCTGCTGAAAGAGCTGCAGGAATCGCGCCCGGTTCTCCGGCTGAAGTCGAAAATCTTCGTCGATCAGCTTGCGGGCGCGCCACAGAGCCCGTTGCGCGCGCGCGCTGATCCCCTTCAGCTCGGCATGCTGCTGAAGCAGAAGAAAAGCTTCGAGAATGGCCGACGGCGTCGCGAGAAAGACCTCTTCGCGCACCACGTCGAGGAACTCGTGGGCGTTCTGGAACCGCTCATTGATCGGCAGGGGCGGCTCATCGGGCGGCGGGAAGAGTGCGGCCGCCATGTTCTGCAACAAGATCGCGCAGATCTGGGTGACCGTCTTCGCCTTCCGGTAGTAGCGCTGCATCAGGAGCTCGCTGGAGCGGCGCGTGTCGCTGGCGACAAAACCCAGCTTTTCGGCCAGTGGCGTCTGATACTCGAAGAGCAGGCGATCCTCGCGGCGTCCGGCATGCAGATGAAGCTGCGTCCGCAGGTGGCGCAGGAATCCCTCGCAGTCCACCAGCAGTTGCTCCTCCTCGTCGGTAATGAAGCCACGCCGTTCGAGATCCCGCCAACATTTGCCGTAGCCGGCAGCCTGCGCAATCCAGAGAATGAGCTGCAGATCGCGCAGACCACCGGGCCCATCCTTGCAATTCGCCTCCAGGCTGTAGGGGGTGTCGCTGAAACGCTGATGGCGGTCGTCCTGCTCGGCCCGCTTGGTCTGGAAAAAGACGCGGGGGTCCAGGCTGCTCTGGAGAATCGACGAGAAGCCGTCAAACAGCCGCGCACTGCCGACCAGCAAGCGAGCCTCGATCATCGCGGTTTGCACCGTGATGTCACCCGCTGCCTCTTCCAGGCACTGCTCGATGGTGCGCACGCTGTGGCCGGTTTCCAGACCGATGTCCCACAAGGTGCAGATCAATTGTTCGAGGCGCGCGGTCAGCACCTGATCGGCCACCTCCGGCAGGAGGATCAGCAGATCGATATCCGACGCCGGGTACAGTTCGCCGCGGCCATAGCCACCCACCGCGATCAGGGCCAACGAATCAGGGAAGGCCAGATCGCGCCAGACATCGCAGAGAACCTGGTCGATCAGTTGGCAGCGCTCGCGCAACAGCCGTGCGGCGTCTCCTTCGGCAAGAAAGCGCTGACTGATCTGGCGCTGCCCCTCCTGCAGCCGCGTCTTGAGCAAGCCGATCAGGAACTGGCGCATCGATGCTGCGGGAGTCATTGCAACCCGCCGCCCATGGCCAGCCGACGGGTGCGCCAGGTCGGCGGCAAACCGCTGGGTGACAGGCAGCGCTGCAACAGCCAGGACCATTGCTCGATGCCGCGCCACAGCAAGAGCCACGGCCAGGCAAGCGCGCATTGCGGCCGCCAAGCCTCCCCGGCCAGCAGGTCGTTCAGGATTGCGACCACCGCCCCCCAGTAGCAGGAGGTGTTCCGCTCGCCGGTCATCGCTTCCGCTTGACGATTTGCCTCGTGCCATAACTCTTCGGCACGCTCCTCGCTCACGCCAGCCCGCTGCGCCAGCCAGGGAAGAACCAACGGTGTCTTCATCATCTTGTTGTGCTCCACTGTTTCGGGGTCCGCTAGACGCGACCGGCAAACCTGCTGCAGCCAGACGGGCGTGGTCCGCCCTGCCGCCGCTTCCCGATTGATCACAGTCAATCCAAGCAAGAAGCGTGCGAGCAAAACTCCGGTGTGGTATGTCTCTTGCTTTCTCTGATGAGCCATGACGGCCCGGGCGTGACAGCTTGCCGTTCATGACCTGGCTCCGCCGCCTGCAGCAAGGGTTCCGACTTGTCCGGGAGACTTGCCGGCAGGGCGGTCGAGGTGATTGCGCAACGGTGCTGAGCACAGCAGCGGTGCGTCAGAAGGGCGACAGGCCCCAGGACTGGGCATCCGACAAGGAGGCATGCCATGAACAGGCAGCAGCAGGCCACATTGACCATCAGCGGCGAGGCCGCGGTTCAGCTTCCCTTGCTGGTTTCGACGCATGGCAGCGATTGCCTGGACATTCGCAGCCTCGGCGCACGTACAGGCTGTTTCGCATACGATTCTGGCTTCACATCGACGGCTGGCTGCAAGTCGGGAATCAGTTTTGTCGACAGCGCGCAGGGGCAACTGCTTTATCGCGGTTACCCGGTCGAGCAGCTCGCCGAGCGCTGCAACTTTCTCGAGGTGGCCTATCTCCTGAGACATGGCGAGTTGCCGAACGCTGGGCAATTGACCGGCTTCCGCGCGGCCATTGCGCGACATGCGCCGGTTCACGAACAGATGGTCAAGTTCTACGAGGGCTTCCGACGGGACGCGCGTCCGATGGCCGTGATGGTGGGCGTGGTCGGCGCCTTGTCGGCCTTTCATCATGAGGCGGCCGACGTCTCGGATGCGGCGCAAAGAACCCTCAGTTTCCATCGTATTGTCGCGCGCATGCCGACGATCGTCGCCATGGCTCACAAGTACTCGATCGGACAGCCGTTCATGCGGCCACGTCCTGACCTCGACTACAGCAACAACTTCCTCTACATGATGTTCGCCACCCCACGCCAGGAATATCGGCCAAACCCCGTGCTGGCGAGCGCACTGGATCGGCTGTTGACGGTGTACGCCGATTACGGACAGGACGCGGCAACCGCGACGGTGCGCATGGCCGGTTCCTCTGGTGCCAATCCTTTCGCCTGTGTTTCGGCCGCCATTGCCTGTCTGTCCGGGCCGGCACACGGAGGAGCCAGCGAGGCCTGTCTGGCCATGCTCGAGGAGATTGGCGATGCCGCACGGGCCACCCGCTTCGTCACCCTGGTCCGCGAACGGGACGGTGGTGGCGGCGCAGGCCTGCCTGGCTTTGGTCAGCGGGTTTTCAGACAGCATGATCCGCGCGTCAACGTGATGCGCCAGGCTTGTGACGACGTGCTGCGTGAACTGGGGCTGGAGCAAAGCCGCCTGTTCAAACTGGCGAGGACGATCGAAAGGATTGCGCTCGAAGATCCCTACTGTGTCGAGCAGCAGCTCCAACCCACTGTGGACTTTTACGGTAGTCTAATCCAGAAGGCGCTTGGCATTCCCCCGTCGATGTTCGCCTGCACCCTCGCACTAGCGCGCACGGCGGGCTGGATGGCGCAGTGGGAGGAGATGCTGAGCGATCCCGAATACAGGATCGCCCGCCCACGCCAACTTTACAACGGAGTCGCCCGGCGCGGGCTCACTACCCTGGTCCAGTCCTGAAAGGGCGGGAGGCGGCGCCGTCCGCCCATGACCTGACGCCGCTCTACCATTTACGACGGGGTGGCGACCAGTCGCTGGCGGTATTCCGAGTGAGACCTGGCAGGCGACCGACCGGTCCCGGTCAATCCCACGCATCCCCGGCACGCAGCCCTCAGGGGTCGACTCCCGGGCGGACAGCACGACAAATCATTTTCACTATCAATGGCTTGTCGCATGCATCCGACTGCGGCCAGGCGTAACCTGCGGAGAGCTTATGGCACTGCGTGGTCCGATCCGCCACTTGCTTTGGGCGATCTTTCTTTGCCTGCCGTTCGCCGCCGCCGCAAACCGGAGGGAGAGGATGTCGAGGTGATCCGGGGTTATCTCCTGGAAGAAGGTTGAGATGTCACCTTGACTGTTCCTCGATTTGCTGGCGCTGCTGTCGGGCTGCGCCGCAATGTCGAAGGCTGAGCCTGGCAAGGTGATCGTGCGCGACACGATATCGGCTAGCGTCGACGGAGCCTGGAACAGGCCGTCGCCCGGTGCGGTGCAGAAGAGCGAGACCTGGACCATCGAAGGATTGCCGCCCGACCGCCCGGTCTTCTACAGCGGAATTGCAGATGGCGAGGCGCTCGGCGAACTGCAGGAACGCCAGATCCCGAAGTTCCGGGCGGCAATGCAGCCGCACGCAATCGTTGAACGGTACAAGGTGTACGCCACCTATGACGGCAGCTCGTACCGACGAGAGAAACTGGCGCCCGCTCCTTTCGCCGGAGGGGAAGACTTTCGTTTCGGATTCTCGCGTCGGCGCAAAGGCGATGCATTCGAGATGCGCGGCATCGACTACGAACGCAGCCCGGTAGGCAACGTCCTGCCACGCCGCTTGGCCCGCTTCTTCCTTCTGTGACCTATTTCCTAACGCTCGCCGTCACGCCTGCGTATCGTTCGCGTCATGACGGCGCATCGGCGCCCGTAGATCAGCAAGGAGTCGGCAGGTGCTTGAACACGGATTGGAGGATTGCGAGCTGTGCCAATCACCCGGTGGCGAGGTGGTGTGGGAGAGCGACCTGTGTCGTGTGGTCATGGTGGGCGACCCCGATTATCCTGGCTTCTGCCGGGTCATCCTGAACCGCCATGTGCGCGAGATGACCGACCTGCCCGAGCAGGACAGGCTCCGCTTGATGAACGTCCTGTTTGGTGTCGAGAAAGCCATCCGCATCCTCTACCAGCCGGACAAGGTCAATCTGGCAAGCCTCGGCAACATGACGCCGCATCTGCATTGGCACCTCATCCCGCGCTGGCGCGATGACCGGCATTTTCCCAATCCGGTATGGGCTGTCCCACAACGCGTGAAATCGCCTTGCCGCAAAGCGGTCGGCGGGCGTCAATTGAGTGATGAAATCATTACCGCCTTGCGTACCAAGTAGTCCGCTCATGGCGGACAAAGGAGAGAACACCATGAGTACAGATCTTGCCGAAGCCCCTGCGACGCTGAGAATCGCAGACCTGGATACTGGTTTCGAGATTCTCTCGCGGCTTCCCCTGGCCAATTCGGAACGCGCCGAGCTGGAAATCAACCACTTTCTCGACAGTTTGCTGCAAGCGCCCCCAACCGGCGAAGTCTATCTGCAGCTCCTGGAGCAGACGCGCATTTCCCTTTGTTTCATCGAGGAAGAGCTGGCTCGGCGCTACACCAACAAGGCACTGCCGCTGGGACAGTCTGAAGAGAGTGCTTTCCGGCAGGTCGTGGCCACCTGGCTGAAAGCTGCGCGCGCCTATGCACACTGCGCGCACCTGCAGGGTCCCGACGACCGCCCGGGGCAGGCCGAACGCCTGGCCCTGATACTGCACCGTTGTATCTACTACACCGGGATGGCGATCGTCGAACACTATCGCGCCCGCCAGCAACTCCCGCAGGGCTTGTGGCTGAATCTGCATGGCTACTATGCCAGTGCCGAGGAGTGGGGAATTGCCACGCTGCCGGTTGCTGATTCCCTCGATGCGCACGGCCGGAGCACCCACTGCACGGCCGCCACCGTTGGCCTGCTGCTGCTTGAACTCGCCGGACCTTACAGCCTGTCGATCAGCGATCTGAATCTGACACGACGTTGGGCCAGCATCTGGGCGCCACTGGTAAGTCTTCATCCGCCTGCCGCGGGAGAACCCCTGCCAGGACTGGTCGTCGACCTGATGTACGATGCCGGTCTGCGTGGTGCAGGGCAATGCCGACAGGCGGAAAACGTTCGGCGCCTGGACAGCTCAAGGCTGGCAATGCAGATGAGTCAGGCAAGGTTGCAACTGCAGCAGAGAATCTCGCCGGCACAGCTCGGCCTCGGGGAAGACTGCACCAGTGTGCAGTGCCAACACTTGCTCGGACGTCTCTACAGACCGTGGTGCCTGCTTCGGGCAGGACGCAGGTTCCGCCGCCACAGTGCGGCAGGCACGTCAAAAGTGTGTTCCGGATTCGCCGGAATGCACTTCCATATCTCGGGCAGGGAATTCGGCCAACCGGAGAGCGAACGCGCGTATTCTCGTCAGGAGTTCGATACCCTGTTCGCCTTTCGCCACATGCTCGATCCGACGCAGGTGTTGGAAGTTCGTCAGGCCCAGCTCGGACTTGGCCTGGACAGCTGGGAAGTACTGGATCAGTGTGCCAACGGATTTCGCCTGCTGCGCTCGGTTGCGGGAAGGCGGATCGAAGCAGGGCAGCTCCTGTCGATCTGCCCGCACGATGGACACTCGTATTTGCTGGCGCAGGTCGCCTGGCTGATGCAGGAACAGGGTGGCGGTCTGGTCGCCGGAGTGGCGGCGCTGCCCGGTAAACCGCAAGCCGTCGCAGCCCGGATTTTGCCCCAGGAAGGAGGGCAATGGAGCCTGTTCAGCCGAGCCTTCCTGCTGCCCGCTCTCCCGGCGATGGGTTCCGCACCGACGCTAGTCATTCCGAAGGGCTGGTTCCGGCCTGAACGTCTGCTGGAGGTGTACAACGAGGGCCTCGTGCGGGTGAGGCTGCAGCACGTGGCCAGCGATGGCCCCGACTTCGAGCGAGTGACCTTCGTAACGCTTTGAACCGATATCGCTCGCCGTCCAGGCGCCGAAGAGGTGGGACAGTCACCCACTCGTTGGTGGGGGGAGCAGTGGCAAGGCCAATGTAGCCGGTTTTGCGCTATGATGTCGCGTCGCACTGATTGCCGAGGCAAGAATGGCTGGCCTGGACGAGCACACGAAAGTCCCTACCGAGATCAAACTTCACCAGAAGTCTCGCCTCATCGAGCTGAACTTCGAGGACGGCGAGTGCTTCGAGTTGAGCTATGAGTTCCTGCGTGTCTTCACACCGTCCGCCGAGGCGCGTGGACATGGGCCAGGACAGGAGGTGTTACAGGTCGGCAAGCGCGGGGTGGGCATCGAACGTGTCGAGGCGGTCGGCAACTATGCCATCAGGCCTGTTTTCACGGACGGCCACGATAGCGGATTGTACTCATGGGACCTGCTCTACAATCTGGGCCGCAACCGTGACCAACTTTGGCAGGCTTACCTCGACCGCCTGCAGCGGGCGGGAGCCAGCCGCGATCCCGGCGACGCTCCTGCACTGACCCCAGCCAAGGCCTCGGGCGGCTGCGGTAAACACTGATCCTCGCGACGTAGCGCTGCATACGAGTCGATGAGCGACAAGAATAGAACCCACTTCGGCTTTCGGGAAGTTGCCGAGGAAGAGAAGGCACGGCATGTCGCCGACGTTTTCGATTCCGTGGCGCAGCGCTACGACCTGATGAATGATCTGATGTCAGGCGGCCTGCACCGTCTCTGGAAGGCGTTCACCATCGCCAAGAGTGGCGTACGATCCGGCTGGCGGGTGCTCGACGTGGCCGGCGGCACCGGTGACCTGGCTCTGGCTTTTGCCAGGAAACTGGGTGCCGAGGGCCAGGTGTGGCTGACCGACATCAACCACGCCATGCTGACCCGCGGTCGTGATCGGCTGGCGGACAAGGGCTTCATTGTCCCGGTGGCGCAGTGTGATGCGGAAAGACTGCCCTTCCCGGACGATTGCTTCGATTGCGTGACCGTCGCCTTCGGCCTGCGCAACATGACCCACAAGGAACTGGCTCTGGGCGAGATGCGACGCGTGCTCAGGCCGGGTGGTCGCCTGCTGGTGCTCGAGTTTTCTCAGGTCTGGAAGCCGTTGACCCCGGTTTATGATTTCTACTCGTTCAAGGTCATTCCCCGTCTTGGTCAGATCATCACACACGACGAGGCGAGCTATCGCTATCTTGCCGAATCGATCCGCGTGCACCCGGACCAGGAAGGGCTGAAGACTCTGATGGAGAAGGCCGGGCTGGAGCAGGTCGACTACTTCAATCTCGCGTTTGGTGTCGTAGCGCTGCACCGTGGCTTCAAGTTTTGATTGACGATTGGACATGTTCCCCCGACTGGTGCTCGCTTTCCTCAATCATGTGCTGGCGAGCGATGATTGGGCGCGCGGCCGTCTGATCGGCTTTGCCGGCAAGACCGCGGGCCTGCACTGGGGCGAACGGCTGCTCTTGCTGCTCACGATCAGCGAACAAGGTCTCCTGGAAATCGCGGGCAAAGGCACGACAGAGACAGTCGGCATACGACTTCCCGATGACGCGCCGGTTCGCCTGATGACTGACCGGGAATCCCTGTTCTCTGGGACGACGATTTCCGGATCGGCAGATCTGGCCGAGACGTTCGGACTGGTGTTTCGCAATCTGCGCTGGGATGTCGAAGACGATATGGCGCGGCTCGTGGGGGATATCGCCGCCCGCCGTGGGCTGCAGTTGACCCGGCAGCTCGCATACTGGCAGTTGCTGGCTGTCAGCAAGCTGGCGCTCGGTCTGACCGAGTACCTCACCGAAGAGAGTGCAGCGATCGCTCATCGCCGCGATGTCGAACGCTTCTGCTCGGAGGTGGATATCGTGCGCGACGATCTGGCGCGCTTCGAGAAACGGCTGGAGAAAGCCGCAGCGGCCCAGAAGAAGCGAGCGGCGTAGGCGTATAAAAAACCTCAACCAAAAAACGAAGGGCAGCCCCCTGGGGGCCGCCCTTCGTTTTCGCAGGCCGCGACGACCGCTTCCGCTAGTGCCGGTTGCGCAGTTTCTTGATCGCCTGTAGTTGCGCCACTGCCTGAGCCAACTCCGCCTCTGCGGTCGCCAGATTGATATCCGAAGTGCGATCCCGCAGCGCTTCCTCGGCACGACGCTTGGCTTCCGTGGCCTTGGCTTCGTCGAGGTCGTGCGCACGGATGGCGGTATCGGCAAGCACGGTGATCAATGCCGGCTGCACCTCCAGCATGCCGCCCGAAACGTAAACCAGCTCATACTCTTCACGATCCGGCACTTTCAGACGGACGGTACCCGGCTTGATGCGTGTCAACAGCGGCGTATGCCGTGGGTAGATACCCAGCTCGCCTGCCTCACCGGGAAAGACCGCGAAGTCCGTTTCGCCCGAAAAGATCAGCTCCTCGGCACTGACGACGTCAACATGTACTCTGATTGCCATGGTTCTTCCCTTGCTGGGTCATATCCTCCAGCCCGGAGGGCGAGAAGATACGACGTTCCCTGATCACGCTTAGAGTGTCTTGGCCTTCTCGAACACTTCCTCGATACCGCCAACCATGTAGAATGCCTGCTCGGGAATGTTGTCGCACTCGCCTTCAACGATCATCTTGAAGCCCTTGATGGTGTCCTTGAGTGGCACGAACTTGCCCGGCGACCCAGTGAAGACTTCTGCAACGTGGAACGGTTGCGACAGGAAACGCTGGATCTTGCGTGCGCGATAAACTGCCAGTTTGTCTTCCGGCGACAGTTCGTCCATACCGAGAATGGCAATGATGTCACGCAATTCCTTGTATTTCTGCAGAGTCATCTGGACGGCACGGGCAACCGAATAGTGCTCCTCGCCAACCACCTGTGGGTCGAGCTGGCGCGACGTCGAATCAAGCGGGTCGACGGCCGGGTAGATACCCAGCGAAGCGATGTCACGCGACAACACCACGGTTGAATCGAGGTGAAGGAAGGTCGTTGCCGGAGACGGGTCGGTCAGGTCGTCGGCCGGAACATAGACC